>OJML01000018.1_pt1 | contig 109976 bp, 123 predicted proteins | sample 1597221 | NCBI WGS metagenome assembly OJML01 (sample SAMEA2452123, study PRJEB22498) | human gut metagenome | biome: human feces; feature: human gut; material: feces | place: Australia | collected 2012 | reverse complement strand
GGATACGGAATGCTAGCCGTATATCGCGGTGATTGTCTCTTTGTCACCTGCGCCGAGCGTAAGCGCGGAGCCGAGCCCGGGTGACAAGTATGTGTTGTACCCGACGGCATTGAATGTCACAGTCTCGCCGGACACATGTGCCGTCGTGTTGGCCGTCGTAACCGAATAGCTGCCGTTGCCGCCCATTGCGCCAGAAACGACGTACGTCCCGTCCGCCGTGGGCATAATGGCGTGCTGTCCGTGCCCGAATACGACGGTCACCGCCGCGCGCTTCTTGAGCCCTGGCACGGTGACCGTGCCGTTGAAGGTGATTCCCGGCTTCGCCAAGACGCGGGATACGGAATTATATAGTTCTCATTTTATTATTTAACCGGGAATGCAAATCGTTATACTGTACAAGTAACGCATACATATATCACAGGAGGTTAGCAGTATGTACTACGTAAGCAAGCGCATGGAAATTGCAGGAGCACACAACTTAAAGCTTGACTACGAGTCAAAATGCAAAAACATTCACGGCCATAACTGGATTATCACAGTGCACTGCAAAGCAGCACACTTAAATCATAACTCCATGGTTGTTGACTTCAAAAAGATTAAGGAGCTTGTACATGGCAAGCTCGATCACGCGTATATCAACGATGTTGTTGAAGGGCTTAACCCTACTGCGGAGAACATTGCTCGGTGGATTTGCAGTAATGTAAACGACTACTTGCTGGAATTGAAGCAGCAAGGCGACGGAGACGGCATGTGCTTTAAAGTTGAAGTGCAGGAATCCGAAGGCAATATTGCAACGTACATCGAAGAATAGATTGCTATTTACTTAGTTGCTTTTAAATAATGCAGTGCATAATTAACATGCACTGCATTATTTTTTTTTATATAATTCCGTATCCAAGTGGTGCGCGATTGCAAGTACTGCTAGTACGTCTTATATTCGTTTTGACGCTACGGATTTAAATAAGTATAAAATGATAAGTCTTGTTACAGCAACAACGGACTATAGACCTTTAGGCAGTACAGTTATGCCTGTTGATCACTTCACAGCATTTTGTACGTCTAACGCTAAGCGCGCACAGACTACGTTCGCACTAGAACCGACTAACTACGAAGCAGATGCGTATTACTTAAATGGCTATATATACATAAAAAGTAGAACAATTTACGATATGTCCTATGTATTTGCGTTCTGAGTAATGCTGCTAAGTACATATAATTTTAAATTTAGTACTACTGTTCACTTATATAACTTTAATATGCCACTTGCCAACTTAAATTACCTGTTACCCAGCAACCTTGCGACACTGTTACAGCCTCTTTTAGTATTCTTATGTTTATGCCTTGCATGTCAATGTTAAAACCAAGTGCATCATTTCCACTTATACTGTTGCAAACGCCTTGTACATTTATATCGGACACAACAGGTGCTAGGCTAGATGGGTAAGTTAGTATTTTGCTTATAGACCATATAGCAGCATTGTTCCAAGTATTGTTGATACGTATTGCCTTTAAAGTTAAAAAGCACATATCATAAAATTTATGACATACATAGTCTACTTGCCAATAACTGTTTACTGTAGTTAGCGTTACGGAATTATATCTGTTGTGTTTACTCTAAAATTATATATAATTAGTTATATAGTTACTGCGGACGGTAAGGAGTACGCACATGTATCGCTACATTAAAAATGTTCCGGTATTTGCACAAGCAACACATCGCGATAAAGCTATCGCAACGTTAAATAAGTATTCGGACACATTAGCTAGGCATGTTGCAAAATGCGTTGCATACAAGGATTCACTTAACTGTTTGCATCATTGGCTGTGCGAGGAAATTGCAGACTGGATTAGCATTGCTGCTGCTGTAAAGCTTAAAGGCGGAAAGCTTAAAGCCCGCGTTTACGAGGACACTTTGTTTGGCTTTCTTGGGGACGAAAAGTCCGATGCCTTTAGGAACTTAAAAGAGCTGCAAGTAAGCACAAAGCACGGTAATTCAAAATACCCTTATTTTGATATTACTGACGACATGATCAACAACATGTACAACTTCTCAAAACAGCTTTCCAAGCAAGTAAGCATCATGCTTGAGCATAACAAAGGAAAAGAGCTTAACGACAAGGAACTGCAAGATATGCTTATGCGTATCTACAACAGCACAGTTAAATAGCTAATGAATTACATTAACTGCAAGTAGTAAAAGCGCTGTACTTAACGCAAATAAGTACAGCGCTTTATTTGTACATATAAGTACTATTATTCCGTATCCCAAGCCGTCGTCACGGCTCCAGCCAACGGCGTCACTTGTGTCAGCATCGGGCGCATCGTTGTCGTCCAGCTGAAAAACATCTCTCTTACGGGACATACCGGTCGCACCGTTTGCCAGCTACCTTTTAAACCGGTGACGGAGGCGTTTGGATGTCTTAACGTGAACAGCGCCTCGGGCTACGTCAAGATCGACACAAATGGAACCGTCTCCTGTTTTTCCACGACGTCTGGAGACTTCTCCGGTCAGGCCGTGATCTGTACCTAAAACACTATGAAGACTGCGCTATATACTGGGTCATCGGCCATGAGGTACAGCTTGCCGTTGGTGTAGTAGGCGTTGACCTTAAAGTTGGTGGGTTCGTAAATGCAGTCAACGCACATTCCGGCGTTGGTGCATACCTTGGCAAACATTGACGTGGTGAATAAGGTCGATGCCAGAGGGCGCCCTTGATAGGTGCAGACGAGCGCCGCCATCCTGTTTAGCGGCATGTCATAGTTGAATACCTGATAGTTCTTCCCTACATTCGTCTTTGCCACAATTCTCGGGGATACGGAATGCTAAGAAGGTAAGACATCACGTTTGCTGTTCCCAGCATTCCGTAACCTTAAAGGTGCTGTACAGTGGTCAATGGTCTATAAACAACACTGTACAAGTTACAGACGCATCGAAGTACAAGGTGTTTGTTATTAACGTAACGAGTTGGGGAGATCCTAATCTGCTATGCATTCCAAAAGGAACAACATTTAACGCTTTTGCTGTGGATTGCTGGGCTACTAACAGTGCTGACAACATAGCAGTAAGTGCTATGCGCATAAACCGCAACGAAGATAGATGGAAACTTGTAGCAGCAGGAAGAGTATGTATGTCCAATAATTATGCATACCCGTACAACAGCTCTGTAAGCATTATTGCAGTAATGTAGCGTGGGTACTATTCACAAGCGTATACAAGTTGACCGAATGTCCAGGTGTATTGGTTTAAGGTAGGCCCTTTGGACTCAATAAATATATTTGTTTCTGTTGCCGATAGTAATATGCGAGGATCAGTTGTATCTTGTGAGATAAGAAGCGAGTTGTATCTCTGTTCCTTTGCCTTTGGCGCAGTGCGGCTTAAATATACTGTACCCCAAGCAGCTACGCTTGTCTTTAACGTACCGCTTACAGTAACAATAACAATGTTTCCGATTTTGCAAACAACCGTAGGCACATTAGTAATGTTGCATTCTACAAACGTCGAGGTTACGGAATACTGTAGATTATTTAGGTACAAATAATTTTATGTACTTAAATACGACAACAGCTAAGCGTAAAAGCAGGTAAAATCGTTATATGTAGTGCAATGGAAGTACTTCAATTTACAGGAGGAGCTTTTGAAGATTTGCGAGTTATTCCTTTCAATTGACGGAGAAGGAATTAGAACAGGTGACACTGCGGTGTTTATTCGCAAAACGCAGTGCAACCTACGCTGTAGCTACTGCGACAGCGCGTATACGTTTACAAATGACGAAGCAGCCGACATGTCCGTGTACGAAATTGTTTGCAAGTGCGTCGAGATTGGAAAGGGCTGCAAGCGCGTAACGTTTACAGGCGGGGAGCCTTTATACTGTCGCACACCTGAGCAGGAAGAGGAAACAGTTAACTTAATTACCGCGTTAATTGCTTGCGGATTCGAAGTAAATGTCGAAACTAACGGCGCAATTTCGCTAGTTAAGTGGCTTGACGTTGTTCGCGCAAACGGATTCTTTACTATGGACTGGAAGTCCATTTCCAGCGGAATGTCCAAAAAGATGATTGAGCGCAATTTAGCTCTTCTTGACGAGAACGACGTTCTTAAGTTTGTTGTAGGAAGCACTGAAGATCTTGATCAGATGAAGCAGCTGCTTGAAACGCATAGCATAAAAGCTAAATGCTACGTAAGCCCTGTTTTTGGTAATATTCAGCCTGTCGACTTAGTCAACTACGTTATCGACAATGAATTGCATAACGTCAGAGTGCAGTGTCAGCTGCATAAGTACATTTGGGACCCGGACAAGCGAGGAGTTTAAAATGTCCAACACACTTACATACTGCAGAAACTGCTACAAGCCCATTGTCAACGCTGAAAGCAACTTCTGCTGCGACGACTGCAAGGAGCAGTACGAAGCAAACTGCACAAAGCAGGACGCTCAATGTCGTTGCGATCGCTGCGGCAGCACCGATCATGAAACGCACGTGTACAGCGTAGGCGATAAAACAATGGAGCTTTGCGATAGCTGCTACGCAAAGTACATGGAAGCTATTTCCAGCGCTACAAGCGAGTTTACGGGTATGAAGAACTTCGAAATTGCAGCAAAGCACATTCTTATGGGATTGCAGGACATGGGCTTTGTTGCAGACGAGGACAACTTCAAGGACACGCCAAAGCGATTTGCTCGCGCGTACAGCGAGATCTTTTCAGGATGTAAGGACACGGATAAGCAAGTTAAGCAGATTCTCTCAACTTCGTTTCCGTCAATGGGTTCGGAAAACATGGTTGTTGCAAAGGACATTGTCTGCTTTTCCGCATGTCCGCACCACCTGCTTCCTGTGGAATACCACGTTTGCGTAGGCTACATTCCGGACAAGGACGGTAGCGTTCTTGGAATTTCCAAGCTTGCGCGTCTAGTAAACGTGTTAGCTAAGCGACCCGCTTTGCAGGAAACGTTTACGCAGGAAATTTGTGACTATCTCGATTCCATTGGAAGCAAGGGCAGCATTGCGCTTGTGGAAGGTCAGCACATGTGCATGCGCATGCGAGGCGCAAAAGCTACAAACACTACTATTACAACAACATCCGTTTCGGGCTACTTCAAGGACAGCGCGACTACTAAGCAGGAGTTTTTAACAAACGTTTCCGATCGCATGAAGTTTAGAGGCTAGCTATGTTTGTTCCTATTTTTGACCCATATGAGCATATGCGAAGGTACAATGACAGCGTAACTCGCATGAAACACACGGTTAGCGATTGGCCAGGTATTGAGCGCGTGCGCAATGTACCGGAATACACGTACATGAATGAAAACACGCAAAGCAGCAAGCGTGAGCAAGCTAACTTGTCGATAGACGATATATCGTTTAGCGTTCCTTTTGTTACTGTTGTATGGTCAGACGGCACACATACAGGAGCAGTTGACGATAGACTGCTGCCTTACAGGAAAACGCTTAAAGTAAGCGAAGAGGATAATTCAATTGTATTCACTGCTGGGGATGCAAAGCTTCGCATGGATTACAAGCGATGGAAAACTAACTTCCTTACGCAAGCAATCGTTAAAAAGCTAGTACCCGACTACTTCGACATTTTGGACAAGTGGATCTAAAACTTCTGCAAAGGAGAGCATATGAAAAAAGTACTTCTGTACTCAGGAGGAATGGACAGCTGGCTTATGTCCAAGCTGTGGAAGCCCGATATTAAGCTGTACGTGGACATGAAGACGCGATACTCCGAGAACGAGCTTGCTCGCATACGCAAGGAACCGAACGTTCAAGTAGTTGAGTTTCCTTTGGGCCAATGGGAGCGCGAGGATGCTATCATTCCTCTTAGAAACCTGTATCTTGCTATGGTTGCTTGCAACGTAACGGGTTCGGAGGACGTTGAGATCCTTATAGGCGCTACAGCAGGAGACCGTGTACTGGACAAAAGTCCTGCGTTTGTAGCCAAAGCTACTGATCTATTGTCGTACCTGTACACGCCGCAGCACTGGATTCCTGAAGGCAAAAAAGTAAAAGTATGCATTGACTACAAGCAGTACACAAAGACGGACTTGCTAAAGATGTTTAAGGAGCAGGGCGGAGATTTAGAGGAAGCTTTTACGCGTTCGTTCAGCTGCTACGACCCTGTGGACGGACACGAATGCTGGCATTGCAAGCCGTGCTTTAGGAAGTTTACTGCGTTTTCCGAAGCAGGCTATGAGTTTTCTGACGATGTAGCTCGCACAGTATGCTCCTATATTAAAACTGATATTCTTCCTGACATCGAAGCAGGTACATATGGTCGCGGCGAGAAGGAAGAGCACGACATTGTCGACGTATACAACAAGTACAAGCACTTGCTAAAGGAGTAAACATGTCGTTATGGGCATATGTAAACGGAATGTGTACAGTTGCATGTCCAGGCAGAACTCAAGACGAAATTGATTCAAGTATGCAGCATGCAGTGTCAGCTCTGCCTGCTGTTTTTGGGTCGGAAGGAAACGCTGTCTGGCATGTTGTAAGCACTAATCAAATTGATTGTTCAGGCTGTCGTGACGGCGAATACTTCAGGCTAAGTCATACGTTTATTGTTGCAGTTCACAGCTGTCTTAGAGACACAACAGCGGATAAAGCATATAAGCAAGTCTGCGATGCTGTAAAAGCACTAGCTCGACAAGTAATGGTGGAATACTGCAACATCGAAGTATGTGGCTATCCTGACAACACGTATTGCCTGCATCAGCCATACAGCATTTTCTTTGACAGACATTCGCTGCTAGGAAAATACTTTAAAAATGAACTGGACTGAGAATGACTAAAGCGTACAAAGCAACTATAGCCATAGACTTCGACGGCACTATAACTAACTTTTCCACGTTTCCTGCAATGGGCACAGTCCGAGACGGCATTCCTTTGTTTTTGAGCATGCTTAAAAGCAGAGGATACAGACTTGTTTTAAACACATGTAGAACGGGTGAGTACTTTAAGGAAGCAGTTGACTGCTTGAAGGGCAACTACTTATATCCTTTGTTTGACTGGGAATATCTTAATGACCCTAAGCACTTTGGAAAGTACGGAAAGGTGCTTGCAAGCTTTTACGTGGATGACAGCGCGTGCATTGAAAACTTTGACTGCATCGACCTTACGAAGCTTGCCGACGCTATAGATGAAAGAATACAGCAAAAGCAGCTACGATGTGAGCTGCACTAAACTTCGTCGGCAAAGCTTTTCTTGTACGACGAAATGTTAACAAGTTCATTTTTAAGCATGTTTTCCGCTTTTGGCTGCGCCTGTTTAAGCTCCTCTACTGGTATATTTAGCATATCGGAAATATCCAGAAGATCGTCCAGCGTAAGCAGGCGCTCCCTGTCTACCATTTCATGCATAAGCAAATGATATATGTCATTGTACTTATCGGAGTACAATTCCTCCTCGTATACACTTACGTCTCCGGAAACAGGTATAAAGATGGACGCTGTGTCCAGGTCCTCTTCATAGTCAGCGTGAAACACAGCTTTAAGCGCTGCCATCTTGTCCGAACTCATGCTTACTTTGGACAAATCGTCATATGTAAGCTTTGAATATGGTATGTCGAGCTGACTAGCTGCTTCCATTTTAAGCGATCTGTTAATGGTGTGCTTAACAGTTAAAAGCTCGCGATACACACATTCACTCAAACGCGGCTTAAAAAATACGGAAAACGCTAGATCCGTCCTGTACTTAGCTGCATACATGTATTTATGCCACATTGAGCAAAAGTTGAGCAAAGCGCTTTGAAACTTATCCTCGTAGCTTACCGAAATGCTTTTTATGTACACGTGAGCTGCTACATAGCCAAAAAACTTGTAGTTCAAAAATATAACTTCGTCCCGTATATCCGTGTACTTAAATCTATCCTCCAAGGACGTTTGAGGTAGATAGGAGTACAGCTCGAGCGTTCTTTGCTTTCGCCACTCCGCATCTGATAAATAAGCAGGTACATGACAAGGATATTTTGACGGGTAGGATCTTAACGCTTTATTTCGCTTAGCCAACGCACAACCTCCGCAAATTTAAGCACCCTTACTATTTTAATATTTTATTGACGTGTTTAACAGATTGTTATTACGTGCTAAAAATGGATATTTAGTAGAATTTTATTTACTATTACAGCAATTATATAATTTATATTATGTATATTTTGTATTTATTTTTAAGTAAATACAATGCGCTACACCTTTTAAATTCATGAAAATCTTAGTCCGCTTGCGTACTGTTTTGCGCTTGCAAGACATAAGATCAATACGTCAACACGTCAACATGTGTCCATACCGCTGTGCGTTAATAGACGCTTCTGCTGTCGTGCTGCATACGCTTTGCAACGAGTTTACGTATGAATGCAGCATGCTAGCAAGACTCGAATATGATCAAAACGAAGCATATTCAAAACAAGTGCAAACAGTGTGTTTTATACGTCAAAGTATGTAAAAAGAACAGTTTTGGTTATCAAAACAGCAGCAAACACAGCAGATTGCAAACAAAAATGTGCAAAAAGAGACATTTTATGCTTAGTAGACTCAAAGTGTTCAAAAATGACTAAATTCATGTACCCAAAGTGGACAGTTTACGTACATTTGAAACTTTCAAAATGTGTCTTTTTGCCTATTTTGATCAATTCCTCCTTATATAGTTACGCGCGGGCGAATATCTTATAAATTTCACACTAACGGCAAAATTTATAAGAGAAAAAGAAAAGAAGAGGGAATAGCTATTTTCTATTCTATTCTTTTTTCTCCTTCAGTGAACAGCACTCAAGGAGCTGAAAACAGCCAAACCGAACAGCTCTCTTTCACTGAAACCAAACCGAACAAGATTGATTGGCGAGTTAGACTTAGCTAACTTGAAAAATTTTTCAAAATTGACGCTTGCCCTATTCCGCGAAGGGCGTATAATCGTAGGCACAGCAAGCAGCTGAGTTGCACTTGCGGGCCGTGCTTACAGCTCCGCGGCGCGTCGTAACTTGTTTACGTCTCACCGTAATGAATTCCGGCACGGTCCGGCGTTACTTGGGCAACTCAGCTGCTTTCCTGTCTAGCTGTTAACGCCAGCTTGTGCGCAATGAATTCAGCAAAAGGAGCTACGCAATGTCTTTTAAAGCAAATCAAAGTTACAATCAAATAAAGCTCGTTTTGTTTTAGGCAGGTAGATAGCGTATGGCAAGCGTTCACTCCGTTACGAAGCACTTAGTTAAAGCCATTAAGGGCGCTAGGGCTGATGCGGAAAGGGCTACTGTGTATCGAAAGACGTCACAAGCGTACAGCACTGACGTTGTTCAGCTGCTACAGGAGTTTGCGCAGCTTGTTTCCGAAGTTACTGGGCTTAGCGTTACGGTAAGCGTTGACAGCGAAGCAAGCTATGAGCAGGAGCTGCAACGCGCTAAACGTCACGTATCAGAAAAGGCAAGCGCTTGCGCTGCTGTTGAGCAGACGACCTGCAAAGCACGTCCTGCCGAGGATTACGCGACGTCAAGCTTGGAAAGCACTGTTAACGACTTAAAGCATATGTGTGAAGGACTTAACGAAAAGTACGACAGCTTGCTTGCACTGCTGTCCGGCAATGCGCTTGCTGTAGCAAAAAGCAGTGAAAGCAACGCTGCAATTGAAAGCACGCAAGTTGAAAAAGTAGGGCACATGACAAAAGCTGCAAGCATTAAGGAAGCTCAGCGCGTGCCCGTTATTATGCATCAGTACAGCGAGGGCGACATTGACAGCTTTAGGAACGTGCTGTTTGAGTGCGCAGGACACTGTCAGGAGTTTGACGACGAGCAGTACGCTAACTTTGTCGGGTCCGTGTACTCGTGGTTTAACTTTAGATATGTGACCCACAGAGCATACCGAAAGGACGACAACGGAAACGAAAGCCCTGCGTATGGTCTTAAGAGTGCGCCGGGTTGGATGGTAGCTTACAGCCTGCTGTATGCTAACAGCCTGTTTACGCAGCCCAACGCGGACGATTACACTCTAACTATTATGTATGAGTGGAAAATGCAAGTTTGGGACAACCCTAAAAACACGTACGCAGTTCCTTGCGAGCTGCAAAAGAGCAACCTGAAGAATCTTAACCTTACGCAGGAGCAAGTCGACAAGGCGTACTACTTCTGGCGCAAGTTTTGCGACTTGTTTAACACCGAAGCAGCAAAGCAGGAAGTGCCCGTGCGCTTGTACTACGATCAGTTTGCTTCCAAGCTAAAGCTTGCTAGACTGTTTAACGACGATTTTGTGCGACAGTACTTGTAACGCAGGAGGGTAGCGCATGGCGCAAAGAGTGTACATTAAAATTAGCGACATTGCGGAAAAAGTTCCTGTACCAGGGAATGTGCTTCAAAAGTTTGAAGTGTACTACCACGACTTGTACATGTGGATATGCGATAACTTTGAAAACCGCGAGCGATTTAAAAAGAATGCTACTTACAAGATTAACTTGTTAATGTACTATCTTTTTACTGATGGAACTGTTCCGTACAACTGGAACACGCTTATGACAACTCCTAACTTGTCGTGCAGCGTAAACTCCTCGGACATTAGAAGAGTTATCACTAAGTGCATGCTAGCTCCTAGCAACATTGACTGGTCGGAGTGCATGGACTCCTCGTACAGCTTTGAGCTTGCTAACGCAGCATCCGATAAAAGCTCGGATGCTGTAAGCTCTGCTAGCGAAGTTACTGGCGAAAGCACACCGAGCAAACGACCTTACACGTTTTCCGCTAAAACGGATACTGGTGAAAAATACAGCGGTCAAGTTAAGTCCGCACACAGCAATGCAGCTAGCGTTACCTCGTGTAATGATTGCGCTGTTGAAGATAAAAGTTTAAGACAGGAAGATGGTAACAACATATGCGAAGATGACGACGAGTACGAAGTTGCTTCAAGTTTTCAGCCTGCCGTTAACGCAACGCCCAAGGAGGACTTGTTTATTACAATTCCAAAGTATCCTAAAGTTGCGGACGTTAGCAGCAGCTTGCCCAACAACATACGCGTTAGCCTTCCTTTAGTTCCTTCCAAGCAAAGCGAGATTTCCGCTACTACGGATGTGAACAGCATGTCCGAAGAGGACTTGCTTAATCTGTTTCCGAACACGTTTATACGAACGCGCTCTCCTCTTATGTACAAGCCTCGACAGGGCATTACGCTTGATCCTGACTACGGTCTGCTTATTCCTGTGGAAGGTTTTACGGACGCACAGGTACGGGACAGCATAATTCGATATCCTCATATATTTCAGCTTGCGCGTCAAATGGAGGACGGCACGTTTACAAGCTTCTACAACGACATGGAGATTGACGGAGAGCTTGTAAACATTCTTAAAGTATGGAAGTACTTGCCTGAAGCAAAAATAATTGACATAGACAGCTTAAACTCCACAAGCGAGCAAATAGAGTTTATAAAGGAGTACGCTATTAGGCGGTACATCCTTGAGCGGGACATTGCTGGCGTTAAGCACAAGTTTGACGTAAGAGGTTCCTTGCCCGAGTTTATGACGCTGTTTATGCCAGCAAGCATGTACACAAAGGAAGGGTACGGAAACTCGATCGATATTGCTAAAAAGTGCGTAAGCGCTCGAGTAAGCTACCTTAGAACTCGAAATCCTCGACTTGTAGGCGAGACGCCCACAGTTAGCGATTGCATGTTTTCACCCTACTGCTGCGCAACGCTGTGCGACAGAAGCTGTCCTAAATGGGCTCAGACGGACTACTTGCTTATGCGAAACGGACTGTCGTACAGCAGCAGGCCGTTTAGAATGAAGCAAAGCTCCTTGGACAAGTACATAAGCGTGTACGAAAAAGCTTGCAGCTGCGGCAGCACTGTTACAGTTACATGCAAGGACGCAGTTAAAGTAGCCGAAGTTATGTCATATGTTGCTGTGTGCAACACTTGGCAAGGAAGCGCTATGCGCGTAAAGTGCTATCACTTGCTGTACTCTCAGTACCTTGAGTCCGTTCAGTCCAGCTTTGGCGGACGCATGAACGAGGACGCACAATACGCGGAGCTATGGTCGAAGTCCTGCAACGTTCTTGTTATTTCGGGAATTGACTACGTAAACTTTAAGGACTTCCAAAGTCAAAAGCTGTTGCAGCTTTTGCAGGACAGGGAGCGAAAACGCAAAGCAACTATAATTGTGAGCCCTAAAGTGGAAAACATAATGGGCGGCGGTAAAATGTACGACTTGCTTCTTTCGAAACTAAGAAGCAACTTAGTTACGATTGATTAGCGGGTGGTACTGTGCTTGCTTCCGTTGAGCTTCAAGTTATATCAAAGCTGTTGGTTGACGACAACGCGGAGGAAGTTGACAAGCTTCTGTCCTTTGACGCTAACTACTACTCGATATACACAAAGCAAATTCAGTTTATACAGGACCACTACAGCAAATACGGAAACGTTCCGGACGTTTTTACGTTTCAGGCGGAGTTTCCGGACGTTGAGCTTGTGCGAGTTGACGAGCCTGTTGAGTTCCTTGTAACTGGCCTAAACAAAAACAGGCAGCGCATTCTTCTTATTGAAACGTTTAACAAAATTGACCAACTGGATTCCGATGACGTGTCGGATGCTTGGAAGTACATAGGTCAGCAGTACGACAAAGCTTGCGATCTTGAGGAATCCAAGCCCATGAACATTATTCAGCAGGCAAAGGAGCGAAGCGATCAAGTACTTAGCTACTCAAAGCAAAAGCGCATACCAACAGGGTTTCCGGAAATTGACAAGCTTATGTACGGAGGGCTTAGCACAGTGGAGGAGCTGCTTGTTGTTATTGCTCGAATGAACAGCGGCAAGTCGTGGCTGTGCACTAAAATGATGGAATCCGCGCAGTCCAACGGATTCCCTGTCCTGTACTACTCCCCGGAAATGCAAAGCTCCTTGCTGGCAACGCGTTTCGATACGTGGCGAGAGCACTTTAGAAACAACGAGCTGTTTACAGGAAAGTACAACGAGGAGTACTTGGAGTACATTGAGCATCTTCCTGAGGACACTACTCCGGCGTTTATCGTGGAGGACAAGGATATGCCTGACGGCGTGTCCGTTAGGTCCCTTACTCCAATAGTTAAAAGATGCGGAATTAAGCTTCTTATAATTGACGGCCTTTCGTATATGAAGGACGATGAAAAGTATTCCAGAGATTCGGATAAGTACAAGCATATATGCGCAGGCTTGTTTAACATGTCAAAGCAGTATGGGTGCGCAGTAGTAGTTACTATGCAAGCTAACCGCGCTACTTTGGACTCAAGAGACGAAAACGGCGAGCCTTTTCCAACAATTTACAATGCAGAGGGTTCCGACCACCCTGCTCGCATTGCTACGCAAGTGTTTGCAATGAGACAAATTTTTGAAACTAAGACGCTCGACATACGAATGGAAAAGTCACGTAACGCGGCTAACACTAAGCCCGTTTTAAGCTACGTATGGGAAGTAAACACTGGACACGCTCAGTTTGTGTCCGACGGCGACAACCCCGACGCAAGCGAGCCCGCGCCGTCGACAACATTTGATAGATCATCTATACAGCTGTCGCAGAACAACGCGCCCTTGGAATCGTTAAGCACTATTGACGACGATATTGACGAAGACGTTACGTTCTAGGATGCAACATGGTTACGTATGATCAAGCTGTTCAAGTTGTTGAAGCTTTGGATGCACAGGGCTACATTAGAAAGAAGAAAATAACAGGCAACTGGTATACTATCTACTGCCCGTTTCACGGCGGAGGAAACGAGAAGAAGCCATCGTGCGGAGTTTTGCTTAAAGGGCAAACGCATGCAGGCAAGTACACGGATGCAGGGTTCTTTAACTGCTTTGCATGCCATCATGCAGCTCCACTTGTTCCATCCGTTGATAAAATTTTAAAGTTGCATCAAGTTGAAAAGTCAGCAACTGATTGGCTTGTTGAAAACGTGCCCGGCATTGAAATAGAGGGCGCGGACACTGAATACGATGATCTTGTTCCAGGAGGCATTGTTACAGCTGTAACTAGCAAATTTGCGCTGGACTACATTGCATCGAAAACAAAATCGCTAAGGAAGCAGTACATACCGGAGTCCGAGCTTGAAACGTATCGGTACACAGTTCCTTACATGTACGAGCGAGGTCTTACGGATAGGATTATTGACAGATACGATATAGGCTTCGACGCTAATCACATTCCTGAAAACAAAAACAAGCCCGTGCCCTGCGTTACGTTTCCAGTTCGCGACAGGCAAGGCCGCTGCTTGTTTATATTTAGAAGGTCCGTTGAAGGGAGATACTTTAACTACCCTACAGGCGTTGAAAAGCCTTTGTACGGCATTTACGAGTTAAGTCCTAAAGCAAAAACTGTTGTAATCTGCGAGTCCGCGTTTAACATGATGACGTGCGTTAGGCACGGGTACGAAGCTGTTGCTCTATTTGGCACAGGAAACTCGTTGCAGATACAGCAGTTAAAGGAACTTGGCGTAAGACGATTTATTATCGCGCTGGATCCCGACGAAGCAGGGCAGAGAGGTACGCAAAAGCTTAGAAGAGCTTTAAGAGGAAACGCGTTTATATCCGAGATGAAGGGCATTCCGTCGGGAAAGGACCTTAACGACCTTACCGATGAGGAGTTTGATAAACTGTACGTCGAATAAGCAGCATGTGTACAGCACAGAAGAAAGGCTAGCTATGATAGTTGAAAGCAATCCTTGTTTTACGCACTATGTATCCGAATGGTATCAGTATCGCGGAAAACTTGATAACATTAACGATGTTGACTTTGTTCCGGGCAATAAATACCGATTGGTGGAAATGGGCTATGCAAACAGCAGCAAAAAGGAGAAGCTGTTTGGCATAGTGCCTTACCGCAAAAACTTGGGCATGACGTACAATGTTATTGTATGCACTAGCAAATTCGTATTTCCTGTATGCTACAGCAGCGAGGACGCGTTTAAAAAGTACTGGACTAAGTGCGAATAAGCTTTTAGGGCTGTAAACATTTTTGTTTACAGCCTCGCATGTTGCAGTATAATTGTGTGCAGGCAAACCCAAGAGGGTGCAACGTCTATGCAAGGAATGCAATATGCAGTTTGTGGAAACATACAAGTGCCTGTCAAGTCAGCTTAACTACTGCCGTCACGACATGACGTTCGCGCAGTGGAAGCGCAAGCCCAAAAGCTTGCAAGCATGCTACTTGTTCGTTAACTTCTTTCCGGAAGTTAACAGAGCGTGGCGCAAAGCTCAATTTAGCTACGTTGACGAAGCTGAAGCAGTTTCAATTGCTTTGCAGTACTTAAACAAAAACGTTCAAAAAATAATACAGCAGCCCAACAGATACAAGCCTGCATACATTTATCAGGTGTGCTTTAACTGCATTAGAAGCTTGCACTGGAAAAAATGCGATATAGAAAGATTCAATACTGAAACAAGCAGCACGTTTGAGCAGAACGGCGTTGAGTTTAGCGTTTTTGACAAAATAGCTGACGTGTCCAGTTTAGTTGCGGACGCTTGCTTGGACTATGGATGCGATAGCGTTGAGCAAGTAGTGCACAGCATGGGCGCTAAGTATGAAAACGTAGCGTACAACTTGTTTAACTGCAAAGTGCCTCTTAGAAGAATTCCAAAGTCAAATAAAAACTACAGCGCAAACCCATTTAGCGAAATTAGCATTACACCTGAGCAGGCGGACAAGCTTACAGCGGAGCTAAAGGATGTGCTAACTAACTACATTCTCGATAGCAGACCTGATTTACGCGAGTATGTAAGTTAAAATCGTTTATTGTGTAGTAAGCGTCAAAAATCCGACAGGAAAGGAAAACATTATGGCGTTTAAGCAAGTAAAGCAAATTGAAGAGGATCGTTACGGCAAGTTCCTTCGCCTTGACGACGAGAAGTCCATTACGGGCATTATTCTGTACGACAGCTACGATGACGTGCTTGTAGCGGACTGCCACTACGTTAACAGCAAGGAGTACGCAGGATACGTGCACTGCTGCGAGGACGGTTGCCCTGCTTGCGCTAAGGGCATTCGAGTTCAGCGCAAGCTGTTTGTTCCTATCCTTGTTCTTGCTGACCTTAACGAGGACTATGACGAGGACACTGTAATCTTCTGGGACCGCAACATGGCGTTTAACCACCAGCTGCGCAAGGACGTATTTGACAAGTATCCGTGCCCTTCCGACACTATCTTTAAGATTACTCGTCACGGTGCATATCGCGACAAGAACACGCGCTACTCCATTATTCCTAAGTTTAACTTCCCTGATGACGTTCACGATATTCTGGACAGCATGAACGTTAAGTTCCCCGACTACTATGAAAACGTTGTTCGCTCGGTTGACGCAGCTACGCTTTCGGACATGCTCATGGAGTCCAGCCGCACAAGCGAGAGCGCGTACACGCCTTCCGCTAACTACAGCTACAAGGCTGTGCCGCGAAAGAAGTTTACGGATCCGGAGGATCTTGATGACGACAGCAATGAGCTGCCGGGTGTTCCTGTATCTGTTGACAGCAGCGATAGCGACCTTCCTACATTTGAGCCCGCAGCGGAGCTTGAAAGCTACAGCGCAAGCTCCGACAGCTCCGACAGCGACAGCGATGACGAGTTCGAGCCTACGTTTTAGCTGAATGTAGCAAGCTGTTCTGTTGTTAACTGTTAGCTGAAAAGGTGTAGCTATGGGGCTTTTTACTAAGGCGGAGCTGTCAAAGATTAACGAAGCTGCTAAGAAGAGCAATCAAGGGTTGCAAGCAGTGGAAACGCACAAGCGCACAAAGAAGGGCGCAAAAGCTGAAATTGACGCTATGTCCGCTAAGGTGGAGGAATACTTTAAGGACTCGGAAGCTATTCTTGTTTCCACAAAGGAAGAGCTTCATAGCTACATTGACAAGTGCATTGAAGCCGGATACTGCGCAATAGACACGGAAACTACTGGACTTGACAGAGTTAAGGACACTATTGTCGGGTTTTCACTGTACTATCCTGGCGGTCACGAATGCTATGTGCCAAACAAGCACTTAATTTTTATCTTTGACGAGCCGTGCAAGGGTCAGCTTAGTTATGAGGATTCCGGAGAGGAGCTACAGCGCTTAGTTGATGCAAAAACAAAGATGATTTTTGCAAATGCGGACTACGACATTGCAATGATATGGAAAGACTTCCATGTTGACATGTGCGATGTCTGCTACTACGACGTTATTCTTGCTTGGCGCTGCCTAAAGGAAAACGAGCTTAAAAACGGATTGAAGGAACTGTATTCGAAGTACGTTCTTAAGGGCAAGGGCGACCCTATGAAGTTTTCGGACTTCTTTTCCGTTGACTTGTTCCCGTACTGCAAGCCTCAAGTTGCTAAGCTGTATGCTGCAAACGATGCAAAAATTACGTATGAGCTGTTCCGCTGGCAGCTGCCGTACACTATTAAGTCCAACCCAAAGTGCAAAAAGAACGAGCTTGAAGGCATTGCCGACATCATATGGAATCTTGAGTTTCCTATGATTAAAGTCTGCGCTATGATGCATAGAAACGGCATGTACTTCGACGATAGAGTAGCCCAAGTAGTAGCTAAGCGCTATCACAACAAGTACAACCAGGAACTTGCCGACTTGCACAGCATGGTACAGGACCTTATTGACGACAAGGACACTCCTAACAATAGAAAGCGTCCGTTTGCTACGGGCAAGGACTTTAATCCTACAAGTCCGAAGCATGTTCAGTACTTGTGCTATAGCTTGCTACAGCTTCCTAACGTTGAAGGTTCGACAGGGAAGGAAGTACTTCGCGATTTTGGACTTCCTCAAACGGATAAAGTGCTAGCTGTTAGAAGCTTATCCGTTCTTATTAACAGCTTTGTTGACAAGCTTCGCGTTGTTGCTTCCGGCTATGATGGGCGCGTTCATGCGCAGTTCAGAAGTGTCGGAGCTGATACAGGTCGTATGTCCAGCAACTCTCCCAATCTGCAAAACATTCCTTCGCATGCTACTGACATTCGTCACATGTTTAGAGCAACGCCTGAAGTAGATGAAAACGTCGAAGTGCAAGGCAACAGCATTACGCTAAAGTACTATGATCGCGTTGAGACTGCTGACGGGTTTGTTCCTTGCGGAAAGCTTAAAGCTAGCGATACGCTGTATCTAACGGATGACAGCGATCAGACGCACATTGTTGCTGTGCAAAACGTGGATATAGACAACGACAATGTAACTGTTACTTGGCAATAGCATTGGCAGAGCTGTTAAGTATGTTAGCTTAGCAGCTTTGTTTTATTTGGAGAGCATATGAACAAATCCTGCGCAAGCTGCTTTTACATGAAGCAGCACAAAGGTTTCGGCAAGCCTTTTAACGTATGCGAGTTATCCAACAGAGTGCTTGGACGTGACATAGGCAGCACATGTGAATACTACAATAAAAATTTGTCTTCTGAAAAAATGTGCTACAGCTGCAAGCATTTTCTAGGAGGTACGGACTGGGGCTTATCCTGTGCTAAACAGTACAACGTAATAGTACGCGGTTTAGACAAAGCTTGCGACTTATATGAAGCAAAGGAGTAGCAGTGGCTTGCAAGTTACGCATATGTAAGCAATGCCACCAAGCATTCGTACCCATAGCAGCAAATCAGCAGTACTGCAAACAAATTACGTATGACTTATGCGCAAACTGCGGTAAGCTGTTTATGCACAGCTGCGGTGATAAGCGTATGTGCTGTAGCACTTTATGTACAAAGCAATATGGGTATACAAAACGTAAAAAGTTTAAATTAACGTGTAAGCAATGCGGAGATATATTTTACGCTAGGTCGCCTTGTTATAAATTTTGTCGCAAGCCTGTAATACAGCATTGTCCTGTGTGCGGAAAAGATATGCCTGCAAAATGCGGCGATGCTGTTAAATGTTGCAGCGCTGCTTGTAGAAATAAGTACATTGCAATGCGGCAAGGCGTAAATACTTTGTATACCTATACGTGTGTATTGTGCGGCAAGCAGTATACAACACACAATAAATTGCAAAAGTTAAATAATGCTATATGCTCTGATATACATTATTACAACTGTGAAGTATGCGGTAAAAAGTTTAAAATACAGAATAGAGTTAAACATCGCACAACTTGCAGTGAAGCTTGTAGACGCATAAAAGTGTCTGAGTCCAACAAGGCTGCTTCGGATGAAAATAAACGCAAGGGCAGGGAAACTTGTTTAAAAAAGTACGGCGTTAGCTCTTTTTCAAAAACACCTGAATTTGCTGAAAAAGTACGCGATACGAGCATGAAAAAGTACGGCGTTAGCAATTTTACTAAAACGCAAACGTACATAGAGAAGACAAAAGCTACAAATAGAAGAAAGTACGGCTGTGATTGGCATACGCAAACGCAGCAGCACCATGACTCCGTAATTGCTACTAATCTTAAAAAGTATGGGTCGGACAACGTTTCGCGCAGCAAATACTTTCTATCCAAGCGCATGACCGATGCTAGCAAAGTTGACAGTCTTATTGAGTTTAGGAATGATCCGGTAGCATACATTGAGAAGAACTATGCCGACAAGCCCACGCTTACTGACTTGTCGAAAGATTTAGGCGTGGTGGAATCCTCCGTAGGATATATCCTAAACAGCCGAAACATTCAAGACGCTGTGCAGTATCATTTTTCAAAAATGGAGGATGAAGTATACGAATTCCTTTGCACATTCATTGACAGCAAAAGCATAGTTAGGAATACATACAAAGTACTTGGCAATTTGGAACTGGACGTTTACATTCCTAGCAAGCATTTTGCTATAGAAGTAAATCCTACGTTTACTCACAACTCAACTAAAGGCATCCGCAGCACGCAAGGAAAGCCTATTAAATATCATTTAAACAAAACTGAAAAATGTTCCGAAAAGGACGTGTTCCTGTTTCACTTGTTTGGCTACGAATGGACGTGGAAGCAGGACATATGCAAGTCCATGATTGTAAACGCTTTGGGTGCTACACCTAACAGGATATACGCAAGAAAATGCGAAATACGAGATGTAAGCTACGCTGATTCCGTTAAATTCCTTGATGAGAATCACAGACAAGGCAACTGCACTAGTTCCGTTAGGTTAGGATTGTACTTTAATAACAAGCTAGTTTCACTTATGACGTTTTCAAAAATGCGCTCAACTATGGGCACAGGAAACGAGGACCTTAGCAACTGCTACGAGTTAACTAGATTTTGCAACTTAAAGTACACTAACGTTGTAGGTGCAGCATCAAAGCTGTTTAAGCATTTTGTTGCACAAGTCGATGTTGCTAGAGTAAGGTCATTCTCCGATAAAGCTCACACTAAGGGCACGCTGTATGCTACGCTTGGCTTTGCAAAACTGCACGAAAACGAGCCTAGCTACAGATGGGTTGATCCTATGACGGATGAATCATATTCAAGAGTTTCAGCACAAAAGAGACATTTAAAAAAGCTGCTTAACGACGATACAATAGATCTAAGCAAAACGGAAGTGGAGATTATGGAACAGCACGGGTACGTTCGCGTGTACGACTGCGGTACCGTTTTATGGCAGTGGACTCGTTAATGTTTACGTTGTTTCCTAGCAGGGAGTGTGTTTATGAAGTTAAAAGTACAACATCCTGAGTACATAATGTTTAGCTCGGACTACTCGCAACAGGAGCCTAAGACTCTTGCTACTGTTAGCCGGGACCCTGATATGTCGAGGGCATTTTCTGAAGGTAAGGATATTTATGCAACAATTGCATCCGTTGCATTTAACAAGCCTTATGAAGAATGTCTTGAATTCCACCCTGTTACACATGAGTATCAAAAAGAGGGTAAGGAGAGACGAACTCAAGCCAAAAGCATTGTACTTGGCATCACTTATGGGCGATCCACTGTAACCATTGGCGAGCAGCTGTTCGGACGTAATCACGAAATGTCCGATGACGATAAAACAAAAGCAGCACAGCACGTGTACGATTCAGTGCTTCACGCTTTCCCTGCATTGAAGGGGTTTATGCAGTATGCTCAGGATTGCGCTCGAACTAAAGGGTATACTGAAACGATTTTAGGCAGACGCAGACACATACCTGATATGCAGCTGCCTCGGTTTGAGTTTAAAGCTATGCCAGGGTATGTAAACCCGGATGTTGACCCTTTGGATGTTTCTACTTTGCAAAATAGCTCGGAGATACCCGATCGGATTGTGAAGCAGCTTACACAGGAGTTTTCAAAGCTTAAATACTACGGACAAGTTGTTAAACGCACTAAGGAATTACGTGAGCAAAAAATTCGCGTTATAAACAACACTCGTAAGATAACTGACGCAACCCGTCAATGCGTCAACAGCATTGTACAAGGGTCTGCTGCGGACCTTACTAAGATGGCACTGCTTAACTTGGAGTACAACGAGCGCTGGCATCAAATAGGCGGCCGTATGCTAGTACCTGTACACGATGAGCTTATTTGTGAAGTTCCTGTCGATTTTTACGAAGAGGGACGAGATATTCTAAAAACGTCCATGGAGGAAGCAGGCAATTTTATGCCCTTCCCGATTTACTGCGATGTGGAAACTACGCTTCGCTGGTACGGCATGTCCTATCCATGTGAGTACGATACGCCTGCATCCTTTAGCTTGTCCAATCTAAGCACGCTTTCAAAAAGCGAAGTAAGCTGGATACAGTGGCATTTAATTGAATGTGAGTATCAGCTTCCTACGTTTCCTGATGAAAACGGCGAAGCTCCTATTGGAGATGCTGCTAAGGGCGTAAACGGAATTGTATCGGATGAATTGATTTCATATATCAAAGACTATATGAATACGTATAATGTAACTGACGAATCGTTTATTAGTCATATCGACAAGCTGGTAACGAAAGGACTTATCTAGAATGAAGTTTACGCTTAACGTGCAGCCGCTAAAGGATGCAATGGATCTGGGCATTATTAGCAGCAACATTTCAAAGTTCTTTGAAAAGTCAACAGTTATTCAGCTTACAGCGCAAGGCGACACACTTCGCATTAACACGCAGGCTACTTCCCTTATTTCCGAAGCGTGCATTAAGGGCAGCAACGAGGACGAAGGCTATGCAACTGCTATCGTTGACTGCATTTTGTTTAAGTCCCTTGTAAGCACGCTTACCTCGAACGAAATGAGTTTGGATTTTCAGGATAACTCGCTTGTAGTTGAAAGCGGAAAGTCCAAGTTTAACGTACCCAAGCTGCTTACGGATGAGGATGCAGCTTCGCTGGATCGCCCTGCATCCGTTGATAAGCTAAAGGACAAGTTTTGCACAAAGCTTGAGCCTGCTACGTGGAAGTACATTCAGGACCATCAGCTGTACGCTGTAGCTATGAGTCAAATTCAAAAAGTGTACACTCGCGTCTGGACAAGTGCGGACAAAGGTGTTCTTACCGGCGATCCGCAAATGAGCTTGTTTACTTTCCAGGAGCACAGCGCTTTGGACAGCGATTGCTTAGTTTCCGCTACCGTTGTTAACTTGCTTTCCGCACTTGACGAGGATTCCTTGCTGTATCACTACAACGACAGCAGCTACGTTGCAGTAATGAATTGCGATGCGTTTACTTTTACTTCTCAGTTTACTGTTGAGCATGAGGATGAAACGGGTATTGGCACGTATGCTGCTGATATGATTTTTGACATGGTTCTTGACGACACTCAGCAGCCCGTTAAGGTGTCGAAGTCCAAACTGTGCGCTAACATTAAGCAGGCTTCCTTGTTCGCATCCTCGTCCAATCCTCTTATTTCCGTTGAAGCGGACGAAAACGGCGTAAAGCTTGTAAACAAAAATGTAAACTGCCGAATCTCAAAGGACAACGCAGGCATTTCGTACAGCGCTAGCTTTGCTGTTTCCGATATTGATACAGTTGTTTCTCACATGGACGAGGACAGCATCCTAATTGCACCTGTTGTTAAGGACGGGGAAGTTTTCGGACTTCGCTTTAGCACTTCCAACATGGTTGCTTTGCTTGGAGGTATGGAGGAGTAATGGCATTTCGCCGAGTTAAGGACACTTCGCCGCTAAGCGGCATTAAGTACAACTCGCCGGAATCAAAAAGCTTTTTGGATATGTATGAGTCCAACGTTTCCGCTGCGCTTGCTGAGCAGGAGCAGCGGATTCCTTCTAAAAGCTTTGCTCCTAGCTCAATTCGCTGTGCTAGGCAGCAGTGGTTTCGCCTAAGAGGTACTAAACCGGATAGCGTTAGCTGTCCTGACGCTACTTTAAAGTTTATTGCGGACATAGGAACGCACTGTCATGAGTCCGTGCAGCGAAAGCTAAGTTCGTTTTTAGGCGATAATTGGCTTGACGTTGAAACATATCTAAAGTTTCATGCACCTGCCTACAAGTACACTGTCCATAAAAACGGATATGAAACGCAAGTTCGCGTTGAGGATCCTCCTGTGCGGTTTTCCTGTGACGGGTTAATTGAATTTAACGGCAAAGTGTACTTGCTTGAGATTAAAACTTCCGAAGCAGGTGCAATGAAGCAGCTTGTCGGACCCAAGCCCGAGCATCTTGACCAAATTATGTGCTACTGCACCCTTATGGATGTGCACGATGCTATGGTGCTGTATCAGGACCGACAGTACGGCGAGTGCAAGTGCTTTACATATCATCTAAGCGATAGGGATAAAGCTAAAATCGTTAATACGTTTGAAGAGGTACAAAGCTACGTTAATAGGAATATTGTACCTCCGGCACTTCCTGTTGGGGATAAGTGGTGCAATTCATCTTACTGCAAGTACTTTAAGTCCTGTAGGAAATGGGGTATGTAATGGACTTGGCAACAAAATTCCGCCCGAAAACCCTTGACGATTTTACTGAGCAGTCTACAGTAGTGGGCATTTTAAAAAGCATATGCAAAAGCAAGGAACTTGTTAATCGAAACTTCCTGTTTATTGGACCCGCTGGAACAGGCAAGACTAGCTTAGCAAGAGCATTAAGCTATGAGTTAAACGGCGATAACGGGGAAGTAATTGAAGTTGATGCAGCTTCGTACAGCGGCATTGACAACATGCGAGAGCTTGTAAAGCAGATGAAAACTTTTCCGCTTAAAGGAAAGTACAAGTTTTTTATCATAGATGAATGCCATGCGCTGTCTAATAACGCGTGGCAGGCTGCGCTCAAAACACTAGAGGAGCCTGCGCCGCGCACTATTACATGTTTGTGCACTACTAATCCTGAAAAAATACCGGCAACCATACTGTCTCGAGTGCAGACGTTTCAGCTTTCAAAAATAAGTCTGGACGGTATTTCGAATAGGCTTACGTATATCCTTAACAGCGAAGGCTACACAGAGGGTACGGGCAGCAATTCGTATACATCGGACGCTGTTACATTCGTAGCCAAATTAGCGAAGGGAGGAATGCGTGACGCTATCACTTTGCTTACTAAGGTACTAGCATACAGCAACGAAGTAAACATGCAGTCCGTTAAGAGCTCCTTAAACTTGCCCAATTACGACACGTACTTTGAGCTTCTTAACGCTCTTGTTTCACATAAAAACGAAACGATAGTTCAGGTAATTGACAGCGTGTACAACTCCGGAGTTAACTTTGTTGAATGGTTTTCCGGGTTCCATTCGTTCCTTTGCAATATCGTAAAGTACATTTGCATGCAGGACATTTCCAAAACAATGATACCCTCAATGTACTTGGATAAGATTTCAAGCTACAGCACAGCGCATTTAGCTGTGTGCTTAAAGCTATCGCAAAAACTGCTTGATATGATACAGGACTTAAAAAGTACTCAGTACTTGCAGGAGACTGCTATTACATACTTGTGTACTGTTCCTAGGAAGGCTAAGTAACTCTATGACAGCTTCAAGTAGTTTGGATACAGCGCAAGATACGTTATTTGAAATGGCCGGAGATACTGCATCATGGTGCAACGAGCAGTATGACAGTATTTTTTCTCGGTACTTTAAGGGCATACCCAAGCTGTATGAAAAAGTAACAGCATTTAATGAAAAGCTAACTGACGACGACCTGGAGTTTATCCTAACTTCAGCTCCTTTAAGCATAATTGCAGCGTCGGAGCAGTTAAGTCAGTACAAGCTAAACAACGAGTGTTTGAAGCTGTACATTAAAAAGATGGAATCGGAGTACATTACATCGTGCGATGCTAGCACTGTTGCTGAAAAGCGCGAGAAGGCTTCCTTGTATGTAATGGACTACAGACTTCTTTCCAAAGCTTATGAAGCTGTTATATCGAGAGTGGACAATCAAGTTAATTTTACTCGTGAGCTTATCATGTCCGCTAAAAAGATATGGGACGCTAGAGTTAAAACGTATGAAGCATCTCCTGTCGAAAGCGATGGAAGATTAGCTGACTATACGTACATAAAGTAGACAAGGATACAACATGGCATCTGCAGGGTCGTTTGCAAGCATCATAAAAAAGCGTCAAAAGGACTGGGACTGTCCTGAGCTTATGTCACGCGCTACTGCTGACACGGGCAAAAAGTTGCCCTTTTCGTCTCCTTTGCTTAACTGGTGCACGTACGGAGGCATTCCGCGTGATGCGTACACGGAGTTTTTTGGCGCTCCGGGCGGGGGCAAGTCGACTACGTCCGTGGACATTTGCAAAAACGCTATAGCTACGTTTAGGACCGAGTATCAGCAGCAGCTTGAGGAATACAGGAAGCTTGTTGATTCCGGTAAAAAGGAATATCAAGGACCCTATGAGGACTTACAGGATAGAGGTCCTCAAAAAGTGCTGTACGTTGACTTGGAAAACTCGTTTGATCTTAAATGGGCTTGCACTCTGGGCATTAGCAAGTCAGATATTGTTGACGACGATTCCGTGCTAAACATCATGAGCGTTCCTAACGTAGCAGCTGAGGAAGTTTTGCAAACTGTTATGGACGTAATGGAAACGGGCGAAGTGGGCTTAGTTATTCTTGACTCCATTCCTTCTCTTGTGCCTAGGCAGGAACTTGAAAAGCAGATGGGCGAGCGAACAGTTGCATCGCTTGCAGGCTGCTTGACTGTGTTCTTCCGAAAAGTAATTCCGCTTTTAAAGCGCTATCACTGCACACTGCTTGCGATTAACCAAATTCGCGACAACATGGACAATCCTTATGTCACTAAAACTCCTGGAGGAAACGCGCCCAAGTTTTATGCTTCAATGCGCATGGAGTTTAGAATCGGCAAGCCCGTTGACGCGTTTGGCAACGAGTTGCCTATGAATACGGAAGATCCTGCGGGCTATCTTGTTAACGCAAAGCTTGTTAAGCAGAAGACTGCTCCAAGCGATAGACGTATGGGAACGTACTACTTAATGTTTGACGGAGGTATACGTCCTGACTTTGACTACGCAAAGCTTGCAGTTAACAAGTATCAGTTTATTCGAAAAACCGGCGGATGGTTCACTATGTGCGATCCGTACACAGGTGAAATTCTTGAAACGGAAAGTGGCGCTCCTGTAAAAGTTCATGGAATGCCTAGAGTATATCAGTACTTGAAGGAAAACGAGCAGTACTACGCTAGCATCCGAAAGTACATTACTGAGGACTTAAACGGCGAGGATCATGTAGCTGAGCAAGTAGTGGAATCAGACGACGAGCTGGAAGACTATACATCAGCTGCTGTATAATTGTATAAACTGAATTTTACTAATAGTTAGGCACATACGTGAGTACAAAGGATTTTTCCAACAAGCAGGAAAGCATGGTTGCAAGCTTTCTGGATTGGTCAAGGGTAGCGGGTAGTGGAGCAGCTACTTGCAAAGCAGGAGATGTTATATCCTCCAAGTTTTTAGGCGAGTGCAAAACACACGAAACGCCCGGAAGCAAAGTCACGTTTCGTCAGGACGTATGGCTTAAAATATGTGACGAAGCAATGGTGTTTAGTCGAATTCCTGTGCTTATAGCGGACGATGGCACGCAGCAGTGGCGCAGAACATATTGCTTGCTTAAACCCTTACCCGATATGTCCGTTTTGCCTAAAAACGAGTTCTTTGTTAGTCAGTACAAAGTTGGATATAAGAAGCAGCTAAACTTTGATGCCGACAAGATATATGCAAAGATGAAAAAGCACGACTGTTGCATTTATACAGTTGAGTGGTTTGACGGTACCATGCTTCTTATGAATCTTGAAACGTTTAGGGAATTTCAGCAGTACGTATAAGGGATATACAGCATGTTGTCAATACAGCAAGCAGGTGTGGAAATACTTGGAAACAAACCTCGCAGCTTGTACTTTTTGTGCGGCAGCGAGTACGGAGTAAAGCAAAAGTACATAGATCATTTAAAGCAGTTGTATTCAAGCTGTACGTATGTTGACAGCATATCCGATCTAGTTAAAATGTTTTCACGAAAAAGCTTAGTTTCCTACAGTAACAGCTTGTACGTTGTTAGATACGATGCTGAGTTTGTAAAAGCTGTTGATAGCGCATATGCGAAAAAGATACTGTCCCTTAAAGTGCCCGGGTGCTTAATTGCTGTGTATGATGACGAAAAGCAGTTTCACAAGCTGGACAAGCATTTCCCGGATAACACTGTGTATATTCAAGCTGTAACTAAAGAGCATTGCATTAAGTATCTTAAAGCTGACTATCCGAATCTTGACGACAGGTACGTAAAGCTAGCTGCGTGCAATTGCTTTGGCGGATACGGTCAAGCTAAAATAGTCTGCTCTCAAATGAACAGCATATCAAGCAAACTTCACAAGATAGAGGATACTGATTTGCTGTGCACGTTTGGTATTGGCAAGCAGTACACGGAGCAGCAGATGATGCTGTGCGCAGCTGCTAGAAGCTTTGAGGGCGTTATGACGGTAGTTGATAACTACGATGACGATTTAAATTTCCTGCTTAACGGCTTGTGCCACGTTGCCATTGAACTTGATAAAGCAATGGACAGCAAAATGCAAAATACTGCGTACAGCAAATACGTAAAGTTTTGGACAAGGCCCGATGTTTACAACTTCTTCGAGCAGTGCTACGTTCAAACGCTAAAGCTTAGATCGTCTGCAGCTACTTCCGTGTACAGCAGCTTAGTGTACGTGTCCGCTCTTCTTAACTTTAAGCGCATCCCTTCAGTTAGCGAGGTGGCGTAACATGCTTACGTTTAGTTGTCAGCAGCACGCAGTTAACAACTTACGCACGTACGCAAGTCAGAACAAGCACAGTCTTGTTATCGAAGGAACTCAGTCCTGCGGCAAGACATATTTAGCTAAGCAGTACGCACGAATGCTTAACATTCCTGACGTTGTTAGCGTTAATGCAAAAGTAAATGACATAAAGGATGCGTTTGCATCCTTTTCTCGCGTTAGCAACAACGTTGTTATAGTAATTGAAAACCTGGACAGCGGTGTTCCTGCGTGCTCCTACGTGCTTCTTAAGTTCATGGAGGAGCCCAGCAGCAACTTGTACATTGTTGTTACCTGCGAAAGCATGCGTAACATACCTGATACTATCGTAAGCAGAAGCATGACAGTTACAGTGCAGCCTGCTACTTATGATGATTTGCAGCTGTACGCACAGAACAGCTATGCTGATAAATACAGTCAAATTAAACGAACAAAGCTGTGGAAGTGCGCTAAAAGCTTTTCGGACGTTGACACAATATGCAATTTATCCTCCGAGCAGTACGAGTACGTTTCCAAATGGTCCTCGTTGAAGATGTTTAGCGGTTCCGTTAACAACATAAGCTGGAAGTTGGGTCATTATCCTGACAGCAGCGAAGTAAAATCGAATATAATCGTTAAGTATGTTATGGAGTGCAACAAAGGAAACATGCACGTTGTAAACAGCTGCATATCCTGCCTGGACGCTTTAGCTAGTCGTAAAATAGCATCGTATTTAGTGCTGTCCAAGCTTGCATTTGATTTAAAGTACTGTGAGTAGTAAGGATTAAAATGCGCTATATTTTTTCCGGAAACATGCCGGCTAAAACACCGGAAATTTTAATGAGAGCAGACGACTTTACGCCTATTTCCTTGCTTGTTACGCAGCTTGAACGAAAAACACTTGAACGGTATATCGAATATAAGCGTATAGGGTACTGCGACTTTATTATGATGGACTCAGGCGCTTACTCCGTGTTTACAGGCAGAGCAAGCACAACGATCGATCAGTACATTGACTTCATTAACGTAGCGCATAAGGACGTTGATGTTTTTGTAGAGTTGGATACCATTCCAGGCGAGTGGGGTAAGAGCAAGAAGCCCGAGGATTACATTGTATCCGCTGATAAGAGCTGGAATGATTTTTTGTATACGCGCGAGCGTGTGCGCTGTCCTGAAAAAATAATGAGTGTATTTCACTCCGGAGAGCCTTACGAAGCGCTAAAGCGTACGCTTGAATGGACTGACAGCAGCGGAAAGCATCTTGACTATATAGGTATTTCGGCTGCTAAGGATGCTGATAACAAAAACAGGGATACGTACATGCAGGACGTTAGGACTGTTATTGACAACTCCTCCAACCCTGACGTTGGCACTCACCTCTTTGGCACAACAGCTCTAAACGTTCTCAAGACTATTCCTTGCAGGTCCTGCGACTCGACTACGCACGTGCGCATGGCAGGGTTTGGGTGCTTAATTTCTCCTACATTTGGTCAAATTACTGTATCCTCCAAGGGCGGTACAAAGGGATCCGCTAAAACGCATTTTCTTCATACTGCTGACAGCAAAAAGATTAAAAAGCTTGAAGAGGAACTTGAGCCTTTAAAGCTAACAATTAAGGATGTTGCAGATGACCCTGCTGCGCGAACTGCGTTTAACATACGAAGCATTTTGCAGCTTATAAACACAACTTATGCTTACGATCCGTCCAACTCTCTTAAACGCAAGTCGCTAATTTAAACGCAGACACCTTGATTTAAATGTAACTAGCTGTGCAATCAATACGGTGCAAGAGGATACATGGTACTTAACGCTTGCGATTATAAGCATTTAAACTGCAACTGCTGCGTAATTAACTGCAACGAAGTTGACGTTACAGTTAATGTAAAGCTTCCGCAAAATTTGTCGGATTATCGTTTGTACGATTTGCTTGACATAAGCAGCTGCACCGTTAAAACAGTTTCCTTCCAGGGTATTGACTGCACACCTAAAAATATATGGATTGACATACCGTGGCGTAATTTAAGTCGCATAGCAGGTCAGCACGTGTACAAGCTGTCCTTTATGCACAGGAAAGAAAACAAGTACATTACGCTGTACTTTGCATATATAATTCAGGACAACAACCCGGCTAAGCCTTTCATGTATATGCATGATAAGTATCAACGGGACGATTATGACAAATACGGACTGTATTTGTCCTAGGTAAGGGTGCATATACATGAAGCTTGAAGATATTACAGCGTGCAAACTGTACAAGTCCAGTCCTAGAAAGCAGCAGATACTTATAAAAGCGTCGAGTGCTATTAAAACGTCGAAAGCTTTGAACGTGCAGCAGCCTTGGCAAGTTGACGTGCCTGCAAACAAGCAGGATACTGCTAACGCTGAAATTGAGGATGCTGATACGAAGCAGCAAGGCCATGATGAATTGCCGGTTAACGATAAGCGCCATGCTACTGCTTTAAAGTCGAACGTGCATACGCGTAAACCTAGCAGCAGCGAATCCAGTTCGCATAGCAGCACGGACGAAGGCGCAAGCAAACCGAGCACTGATACCAATGCGCCTGATGCATCTGACGATACTTTGAATCCTAGCAGCGATGCAGCTGGCGGCAGCAGCACTTCAAGCAGCGATGACAACGTCGACAGCGCAACTCATGTTACAGCAGCATGCGGCGTATCGCTTCCTCGCATTGACGTTACTGATGATATGAGAAATGAAGTTGAAAGCATAAAGGGCACGCTGAATTCTCAGCAGTTAACTTGTGGCGTCACTAGAGTTGCTGTTAAGGACGACGAAGTGTGGTGCTACTACAACGACTCCGTTAACTTAAACGAAGTTATGGTGGAAGCTATTGATCTTGTTTCAAAAGCAGGATACAGCTACCTTGAGTTCAATCGTCTTGCTCGTTCCGATAACGCTATAGTTTTTGTTATAATAAAGAATGATACAGCTCGCACGCTTGCACCCGAGCAAGGAGTTTCCACTAAACAAGAGGAGTAAATATGTCAAAAGCTCTAACGTTGGACGAGAAACTGTCAAGTACGGAGGAGCTTGATTTTCATTATCTCCTTACGCTTATGCCTGTTCTGGAGGACATTCCTGCATTCTCCTGGCTTCCTGAACTGTTTTGCATTATAGGACACGAGAAGCTTATAAACTTATGCAAGTACGCAGGCGGAGAGACTATACAGATCCCAACTTTGGAGGAGCTGTCAACTGCTGTCGAAGCTATGCAAATGTACTATGACGTGTACATGAAGCATACAAAGACAATTGACAAAGTACCTGTAAAGTACAAGGAAATGGTAATGCGCATAGCTGGTGCTGTAAATGCTTAACACTGTTCAGAGTGCTATACAGCAAGCTATGCATACGGATGTTTCGTTTGCTCAAAAGTATATAGACTATACTTGTGCCATACAGGATATGGATATAGACAACGAAATACTACCTTTAATAAAGCAAGAGTCCACAGAGTATGTGAGTTTGCAGAAAAAGCTTGCTCGCGCACGAAAGCGTAATTTAAGGAAGACAGCAGTTGATTTCAAGCTATGACATAAAGCGAGCGTATATTAAGCTGTATTACGAGCTTAGTCAATATCTGTGGGACTACAACTTTGTGTCTCTGCTTGTGGAATTTGAAAGCTGCACATTAAAGCGTTTCCCAAACATGCAGCAAGTTAGAAATACGTTTAACAAGCTGTATGCTATGGCACACGACGTTATACGCGATGATGAAGATCTAGCAAACGCATTTAATGAGTTTAAGGCAACAATAGAAAACAACGACTGCGAATACGCTTGCGTTATTGTAAACGTCGCGCAGTAGCTTTCAGGGTAGGTGCTATTAACTGTGATAATTAAGAAAACAAAGTCCGTAAAGGCTTGCACAAGTCAAAATAACGATGTGTGCTTTAACAAGTCCGAAGCTTGCAAGTACATCAAGGACGCTATGGAGTGCTTAGCTTACTGCACTGACGATCAAGTGTGCGCGGAAAGCATTGCAAATCTTAGCGTTGTTCTTCTTGATTTAACCGATGAAAGCGCCTGCAACTTGCTGTAAACTTATGCTAGCACGTTACTAGTATTAGAATATTCAGCGCAAAGGTTGAACTATATGGTGTTTGACGATTCAGAAACCGTCGAATCGGAAGATGCATTTTGGGCAAACGCCCTATACAACAAGCAGAAGGAACAGACTGAAAACATGAGAAGCTCGCTGCTCAAATGCAACGAGTCCGATCCGTTTTCCGTCAAAAGCACTATGCAGCGCATACTTGTTATGCGCATATATCATCAAATAACTAGGCTAATACGATATACAGAGGAAATGGACAAGATAGAGCAAAAGCTTTATCAAGTTATTGACGCTACTCTGGATAAGATGGATGCAGGCTTTATCGAAGAAAATGCGTCCACGTGCCTGTCAATGCTGATGACTATGCAGCAAAAAATACAGCAGTGCATGATAGACAGTCAAAAGCTGCTTGACCCTTATTTAAACATGGACACGTTGTCATACATGGAGTTGCCCACGGAGCAGACAGCTAGCGATGATAACGTAAATGGGCACATACTTGATCAAAACTCCCGTCAAAAGATACGTCAAGGAGCGCAAGCTGCGTTAAAAGCACTGGAACTGGAACCCAGTACGGACGACGCTTCCATTTAACTTTTGCTGGAGGGTACTGTGGTTTCAATAATTACGAATGCTCAGCACGTTGACTATGATGACGTTGTTAATCGCATAACTTCCATATACAATTCAGGTTCTTTGAATGAAAAGATAGCGTTTAAAACAATACTGGAGGAAATATCCGAAAAAGGTTACTCTCAAACGCTTGAACAGGTATGGCTCAAGGACTTTGTTGAAATACCCGTGTCCATAGACCGGTTTATTACTGAATCGGATTATTTGGGCGAAACAAATAGAAACGGCGAAATGGTATATCCGTTTTGGCGCAACGCACTAAGGGAAATATTTACAGAGGACAAAAGCTATTCGGAAGTTATATTTAGCGGCGCCACGCGTATCGGCAAGACGTCCACTGCTATTACGTGCATGGCGTACATGCTTTACAGACTTATGCTGTATCGCGATCCTCACAGCTACTTTAAGAAGAAAAGCGTTTCAAAGTTTACTGTAGCGTTTGCAAACTTAACTAAGGAGCTTGCAAAGGGTGTTGGCTTCCGCGAGTACAACACTACGCTAAAGCAAAGCGATTGGTTTAATCGTCACGGCAAGTTTACTAGAAGCGATGAAAACTACTACTACATTCCTGACGGAGATCGCATAGAAATTATTCCTGCTTCAAGTTCCTCTCACTTGCTAGGAAAGCAAGTGTGGTGCTTAACAGGAGATACTGTAGTGCTTACATGCGACGGTCCGCAGTTTTTAGGAAATTTGTGCAATCAGGAAGTTTCGCTGCCTCAACTTGACGTTGACGCAATGAAGGTTGTTAACTGCACTGCTCATGTAAAGTTAACTAAGTACGTGTATCACTTAGTTACTGTAACGCTTGAAAACGGTACAGTAATAAAAGGAACAGCCGACCATAAAGTGCTTATGTGGTACAAAGGCTATAAATGTCTGGGAAGTTTAACGCATAACGACTATTTGTTTGGCATGCCCTTTAAAGGAACTAGAGTTGCAAGCGTGCAGCACGTTATGCAAGCTGATGCTGTTCCTTTGTACGATGTAGTAAACGCAGGAAAACATCATAACTTTTTTATTGTTAATCCTGTAACAGGCTCCACTGTAGTAAGTCACAACTGCTTGCTTATGGACGAGGTTAACTTTACCAAAGCAGGCGTAAAGGACATTAACAAGTCCAAGCTTGCTATGAAGCAAATGTACGACACGGGAAACGCTCGTATTACCGGTACCTTTAAGATTAAGGGTCAAGTATACGGAAAGATGTTTACGTGCTCGTCAAAGAACAGCGATTCGGATTACTTGTCCGGACACATAGAAACACAGCTAAACGCAGGAAACACGTCCATGTATCTTGTGGACGAGCCGCAATGGAAAGTGCTTCCAAAGGAAATGTTCAGCGATGATACGTTTTACATTACTGTAGGGGACAGATACAAGCGCGGTTTTGTAGTACCTGATCAAAACAGCGATAGCGAGCATCTGCAAGCATATCGTGACGAAGGGTATGAGCTGCTGGAAGTTCCTGCTGACTTTAAGTCAAACTTTAAAGCGGACTACGATATTGCTCTTCGAGACATAGCGGGCATTTCCGTAGTTGGTTCCATGGGCTTCATTACGCAGGAAAGCGTAACTGTTAACGTAACTGACGAAAGACGCAATCCGTTTGCATTTGACATTATTGTTTGCGGAGTTTCCGATAACGAAACAATAGAGCGAAACTGCAACTTTAGCTGCATACCTTCAAGCCTGTACAAGCTTCCTGTATACATACATATAGACTTTGCAGAGGTATCGGACCATATAGGCATCTGCGGCGTTGTGCAGGACGGCACGAAAGTTACTACAGATGTAGCTACGGGTAGAAGAAACGTTATGCCGTTTTACAAGCAGCTGTTCCAGGTTGCTATAGAGTCGCCTCGCGGAGATCGCATGTCGTTTCAAAAAGTTATTAACTTTATTGTATGGCTCCGTCAGCAGGGCATGAATATTTACAAGATTACAACGGACCAATTCCAGTCAAGCTATGCTCGCGAAACGCTTGCACAGAAGGGATTTAAAGTTGACAAAGTGTCTGTGGACACAAGCGAGGATCCATATATTGCGCTTAGAAACGTGTTGCAGGATCAGAGAATTGAACTAGTTAAGCATGAGCTTCAAGAGGATGAGCTTGTTCACTTGCAGCGCATTAACAACCGCATTGATCACCCGCCGCAATCATCAACAGCAAGCGATGCGTCCGATAACTACAGCAGGTCAGGTCCTCCGGGCAACGGGTACGGCAAAGGAGTGGGCAAGGACTGCGCCGACGCGTTAGCTGGCAGCTTGTGGTCCGCTATACAGGATTCGGATACTCAAAAGCCTTCCGTAAAGTCCACTGTTAACATGGTTGCTGCTTTAAACAGCGGGTACGGTATGTTTTCCAGCGCAACGCCATCCGTTATGAACTTAAACAGATTTAACAAGTATTAAAATGTAATGTACTGTGTTCATTGAAACCGTCGGTGAAGGGTATAGCATGATTTCAACTAAGTTTGTTTCAGTAGGAAGCACTGTTCGCGTACTGCCCTTGGGCACGCGCTGCAAAGTACGGTACAACGACAACGGAGTAGTAAGCGCAATAGTTCTTTTTATTCCGGTTACTGCTACCGAGTTCATGCAGAGGCCGCTAAGTTCAGCTAGCAGCTTGCTTCTTCAGAAGAATGGCGTAATACCCTCAAGACTTGCAAACGGGCGAAAGTGCACCGTTGAAGGCGTTTTATGCAGCAATGACATTACTGTTCAGCAGCTTGCTTCCCATACCGTAGATGAACTTATCCAGCAGTGCGTATCTGACAAAAACGCTAATTTGGAGTTCAAGGCGTATTCGCTGTCAGAGGGTTTAGTAAGCTACAGTGCGTATCAGCAAGTAACTCAATTAAACATGATGGGATACAAGTGCTGCGAAAGCTTTGTAGTTTCCGCTGACGTTACGGACAAAAAGTTGCAGATGCAGCCCGCTGTGCAAAGCTTGTATCCTTTTATATTAGCTTACGCTGTAGTTAACAGGAATTCTCAAGTATCCGTTGTATACGATACTTCCAAGTGCATGCGCGTTGACAGCATAAGCACGCACTGGAACATATTAGGGGATATTGTAGCTACAGTAAGCTGTGGCACTGAACAGTTCTCGTGCTCCTACAATTCAATTGTAAAGTACAACGTTCAAAAAGGAACAGTAGTAGTCTACGATGACGGAATACAGTACAGCACTGATAGAAACGCGTTAGCGAAGCGAGTTCCTTCCGACATTAAGTGCACGTGCTGCGGAGCATCCATACATGTAAATGCAAATGAGCAGTTCTGTCGCTGCTCGTACGACAACTGCATGACTGTAAAATATCCTGTAGTTGAAAACGTTACAAAGCTGCTCAAGTTAAACCCTATGACGTTTGACGACTACAAGCAATACGTAAGCAGCAAGCAGCTAACAAGCTTATGCGATATATTTGACGTAAACAACAACGAAAACATTCAAGTAACGTGCACTCTTCCCACGCTGCTTAAAGCGATATGTCCGGTACAGGTTGTGAGAACGCAGGACTTTTTCGATAAGTTCTGCACGTGTGCGGGTTCCGTTGACGCTGTTTTGCACTATCTGGAGTGCCCTTCCGACATTGCGCTTGACATGAGCAGAGTTCTTCCTAAAGCTTGTATTGATCGATTTGCTTCATGGGTTGAGCAGCCTGAAAACTTGCTGCTGTGCAAAACGTTTATGGAAATGAAGAATATACGTATTGTTGAAACTACCGTTAAGCTTGACGTTCCTCCTTTGTTTAGAAACAAAGTAATCTATTTGGAGGGTGCGTTTAATCACGGCTCGTATATGGATGTAAGCAGCATACTTACATGCTACGGAGCTACGGTAACTACAACGCTGGATAATCGATGCAGCTGCGTTATTGTGGGCGGACTTGTTAGAAATCCTGATCTAGTTGAGTCCGTAAGGATTGCAGCTTCGTACAATATTCCTATTTATGCTGAAAGCGATTTCTTTAACCAGTACGGCATTGACGACGACATTGCTTCGCAGTCAAAGTACCTTTAATTTTTATCGTACAGTTTACAGTAGGGACTATCCATGAGCATAATTAACGATATGCTTAAAAGCATACGAAAGCCTAATCCTTCAAAGCACACGTATTTGGAAAACGTTGTCGGCGGTTCCTTCTACCGCATGTCCGACATGAAGAGCGGTTCGGACTTAACGGATATACGTTCCTTAATACGAACAATGCGAGCGCTTGCAGAGGATTCACAGGTAGCAACAGCTTTATCCTATTATGCAACGGATGCAACGTCTACTAATTCCTCGGGATACATTATCTGGGCTACTAGCAACACCGATGACGATAAAAGCAAAGGAGTTGCAGAGCTGGTAAATGCGCTGTTTAGACGCTGGAAAGTAAACTCCTATGCCCGAGATCACATACTGGAGCTTGCAACTGTAGGAAACTTGTACATACCTACAACGGAAATGAAGCGTAATGTAGCCGGAAATTCGTCTCGAATGTATGTCGGCCTGGATCAGAATGACATACCTCATAACGATTACGACATTATACCCTCTCACACGCTGGACCCTACTAACGTAGTTCACGTGTGGTCCGACTACGAGCCTTTGGGGTATTTGTACACACCCGAGGACGATGTTAAACTTAACGGAAGCTCCATTGTGTTACCGGAAAGCTCCATTATACATTTTTCGCTTGGCGGAGTAATAGGAAAGTACTCGCTGCAAGGCAAAAATGCGCAAGGAGACGACGTCACCTACGACATTCAGTTTGCTGACCCGCTGCTCAAATCCGCTACCGGTCCTACGCAAACGCTTAATTTGCTGGAAGACTCCACAGTGCTGTCGTCTTTGATTAAGATTGTTAGGTTTATTAGCATTGACTGTCAAGGTGCTGACGAAGAGGAAATTATGCCCACTCTTCAGCGCTTTAAAAATATCATTGAGCAGCAGATATCCTTAAACACTAATACCGGTGACGCGCAAAGCTACTTAAATCCTCAAAGCCCTAACAACATTGTGTATCTTCCTAAGATTAACGGAAACTCTCCTATTGAGATATCCGATCTTAACCTTGCGGACAACGCGGAAGCTACCGACAAGCTGCTTGAATACTTTCAGGATAAAAAGCTGTCCGTTTTGGGCATTCCTAAGGAAGCGCTTAACTTTTCATCTTCCGAAGGATTGGGTGGCGCGGGCGCTGTTATGTCCCAAAGGTCCGCTTTGTACGCTAACGCGCTACAGCGAATAGAAACAGCGTACATAAACGGGTGGACGAATGCGTTAAATGAGTACTTTAGACAAAGAAACTTGCCTCAGTACATTGACGCGTTTACTCTTCACATGAATCCTATCCTGACCGAGCTTTCCACTGTTCAGTTCGAAAAGCGTGATTCGGCTATAAGCCAGGCATCCGCTATTGTTGATCTTCTCAAGGACTTAAACAACACTAATGTAGAGGACGCAAGAACAGCTATTACTGAGATTTTAACTGAAGCTTTACCCGATACGGGCTCGAAAGTTAGCAAATGGGACATCGATTTGACGGAACCCAGCGAAGAGATGTAAGGAGGACTGCATGACTGCTGTAAATCTGGAGAGTCTTCCTGATTTGTTCTTTAAGGACTTAAAGTCATACAACAGCACAAATTTTAGAACGCTGCTTAAAACGGATCTGCAAGGAAACGCAAATACGTCAACAGTGCACAAAGCGTTTTCAAGCGTAGTAACTAGATATTTTATCTTTCGCGAAAAGCACGCTGCGGAGTTTACGGATTCGCAGTTTAACATACTGTACTTTCAGCTTAAAATAGATTTAATATCCAAGTACTTTTCCGAATATCCTGATGCTGACATATCGACGTTAGTGTCATTCCAAAACAAGATACGAGAATACAACGGCAGGACGTCACATGCTGTGTAACTGCAAGCTTAGATACGAAATAGACTCCTGGGATGAAATAACAGGATGTCAGTCAAACAACAGCCCTAAGCTGCACTTGACATACGATGTAGCGCTGGGCAGAAGTTTAAGCGGTCAAATTATTAGAGTTGAGCATGACGACTACGGGTGCTTGTTTTCCTATGTAGTGGAAGCAAGCGGCGTTGACGTGTCGTGTGCTCCTAACGGAACTGTGTTTCAGCTTACAACTGATGAGCTGCTTATGGAGCTGGAAAAGTACGGCTTTATTGTAAAGTTCTCCAAGTGCTTGCAAATAAGCAATGCGCAGTATCAGCTGCTTATGTCATCTCAGCTGCTTGGCATGAGTAAAATACGAATAATGTACGTGGATATGACAACAAAGCGCAATCGATTTGATGATGATTACGAGCGCAAGCCGTATCTTGTTATGTTTAAAACGGATAAGCTGCCCATGTGGCTTAGCAACGGAAAAGTATGCAGCAAGCAGGAGTTTGAGGACGCGCTAGCAAAAGGATATGCTGTAAACTTAACCGAGTGCGAAGGCGGCTTGCATGGAAATGACTGGTCCTTCCTTACGGATAAAGTGCTTAACGTGACGGATATACTGAAAAAGGTAAATCATGACTAGCAGTTTAATACAGGACGACATTGTTTTAATGCGTGCTAGGTATGATGAAGCTTTGCAGCTGCAAGGAATAGCATGTAAATACCAGTTTCCTAACTTAGCGTCCAGCAATGACGAAGGCGATCCCGTTATTGACAGCTATTCAGCTATATACGACACGCATATTTTCTTTGAGGGTACTCCTAAAGTTAAAACGCTGAAGCGCTTTGGCTGGGTAGTTGCTAACAGCGACGATTTGCCATTTCTTATTCATTGCAGCTGGAATTTGCAGCATGTTCAAAAGGATAGCATTTTTAGAGTAGCAGGACAGTATTCGGATATTCCTGATAGAGTGTTTCGCGTTACCGCGCTTAGCTACGACTTGCAGTGTCCGGATCATTTAGTTGCACAAGTAGTTCCTTGCTATGACGAAAAGAATTTGGTTGGACGCACGAAGCAGGAAGTTGCGAAAACATTCAACACTTCAAGTCACTTCCTAAAGCCCAACGTTGACTACAGAGGAAATCGATACGAGACAAATGAGGACGTGATGTAACGTGATTTACTTGTATGATTCCGCAGTATGCGACGATTTGCGTGCTAGCTTTAATCCGGACAACATGGGAAGCACTTCCGTTAAAGTAGTTGACCCTGACGCAGCTGTTGACGTTGTAAGTCAAATACAAAATGACGAGTTCCAGTTTCCTGCTGTTGTTGTTACTCGCGCTGAAAGCTACAGCGTTGACAGCTCCAGATTAAACTTTACGTGGCTGCACAGAGGCGTGTCGACCGTTATAGACGAGAAAACAAACACTGTCTACAACGAAACAGTAATTCCTATTAACTTGACGTATAGCTTAACTGTACTTGCTACAAACACGCAGGATGCGGATGAGTTAACGCGCGAGCTTATGTTTAAGTACGCAAAGGAGTACTTCTCCACCATACATCTTCCGTACGAGTCAAAAAGAACAATCCGATTCGGCTTAACGCTTGATACGGATGCTCCTATAGAGCAAACATCGAGACAGCTTGAGTACTTAAACAGCGGAAAAGTATATCAAACTATTGTTCACTTAAAAACAGAGGGCTGTGTACTTGTTACGTACACGCCCCACAAAATGCACAGGTACGCAACGGAACCGGAGATACGACTTGAATAAATCGGAGCAGCATGCACAGGACAAAATAGATGCAGCTCTTAGCATAGCCAAAAACATAAAAAAGTCGGCGTATCCGTTGTACTGCTACTTAAAGCTGTACTATACGTACAGATGCAGCTTTAAAACGGAGCAGTACTCCAAAGCAGCTCAGAGAGTGTATGAAAGCTTTCACGAGCTGCCATGCTTTCCTGATTCAAATGATCGCGTTGCTGCTTCCAACGTGCGAAACATGCTGCTTGCGGGCTTTGAAGCATCGGAGCAGTATTTAAAAACAATGCCCTATGACATACCCACAGTTATAGACATAGACTGCATTCACTTGTACCAGTTTATAACTGAGTATATGTCCTGGATTTCCACTAGGCTTCACAGGGACGGCGTTGTTACGCAAAAGCAAGTAACTTCAAAGCTTATAGAGCTGTTTTCCAATTAGTATTCATAGGTAAACACGTACTGACCGCAATCGGGTACGGGAACCCATCCGTTAAACAGCATAAGCAGCTCGTTGTCAGTTCCTTTTCCGTAGTTAGCGTTAAACAGCTGATCGTAACCTCGCTGTCTGAGCAGATTTGATGTTATGTGCTTTTCCTCCTTCGACCATATAATGGAGGGCGCTGTAAGCTTGCTTCTTGTCATGCCCATAGCTTCATATACTTTTCCAGTAAACTTGGATGCATCGCAATATGATATAATTGAATCAAGTTCAAGCTGCTGCGTAGCAAACTTAAACATTTTTGAAGCTCCACCAAGTACTGAAACGCCTTGCTTGCTGCAAAGGCGCAAAAGCTCGTACGTGTAGTTTTTATTATATCTTGATAAACCAAACGACATGCATTGAACTAACTCGTCGTTGTACGCAAGTCCTAGCGTAAGCAAAGCTCCTCTAGCTTGCCCTTGCAGATGGTTTTCCTTTATAAACTTGTTGGCAACTTTATCGTCAACAACTTTAACAAGCTGGCATTGACGCGCATAAATCCTTTTAGTCGGCGTAACAAGCTGAATAACTTTGTCCCAGTCATCCCAATCAAAAACGTGTATGCACCTGTATCCGTTTTGCACAGCAATCTGCGTTTTGCTTATATGATAGTCCAGCGGAATTTTATGGTTAAAGTGGTTGCATCCTTCAGTGTTATGCGTGTACGAGGGGTTTATTTCCACAACTGTTTTGCAGGAAGGGATGTACAGGTCGAAGAATTTGTTTCCTATGTTTACTTCCAACGTGCTTTCGATATTGTTTTCAGCAAGGTATTGTTGAAATTTTTTATTTAGCTTGGAAATGCGTTGAGGTTTTGCACCTTCTACCATACATCCGTAAGGTACGCCATATTTGTCCATACATGATTTGCGTATGCGCTCTTTAATAACTTCGCTTTTAGACGCGTTATCCGTACCGTAGCGTTTGATATTTGTAGCTTCCGCCTTGTCTCGCATAGACTGTGTCCAGAATACGCCGTTGTTGTTTTTCAAGCGAGTACGCTTTGCCTTGCTTGCAATGGCTGTATTTTGCATAGGGTTTTCTGATCCATACAGTATGGAACACGTTGTACGTATACGTTTGTCCACTTCATATATTTTACGAGGATTGTCAACGCCATATTTTCTCATCATAGTTTCGCGTGCTTTTGCCATAAGCTCAGGGCTTTCAAATGAAGTGCGATAGCCATATTTTTTCTCCATTGTGTCGAAGCACTTTTCGTGAAACTCCCTGTTGCCCAGCGCCCAGTCAGTTCCAAACTTTTCCCGGTTAGTCTGAACAGCTTTGTCCTTGAGTTCTTGACACTGCAAAGGGTGTTCAACGCCAAAATGTGCTTTAACGGACGCTTGTTGCTTTTCTCGAACTTCCTGTAACTGCATAGGATGCTCAACGCCGTACTTTTCCATGTTCTTTTTCCTTGTAAGAGCTTTGGAGCATTCCTTGCAGCACGGCTTTACGTTTTTACTTGTCGTGTTCCACAAAACAGGCTTGCCGCATACAGGACACGGACTGTAGTGATTGTCCGAGCATATGCGCTGAGCAGGTGACTTGGGTACAAACTCCTTGCCACATATAGCGCACTTCTTCGACTTTGTAGGTGTTCCTGTAGGCATGTTAAACTCCTAAATAAAGCAAACACTAACTTATTTGACATATGTATACACGTTGTGTAGCACTTTATCAAGTTCAACGCAATATATTCTTAAGTTTCGACCTAAAGAAAGAAGAAAAAAATTGTTTAACCCGCTCGCCTTGGGAACTAACCACATGCTCGGCGTGGATCAATTTGTTCCCCTTACTACTCAAAATTTCGAGCTTCGCTTATTCAACATGGACGGCTCCGCAATGTCCGCAAACTCCGACCTTCTCACTCTGTCAACTGACTCAATTGGAGCTATTGAGGAAAACCAGGACATCATTACTGTTCACTACGGCAACGGAATTATTAAGTTCCCGAGCAAGGTGTCGTTCAATGACGTTACTTGGACTCTGAACTGCTACTGCTCCCCGAACGTACTTGGCGCTTTGCGCGAGTGGAGAAGCCAAGTCTATGACGCTAAGACTGAGAAGATTGGACTTCCGTCCCAATATATGAAACTTTGCTACATTGTTCGTTACGATGCGCAAGGCAACGAAAGAGATGTACTCAAGATGCCCGGCGTTTGGGTATCCAGCTTAAACTACGGCGACATGAATCAGCAGGGCGGCGAACTTGTGAAAGTAAGCTTAACTCTTGTTGTTTCCAAGGTTATTCCTCTTACTGAAGCTGAACGTTCGTAAAAGCTTATTTGACAACTTGTGATGCAAGACGGAGCCTCAATGCATGTTGAGGCTCTATTTTTATGATTGAATTATGTATAATAAGCGTATATAAACGTTGTCGCAGTTACCTGGAGTTGCTATGTGTGCTAAGCAGTATCAAAGGAAGATATGTCAGTATTGCGGAAAGGAATACTGGCACTGGAATGGAAAATCCAAATACTGCTCAGAACCTCATTACGCTGTTTGCCAAGTGTGCGGAAGGAAATTTGAGTTTGACATATCCAAAGGAAAAGTGCCGTGCTGCTGCTCAAAGGAATGTTCAAGCAAAAAGAGAAGGAATACGTGCGTAAGGAAATATGGAACTGAAGTACCGTCTCAAAACGCACAGGTTAGAAAAAAGCTAAGCGAAAGCGGACATAAAGCGCAAAGCAAGATGCGAAGCACATGCTTGCAAAGATACGGCGTTCCGTTTGCATCCCAAAGCCAAGAAGTTCGACAAAAAATGTGCAATACTTTAAGATCAAATAAAAGTAGGGATAAGTTTAAGGACACTTGTATGAAAAAGTATGGCGTTGAGCATCCTATGCAAAGCAAGGAAGTGTTTGACAAGCACGCTAAAGCAAGCAAAAAAGCAGTTGCATGCGATGGCACAAAGCTGGACAGCGAATGGGAAGCTGTTTTATATGATTTTCTAGTACGCAATAATATAGAGTTCACGCGTCAAGTTCCTTTGTGCTACAAGGACAGCAAAGGAAGCAGCCACGTAACGTACATTGACTTTTGCATAGAGGGGATTTTATTTGAAGTTAAAGGCGGACATTTCCTGCAAGGCGTATTTGACTATTCCGGTGTTCCTATAAATGACAAGCTTAACGTATACAGAAAAAATCATGTAGTTGTAGTAACGGACAACGGGCACGCTAAACTGTTTGGCAAGCCCAACAGTCTTGAGTCGAATGGGCTTAAATATCTAAGCAAATGCAAGTACCCGCTTATAGGCGTTGACATTGACTTATTCACTAAAGAAGCTGCATTTCCATATAGATCAGATAGGCCCGAAGCGTTTTACGATGTGCAAGTGTCGGGCCATATAAGTTCAAAGCAGGCGTTTTTCGACGAATCCATTAGATGGAATATGATAATGAACCGAATTATGTACTCCGGTGGATTTATTGATTCCAATCAAGTTTTAACTGCTATGAACGTAACCAGGCTGTGCAAGCAGCCTTCGTGGTTTAGCAAATCATTTGCTAAGCACGTTATCAACAATTTTATTACGTCTGACGTTGTTGTGGATCCTTTTGCAGGGTGGGGAGCTAGATATGACGCATGCATGGAACTCGGAAAACTGTATGTTGGGTGCGATATAAATAAGGATCTTGTTGCATGGCATCGGTCAAAGGGTAGAGACATACAGCTTAACGATGCAAAAAAGTTTACGTACGACAAGCCATGTTCCGTGTTTATATGTCCGCCTTATCAGGATGTCGAGGTGTACGTTTCCAATCAGGACTGCAATTTAACTCAATGCCAATGGCTTCAGATAGTTATGAACAACGTCCCAAATGCAAATGAATACGTAATGGTGTGCAAGATTGTTGACAAAGGATGGGAACAGTACGTTGTCGATAAAAAAGTAAATAAAAGTCATTTTGGCGTAAACACTGAATACGTGCTATGCGTACCGGGCAAGCAGTCTAAAGAGTTTACGCTAAGCAACGAGGACATTGAGCAACTTGAGCAGCAAGCCGAATTGTATCAAAGTGCACAAAGAAGTAAACGCTTAGCAGCGCACAGCAAGGAACCCAAAGTATGGATGACAAACATAGATACAAACGAAACAAAGCTTGTTGCAATAGGTTTAGTCGCTGACATGCAAAATCTGCGTTGGCAAAAAGGTCGCGGAAACAAGATAAACATGAGTGAGTACGTATGGATGCACAACTTAACTCAAAATAAAAGAGTTAGAAAGGAACAAGTTAATTCATACGCGCAAAGTGGATGGGTACGCGGTCGACTGGGCAACAGCACAACCGGAATTATGTACATTCACAAAGACAACGTGTGCAAGGGCGTGCACAGTGACGAATTAGACGCATATATTGCTAAAGGCTGGCAGAGAGGCAACGGCACAAGCAAAGTAGGATTAAACAAAGGTAACGCGTGCGGTCCTAAAGGAAAAGTATGCATAAACAACGGAAGCGTAAACAAGTTTGTTGATAAGGAACAAGTTGATACGTTTTTGCGCGATGGATGGCACGTGGGTAGATTTACGCATGTTGCAAACATCTATTGGATGCACAACGATGCGTTGCGTAAAAACACTCGCATATCCAAGGACAAAATACCCGAGTATGAATCGCAAGGGTGGACGCAAGGGCAAGTGCGATATAGACAATAGTATAAACTGTGTTATATACTTATATCGTAACGAAAGCTTACCGTATATTGTTTTACTGACGTTTAACCGTAAGGAATATAACATGAAGAGATACATTAAGGCTGCAAATGAGCGCAAGTACAAGTTTTCCGAGCTGTCGGACAGCGCTAAGGACGCTGCGTTAAGCAATGATACAATTTGCGAACTTCTTGAGCAGAACTATCAGTCCAGTTTTGCGGAGGACTACGCATCGCTGAAGTACTCGCTTGATTCCGTCGAGTTCACTCTTACTCAGGACGATTACAACTATGACATTCTTACCGGCTATCTAAACGCGGATCTTGATATTGAGCTTACGCCTCGAGGCGAGAGCATGTTTACTATAGAAGGCCTCGATTCCGACTATCATGTTGACATTCCTGATGTTGAAAGCAATGGCTTGTTTATCGGGGAGACGTTTGCAAGCACTTGGAAAACGCAGTTTGAGAGCATGCAAAAGCAAGTTGAGCAGTTTAACGACGCTATGGATAGCTTTAGAAGCAGCAACAGCGATGCTGACGATATTTTGTACTATGCTGACAGCTCCTCCGCGGAGTACGTTAAACTTGAAGCAAAGCTGGCACGTCTGCAAACTCCTTATGAGCACTGCGCAAAGGTTGCAACGCAGGCAGCTGTTGACGACTTTGTTGCGGATTACGAGTACAGCCTAAGCAAGGACAATCCTTACGTTGCGCAGTTCATTGACGAGCAAGGGTTCGAGTTCGACGCTAACGGAAACATTGCTTACTAAGGAACTAAGCTACATTCACTGCAAACAGCTGCCTTGCTTTAACACGCGATGCAGCTGTTTTATTTTGCACAGCAACCGTCAATAAATTGATATAAACTAAAGTTAAATAAACTATATACTAATAACTATATAATATAGTATACTAAACACACGATGAAACGCTGTGCAACAGGAGGACGCAATGGACGCAAGCAGCTTTGAAGAGAACGATAAGTTCAAAGTAGGAGTCACGTATACAGCGACTAAGGGAACATTTTATCATTTTCCTGCTAAGTGTGTGTCCAGGACTGAGAAGTTCGTTACGTTTAAAATTGACGACAGAGCTGCTTTTCAGCTGCATTTAAGCAAGCTTCAAGTTAGGCGCAAGTGCTTCGACGTTAACGGCGTGGAAACGTGCACGCTTGTCGGAAACTCCGTTGACAGCTACTATAACTGGATTGTTACTGCTGACTGCTTTGAGTAGCTCAGTTGCTTGTTGAAAATACGAGGTGGTGCGTACATGGAAAGTAAATTTGACTGGGAACCCTTTGAGTATGACGATATGGACGACTGCAACATGTCGTACTGCACAAAGGATAAAACTGATGAGCATGAGGACACGTGCGTTGCTAAGTACAAAAAGTTTATAGCAGCGCTTGTCGCTATCTTTGCTGTTGAGTGCTTAGCTCTTATGATTACAACGTGTGCAATGGACAGCAGCACTGTTCATCACAACAGCAATCCTTCTCAAAAGCAAACATCCGAAACAGTTTACGACCCTCTAGCGGAAAACTCCGACCCTATTCACTATTTGCAAACTGATAAAAAGTGGAAAAACATGCCGTACAGCGAGGACACAATAGGCACGTACGGATGCGGTTTAACCGCAGCTGCTTCGTATATTAGCTGGATAACAAAGGACGCTTCGTATACTCCTATTTCCTTGCATGAAGCTGTAGGCGACTCATGCTTAACTGACGGTGTAAACGACATGGGCAAGTTTTGCGAGTACATACATCAAACGTACGGAGACGAGTACAAGCCTCAAACATGGAACATAGACGAAGCTAAGCAGGATTTGCGTGATGGGTACTGCTTGTTTGCTTCCGTATACACAGGTTTGCGAGAAGGCGGCAAGCAGTACGAAGGGCACATTGTGCTGGTGTACAAATGGGACGATAGCGGCATTTGGATTATGGATCCGTACGACAAGGACTACAAGGGCGCTATGTCCGAGGAAAAGTTTAATGACGTGTTTTCCGATGGACGCTCGTATTTTTACGCCATTAAGCATCTCTAATAACAAGTTTGACGCTATTTTCACGCTTAGAATGTACACAGCGTGTGTAAGCACAAAAACTTGTAATTAAAAGCAGCCGCAAGGCTGCTTTTTTGTCGACTGTCAAAATAAAACACCTTCCATAACTGTGAGCATATTGGTATGAGCTTTGCTCGCATATTAGGAAGGTGATATGTATGGACTGGAAGAACATCCAGGCTGACGTCACAAAAATTTTACCCTGCGACTACACAGCAGGACGACAGGGTGCAAACATTACTGGCATTACCATTCACCACATGGCTGCAAATTTAAGCATTGATCAGTGCTACAACCTGTGGTCTCATTCGCAAACGTCCGCTCACTACACAGTGCAGTCCGATGGAAAAGTTGGACAGCTTGTTAACGACTGGGATACCGCATGGGCTTGCGGAAACTGGTACGCCAACACGCACACTATTTCAATTGAGCATGCTAACAACGGAAGCAACCCTTGGACTGTGTTCCCTGCTGCTATTGAGTCCGGAGCGCACTTAGTTGCTGCACTGTGCTTGTACTACAACCTGGGTCGTCCGCAGTGGCTTGTAAACGTGTTCCCGCATAAGCATTGGTCCGCTACTGCGTGCCCCGGCGAGCTTGCAGGCAGTCAGAACGCTCAGTACATGCAGCGTGCTCAGGAATGGTACGACGCTATGAAGAACGGCACGGAAGCAGCAGCTCCGAAGCCTTCGCAAAACGTCCCCACTCCTGCCCCTAACCCTTCCGCTAACACTTCCCACTTACCCGGAAAGTCCTTAGTAAACGTTCACTATGCGCTTAGAAACTTAAATGGCGGATGGAACGAAGTTGTAACTAACTTTAACAACGTTAACAGCAACGGCTTTGCAGGCGTTCCGTGCGGCAAGCACGACTATCTGTGCGCATGGGTTGATCGCGGAACGTTAAAGTACCAAGTTCACACGCAGCAGGACGGCTGGCTTGACTACGTGTGCAAGGGAGACATGAACGACCTTGTAAACGGATGTGCGGGTATTGGCGGACACGCTATTGACGGCGTGCGCATGTACTACATTACTCCTAAGGGCGAAAGCTACAAGCAGGTGTACTACCGCTCGCAGACTGTTGACTTGCCCGGCTGGCTGAACAGCGTATGCGATGACGGATCCACGTACGGCGGAGACGACTACGCAGGCATTTACGGACAAGCACTTGACCGCCTGCAGGTAGCTATTTCGGATGCATCCCCGTTCTAGCCTTTTACGCAGCAATTGCAATTACTCAAGGAGCTAAGCTTTGCGCTTAGCTCCTTTTTTGTATAAGTAAAAGTATTTAATTATGCTAAAATTTGTACATGGTAAGCGTTGGCAGCTAACGAAAGGCTTGCTATGTACGACATGCATTGTGATTTTGACATTGAGCAGCACAAAAAGACGTACGTAAACTACTGCGAGTGCATTATAGACCGCAACGGGAAAATACACTACGCAATTCCTAGTCATCAAGGGTTTCTTGAAATTTTAGGAGCTAGGGAAAACTTGCTTACGCGGCAGGAGTACGTGTACAGCTGTCCTGAGGAAATGTATTGCGATTACTTAACTTGGCTGTTGCAGGACAACGAATGCGTAGCAGTTTGGTCAGACGGCTGGTACTCGCCTGTTCGGCCTAACGCAAGGCAAAGAAGCTCGCTGCTAAAGCTTATTTCAAACGGACTTGTTAAAAACCGAAGCATGTTCGGAAGAACCTCGTATAGCTTGGAGTAAGAATTATGGATTACTACATTAGCATTGTTTGCGGCGGAGGAGACGACCCTAAGCTTCCGGGTGACGGAATATGCAAAGCGTTTACTTTGTCGTACGTTGACGCACAGGGCAAGGTGTACTCAGTTGTTTCGGCTGACTCGCAAGTTGAAGTTTCAAATATGTCTTTGCTTGGCTGCTCTGCTGCTTCTGCTGCTCTTAGAGCAGTTGAAATTGCTACTAACTCACAAAGTAAAAGCAGTGTCGTTGAAAGTTCGGAAAGCTGCTCTGAACGCAGCGTAAATGATAGCGCTGTAAAAACTAATGTACCGTCAAGCATTGTTACAATGCAGAAGTAAAAGCAAGGAGTAACATTGCCTTATTTTTTAAACACGTCAAATTGCGATATATGCTATATGGGCTGCACAGTGGAAGCGGGCAAAGTAGGATATATCGAAGGCAGTCCGCTGGACGCTAGACTTGTCCCAGCTAGCAAGCCTGTAGAAGAGTGTGAACCTCAGCAAAGTAAACCTGCAAAAAAGCGCAGGCGAAAGCAGACGCGTGCACAGGAAACTGCTTTGGACAGCGCAAGCGTTGAACCCGAAAGCGCTGAACTGCCTTCAAGCAGCGAAGACGTCGACGCAAGCACGCTACAGTTCAACAGTGCGGACAGCAGTGCGGAGGAGCAGCAAGCAAGCATGCAAATGGACGAAGTGCAGCTGTCGCAGTAGAACCGTTAATAACTTCAGGTATCAGCTCAGAGATGAAACGTTGTGCTCTGTAGCGGTATAGGTTTTACATTACAGCTTCTAGCAAAGAAGAGGAGGTTTGAAATACATGTCACAGATTACCATTAACGAGATCTCAAACAACTTTACGTACAGCATTGGAAACAACAGCTACGCTACTGTTGCTATGCCCATTACAAGTTGCTGGGGTCCTGGTTTCTTTGATCCTAAGACAGCTATTTCAGACACTCAGGCTACAGAGCTTGGCGATAAGCTTTCTCTCGAGCTTGAAAACGTTGCATGGCAGAGATATCCCGCTACGCAAGCGGGTATTGAATCCTTTGTAAGCGACTATCGCGGACCCGCTGCCGGGTACCGTCTTGCAAAGGACTACTCGTACTATATAGCTGTTACGCTGCTTACAGCCGGATACGACGTTTTAGTTTGCCGTTTAAGCCCTGGCTGCAAAGCTTCCTCGCCCAGCATTGCTGTAAAGCAAAAGGGCGGAGAGGACGTAGCATCCTGTACGCTTGCCATTAAGGCTAAATATCCTGGAACTTTCGGCAACCAGCTCATTTGCAGTCTGTACAAGCCTGTTAACCGCAACTACTGGAACTTAGTTACGTACGTAAAGGACGACGCTGGCGTCAAAACAGCTGTTGAAAACATCGCCTTTGTTTTCGATCCTTCAAACGCTACCGATTCCGTGCTGTACGTTGACGAAGTTGAGTCCCAGTTTGTTGACGTTGTTCACACTGGCGACATTCTTGACACGTACACGCTGTCCGTAAACGGCGAGGACGTTAAGAAGGGCGTAGCGCTTTCCGGCGGAACTGACAGGGAGTACTGCTCCGAGTCCGCAACGTGCTCCGAAGTTCTTAAGGATGCTGCTAACCTGGCGCTTACTCGCTTCCACAGCGCTCGCACCGCTGACAGCGTTACTGCAAACGACATTGACGCGTTCCAGTACATGCAGCAGCTTAAAAAGAACGCTGGAATTACTGGTCAGCCCGAGGGCGGAGAGTACAAGACCGCTGACGGAACTGCAACTGTAACGGATATGGAAGTTGCACAAACTCAGCGCTATCGCGAGTGGCTGTTCCGCTACGCTGTTGAAGTGTACGATCTGCTCAAGGACAAGCTTGCGTACAACCCGAATCGCATTGTTGCGCCGGGCTGGGACGACATGGACATTGAGTACCTTGGCGGAGAGCTTGCGTCCACAGCAGGAGAAGCAACAGCACTCGACTGCATTAGCCCTTTGCATCTTAAGATGATGGAGTGCGCGTACTACAGCCGTTGCGCTACCGCGTATCTTGACATTCCTCGCAGCATCCCTCGCAAGGACGTGTACAACGAGTCCGAAAGCCACAAGGGCTACGCTCAAATGCTTTCAACGTTTGAGCCCGACAACTCCGGCTTTGACGTAAACAGCAGCCTGTACGCTACGCACAGCGCACTGTTTGCTCCTTGGGCTCAGTACAAGTACGTGGGCACTGCAAAGTACAACGTTGCTCCTCCTTCGTTCCTTGCTCTTATGATTCAGCGCTCCATGGTACTGAACCAAAGCGCCCAGTACGAGTGGATTCAGCCCACGTCGCGCACGCACAGCGTTAAGATTGTTAAGCCCGAGTACAAAGTGCCCAAGAAAGTACTTGACGTTTGGCAGCCTACTGACGAACAGGGCGGATGCGGCGTAAACGTTATTACTGATATCCCTGGAATGGGCATCTGCTTGTGGGGAAATCAAACGCTGTTTAACAACCCTGTTGCAACATATCAAGCTCTTCGTAATCTTAGCACTAGACATCTTGTTTGCGCTATTGAGGACGCTGTGTACAAGGCAGGCATTCGCATCACGTTCCAGTACAACAACCAAAGCGCGTACAGCATGTTCCATGCGGGTGTAACTCCGCTGCTGGACACTATGCGCAACGTTGGAGCTATTGAGGATTACTACGTGACTATGAATCACGACTTGGACGCCTTGGGCATGGTAAAAGCCAACAGCGTTGTAGGCAAAATTTACATAGTTCCCCAGGGAGTAATCGACAAGATTACTGTTGATCTTATCGCACTTCCGCCGGGATCAGACTTAACTCCGTACATGTAATTGTACAGACAATAGTTCGGAAAAGCAGCGTCTTTTACGGCGCTGCTTTTTTTATAAGCCAGAAGTGTACTATACTAGTGCTAACACTCAGTACGTGATTACAAGGAGACCAGTATGTACACAAACACTTGCGTAATATGTGGTAAACAGTTTGAAAGTAAATATAAAAGAACGTTACTGTGTCATTCTCCTCATGAAAAGCAATGCATTCAATGCGGTAACACGTTTTACGTTACATCTGAAAATCGTAATGTTAAGTTTTGCAGTTTAACTTGTTCCGGTATGTATAGAAAACAATCAGGACTGGGTAAGCAAATAAGTAAAAAGGCTATAGAAACAAAAAAGCAACGATACGGCGATAAGCCTTCAAACGTGTCATCTTGTGAAAGAATTTGCAGCATATGCGGCAAGTCTTTTACACCTACATCCAATCATCAAACAGTGTGCAAGGATAAACATACAGGTCCGTGTCCAGTATGCGGAAAGCCTTCAAACAGAACATCCAAATATCATGTATCCGCGTGCTCATATAAATGTCGCATGGAACTTATGAAACGTACTAACATGCAAAGATATGGAGCTGAGAACAGCTTCAGCGTTAAAGAGATTCGAGATAAAGGCAGATTAACATGTAAGCAAAAGTACGGCAACGAAATATATCAAAGAACGAAGGATTATCAGGATAAAACAAATAAAACGTGCTTGCAGCATTACGGAACAATGTGGCCTGCTCAGAGTGATGAAGTTAAGGAAAAAATAAAAGAAACCATGTTAGAAAAGTACGGCGGTTACCCGTTTCAAAATGAGCATGTTGTGCAAAAAGCTAAACAAAATAGCTTAGATCGTTACGGTGTTGAACATCCATCTAAGCGACAGGACCAAAAAGACAGATACGAAACAACATGTATGAAAAAATACGGTGTGCACAATACATTGCAGCTTGATTGTTCTATAGCAAAACAACCTTTTAGAATAAGTGCCAACAACATACATGTTTCAAATTTGCTTAATGATAGCGGCATTAAAACCGAATTTGAGTATTTAGTAGGTTGTTACAGATATGATGTAGGTATACCCGGTCAACATGTAGTAATTGAAGTAGATCCTACGTGTACTCACAACAGCTATAGGACTATACGAGGACACGAAGGAGTTGAAAGAGACTACCATTTATCTCGAACGTTGGAAGCAGCTAGATTTGGCTTTACCTGTGTACATGTATGGGATTGGGATGATACTGATAAAGTATGCTCTTTGTTCCATGATAGGAATACTGTATACGCTAGAAAATGCAACATTGTAAACATAAGTGCATCTATAGCTAATTTATTCCTAAACCAGTATCATCTGCAAGGAACATGCAAGGGCCAAAAAGCTTGCTATGCGCTTGTTAAAGACGACGATATTTTGGAAGTTATGACGTTTGGTCAACCTAGGTACAATAAAAACTTTGAGTGGGAGATGCTTAGGCTTTGCGCAAAGTCGGGTGTTAGCGTATCCGGCGGAGCTGAACGGCTGTTTTCTCATTTTGTAAAGGAGTACGCACCTACTTCCGTTGTTTCCTATTGCGATAGAAGCAAGTTTACAGGACATGTTTACGAAAAGCTTGGGTTCAAGCTTGAAAGTGCGGGAAAGCCTACAAAGCATTGGTATTCAAGTAAAAAGTCCGAGAAAATGCAGCATATAACTGACAGCTTTCTAAGGCAGTGTGGGTTTGATCAGATTTTCGGCACAAACTTTGGCAAAGGAACAAGCAACGAAGCTCTTATGATTGACAGAGGATATCTTCCTGTGTACGACTGCGGACAAATGCGATTTGCATGGCATGGAATTGTATAATAAGTGTTATACTAATAGCAAGGAGGTACTGAAATGAAGCGTTATATTAAGGCACATGAGCAAAATGTATTTGGCATGGCCAATTTAACACCCAGGCGTACAGGGTTATCATGTGATATTTGGTCGGATCATAGAGGATGTGAACGTACAGTTGAGCACAACTACGCAAGGGTAAAGGTAGGCACACCTGATGTTGAAGTTGTAGTTATGCTGGAGCCTTACGTACACGTGGACAGCTGGCCTTCAAAGACTAAGCATGCGGATAAGCAAAAAATAAACGAAGCAGTTGAGTACATCCAGGATAACGTTGATCTGTTTTTAAAGCATTTTTACGATACTCACGATAAAGATGAATTTGACGATAATGATTTGTTTGATGCGTTACGCGCTAGAGGTGTGTACAAGTAATTGCATACTATAAGGAGTACTAATATGAAGCGCTACATAAATGCCTCTGAACGAAATGTGTTCGGAATGGCTAACTTATATCCTAAGCGTACAGGTCTTCCTGTTGTGCTCTGGGTTGATAACGTTGGCGTAAATAGGAACGTGGAACATAACAATCCTCGTATAAAAGTGCAAAATACGCTGGGTGACAAAGTTGTGGACGATACGTTTACGCTGTCACTTGAGAAGAATCCTGTAGTACTTGCAGGAAAGAACAAGTTAAACTCAAAGGTATTTAAACTGGTCCTTAACTACGTTAAGGATCATCTGGATGATTTTCTTGCAAGCTGGTATCAGGAAATAGACGAGGACGAGTTAAAGGACAGGCTGTACATAAAGTAGCAGCTAACTTTATTTGCTGCATACATAAGCAGTCAAAAAAAAACAGGGTACCTTTTACAGTACCCTGTTTTGCTTATATGGCTAGAAGAAAATTACCAACCACTTGTACCCTTCCTCCAAAACGTCCAAACGGAACAAATGCGTTGCGTCGTTGAGTTGCTCCTGACGCTTTGCAGGAAGATCGCCAACGCGTCCGCTGTACGTGCACTTGCCCTGCTCGTAAACTAAAACTTCGTCGTCCTTTTCCATGTACATGGCAAACGCCTTTCTACTTGTGTTTTGCCGTGACTACAGTATAGATTATTAAATTAAAAATGTATAGATAAAATTATATAAATAGATATGTTTGAGTTTCGCTTTGCGTGCGCTTCGTTATACTTATAGACGTTAAATACTGCAATAGAATGCGTTTACTTGAAGAAGGAATTACATGCTTGCAAGAAGATCCGTGTCATCCGTTAAAAAGACAAAGTATCCTTGGTACTACGGCAAGCCGTGCGCTAGCGAATACTTGCAGACTATACTTTCAAGCAAGGGCGTTCAAACTGAGAAGGACGTGAATATTGAAAGCATTAGCTACACTGCAAAGTGCGGAACGACTCTTGTGCAGTGCTGCGTGGATAACACTGAACCTGAGTTTGCTTTGTCTTGCGTAAAGTGCGCTGAACGCAACGGATACTCGTGCATATGCGTGTTTGATTGGGACGATCCGTTTAAGGTAGCTGCAATGCTGCAACCCAAGACTAGCGTGTACGCTCGAAAATGCAGTGTTGAGCTGATAGAGCAGAAAACAGCTAACGCGTTTTTAAAGCTATATCACTTGCAAGGGGCTGCTAAAGGGCAGACATGCTGTCTTGGAATGTACTACAAGGGTGAGCTTTTAGCTGTAATGACGTTTGGCAAGCCTCGATACAACAGAAAGTACGAATGGGAGCTTATTAGGCTTTGCTTTCATCCTAGGTACGCTGTGTCGGGCGCGTCCGATAGGATGTTTAAGCACTTTGTTAAGTTAAAGCAGCCGAAGTCAATTATATCGTATTGCGATTATGCAAAGTTTAAGGGTAACGTGTACTGCCGACTTGGCATGACGCTTGTAAGCCTAGGAGCTCCTTCAAAGCATTGGTACTCTGCAACCGGTAAGGAGAGGTCTCCTCACATTACTAATAACTTTTTGCTGCAACGCGGGTATGATCAAATATTTTGCGAACACTACGGAAAAGGAACGTCAAACGAGGAGCTAATTACTGCTAGAGGGTATACGCCAATGTACGATGCAGGACAAATGACGTTTGAATGGTATAGTAATTAGTATATAATTTATTGTAACGAAAGGAGCTGCTATGAAACGCTACATTAAGAGTACCGAAGACATATTCGGTATGTCCAAAATAAGAACAAAGCACTGCTTGCCTGAATTAAAGCCTCTTATTCCAACATTTATTTACGTATCTTCCAGGGAAGCTTTGCACGGTCCACGCGTTAAGTTTGCAGGAGGTACAGCAAAGTCAAATAGTAAATCCACTTGTCCTTCCATGAGCTTCGATAAAGAAGGAAACTGCAAACTTGAATTACATAGCTATATGACTCCAAAGGAGTATCCTAATTGTTATGATGCGGATGTTTTAAATGGTGTCGAAACTTTTATTAAAAAGTCTCTTCCGATACTGCTGCTTATGTGGTTCGAAGTAGTTGATGAAAGTACGTGCTATAACTATTTGCAGGGCTTTGATCCGCTTAGCGACGTTATAGAGGAGCTAGGAGCTCCTAGCAGTATAACTACACTGCAACAGCTTGATGCTTATTGCCGTGAGCATAACTTGTACACTGCTCAAAACAAGGAAAAGTAACATGATTACGTCACTGTATCCTATTTTTCAAAAGTGGTCGGAAACTGGAAGCATTTATTTGGTATCCGATACTCATTTTGATGACACCGACTGCAAGCTTATGTACCATAAGTGGATCACAGCAAGCCTTCATATGCAAAGCATTGCCAACAAAGTGCATAAAGGCGACACGCTTATTCATTTGGGCGACGTTGGCAGCAAATACTATTTTAAGAACGCTTGGAAACCAGGTAAAAAGCCTCATCTAGTCCTTATTACTGGAAATCACGACAGAAACGCTGCATACTACAGCGATGTCTTCGATGAAGTGTACACAGGTCCTTTGTTTATATCAGATAAAATCCTGCTAAGTCACGAACCCATTCAAGGATGCAACTGGTGCTTGAATATTCATGGACACTGCCATATGGGTAAGCAGTATCCGGATGCACATCACGTTAACTTAGCTTCAAACGTAGTTAACTTTAAGGTAGTTAATCTAAACGATATTATTAAGAGTGGAGCTCTTAAGCGGCAAAAGGGCATTCATCGCGTAGCTATTGACGCAAGCAAGCAAAACCCTGTTCACAGGCCAAAAAAAAGAAGCAGAGCTAGCATAGCAATTAGTTGAAACACGCGGTACGCAAACGGCTAAATGTGCGCTACTATTGACTTGGTGTAAACGTCTATTGCAGTCCATATGCAGTGTAGTTAAGGAATGCACATGTCCGAAAAGTCGAGCATAAAGTATTTAATACTTGGAAGATCCGGTACAGGCAAGGATACGCTTAGAAGCTGTTTGGAAAGCTACTTAGGGTGGAGGTTCGTAAAGTCCTATACAACGCGTGAGCCTCGATATGCAGGAGAAAACACGCATGCGTTTGTTTCCGAAACTGAAGCAAAGAGTATAAGCGGAAAAGTAGCTCAAACTAAAATTAAAAACAGCAGCAAGCAGGATTGGTATTTTGCAACGGAAAAGCAAGTACGGGATTGCGATGCATACATTGTGGACCCATTTGGCTTGTATCAAATCTTGAGCAATATGCCATTTGGCAAATTTAGCATCATTTACATAGACGCGTATTCAAATGCTGTAAAGCGAGCAGCACTGCGCAACAGAGGAGATAGCTTTCTGTCCTGCTTAGTTAGGCGCAGCTCCGAGGATGCTAGATTTGATGCATTTGAGCAAATGCTTGATCAGTTAAAGAGCGGAAGCATACGGTTTAACAACTTGCAAGGAGTGTGCTGCTTGCACAACAAGTACACTGCTTCAAGTCTTGAGCATATGGCTGACTGCGTTGAAAAGTTTACCAGCATAGTCGAAGCTGTTAAGTACATAGATCCTGAGGATGCGTTTGGACATATATACATCGATGAGTACGATGTTGACTTTAGCGAGTACAAGGATATAGACAAGCAAGCTCGAAGAATAATAGATGATCACTATTTTTAAAATAAGCGTTGTAACTATATATCAACTGCTATATACTAATTTTGTACTTACTATATTATCCACAGTGCAACAGCACGGAAACGAGGTACAAAATGCCCAAGAAGCTTACTGAGCAGGAAAAGCAGTTTGCCGAAAAGGTTCGCAAGTACCGCAAGCTTAAGGTAAAGGAAGCCGAGCTTAGACAGGAGCTTGAAAGCCTTAAGTCCGATATTGTCGATTACTTGGAGCTTTGCGACAACAAGCATGCTGACGGCAACGGCTTTTCCATTACTGCAAGCATACGCACGCGTTACACGTTTGACAAGGATATGCTTGCGGAAGCTTTGCCCGGCCAGGACTTAAAGCAGTTTCAAAAGCCCATGTCCTACATTGTGCTTATGGTTAAATAGACAGTTAACGCAAGGGTGGCTTATGCAGCTGCCCTTGCTGCTATTACGGGAGTAAGTATGGAACGTGCAAAAAACTTTGACATATTGGCTCAACTGGATAATGAGTCCAAAAGCAAGCTAGGCATCGATGTTATGCAAAACGACGACGAAAGCGCTTGGTGCTTGTTCGGCGGTAACATTCTTAAAGTTATGGGCAGCGCATCGATAACGTACAAGGACAGCTATATGTGCATGTGCACCTCAGGCGCCGACATTACCACATCGTGGCAAAAGCTTAATGAACATGAGGGTCAATTTACTACGCATATACGCGCTGCTAACACCGAACACGTTACTTACGTTGTGTTTTCGGAAACGCACACTATAGACAACGCGACTTCCTTTAGGCAAGGTGAATAAAGTACGTCGAGTTAATTAAGTCTTTCAAAACGTCCTGCGTGTTTTATTGTATACTAGATGTTATAGTCGCAGTATGCAGGAACACGCTAGCTTAGGAGAGACTTATATGGCGTCATATGCAGTTGAGTCGTACAACTCAAATACCAACACATACAGCAGACATGAAGTAGGGTCGCAGCACGACATGACAAAGCTGCTTACGTCTCTTGTGCAGGATGACGTAAGCAGTAAAAACTGCGAAAACTACTACCGAGTTAATGAGATTACGGACGCGGATCTGCACATCTGGAACAGACAGAAGGAGGAACTTCCCGACGTTCCGAATACGGAAAGAGTTTTCGGTGAATGGACGCAGATAACGTGCGCGTCTAAGTACTTAAACGTTACGTTCGGCCGCGTGTTTAACTTAATTACAGCAGGGGAGATTCAAGCTCAAACAACAACAGGAAGAAACAAGCTTGTGTCCGTAAGCGATGTTGTTGAGCGCAGGATAAACAAGCCCAAAACTGGCAGACCCAAAGGATCGATAAAAAAGCAGCAAGCCGAGGAGTAGCTTGTGGCTTACGACGCATCGAACATTAAAGTGCTGGAAGGGCTTGAAGCTGTTAGAGTGCGTCCAGCTATGTACATAGGCTCAACTACTCAAAAGGGCCTTAATCATTTAGTATACGAGATTGTTGACAACGCAGTAGACGAAGCAAGCAACGGGTACGGAACTAACATATACGTCAGGCTTAACGATGACGGCTCCGTTACGGTACTTGATGAAGGGCGCGGCATACCTGTTGACATGCACGAAAGCGGAGTATGCGCGTTAAGAGTTGTTCTTACAACTTTACATGCGGGCGGAAAGTTTGACAACAATTCGTATAAGTCAAGTAGCGGTTTGCACGGCGTAGGAATCTCCGTTGTAAACGCCCTTTCAAGCAAATTTTACGTTGACGTAATGCGAGACGGCAAAGTGTACGAGGACGTTTACGAATGTGGACAGCCTGTTACGCAGCTTGTAAAGGGTATGGTTCCTGTTGTTCGCAAGTGCGGAAGGAAAACCGGAACTTGCGTTACGTTTATACCTGATGCGGGTATCTTTCCAAATACTGAATTTAATTTAAGCGATATCCAGCAGAGGTTGCACCAAACTGCGTACTTGAACCCTAATTTAACTATTTATCTGTATGACGATAGAAATCAAGATCATGAGGAGTTTGTTTACCACGAACCCAACGGGATTAAAGCATACGTGGACAAGCTGTCTCAAGGTGTTGACGAATTATGCGAATGTTATACGTTTAACGCTTCACAGGAAAGCGAAAAGGGCACAGTACATGTTCACGTTGCATTTAAGTACGTGGAATCCCTAAAGGAAACAGTAATAGGGTTTTGCAATAACATTCAAACGCACGAAGGCGGAACGCACTTAACGGGCTTTAAGTCAAGTTTAACTTCGCTAATAAACTCGTATGCTAGACAGCTGGGCAGCTTAAAAGCAAGCGATGACAACTTTACGGGCGCTGACGTGCGTTCCGGTCTTATAGCTGTCGTTTCCATACAGCATCCCGACCCTCAATTTGAGGGTCAAACAAAAACAAAACTTAACAATCCGGAAGTAGCAAAAATAGTTTCATCCGTTTGTACTGAACAGCTTACTTTGTACTTTGACAGAAACGTCGACGTGCTTAAAAAAGTAATTGCTGTTGCTTTGAGATGCAGGAAGCTTAGAAAAGCCGAAGCAAGCGCTCATAAAAACTTTTTTGCAAAAAGAAAGAAGTACTCGTTTGACAGCAACGGAAAGCTTGCAAGCTGCGAAAGCAGGGACGCAAGTGTCTGTGAGCTGTTCATCGTCGAAGGTGACAGTGCAGCTGGATCCGGAAAGATGGCAAGGGACAGAAAGCACCAAGCAATACTTCCTATACGAGGGAAGATATTAAACGTCGAGAAGTGCACAGTAAACAAAGCGCTTGCTAACGAGGAAATCAAAACAATCATATATGCTTTAGGGTGCGGGTTTGGCGAGGGCTACGGCAACGACTTCGACATTTCCAAGCTAAAATACGATAAGATTATTATAATGACCGACGGTGACAGTGACGGGCGGCACATCACTACTCTTCTTATGACGCTGTTTTATCGTTTAATGCCCGAAATTGTTAGGCAAGGTCATCTGTACTGCGCTGTACCGCCTTTGTACAGAGCGTTTCCTGTAAAAGGAAATGCTGCGTACGTGTACACGGACAGCGAGCTTACATCGTATCTTAGCGAAAATAAAGTATCCCATGTGCAAAGGTACAAAGGATTAGGAGAGATGAATCCTGATCAGCTGTGGGAAACTACTATGAATCCTAAAACGCGCATGCTTAGGAGAGTAGTAATAGATGACGATGTAAGCGACAGCAGGATAACTGAGCAGCTTATGGGCACGGACGTGAAGTACAGAAAGGAGTTCATACGTGACAACGCGCAAACAGCGGAAATTGACGTGTAGCATAGAGGATATGCCGTACAGCGAACTGCTTTCAAAAAGCTTACTTGACTACAGCGTTTCAGTAGTAGTTGACAGAGCTGTTCCCGATTTACGTGACGGATTAAAGCCCGTTCAGCGCCGAATACTGTACGCTATGTACAAGGAGAAAAACTTTCACGACAAGCCCTATAAAAAGACTGCAAAAATATCGGGCATTGTAAGCGGAAACTACCATCCTCATGGCTCCTCGGGCATAGACGGAGCTATTGTTACTATGGCTCAGCCCTTTAAAAAAGCAGCTACGCTTGTTGACGGACAAGGAAACTTTGGGTCCGTGGAAGGTGACGGTGCTGCTGCCTCCAGATATACGGAAGTGCGACTTTCCGAACTTGCGGAGCGCTGCTACCTTGACATGCTGCCGTTTGACACTGTGGACTTCGAAAGCAACTACGACGGCACTTTGCAGGAGCCTGCTGTTTTACCCTGTGTTCTTCCTATGGTTCTTTTAACTGGTGCGGAAGGCATTGCTGTAGGAATGCGCACTGACATACCCACGTTTAACTTTAACGAAGTTGCGGACGCAAACATCTACGCACTTACGCATAAAAACGTTACAGCTGATAAAATACTGTTAAAAATGCCCGCTCCTGATTTTGCGTCAGGAGGCGTTATTTGCAACGCAAAGGACATGAAGCAGCTGTACGAAACAGGTAAGGGTAAGGTGCGAATACGCGGGCAGTGGCACGTCGAGCGCGGAACAGGTAAGGAAAAGGACAAGCTAGTCATTACAGCAGTTCCATACACCTTGGTAGGGTCCGGAATAACGTCGTTTATGGAAAACGTTGTTTCGCTCATTGAAAGCAAAAAGCTCGTTGGAGTTACTGACGTTATAGATCAAACCGGGAGCAGCGTAAGGATTGTACTGGAGCTTTCAAAAAGCGCTGACGTTGACTACATTGTGCAAGTCCTGTACGCGTACACAAAACTCGAGGACACGTATTCCTGCAACATGCTTGTAATTGACAGCGGCGTGCCCAAAGTGCTTGGCGTTGTTGACATACTTAAAAAGTTTTGCGAGTTTCAAAAGGACGTGTACAGGAGAAAATACGCATATCTTGTTAACAAGCTGTCAAGCAAGCAGCAGGAGCTTGAAGCCTACGTAACGTGCTGCAACAACGTTAACAAAGTGATTGATATAGTAAAAAGCAGTGATTCCGTTGCGGACGCAAAGCAGCGCTTGCAATATACGTTTAGCTTTACGGAACAGCAGGCTTCAAGTGTAGTAGCGCTGCGCATACAAAGACTCGTTAGACTTGAAGTTTTGTCCTTGCAGGAGCAGCTTAGCAGCATACAAAAGGAAATTGAGACGTACACGCTGCTGCTTAATGACGAAAGCAAGCTTGTAAGACGCATAGTGTCCGATATAAAAGCAGTAAGGAAAACGTGCGGGTACGAAAGAAAAACAGCTATAGCTTGCATACCCAGCGCAACAGTGCAGATAAAGGAGCAACCCGAGCAGGACATGTACGTGCTGTGCGATAGATTCGACTACGTCCACAGCATAGACGCAGGCACGTACGTTAGAAACGTAAAAGCTTGCCACTATGACTTTAAGTTTTGCTGCAAGACAACTGATAGGTCAAAAATAGCCATATTCGGCAGCAACGGAATGATGTGTCGACTAAGCGTTAAAAATATTCCTTTTGGCGGACTTAGATCAAAAGGATCAACTGTTGACGCGCTAACAAAAGGAAAGTACTCCACACATCAAAACGCAATTGTAGGGCTTGTTAGCTTGCACAACAGCGATACGCAAGTAGTGTGCATAACGGAACGCCGCATGTGCAAAGCGCTTGACGCTGAGCAAGTTAACGGCACTCGCATGTGCAGCAAGTACTTTACGCTTAACAGCGATATTCAAGATCACGTGTGCTTAGCAAAAAGCTTGCGTGACGTTTCGTTTGTTGACGTGCTTTTCTCGAACAGCACGCACGTTGCTATTGACGTTACGTCCATTCCTAAAGCGTCTAGAGCAAGCAAGGGCACGCTAATTGCTGCTGCAAGCGACTCAACAACTGTTAGAGCTGTAGTGAGCATGAACAGTTGTCGCAGCGTGCATACAATAGGGCAGCAGAGTGTTAAAATTACATCAAATAATGCTGACGCAGCTATATCAAAAGCGAAGAGTGAAAATCGCCTTTTATATTAAGTCAGCCTAAAACCGTTAGGAGTTGCATACATGCTTTCAGAAAAAGTAGTTCTCATAGCGCAGGACGCGTACTCGACTATTCCAAATGAACTTAACGTTAACGCTGTGCCCACAGCTACGGAACTTGAATACGTGGGCGCTGAGGACTTTGACAAAGCTATGGTCAATGACGTTTTACCGAAAGTTGTCGACGACAGCGAAGGGATGGACTTTTCGGAGCTGTACGACTTTGACTACGACTGGCTGTGCCGCTGCTTGCGCTTAAAGAGCTATGGTCCATACTTTACAACAAATAGAATCTTCTGCCCCGACTGCAACGATGTGCATCGCGGCGAGTATCAAGTTGACCTTAGAAGCGTGCCCATAACTCCTATGCCCAAAGGGTTTGTAAATGACCTAACGATTGACGCGGATGAGTTTATTGAATGCAAGGACAGAATCTCCTTTAAGCTTCTTACTGTTAAGGACAAAATGCATATCGATCAGGACACTATGTTCGACAGGTCCGATGGAACTAAAAACTTGTCCTTAGCTCGCCTGTGCTATCAGATTAAGAGCATCGGCAATCAAAAGGACATGACGCCGCTTGACGTAAGACAGTACATTACGAAAAAGATGAGCGCTGCTGACTATGAAATCCTAAAGGACTGCGTTGCAAAGCTTACTAACTTTGGCATGCACGTAATGGGATACACTGCGTGCCCTGTTTGCGGAAGCAAAAACGCCTACTACATTGCGTTGCAGCAGGACAAATTTTTTCGTCCGTCCGTGGGAGATATCAAGCAGTATAAATCGGCAATACGATCCGGAGACTGGAAAAAGCTTCCAGGAAATCCGGCAGAGTATGTACGAAAGCATAGTTGATGAAGCTGTGTTTATTGCTAGAGCTTCCGAGGGCGCTATTTCTACTGACTGGGTTATGACGCAGCCAATAAGCATACGAAAGAAATACGTTGACAGCTTTACTGAGGAGCTAAAGGAGCGCAAGCAGCGCATGGAGTCCAAAAAGTAGCAAAGTCTGCTAACACGTCTAATATCTTAAAATCAGGCAGCGTACCTTCTATTTTTAGAGGATACGCTGCATTTCTTATACTTTGAGGTTGCTTGCTTATGGCTGACGAAAACACTAACAACAATAACAGCACGAACCAACGCACGGATGACGTGCTTGGGTCAGTTACAGGAGCAAGCTCCTTACACAAGCAAGTAGCTAGCATTAACAGCTCCGTGCAAAGCATAGACGCAACAACGCGAGAGCTTAAAACAGAAGTAGCTAAGTTTATAGCTAAAAACAGAACTTCAAACGCTCAAGTGTTTTCCAGCGCTGCAAGCGACTACACACACAAGTCAAGAACGCAGCAAAAGCAAAGCAGCGCACGCGTTCCTTCCTCAAGTTCAGCAAAGCGAAGCGCAAGCGGACGCGGCGTTATAGAGGACGCGCTTAACGGGTTTGAGGAAACGCTGTGCGAGTACTTGGGCGTGCCGTACATAGGCGACGACGTGTCAAAAACGATAACGTCCGCCTTTGACAAGTACGCTGAAAACTTAGCAAGCGCTGTAGGGTCATCCGTTGACGATCTTCCCAAAAAGCTTGCAGCCGAGCTTACAAAGAGAAGCATTCAATCCTTTGCGTCCGCGCATCCAAACGTCGACAAGCAAATAAAAAGTCACGTTGGAAAGTACAAGAACGCTATAGACTGCGTAGGAAAAAAGCTCGCGCAAAAATGGAACACGGCTGTAGCGCAAACTATAAGCGACTCGGAAGTTGCTTCAGTTCTAAGCGCTGACTCAATACTAGGAAAAAAGCAAGCTGTTAACGCAGACGTCGCTCAATCAAATAGCGCACAGCAGGGCACACAAGCATCGAGTGCTGTACACGCTGTGTCCGGTTCAGTGAAAAGCGATGCTTTAAGCGCTGTTGACTACTGGTGGGACATATACAACGATGTAATAGGCATTAAGGAAACGGACAGCTTTAGGGACGTTATTCATGGAGATTCCGAAGCTACGTCCAGCTGGGCGCAAACTAAAGCCAAAAGGGCTTGGAAGTCCTGGTTTACTGACAACCCTGATGCAGTTGAATCAGCCGCAAAGGGCGACAGCTCCTTGGGAGACGTTGCAAGCAGTGTAGCTCAGCAGATACTTGACGCAAAAAACGTAAAGCCTGCTCCGGAAGTGACTACTGCTAGCATAGGAGATCTGGCTAGCGTAGGAGAGTCATTTGCTTCCATTCTCGGCGGTGACGTATCATCCGTAGTGCAAGCAGCGTTTAGCAACGGCATACCCTCTTTAACGGAAGCAGGCGCTGCTTTATCGTCCGTTGCACCTGAGCTTGCCGCTGTAGCTCCCGAATTGCTTGCAGCTGCGGCTGCTGTTACAGCTGTTGAGCTTTTAGCAAAGCCTCTACTTGCTGAATTTGACAGAACCGTAAAGCGTCTTGAAAGCGCTGCGGATAAAATGGGCAAAGGATGGGATCGCGCCGACGAAACAAGATGGGCAAACGTTGAAGCTCAGGAAAAGAGATTACAGCAGGATGCTGAAACGTTTGTTCGAGCGCCGTTTAAGATCCTTGAGGATGCTGCAAACAAAGTATACGAAGTGTGGGACAGCGCTCTTCAAACAATAAACGCTACGCAAGGATACAGCAAGGCTGACTTGCAGGACTTAATGACGTCCTATGCTGTGCGACTGCGCAAGGAAGGCATGTCAAGCGTTGTCGGCACAACCGACGTAACGTCGATGCTTCAGCAAATTATTAAGAGCGGTCTTTCCGGTAAAGTTGCCGAGGAGTTTGCATATCAAGCTACGCTCCTGAACAAGGCAATTCCTACTGAGGACTTCTCTCAATACGCCGCTTCCTACGCTTCCCTTGCTTCTCAGTACATGTCATTGGGACACTCACAGCAGGAAGCACTTCAGTACGCAAACACTCAGCTTAAGATGTTTGCAAGCAACGTGCTTACAGCTAGCCGTGAAGTTTCCGGAGGGTTTACAACAAGCTTAACGGGCGTTTCTAGCTTGTTTAGCGACATTGTAAAGATAACGGAAACAGGAAAATCCACTGATACAACTGCTTTGTCCTCCGCGCTGTCAGCTGTTCAAGCAGTTGCGGGCACTGTGTCTCCTGACGTTGGAAACAGCTTAGTTTCTCAAATAGTTAGCGCTGCTACGGGCGGAAACGCAAGCGGATTAACAGCGTTAAGGTCGCTTGCAGGTACAGGTGCGTCCAATACAGCGTTTTTGCAGGCTCTTGTTAAGGATCCTAGCAAAGTGCTTGCTAAGATGTTCAGCAACATTAACAGCATGCTTAGCAGCGCCACGGACAATTACATGGAAGTTGCGTACAGCTTATCCGACACGTTTGGCATAAGCGTTGACGCTCTTACGCGAGTTGACTGGGACAAGCTAGTAGCTGCACTTGAAAACAGCTCCAGTTCATCAACTGCTTTAAACCAAAACATGCAGCTGCTTGCTTCCGGTGAAACTACGTCAAGCGCCGAATCTCAGAGGCTACAGCAGATAAACGAGTACATGATTGATCAAGGACTTGCGTACGTCCTTGACAACGAAAGCGCTCGCTTAATCCAGCAGCATATGTGGGATCAGGAAATAGCGGAGCAGCTTCAGGAAGCAACGTACGCTGTTGACTTTGCAGGAGGTGCTCTTGAGCTTATAACAACTGTTGCGGGTCTCATTCAAAACATAGTTGACTTGCTTACTCTAAAGCCACTTGTAAACACTGTAACAACAGCTGTTCAGTCAAATGACTTAAAAAAGGACATTGCTGCTTTAATAGAAGCTGGAAAAGTTGGAAAGGGCAACGCTACTGCGCTTCATGACTTAACAACGTATGACGTAAACGCGCTGAGCAGCACTCCTAACATACTTGACATGTGGGGCAAAAAGTCAAACTACTACGACGGCTTGGTTGGCGTTAACTCGGGAATAAACAAAGGAAGCATAGACAACTTCTTCTCAAAAGTTAACGCGCTTACTAACACAGTGTACGGCGGAGCTGACACTATTAGCTCCATGATGACTAACGCGCCGAGCAGCAAGTACAGCTGGGGAACTGCGTCAAAGTCGTCCTTGAGCGCGTTTAGCGGCTACACAAAGCCCGATGCGCTTGCAGGGCTTACATCTCCTACTGCGTCATCTCAAATAGCAAGCAACACTGCAACAGCTTTGGGCAGCTGGATTAACAGCATGTCTGATTTTGTTTCCCAAAACAAAAGCTATGACGAGTGGTACGCAAGCGCAAAGGAGTACGGATTCTCGGATGCGCTTTCAGCTGTAAAGCAAGCGGGCTACAGCGAGGACGATCTTAAGCGCGAGTACGAAAGCGCTGTAACTCAAAGCGCTATCGACGAGCAATCAGCTGGAAAAGCGCTGGAAGGTCAATTCTACTCCGATGCTATACAGTGGATAGAAACAACGTATCCAGCAAACTGGGAAAGCTGGAACACTAAATACGACACAAACGTAGTAAGCTGGCTTGAAACGTTTACAACGCAAATGGCTGACTGGTCAACGCTGTACACTGACACTATGACAGCGTTTACTGATCACTTTGACGAGACGTACAAAAGCTGGTCAACGCTGTACACTGAAGCTACTGACGAAACTCACAAAAATCAGAAGTACTTAAACACAAAGTTCGACGAAAGCTTTATAAACGACTTCCTGTACGAGTGGAAGGACTACTACATTGGCAATCACACTCACTACAGAACTGCTACAAACTTTGATTCCTCGCTTAGGGCTATAAACAGCGAAAAGACGCAAACGGGCCAAGCTGTGCTTGCTTTAGCGCAAAGCTTAACAAAGAATTACGAGGACTTAGCCGATCCTGCTGTTCAGACAAACGTGCTTCTTGGGCAGGTAGTTATACTGCTGCAAAGCATCCTTACGGCACAGCAAAGCGGTAAGGGATTAACGTTACCGACTTCGCTCGCGGCGCTAGGTCTGAACATTACTACCGCACAGTCGAAATAAATACAGTTGTTACTTCTAACCCATATGCATTATAATATGCATATGGGTTAATTCTAGGTAGGAGTAACAATGATTACTAAGACGTGCAGAATATGCGGTAAACAGTTTCAAACTGATGATGCTAATCAACGTATATGTCCTAATACTCATTTCAACACGTGCTTAACTTGCGGCAAAAAGTTTCCTGTTGCAAAGGACGGCAAGACGTCTAATTACTGCTCTCAAAAATGTAACAGCAACAAGCCCGAATGGGTTAGACGAGAGATGTATGGTACAAGAATTTGCGAAATATGCGGTAAGGAGTTTGTGCCCAAGCAAAAATCTCAAAACATATGTTCCACTGTTCATTATTTACCCTGTCCAGTATGCGGAAAACAAGTTAAGAACGTAGGACATAAACGACAGCCGAAATGCTGCTCCAACAAATGCACGCAGGAGTTAAAGCGTCGTACGTGCATGGAAAAGTACGGCGTACCTGTATCGTCGCAAGCTGATTCCGTTAAAAGAAAAGCAGAGCAGACGTGCATGGAACATTACGGAGTTAAGCACGCTGCGCAGTCCGAGGAAATAAAACTGAAAACAAAGGAAGGGTTTGTCAAGAAATACGGCGTTGACAATCCTATGAAGCTTCAGCAGTGCAAGGATAAGCTAAAGGAAACGTCTTTGGAAAAGTACGGAGTTGATCACCCATGGAAGGATGCGGAAGTACAGGAAAAAAGAAAACAAACTTGGATGGACAAGTACGGAGTTGACAACCCTAATAAGGTTAAAGCTGTTAGGTACAAACAAAAGAAAACTTTAATGGAACGATACGGAGTTGACAGCCCTGTACGCGTACCGGGTGCTATTGATAAAATGTATGAATCCAATGTAGCTAGGTATGGTACATGGTATCTCGATTCCGAGGAAAATAGATCAAATAGAAGTCGTCCTGTTTCTAAGAGAAACTTGCAGTTTTCGGAAAGTCTGACTGCTAACAATGTTGAACATGAAATGGAGTCCTACTTCTCGGACGCCAAAAGACGTAAGTTTGACTTTGATATCACTGGTACGAACGTACTTGTCGAATTGGATTCAACCGCTGTACACAACAGCTATAAGCATATTAACAATGTTCCATATACTAATGAAATTACGGATATGCAGCTTAACAAAAGCAAGTTAGCGTGGGAGCACGGTAAGTACTGTATTCACGTGTTTGATTGGGACAACACGGATCTCGTTATTAAGTATTTAGCGCCCAGAAAGTACAGCATACCCGCTTCATTCCTGTCAAAAATAACGACTGACAGAATGCAGTGCATTAAGTTTTTCAAAGATAACAACGTTCAACTTGTACATAACATAGAAGAGTACAACAGTTTTGCTTTGCTGGGCATTAACGATGTGCCTGTGTACTGCATAGCTTATATGCAAGCTGCAAACAACAACGTAAGATGCAGCGTGTGCGTTGCCAACGACTACAGCGTAAGCGATGCAAGTGCAGCAGTTGTTAAGCACTGCACGCTTGACGGGTACATTTCGGTTGTGCTGGATGCTTCAAAGTACATACCTGTATACGGCTTCGATGTGTCATTTGATGATCTTAGCAGCTGCACACCCATACGAGTTTGGTCCAAAGCATCGGATGTGAAACGTAGCGACTTAGAGGAAACCGAAACAAGCGAATCATACTGCAATAGAATACAGCAAGCATGGCTCCCTGTCCACACTTGCGGGTTTGTTTCGGTAAACGTTGAATAGGGATGCAAATGAGTGCTTTATCAAATGCTATCAACGACTATGGTCCTCATATTTTAATAACAACAAGATTTGAATGGCACAAGCTGTGTCCTGACTGCTACGAGATGGTGTTTTCCGTCATGCCTGTTAAGTGTACTCCTTGCTTTTACAAACGTTCTGAAATAGTCGATAAGGATGTCAGCTACTTTCATGATGTTGTTGACGATGACTAAAAATTCGTATAATTCTTACTATACAAATTAAAGTTCCTACATTATAATATAGCTAAGCAGTTAAGGAGCTTAGGAAAGGAACTGCAATGACCGCTAACGCCAACACCGACTACAGCTACACCGGGTACGCCATCGCACGCGCTTACATGCCCGACGGCAAGCACATCGACTACACGTTCAAGACTGCAACGCATGTGTACATCGCAGCTGCTAAGGCTAGCTTAGTTGCAAACCTTCAGGACGGCGAGATGTGCGAGCTGTTCATTGCGGACCATGATTGCACGTATCGCGTTGCTAAGCACAACGGCTCGGTGTACTGCGGCAAAGGGTACGAGAATATGCAGAACATCGACATGTTCGTGAAAGCGCTTGTAGCTTAGCTTATATTCCGCGTTGCACAGCAGGCACACTTACAGCACAGTGTGCCTGCTGTTTAAACTTTACTTTGAAAGGAACTCAAATGTACGTACACGTTTTTCGATCCGATGGACGCTGCCAGTTAGAGTCTGTAAATGAAAGCGATTGCGTTAGCGCTCGCTCAGCTGCTTTCGACATTTGCGAAAAGTGCAACTTACAGAACGGCGACATGGCAGCATTTTGCATAGTGCGTCCAAATTACAACGCTACGTTGCCTTTCTTTACTGTTAAGTCATATGCTGTAGCAGTAAAGTCAAACACGCTGTATCTGCAGGAGTACGACTACTTAAATTCTAAAACGTTCCCTGCAAGCGCTGAGCACATGACAGCTATCGGTAACGCTTAATACGCTATTTAACGCGTTAACGCTGTGCTGTATACTTTGTTTTCGTTAAGCATATTGTTGGAAAGGCTGTTTAAACTATGGATGTAAAGTTAGCAAGACCTGGCGTGCGAGCACCTAAGTACGCCCACAGCGGAGATGCTGCAATTGACTTGCAAGCATGGTTGCGCGAAGCTATTATACTGGAACCTATGAGCGACACTGTTATGATTCCTTCCGGAATTGCAGTAAGCATTCCGGAAGGGTGCTTTGGTCTTCTGTGCAGTCGCAGCGGACTTGGATGCAATGGATTGAACGTAGCAACGGGCGTTTCCGTCATTGACAGCAACTACACAGGGGAGATCCTTATTCCCATTAAAAACACTTCAAGCAAAACAACGATTATTGTTAAGCCTGGAGACCGAATTGCCCAACTCGTGATTCTTCCTTACGTTCACGTTGACATTAACCTTGTTCAAAGCTTGCAAAGCAACGAGAACCGCGGAGACAAAGGATTTGGATCCTCGGGCGTTCAGTAAAAGCACCTTTATATACTTAGTAATGTTATTGCAAAGCAGAAAGCGCTTACAGCTATGTATCGATACGTAAAAGCAAGTTTGGACTCAGAGGACGTCAGCATTGTGGGTCTTGATTCGCTGTGGCAGAGCTCAACAGGTCGTACGGACATTGTAAACGCTGTTAAGGGCATGCGTTCGGAGGACATTGTCGAAGTGTTGCAGGACAACCTTGAGGACGATGAGCTTCAGACTGTAATGGTTACGCTTGCATACAACGCTTTAAAGTAAAGGATTGCAACATGGCTAAGAAAGTTTATTCGCCCAGTTCCAAAAAAGTAACCGCAGCCGTTGACTGGCAAGGCGATATGGAGGAGGCTTGGGACGAGCTTGAGCACACTCTGGGCACAGCTCTGTTCCTTGACGAGCTGTTCCAGTATCTTCCGGCAGACACTATCCAGGACTTCATTGACACTACTGTCACTAACTACGACCTGGACTACGTTGACGACGAGGATCTTTAATCATGGCTAAAAGAACGTTAACATGCGTTCCTATGCGCAAGCGTAGCAACGTGCGTGCAAGTTACGACTACAATATCAGTAACGACAAAAAGCGTAAAGAGCTTATCATTGACGCAATTGATAACAGTCGCTTGTCGTCTAAGGACGCAAGTAACTTGCTCTTGAACATTATCAGTTACGTTGAGGGCGATGTTGACACGTACAACGACATTATTGAGTTTGCATCCCAGTACATTACAAGCGACGACTTGTTTGACGCCTGGCAACAGATGCGCGAGGACAAGGGCATGCGTACATATTACTCTTGGGACGAGTACGTGGACGAAGTAGAGGGTAATTAACATGAAAAGATACACTACCTCAAAAAGAAGCGTAAAAGCATCAAATACAGTGAATACATTCGGAGTTCCTGAGAATAAACTTCATGCTGATTACGTGCAATCCTTTGTGGACGCTGGCGATACAGAGCCTTCCGAATACGTGTGCTTTATTAACGGCATGCTTGAGGAATTGAACGGCATGCAGTTGCGCGAAGTGTTTGAGTTTGCATCTAAGTTTTTTACAACGGAGCAGCTGCACTCAACTCTTGGCAAGTGTATGGACGAACTTGGGTGGAACCCTGGCTCCGCGTACACTCTTCAGGACTTTGTACAGGATCAATACGGCAATTAAGCAGCTGCGAACGCAAGTTACAAAATAGCCTTTTATTAAAGTAGCCGTTTAGCGACACGCTATGCGGTTACTTTTTTATATAATGTCCTTTACGCAGTGAAACCGTCATCGGAGGATACGCGGAATGAACTATAAGACGTTTCCAGTCGCAACTACAACGGTATTTCCTATATCAAACTCAGTAGCAGGCGGTCAGCTGCTTACGGAGTACAACTTAAGATGCAAGGACTTTGTTTCAAGTTGGTCCGAAATTGGGTACGACTCGGCAACGTCATTCGTTCACGGAGCACATGACTTTGACGTAAGAGTGCAGCAGGACGACACGGGAGTTGTTTTAAGCAACTCCACTCTCGAAGTAATGCCCGGAACTGCAATTATAAACGGACATTACGTAAAGCAGGAAGCTGTTATGTCCGTGGACCTTCTCGAAGGCAACAAGGAATTGCAGCTTAGAGGCGAAAATCCATTAACTGGAAAGCTTGCCATTGGACTTAGGGTGTACTACAGCACTGAGTCCACTATGGTCGGTGCGCTTGCAGCTGAAAACGACGATGACGTGTACGAGGGCTTGCAGCTTGTTGTTCAACCCGCTTCAAAGCTTATAACTCCTGAGGATTCTCCGCACGATCAAACTAAAGTAAACTGCAACTTAAAGCTAGCTACGTTTACATTCCTTGACAACGAGATTCGAGGAGTAGTAAACAACGCTGAAAAAATTAAGAATATCGACGCTGAGCGAATTTCAAACATTGACAGCATTATTTCCGGAGACTACGTTTCCAAAGCTGGCATAAACCCTAAAAAGCTGTACGTGCTAGCTGGCAAAAACGTTAACGGAACAGTTAACAACACATGGTGCGATGCAACTGACAGCTTGTTTGTTTGGGACAGCAGCCCTGTTCGCGTAAAGGACAAGCCCAAGTACGCAAAAGCTACGTTTGATGTAAGCAGCGATGGAACAACTCAGCTTGTTCTTCCGCATAAAAACATCGACGGCATGAAAGTTACGCTGGACGAAAAGAACCCCGAGTACAAAAAGGACGAGTACTACAAGGACGTTACGCTGCCTCTTCCCGCTGCTGACTATTCAACAAACACAGCCGGAACTGTTACTCCTTCGTACACAAGAAGAATTAAAGCTATAAGCACAAAGCTTGATAGCTATTTTCAGATTGTAAAGGGCAAGCAAGTAGCGTACATGGAAACGCTAAACAGCCCAAGCGAACTTCCTAAAATTAACTCCAACTGGAAAGCTGGAGACTATACTCTTGTAAACGTTGACAACTACGCTCTGCAAGCTGAAGGCTCCGCACAGTACACTCGTCCTCCTTCAACACTGTACGCTTTGCTGCCGGGTGCTGTAAAGGGCATTAAGTTCTTTGGAAAAGGGGTTGTAAACAGCTCCGATGTTCCTAGCGGATTAACCGGCGTTCAGCTTGGAACTACAGTTGAAAAGGATACAGCCCCTATTACGTCAAAGACTGTAAAGTCAAGCGAGCTTACGTTAAAGGGCACGCTGGGCGATACGGACATTGTTCCGACAAGCGCTAAGTACACAACTCCCGAGGGCATTGTGTATCAGGACGACGGACAGGGATTCCTTACGTACTCCGAGTCCAACAACGACGCTGCTGGCAATCCGACTGTGCTTGAAGCTGACATAACGTCATTTGAATCCGATTCAACTCAGCTCTTTACTATAGCAAAGCAAACTGTAGGAGCAAACACCGGATACGCTATACAAGCAAACGGAACGTATCTTAGCGTAACTAAGGAAAAGCCCTTTAAGCTGTACTTTAGCAAAACTCTGACTGAATACGGCTTGTTTATCTTTGTTGACACGGACAACCAGTCTCAGCTTTCCAGCACGGATATAGCGGAAATCATAACATCAGATAAGAGCAAGCGCAAAATACGTCCTGTTGAGATGCTTTGCACAGCTCTTATATTGCAGGAGCAAGTAACAGGAACAAATCTGCTTACTGACGTTTCCGAGCTTGTTGCTAAAGTAAACGCGCTTACGGATGAAAAGTCCAACGAGTCCATTCCGTACATGAAAACGCTTGTGGACAACGTTACAAAAGCACTTGAAATGCAGGACAGCGACTCGGCAGTTTCCCTTGCGTCCCAGCTTAAATCAGTCGTTGACAAGGTGTTTGATTCGGACACTGACAAAAACAAGTCAGTGCGCAAGGAAGTTGACGAAGCTAAAACAGCAGTGGACGCAGCAGCAGCTGACGACACTTCGTCCGTTCAAACTCGCGTGGAAGCAGTAAAGAAAGCGTACAACACGCTGGACGCTTTTATGCACACGCTGCAAAGCGAAATGGACGCGCTGCAAACGCTTGTTGACAAGGTTCAAGCGCAGGTTGATGCTACAAAAGTGGGCGGCGTTGACTACAATATTTACGGTCGCGTAACTGCTTACAGCAAAAATGACATCTCCTACGTGTACGTGTCCGAAAACAGGGACATGCAGGAGCAAATGTGGCAAGTCCTTGAAACGGGTTCAAGCGTTTCAATTGTTAACTCCTGCTACGGATTAGCCCTTACGCAGCAGGACGCTAAAAAGCTGAAGGAAACTAAGTACATTATTAACTACGAGGACGGAAGCATTTCAGGACTGCCCATGATAGGCTCCGCTTCGTACGACTACTATTCAACTAACATTCTTCAGGACTTGCTGAACTACTTTACAGTAACGGATGAAACTCATGGAGTAGCTAACGAGGACTACTTCATATATCGCTACAGAATTGACGACAGCAACTTCCAGGACTACTACTACGTAGTTACTGAAGAGGGTACGCGCGAGTGGTCAAAGCCCGTTTGGCTTACTGGCACTATATCGCTGGCTACAACTGAAATGATTGGCGGGTTCCTTAACGTACCCGACACAGCGCTGGACGGCGGATACGTTCGCGTAAACAGCGAAGGCTACTTGCAGCTTATGGACTACGATCTGCTCAGAACGGGTGCTGCTGCATACCAGCTTGGCGAGGACGTTGAAGTAAGCGCGGGCATATCGTCCAGTGAAATTCAAACGTACCTTAACAACTACGTTAACGACAGAGTAGCGTTCCCCAACAGCCATCAAGTCGAAAAAGCTAAAAAGGCTAAGCAGGAAAACAAAACTGGCGTGTACACGCACAGCGAAGTTATTCACTTAACAGTAAACATTTCAGCGGAGGATGCTGAATCTCAGATAAGCATATCAAATATTGACTCGCGATTTGGCGCGTCAGTATTCCTGCATATAACTGGATCCGCAAACTCCAAGAATGTAATTTACCTTGAAAACATAGAGAAGCTTCGCATAGACAGCAACATGGAGTACGATGAGTCCGATCCTCCTGTAATTGCTGTAAAGAACTGTGGACTGTACTATGACGCAAGCGTGCTTAACCGCATAGCAGTGTGCAACAGGAATCTTGCAACAACTGGAATGGAAAACATTCACTTCTGGTATGAAAAGTACGAGGAATCGGATCCTGATCTAGTTGTTAACGACATGACAATTAGCGAAGTAAACGCGCCCAAGATTACGGACGTTATCGATTTCTGGAACGCAACGTCGCCCAACGACAACCACTATCACGTTGCTTTGCACTCAATTACGTTTGCTAACGACGGAACTGTTTGGGGTGCTGGCCTGCTTGTTGCAAACGACACAACTGCAAACATACAGGACGGTCACTTTGTAACAGCTGCAAAGTTTACGCTGCCTCAAGGAGCTGGACTAAACTATCCGGACAAGCTTGTTACTAGACAGCTAAAGTTTACGGGCACGTTCGAATCCGGCTACATGACTGACGGCGGATACGTAATGCAGGACACTAAGTTTACAGCGCTTACGCAAAAGTACAGCGTGTACGACAACGCAAGCACTATATCAGGTTCCATCCTGTTCCACGTTGAGTGCAACATCATACCCACGGACTTTGGCGGAGTTTCCACGGAAGGCTGGGAGTCCGACACGTTCCATTTGTTCCAAGGAGCTGCAATTTAAGCATGTCAAAAGAGTTCGACAACAACATTGTAAAAATAAAGTACTCCAACGAAGGATATCTTCCGTACTATCCTTATCACTTGCTGTCGGACTCCGAGATGCTTGACGCTTTTATATTTAACGACTCCAACTTTTTTGACGATACGTATCCTTGTCCTTGCGACTCGCTTCTTGACGAGTACAATACGCTAAAGCAGTACATTCAAGCATGCTGCACAAAAGCTAAGCAGGAAGACGATTACTGCTTGTCCGATTGGATATACACGTACATGCTGGGCGAGGTTATTAACTTTCATTCCAGCCAAAAGGATGTGCATGACCTGCTTGTTCTGCTTAACTTGGACAACTTGTACGACGAGTTTGACGAGGAAATATACACGTCAATTTACAAAGTAAGCAAAGCTGCTTTGGGTACAGCTAGAGTAAAAGCTAAAGCAATGTCCGAAAACGTCGAAAACTTTAGACCGTGCACTATGTTTGGGGAACCTCACATAGTTAAGTACTTACGACTTGAGCAGGCGAGTGCATAGCTTATGTCAAACACTTTTTTAACTGTTCCGGACAAATTAACGCTTAAAGGGCTTGCGTCATACGTTGGGTCTCAGTCCGTAAACAAAGTTTTAAACGTAAACGGGCTAAAGAGAGTTCCCAACTTAACAAAGGAACTGGAAGCTAGAAACAGCAAAATACAGCAGCAAAGCTACAAAGTTCCTTGGAAGCGCAAAGCGGAGCTTTTAAACTCGTTTTCAACTGATTCGGACGTGTTTGAGTACGCTGCTGTGCAGGATGACAACGGGTGGAAGGTACTTGATCAAACGCTGTCGTTCGCTGACGCTATAGCTATCCCTGAGTCCGTTGAAATTACCAGATACGATGACGTTTTGGGCAATCAAACGCCTGTAAGCAACGACGTGTACTGGAAAGTTATGAACAGCTTGGAGCAAATGGGCCGCGTTAGCTCCGCGCTGTTTAACGACTTTTCGACTATAAAGCCCGCTACGTACAGAAACAGCAGATCAAGCGGAATTCCTTCCTCGGGAGTGTTTCAGTCGTTTAACGTGCCCTGGGGAGACATAACGTTCTACTCGTCCATGTCCAAAGCGTCAAAGGACATACCCGCGTACCCGGAGTCAATAAAGGACGCAAGAAGCGCTTCCTACACTACAATGCCCAACATGCTGTACCAGTACGAGCCTTGGTACGCGTACATAAGCTCCGGACCCAGAAGCTTGTCAGTGTCCTTTCACTTGCACAGGCAAATGTGGACAGGAGACGAACGGGACGGAAAAGCAAACGAGCTTATACGCTTTATGGAAGCGTCAGTGTACGCGAAGTACAGCGGTTCAACTGTTTCCACGGACACGTGCACGTTGTACATAAAAGGAAATCCGTACATTACGGGAATAGTAACGTCCGTTGACGTTGAATGGACAGGACCTATAGGACTTGACGGCTTTTATCTGGAGTTTAACTTAACTGTTGCGTTTAGCGAGGTCTCAACCCGAGCGTTAAGCTATGACGTTGTCAAGTCGCTGCCGCTTATTGGATAGGAGAACAGCTGTGTTTATACTTGACACGTTAAAGCCTTATAAGGAACTTGACAGCGGCGGAATACAGTATTCAGTGTGCCGAGACTACAGCCACATATCAAGACATCGCGCTTTGCGTCAGGTAGTGCACAAGCCTCTCGACAGCGACAGATACATGGCTCTTGAAGTGCCCAATCCTATACAGTCAAGCAACATTGACTTTGTGTATCACAACGTAACTCCGGACGAGGAAAACAGGCTGGACGTTATTGCGTACAAGTGCTTAGGGTCCGCTTCATACTCGTGGATTATTTCGTACTTTAACAACATAGAGGACGGCTTTACTGTTCGCTCGGGCCAAAAGCTCAAAATGCCCAGAAGCGTTACCGATCTAATGACAACCGGAAACGTGCTTGCGTCCGTTCCTGCTGTTCAGCTTAACTTAGGGTCCGAGTAGCCTATGAAGAAAATTCCCTTTTGTTCATTCGTCTTAGCAGGCGTAAGCCTTACGGACTATGGCTTCAAAGTGCCCAGCCCATTTTGCAGTCTTGAAGTAGGACAAGCTGAAATTGATTCCTACACAAGCTGGACGCTAACTGTCCTAGTAGGCGGCGACAGCAAAAGACAAGTAAACGCTGCTGCTTTTGAAGCTTTGCTGTACTCGTCAGCTCAAAACGCGTCAAGCTACGGAAACTCCGCAGGAATACCCGTGTCGTTTATGTTTGGCTGGACGGATGACAGTGGAAACGTAACGGAAAACTGCTCATATCAAGGGTGGACTATACAGTTCCAAAACGCTATGCAGGGTCAGTTTATGGCGTACACTGTTACAGGGTACGCGCAACTTGGCATGCAGATGTCCACTCCTGTTATAAACATACCAGCCTTAACAGGATTTGTCCAGCCGTCCGCTGTAGTCGAAGCGCTTGCAAAGGGCATTAAAGCGGACAGATACTACAATCTTGACATAGATCACTGCGATGCTCCTACGCTTGTAAGCCACAACGCTATGACTACAAGCTTTACGGACTACGTTAGAGGAAGCTACAGCGGAGAGGACGACTACGACACGTTTCCGGGCTTGCTAAAGCTTTCAGCGTCGTACAACCACACAAGAGAAGCAGCGGGTCTGCAAGGGCTTAAAAAGCTTAGCCAGGGCATAAACAACTTAACTGTTACGCCCTTGTCCAAGTTTTTAAAGTCAGCTATTACTGATTCCACGCCGCAGTGCTCAACGTTTTCATACTGGGTTGACGAGCCCACTATGACTAGCTTAGGAACAATTCACTACAAGAGCAACGCGGGCTTGCTTAGCTCTCATTACATGGACACGCTTGAATACGGCACAGCAAACACAAACATATTAAGCCTGTCAGGGTCGTACAACGGAGTGTCGTACAACATTTCAAATCTTGATTTAGGCTACGTAGGGTTTTCCGTGGACGCGAGCGGAAACTCCATAGCTAACGCCAAAACAGTAGTTAACTCGTGGTCAAGCAGCATAGAGGACGCGTATCAAGCGTCAAACATCATCAACGACGTAAACGCCCTTGCAACGCAGTTTTCGGGGGACTTTGTTGCAACAATAGCAGGAAGCTGCAAGTCGTATCATCTTGCGCAGCCTATAAGCTTAGTTGTTGCTCTAGGAAACACTGTGTCGCCTATGAGCGGCATATACAGCATTATGTCCGTAACTCATTCCGTTAGCGACACGTTTATCACAACGCTAAAGCTGAAGAGACTTGTTATGAGCTCGGCAAACCAAACAGCTGCGTCTCAGGGCTTGCTTGTTTCAAATGAAAGCTCAATAGGCTCGGCGTACTCAAAAACTGATAACGTTATATCGGAAAGCAAAGTTGACTTTGGCGAAATGTATCCTACGTTTTCGGATATGGCGAGGCTGTAATGGGCAAGCTTGCAAACGCAGGGCAGCATAATCCAAGCAATCCTGCTAGCGACTACGAAATTGTAAACTGGTACAGCAGACCCTGGAATGCTGTTTTAAGGCCCACTAACGAAAAGCTAGCGGAGCTTTCAGCAAACATGGCAATAGCAGCTGCAAATAACAACAACATCATCTACATATGGGGCGGACAGACGTATCATCAGCAGCTTGCCGCTAACAACAACGACCCTTCCGCAATTAAAGTGCAGTGCGGCACTGACTGTATGGGCACTGTGTTTGCAAACATAAAGGGAGCTATGAGAAGACTGGGCATGAACGACTCAGTTCTTCCTAACATGGGAACGTCAAATGCTGACGCTTTGCTAAAAGTAGGGTATCAAAAGTTTACGGACTCCGACCACGTTAACACTGATGCGCACGCAAAAAGAGGGGACGTGTACGTAAACTACTCCCTGCACGCAGCTATGCACGTTGGGGATGGAAACTTAAACGGATACTCCACTGGAACGGATTCAAGTTCAGGTTCAACCTCTGCAACGGGCAGCACAGTAATTAAGTATCAAGCTATGTCCCCTTACATTGTGCGAATACCCGATACGGATAAGTCGTTTGACGCTAAAAAGCTTCAGCAAAGCCAAGTGTGCGGAGTAGCTTTAAGCGCAGGATACTTGTTTACATCGGGCTCCCATATAAAAAGAGACAAGTACAAAGCTTTGAACTTGGACTTGCAAGTGGAATGCGCTAACAAAGCTAACATGCCGTTTGCTCTAATTGCCGAGGTAAGAGCTAAAACAGTAGCTGAAGCAAAAGCGGAGTGCGAAAAGCTGTACTACGTGTGCGCTGAGCACATACCCGCTATGTCGCTGTGGTTGCATTTGGACTTGTCGTCGTCAAAGTCCGTCAACAACCGCATACTTGACTACTACGTTGAGCAGTGCAGCATGTGGGGCTTTAAGAACACGCTTGGAATTTACGTAACGCAGTCCGAGCTTGACAAAATAAGCTGGGAAAACTATTCAAAGGAAAAGCTGTACCTGTGGAAAGTTGACCACAGCTTGGACGTTAGCAAGTACGTGGGCGTTGTTCCGTTTGCTACGTACACGCAGCAAACTGTGCAAAACGGAGGAGGATCGCAAAGTGGGTCCAGTTCCGGAGCGTCCGGAGGAGCTGACTACGCTTCCGCAACTGATAAGCAAAAGCGCATTGTTGACGCATGCAGGACAACGCCCAGCAGAGGGCAGGGATGGTGCGCTGCTTGGGTTACGGACGTGTACAAGCGAGCTGGCGCGGGCTATCCTACTGGCAACGCTTGCGACATGTACTACGCTTACTGCAAGTACTCTAGCAAGTCGGACTTGAAGGTAGGAATGCTGGTTGCAAGCCCTTCGCACTCTCATAACGGAGACTGGGCAGGCAAAACGTACGGACACGTTGGCATTTACATAGGCGGCAACAAAGTAATGCAAAACATAGGACCCATCACAACGCAGGACTTGGACAGCTGGATAGCGTATTATGGAAACACGCACACTGTAAAATGGGGATGGGGAGGAAGCAACTTGCCGTAAGGAGGCTTACATGACTGGTCAGGAGTTTGCAAGCTACGTTGAAACGCAGTGCGGAAACAGCGGCAAGCAGTACCAAGCGCACATGAACTTAAAGTCAAATGATTCCTGGTGTGCTGCGTTTATTTCCACCTGTGCGCAGCGTTTGAATATATCGAGTGCCGTTATACCAAAAGTAACCAGATGCGCTCAAATACAGGATCTGGCGGACTCACACAGCGCACTGCACGAATGGATTAAGTCCGATAGCGTTAGGAAGCCTCACGTTGGGGACATTGCGTGCATACGCTGGGACAGTTCAAGTCGTCCATGTAACTGCGTAGGAGTTGTAACTTCCTATAATTCAAACGATGAAACTGTTGACATAGCTATAGGGGACTTTGGCAGCACAGGAAGCAAAAACTCGAAAGTTCGGCTAGTTACGTACAGCGAGAGCTTATCCTGTATACAAGGATACGTTCGACCCGACTGGAGCAAAGCGTGAAAAGCTCAGTTATATTTCTTGACATTGACGGAGTGCTAAACTCAAAAAAGTACTGCACTGAAATGTTTGAGAAAACAAGGTGCTGCAAGCTTGAGGACTTAAAGCCCAACAGCTTAATACGCGAAATGGATGCGGAAATTATACAGCGCGTTGCTAGACTTGCTTCCGAAACTGACTCAAGCGTAGTGCTTTCATCCTCCTGGAAGCACATGTGGGACGACAGCGTGTCAAATGGCTTAGCTAAAGCGGATATGCAGCTTATGTTTGAAACGTTTGGCTTGCATGTTGAGGACGAAGCAACTCCTAATGCAAAAAGCGGAAACAGGCCTATTGAAATTAAGATGTTTTTGGACGCTCACAAGGAAGTAAAGCGCTGGGTGTCCCTTGACGATGACTACTTTCCGTACGAGTACGTGAGAGCTGGACTACCTAAAAACCTTGTGCGCACAAAGTATGACAACGGCGACAAGTACGGCGGGTTTACTTCCGAATACTATGACAAAGCTTATGAAATATTGCGGAAGCATTGATATCGTTTATTCACATGTTTAAGTTGAAATAGTCAGCACAGTGCTGTAAAAAGCTAAGCAACTTGTATTATTAAAAGGATACAAGTTGCTTTTTTGTCAAAGGTGCATGCATGCCTTCCATTAACACACAGTACGCTCAAACAAGATATAACTTAACAAGCTCCCCAAATAGAGCAATTAAGCATATAGTTATTCACTATACTGCTACGTCAGCGGACGCGCAAAGCAACTGCAAGTACTTTGGCGCCGCAAACAGGAACGCGTCCGCGGACTTTTTCATAAACAAGGACGGCTCCATATACCAGTTTAACAAGGACATTAAAAACTACTATTCCTGGCACTGCGGCGACGGATACGGAAAGTACGGCATTACAAACGCTCAAAGCGTTGGAATTGAAAACGTGTCGTCCGGAGAGGACTTTACGTCTCAGCAAATATCCTCTCTTGCTGGACTTGTTCAAATGCTTATGAAGCAGCTAAACGTACCCGCGTCAAACGTAGTAAGACACTATGACGCGTCAAGAAAGCTGTGCCCTTTGCCGTACATAGACAACGCTAAGTGGAAAAAGCTGTGGCAGCAGATAACAAGCGGCACTGGAAGTCCAATTACAGGATCAGATGGAACAAGCACTGGAACGGACGCGGGCACTACTACTGTGAACGTTATGTCCATATCGTACGACAGGGAAAAGGACCCGCTTGTTCTTGAGTTTGGATACGCTGCGCAAGTAAGCAGCGGCGGAAACATGGGAACGTACTTAAAAGCCCAGCAAGCTAAAGCTAAGTATCCTGTTTCCGCTATAAACACTGCTGACCTGCTTAACGACATATTTGACATTTGGCACATAAACGCAACTGACGGCAACGCTGGAACAGGACAACCGGATTCCGGTACGCAAGTTGCAGGCAAAGCTGTTATGAAATCGGGAAGGGTAGTAACAACAGGAACGAAAAAGGAAGTTCCTTCGGGCGTTGCGCAAACGGGCCTAATTGCAAGCTACACAGGATACGATCAAGCGTGGTCCGCTGGAACAACGCAGCGCACTATTTACGACTTGTGGAAGCAAGCGGGCAGACCCACTGCTCACGGCGTTTGCACGCTAAGCGGATACTACTTAATTGCACCTGGACGGTACTTTAGCAACCACTGCGGCGACATACTGCAAGTTGTACTGGAAAACGGGTACAAGTTCATGTGCATGGTTGCTGACGCAAAAGGACCCGATGCTCCTAGCGACTACGGACACTACTACGGCAGCGCTGTTGACATCATAGAATGGGAATCAGTAGCAGGAAGCGTTCAAGCTGTTAACTCCGCTCTAAAGGCATGGGGCGTGTACGGCGTTAAGGTAAAGTACATGATAAACTACGGCAGCTGGTTTTCGTAGTTGTTATCGTAAAGTTGTTATTATATAATTTATATTAAGGATAACGGAGGTTTACGATGAAGCGTGTTATTAAAGCAAGTGCAAATAAGAATGCTAGTACAGCTGTACAAACGACAAACAAGCCCACTAATTTAAACAGCGCATTGGAAGGGTATAGATATGCACAGCAGTTTGCACAAAAGCATGCCTATCTAATGAACAAGCTTAAGAATATGTGATGCATATGATTGTTTACGGATACGCAAAAAGCTACTACTACGACACAAACGGATGCTTGTACATTAGGGTTCGAATACCCTCCATTCACGGAGCGTACAAGCAAGCTGACTACAAGGGCAAGCAAGTAAAAAACTACGTAATTGACGAGAACCTGCCCTATTATCAGTCAGTTATTCTTCCTAGAATGCCCGCTGACGGCGACGTTGTTGCACTTACGTCCACTAGCGAAGGAAAGGGCTCGGACTTTATGGTTGTTGGGCTTACGGGCGCTAAGTACAATGACGGCGTCAAGGACGTATCAAGTACAAAGTAAAGCAAGGAGAAAACAATGAAGCGCGTATACGCAGCTACGTACAGCGACGATCAGAAAATGAAAATGGATGAAGTTATTGGGAAAACTGCTGAAAAGCTTGGGCTTAGCGTTTCCTTTGAAGGTGTAACTGTTTGGTTTCACAAAACAGTAGACGGCAAAAAGTTTAAGTTCGCAGTGTCCGAAAACACTATGTACAAGCTTGTAAGCGAAAGCATGAAATTTGGCGCAGCTAAGTACAACGCGTACAACTACCTTAAGGAGCGCATGGAGCTTGAGCTTGCTGATCAAGGACTTGCGTAAGTTTGCTGCTGCCTTATATTTTAAGCAGTTGAAACTTTCGGCAAACTAGAAAGAGCTGCTTTATGGCAAACACAACAAGCCTATCCTTTCCAAACATGTTTAACGTATCTCAAAACTGCGTGTCCGTTTTGGAAGGAAGCAAGTCCGTTGTAAACAGAACAAAGCTGCTCATACTTACGGAGCCCACGGAAGTGTACAACGAGCCCAACCAAGGAGTTGGGCTTCATCGTCACATGTGGAAATACAACAATGAAAACGAAAAGGCCATTATTGTTGACCGCATAAAGGAGCAGCTGTCCTTGCATGAGCCGTACGCTGTAGCGGAGGACACGCAGTACGCCGACGGAAACTTGTTTACTGGCGGACATGACGACGACAACACGTACGCAAACGTAAACGAGCTGCAAATGACAATAGCAATTACGACAACGTTTAGCGAAAAAGCAACTGTCCGAATTGGACAGGAGGACGTGTCCATTTACTAAGTACGCTAAACTTGTGCTATGCATTCAAGTTTGCTGGATAAGGATTTATGTATGAGCGATAACGACTACACGCACGGTCTTGTTAAATACACTTCAAGAGACTATGAATCCTTGAAGAAGGAGTTCTTTGAGTTAGTTCCTAAGTTAACTGATTTATGGAAACCGGAAGCCGACGCTGACCCTGGAGTAGTACTTGGCAAGTGGTGCGCAAGCGTTGGTGACATGCTGGGCACTAACTTGGACATCCTGGCAACGGAAGTGTACGCGCCAACTATGAATCAGCGCAAGAGTGCGGAAAAAGTTCTAGGCTTAATCGGGTACACACTGGGTTGGTACACCGGTGCCCAAACGGAGATTACTATTGTTAACAATACCGATGACGTTATCGAGATGGACTTTGGCTTTAACGGAGCAAACTGGGCAACGCTAAACGCGTACACTGACATTACAAACAACACTAGAACAATAACGTACAACATCCTTCCTCGAACAAACGCGTACGGCGCTACTGACACTAGAAGCACTCGAGAAATTACCACTACAAACATTGACGTGTTTGCTTCAAGCGACAAAGTAAAAATAAAGCCCGGAGAGTCGGTTACGCGCGTTGCTGCTGAGGGTACGCTGCGAAGCTATCAAGTGCCTGTTTCCCAGGTAAAGAAAAACAACTACGTTATTACTTTACCCTCTCAGCACATAGATCCTTCCAAAGTATGGGTTATGGCAAAAGCAAACTCCGCTGACACTGACTTTTTGAGCACGCAGTGGATACAGTGCGAAACTACAGCGGAGTTTGTTACGCCCGAGCCTCGATTTGCTGTTACGTACGACAACTACTCCAACGCGGAAGTAACTGTTTCGTCGTACTTAAACCAGCTTGACAACTACGACAGCAACTACTTAGTTGTTTACTGGCTGGACGTTTCCGGAGTGATTGGATGTGTTGGCGAAGATGTTCTCACTAATCTTTTGTTTGCTGTTGAGCAGCCTATGGACGTTGCTGTGGACTCCGGGGACATCTCAATATCTAACTTGTCAAATACTGTTGAGCTTCCGCACACGCACACAGTAACAGGAAAGTCCCCTGAAACAGCTAAGGAAGCATACGAAAGCAGCCGCAACTACATAAACACCTGGGACAGCTTAGTTACTCTTCCGGACTACAACAGATTCCTTAACAGGGAAGCGGGAATAGACTGCGGCGTTGTTATCGACTGCCAAAAGGCGCTTGAAATTAACTTAGCAATATACAACGACGATTCCCTTACACAGGATCAAAAGCAAAAAATGTATATTACTAACTACGATTTTCCTGAGGGTCCTAACGACATAGACTGGCAGTCGGTACTTGACCTTGAATTTGATCCTACGGACCCTAACAAGTTTGTGTTCGCAGCTAACTTTAAGCGGTACACAGCTATGTGCTTTGCTATTCACAACGACTTTAAAGCAAGCTCGTATGGACGCGGAAGCACAAGCTTAGCTCAGACAAAGAACACAACGCACTTTATGCAGTACAAGCCGCCTCAACTCGTTATAGACGGCGTTCTTGCGGACTACAGACCGCTGCAATCTCTTTCCGTTGACGTCCAGTTCGGATACGCTAGAATCTTCAAGTTTTACGTAGTTGGAACAATTTACACTAAAAAGCCCGTAAGCGAAAGCGTAGCGTACGGATTAGTTTCAAAGGCAAAGGAAGCGCTAGCGCTGTACTACGCTCCTGCTGCACGGCACTTCGGCGTTAAGCCCACGCTTACTGAAGTTGTTGACGTCATTGAAGGATGCAGCGACAATATAAGATATTTTGACGCGGGAAGTTCCAGCTCGGATTGTATTAGATGGGATGAGTGCGCACCCGATTTCTTTAATTATATATCATTTGCACGGTACAGTGATTACACTTTATCAAGTACAATACGGGTATCGCCGTCCTGTATTGTAGAGGAGTAACCTTTGTACACGTTTATATGTGAAATATGCGGTAAGGAGTTTCAAACTAAGCGTAAAGCTAAACGACATATATGCTACGATACTCACTATTTAAAGTGCGAAGTATGTGGCAAGGAATACACTGTTAGTCGTGCAGATCTTTTAGCAGGGGATTATCGTCGTACTTGCAGTAAACAATGTAAATATAAATTGACATCAGCTAGCATACATACCGCTTATGTGAACAATGGTTCAGACATTGTATCAAAGCGACGCACTACTTGTCTTGAACGCTATGGTGTTGAAAACAATTCACAGTGTGACGCTTGCAAACAAAAAGCAAAGAACACAATGCTAAAACGCTATGGTGTAGAGCATGCTCTTCAAAAACAGGAGTTTAAAGATAAAGTAAAGAAGACGTGCCTTGAACGCTATGGTGTTGAAAATGCATGGAATAAACCGGAAGTAAGACAACGACAATTAGATACTTTGTACGCTGTGGATAGTAACGGTATTCGTCATAGACGGGACTGTATACAGGATAAAATAGAGAAAACGTGCTACGAGCGATACGGCACAAAAAATCCGTTTCAAAATTCGGATGTTAAGCAAAAAGCTGTAAATACATTTAAAGATAAATATAACAGTTCATCATATATGGGCACTTCTGACTTTGTGAAAAAATCTAAGCAAAGTATGATACGTAAGTACGGTTCCGAGCATGCATTACAGTGCAGTGATATAAAATCAAAATTTCAAAATACTATGATGTCAAAATACGGCAGACCGTCTGCAAGTACGTTTCACATAGACAACGAACATTGGGATTTATGGCAAGCATTTAAACAAAATCCACAGTTGTTTATACAAAATTATATGCCTAGCAGCAATAAGCCTACGCTACACGAGTTATCAGGTGTAGTAGGTGTAAGTGAAAATGCTGTATCATATTTTTTACATACATCCGATAATTTGGATCTTATTACATTTTCAAAATCGAATGTTGAAAACGAAGTATGCAAATTTATACGCAGTTTAGATTCGTCCATAACTGTAGTGCGTAATTCTAAATCGATAATAAAACCTTATGAATTAGATATATATTTACCGGAATACAACTTTGCAATTGAAGTTAATCCTACTGTAACTCACAATTCATCTTTCGGTTTTAAAAAGGACCCACACGGTTTGCCATTGCCTAAAGATTATCATAAACGTAAGACGGATATGTGCGAATGTAAAAATATTCAATTATTGCATATTTTTGGATACGATTGGTCATACAGGCAAGACATCATAAAATCGATTATATCTTTTCATATACATAAATACAAATATAGTGTATATGCGAGAAAATGTGATATCAGACAAGTGGATTCGCAGACTAGTAAAAAGTTTCTTAATACTAATCATTTGCAAGGATCAGTAAATAGCTCCATACAATATGGATTGTACTATCAAGATGAACTAGTTTCGCTTATGTGCTTTTGCAAGCCTCGTAAAACAATGGGAAGTACTGTAAAAGTCTCTACTGATACTACATATGAGCTTGTTAGATTTTGTAATAAGCTCAATATGGAGGTTGTAGGAGGAGCATCTAAACTGTTTAAGACATTTTTACGAAATGTACAGTGCGATAGAGTTATTTCCTATTCAGACAGGGCACATTTTTCAGGAAACTTGTATAGTGCACTTGGGTTTAAACTTGATCATGTAATTAGTCCTGGGTACGTGTGGGTAAACTGTAAAGACGACACAGCGTATCATCGCATAAATACGCAAAAGAAAAACTTAGTTAAGTTTTTACATGATGATACGATTGATCTTTCTCAAACAGAAAAACAAATAATGGAAGACCATGGGTATGCTCAGGTATTTGACAGCGGAAAGATTGCGTGGGTGTATGATGTAATATAATTATATACACTGTCGTCTACAATAGTAGTTTTCCTTCCTTTAAAATGTAACGTGAGAAGCTGTTAATGTTAAGAAAGTCCTTTTTCGGCACAACTTGCAGTGAACAAAGTGTGTGCAGCGAATCAAAGTACGCTAAGCGCTTGCTACAGCTGCTTGCTGACTACAACATACTGTTTGAACGTAGTAAGCACGTTGTTGTAAACGGCAAGGACGCTACATTTGACGTGTACGTCCCTGAGTACAACTTATACGTTGATCTTGATGATGCTAACGTAAAGGACACTTGTGAAAGCTTACATGTGTTTACATTAAGCAAAGGAAACGAAGAACGTGTCATTAAGCAAGTTATTGACTGCATAAGGTGCGTTAACGCTAATGCTTTTGACATTGACACCGAGTTGTTCAACAAGTGCAGAGCATACGGATTTCCTCAGCCCACGTTCACCGCAGTGCAGCTTAGAAACAGCTGGAACTCCCTATGCAGCTACAGCTCCGACAAGCTTGTTCCTCGCGCAAGCGTAGGAAACACCATTGTTAAGCACTTTCATCCCTCCTTGTACGATGTGCATGTGAGTAGCTGTCCTAGCGTTCGAGAAGCTTGGAATGACGACACTTTGCTTAAAAAAGTAATACTTAACAGGCACGTGTACGTTGATCCGCAGCATCTTACATGCGACCGCATGCTGCAAGGATTTAACATTAGCAAAGTTGCTCCTAGAGCTTCCGTATTCTCTCCTTGCTGGGCTAGATACTTAGCTAACAAGTATTTACATGAGTACAGTCAAGTTTTTGACCCGTTTTCGGGCTTTTCCGGAAGAGCTTTGGGCGTGTGCTCGCTAGGAAAGCAGTACATTGGACAGGATCTAAGCAAAACGCACGTTAAGGAGTCCAATAGCCTTATCGCAGGCATGAAGCTGCAAAACTGCACCGTTTCATGCAAGGACGTGCTTCAAAGCACTGGAAGCTACGAATGCTTGCTTACATGCCCTCCGTACGATAAAAAGGAAGTGTACGACAGCGAAACTGAATTTAAGTCGTGCGACGAATGGATTGATGAGTGCTTGCAGAGATTTAACTGCAAAAGGTACGTTTTTGTAGTCGATAAAACAGCTAAGTACTTGGATAAAGTAACGGAGGGTATGTCCCATACCTCTTATATGAGTAACGCTCAGGAGAAAGTTATAGTTATTGACAAGGAGTAGCTTATGAACTTTGAGGACGTAAGCGTCCCTGATTGCATGACGGATTCGCAGGACTTTAGATTCTTTTTAAAGTGGTTTTCCGATAGCCTGGAAAGAATAAAGTACGATCACGAGCACTTTCTTGATGTATACGATGCTTTAAGGTGCCCGGAGCAGCTTCTGTGGATGCTGTCGGATACAGTAGGATATAAGTTTGACGACAGGCTTCCGGCATCGTTTTGTCGCTTAGTGCTTTTGTACTTTATGTCCATGATAAGGCTTAAAGGAAGCAAGGATGGAGTTACTCTTGCTGCTGAAGTTAACTTGGCGCAGTTTAACTTAATACAGTATGGACTTGAAAACGACATACTGTACAACAGGCTTGAGGACACGTCCGTTCCAGTGAACTCCGTGTACGTAACTCCTTACGTTGACAAAGGATACTTTGACGTTGTGTACTTTTCCACGGAAAAGCCCATTGACGCATGCATAGAGTACGTTCGTCCTTTGGGCATGTACATGTTTGGTCACGCAGGCGTGCGATTCGACGCAAAAGCTCAAATTGCAGTTGACGCACGACTTACAAACACAAACGAGCTTGGAGTGTCATTAGGACCCACAAGAGTGGGTCACTACAGCCGCGAGGACTACGCTCGCATGCAAAAGATGGAAAACGAACCCGATAGGGCCGTAAACGCAAGTCATTCCAGAAGAGACGCTTGGAAGTCCAACAGCGACGTTCAGCAAGCAAACATTAACCCTGGACTTAGAGCTATGAGCAGCTTGCAGCTGTCAAATAACGAGCATATGATAAAGTCTTTGCTAAAGCCCATATTTGACCTTGGATACGAGCCTCAGGACGACACGCAGGAATCTCAGGACAAAGTAAACGCATCCGATAAGTTCCTTGACAACGCAAACAATCCTAAGTGGTACAACTTAAGATACGACAGGGACTCCGATCAGTTCATTACAAATGAGCTTCAGGTTAACGACAAGGTTAAGGGTGCAACAACGTCAAAGCCCAAAGTTAACCCGACTATGCGAGTGCTTGGAGACGCTATTACACTAGTGTCGAATCACAACGACACGTACATTAGAAAGTCAAGTGACAAGGATGGAGCCACGGTTGTAAAGCGGGAAAATCTTGACAGCTAAGCAAAACACTAAATAGCACAGTATTTAATAAACAACCTTCCTTCTTAGTGTAACTATCTATGAGGGGAGGTTGTCTTTTGCTTAAAGCAAACGAAGTAGAATTTCCTAAACTTCCCGGAAATTGCGCTATGCGCGTAAACGAAGCTTCGGATATTGACAAGTACAACGACGGATACAGCAATCCTGACTTAATAAGAATACACGAGCAGCATCCTGTTCCGTTTGACGCACCCGATAAGCTTAAACATCATAGCGTTCCGTACAATCCGTACAACGGAGCTGCGCAGTTTGAATTTGCTCCAAGAGACTATCTTCTGTATATATCGGACGTAAACTCGTACAGGCTTACCACTATGCACAATCATGACGAGGAATCGGAATTCTGGGAGATACCGTAGCTATGAAACTAGGCAAAATAGTAAGCCCGGACGTGTTAAAGCTTTCAAAGGAAATGCGTCTGGAGCACAACGTTCAAATACGAGTGTTGGACAAAGCAACAGGCGAATGCGTTGAAGCACATGAGGGTCACAACGCTGCAACTAACTCAATGATGCTGGGCATTGCTCACTATTTAACGGGCGACGGCTTGTTTAATCAAAGCTGGGACTTGCTAAGAAGCTACATACCTCAGTACATATCCCTTGGAACTATGGGACTTCTTAACCAGGAGCAGGATGAGCAGGGGCTTCCTGCTGGCATTGGCGTGTACAAGGGTCAAACGGAGGAGCAAAACTTCGTTGACTACATGAAAACGGTACCCTCCTACGGAGCGGACGGATACGACAAGTACTCCAACAACGCAAGAGAGTACTTCGGACTTGGTCCTATGTACGCGGACAGACCCGATGCTTCGAAAACTGTTAACTGCGAGCTAATAAGTGCAAAGTTTCCTCGCGTAAAAGTTTCATACAGGGAAATTGTACCGGAAGCAAAAGCGGAACTTCCTGAAACAGTTGACGTTGTGTTTAGCGCCATGGTTTCCACAGGAGCGCTTGCGCAGTTTAGGGAGCCCGGAAAGAACTACGTGTTTATTACGGAAGCAGGCCTGTGGTCAAGGCCCGACTGGGTTGAAGGCGGATCAAACGGACTGCTTGCTGCTTACCGAATTGCTCCGCCCGACACGGACAACTGGGATATGTCCGAACCCGCAAACCGGGAGCGACTTAAACGAGAAGTTATTAAAGTAAACAGAAATCAAGTTGTTCAGGTTATTTGGAAAATACAAATAGGAGCTATTAACCAGTTTGACACTGATTTAATAAAGGAAAAGTTAAAATGGATACAGTACGACGTTAACGGGTACGGAACTGCTCAAAAGTGGCCCAGTTGGGAAGGACCTAACGACAACGCGCCCCATAACAACGTGCTAAGATGGAATGTAGTTCAGTAAGGATGCGATAACATGGATTACTCCCCTATACTGTTTACGCCTTCGGCTTTACTTGACTTCCTCATTCAGATAGATGAGCTAAAGGACAAAGTTGTTAGCGTAACTGAAACAGCTGACGGAGACCTGCAAGTTGAAATTGGCGACTCCGCTTACATTGTAAAAACGGACAGCGCAAAGGACGTTGACGTTGAGCAGCAAGCAGCTGAGCAGGTAGCTGATCTGAACATGGACGCGTACTCCGACATTGTCGAGGAAAACAGCGATGCCAACTTTGAGGACGTTAACGTCGAAGCCGGCATTTTAGCTGAAATTGCAAAAACTCTTGCTATTGGCGGACTTGCTAGATTAAACGGAAAAGCTGTAAAAAGCTTACTGAGCTAGGAATAGAGGATACACAGTATGTCAAGCAAAAACAACGTGCTGGGTACGTTTACCGGAAAGTGCTGCGACTACAGCGAAGTAAACAACAACGGCATGTTTTTAAGCCAGGAGCTGTTTGAAAGCTTAATGCAGTCCGAGGACTACAAAACAGCTATTAAAAACGGATACTACATTGGATTCCTTGGACATCCTGAGGATCCTAACGACATGAACTTTAAAAACGCATGCGTCGTTATGCGCGATATGCAAATTGAGGACAACGGGGACGTTACAGGAACGTTTGACCTTATCGACACTCCTGTTGGCCGCATTGTAAAAGCGTTCACTGACGCGGGCGTAAAGTTTGGCATCTCCATCCGCGGCGCGGGCGACGTAGCAGTGGACGGCACTGTTGACCCTGATACCTTTGTGTTCAGGGGCTTTGACTTAGTTACGTTCCCTGCGTACAACGACTGCGTTCCGGAGTTTCAAGCTATTGCTGCGTCAACCGACGCGGACAAGCAAAGCAAGTACAAGCAGGTATGCGCAGCTGTTAAAACAAACCTGCAGGACGTTACGTCATGCGAAGCAATTGAGGTAATGCAGGATCAGTTTAACGCGCACTCCGACGAGTACAGCATGCTTGCTGACAGAGCTACTGAGTTGCAGCAGGAGTCCGATATTGTCGAGGATGACAGCGACACTGAAATTGACTCCTTTGACGTTTCCGTTTTAAAGCAAAAAGTAAAATCCTTAACGCAGCTGTACGCCGAAAAGGTGCAAAGATGTGCGGATCTTATGAAGCAAATACAGCGCCTTGAGGACAGAAACCAAAGCGTTCTTTGCTCTCAGCAAGTTAAAAACTCTCGAATGAAAAGCATTGTTGATAGCCAAAACGAAGCAGCAAGAAGCAGAATAAGCGAACTTGAGCGCGAAAACAGGAAGCTTAAAGCTAGATCCGTTCAAGCAAGCTCCAAGCTAGCGGAAGCACAGGACACCATCACTCATCTAAGGGCAGAGGGCACGAAGCTTGTTTTAGCGTCCAACCGCCTAAAGCAGCAAAGCAAAACCGACGCGGAAAACGCCCAAAAAGCTATAACAAGCGCTAACCTAGTATCTAATAGGAAGATAGAAGCAAATCAAAAGCTTCTTGCCGACAAAGAAGAGTCGATACGAGCTTTACAGGACAAAGTCAGCAAAACCGTTGCGGCAAACACGAACCTGAAAAAGCGCGTTTCAAACCTTGAAGCGGAGATCGATGAGCTTTCAAGCAAGGTAAGCGCTAGCGAGAGCATTATCTTTGACTACCAAAAAGCTTATGCCGACAACTGCGCATATGCTGCTGGAGTCGCTGTACCCAATATTCCGGTTACTGCTTCCACTACTGTGGACGAGCTTAGATCGTTCATATATGGAAAAGCAGCATCATGTTCGCCCAGCGATAGCTATGCTGATGACTGCGAAACAGAAAATGAGGGCGAAATCTACTCCGGTACATCGAACAGCCTTGACAACTTAGTTTCACTTTAAAGCAACGCGATAACATCGCACAGCTTGCTTTATGCAATTGAAAGGATACGCAAATGCGCATTACTTCGTCTCCGCGCAAGCGCACTATCAGCGCAGGCACTAACGTTACTGCTAACGCACGCCTTCGCAGCGCCCGCGCACCTCAGGGCATCACTGCTGCCACCAAGGCCATGAACAGCATGTCTCCTGAGAAGCGAGCTTTCACTCGTCAGATCATGAGCAACATGCGTCACGCTAGCAACGTTATGGCTGCTACTAACACTAGCAACATTGCAGCTCGCCCGGACTTCATTGAGCTCCTTCCGCTGTTTACGCAGAACCTGCTTGTGCCCGAAGTCGCTGGCACCATTGCAATGAGCTCCCGTCAGCAGCTCGTGCCCTACTTCAAGGTTAAGACCGAGAACGCTAAGGGTCGCACTGCTAAGGGCACTCTGCTTAGCTCCCCGTTCGTTAACCGCAACGGCGTTGATCCTGACTTCACTGGCCGCGTTGTTCGCGACGAAGCCGTTGAGGGCAGCACTCTTCAGTTCGTTCCTGTCCTTCCGTACAGCGTTACCGTAACTGCTGGCGCCGAGCGCTTTGTTGACGACGGCAACGGCAACTTCGTTGACGCCTCCGGCAACCCGAAGGACGGCGCTACCGTCGACTACGCCACTGGCATCGTTGAGGGCCTTGACGGCGACCTTGTTGCTACGTATCAGTACGACAACGAGACCGTTGGTCCGGACGCTTCCGGTCAGTACGGCGCTAAGTTTGGCAAAGTTGACCTCCAGCTCGATGAAATCAATCTGGTGGCACGCGCGCATGAATTGGCAAGCTACTGGAGCATCTACAGCGCGTTTGCAGCTAACCAGGAGTACGGCGCTAACATTGCTGACCTTAGCAAGGAAGCTGCGTTTGCCGAGCTTACCGCTGAGATCAACACTCAGGCATTTGACGTTATCGCCCGCGCTGCTTCACACAAGCCTCAGTTCGACTGGGACGCTTCGCCGGTTCTGAGCGGCTCCGTTGTTCCGTCAGACTACCTGAACATGTTCAAGCTGAAGCTGAACCAGGCAGCAAATGCCTGCTACCAGGAGACTCGACTTGCTCAGCCGAACAAGCTGGTCGTTGGCACAACTGTTGCTTCCTACCTCAGCATGGTAAACGGCTTCCAGGCCGAGAACCACGACGACGCTGTTGGTCCGTATCGCGCGGGCAAGCTGGATCAGTTCGACGTGTACTGCAACCCGAACTACGATCCGAACCTGTGGGTTATGACCGCTAAATCTCAGGACCTGCGCCGCAACGGAATCCTCTACGGAACCTATATGCCGCTTACTGCTACTGATCCGCTGACCCTGGGCGACATGTCCACTCAGCAAGGCTTCTGCACTATGTACGACATCAAGGTTGTCAATCCGGGCACCATTATTTCCGGACACATCCTGGGCACGTTCTAAGCTAATAGCTGACTAGATACTCTAAACAGCCTGACCAACTGCTAGAGTTTAACAAGGGTACTGCTTCTACGCGGTGCCCTTGTTTTTTTGACAAATCGCAAAAACTTAATGACTTAACGTAATACAAGCAGCTATAGCGTTATAATGTTAAATACATTGTAGTTGAAAGGCTTGTATATGATTAAAACGTGCGCTATATGCGGCAAGCAGTTTGAAGCAAAGAATGGCAGATCCAAATTCTGTCCTGGGCCTCATTATGCAACGTGTTCAGTATGCGGTAAGCTATTTCAAGTGGACAGGCGAATATACTATTATTATGAAAACAAGGACAAAGGAGTTTGCTGCTCCAGAAGCTGTGCAATGAAATGGGGTAACTCTAAGCAAACAGCTGAACAGCGAAAGCAAAGAGCTGCAAAATGTAAGCAAACTAAGCTTAACCGATATGGCGATAGCAACTACAACAACTCCGATAAAATGAAGCAAACAAAGAGCAGTTGGAGTTCAGACAGAAAAAAGTCCATATCAGATAAAGCTAAAAGCACGTGTTTGCAAAAATACGGTGTTGACAACGTAGCTAAAACGCAGTCGTGCAAAGATAAAGTTAAGCAATCCGTACTTGAAAAGTATGGAGTTGACAACGTAGCTAAGTTGGACTCAAGTAAACAGAAATCAAAGCAAACGTGCTTGCAACGATACAATGTTGAGACTGTTTTTCAGTCAGATGAATTTAAGCAAAAAGCTGCTAAAACAAACATAGAAAAGTACGGCTGCAAATATGCTATGCAAAATGCGGACGTTAGGAAAAAGCAGCAGCAAACTTGTTTAAAAAGATATGGCGTCGAGCATGCAAGCCAGGCAACTTCGGTTAAAGTTAAATCCAAAAATACAATGATTGAACGCTACGGCGATTGGTATCGCAACACTGCGGAGTACAGTGAAAAGGTAAAGCAAACAAGTTTAAGCAAATACGGTGTTGAGCACTATACGCAGAGTGATAATGTAAAACGCAAGGTAGTTAAGACTAACAACGCTAAACTTGGTGTTGATTATCCTATGCAAAGCGATGCTGTAAAACAAAAAGCAAAGAACACTATGCTAAACAAGTACGGTGTTGAACATCCTTTGCAGAATGAAGAGCTACAGAACAAGGCAAACAATACAACAAATGATCACTTCGGAGTTCAACATCCGCTTCAAAGCTACGAAGTTAAGCAAAAAGTAGTTGAAACAAACAACAAAAAATTAGGAACTGACTGGCCCTTACAAAGCAAGCAAGTACAAGCAAAATCTCGCAGGACTATGCTAGAGCGCTATGGCGCTGAACATCCTTCAAAGGTACCCGAAATTAGACGCAAGCAAGTAGCTAACGCCAGAACGTCCAAACTTGAAATTAGAGTAGCAAACTTGCTTGACCAGTATGGCATTGTCTATGTAACGCAGTTTGTTGTTTCAAAAGAAGAACATACTCACGCTTTTGACTTTTACATTCCCGAGTACAAAATTTTACTCGATGCGGACGGCGTTTACTATCATTCGTACATCTCCGACCCTGACGGAAAGCAAGTGCGAGACGACTATGATGAAGTTCGCATGTACTTAGTTCCTGAGGATCATATATTTATTTTAGCTGTTGAAGGTCAAGAGGAAAAAGCAATAAAGCACGTGTACGACGTTATTAAGTCCATTGACGCGGACGTGTTTAGCTACGACACTGAGCTGTTTAAGTGGTGTCGTTCAATTGACTTTCCGTACCCGAAGTACTCAAATGAACGCATGCTGCATGATTGGGATATGCTGTGCAGCTATGAAAACAGCAAGTACGTACCTCAATGCAAGCTTGGCATGTCCATTGTTAAAAACTTTCATCCGAGCATATACGACGCTAGAGTTGGAAACAGCGTAAGCACAAAGGAAGCTTGGCACGATGACGCAAAGCTAAAGAAAGTAATTGCTAACAGGCTTATATATCAAAACACTGTTGACCCGAATAAAGTGCTGCAAGGATTTAACATTAGCAAGATTGCGCCTACTGTGTCTCTGTTTAATCCTGTGCTTGCTAGGTACTTGACGTTGAAGTACTTGTCCGAGTACAAGGAAGTGTTTGACTCGTTTTCGGGCTTTTCCGGAAGGCTGCTGGGCGTAGCGTCCACAGGAAAACAGTATTGCGGACAGGACATAAGCAGCGCTCACGTACAGGAAAGCAGCAGCATTGTTGAGTTTCTGTCTCTGCAAAGCTGCTGTAGCGTATCGTGCGCGGACGTACTTGAAAGTACAGGTACATATGACTGTCTGCTTACCTGTCCGCCCTACAGCAGCAAGGAAACGTACGGAAGCGAAACGGAGTTTAAAAGCTGCGACGAGTGGATTGACGAGTGCACGCGGAGGTTTTCATGCAAAGCCTACGTGTTTGTTGTGGACAGCACGGAAAAGTACAAGCAGTATGTAACTGAAACGCTTCACAACAGCTCTCATTTTTCCAAGTCAAAGGAATACGTTGTTGTTATTAAATAATAACTACTATATAATTTAATTAGTTGTAAGTCTAGTTTATAAGGAGCTACCATGAAACGATATGTTAAAGCAAACGACAGTTCGCAGCATTACGTTATTGACATTGTTGCTACTTTTGAGTTCCGCGAGGAAAAAGTAGCAGCGTCCACAAACTATGTTGTTCATACAAAAAAGCGAGGCTCCAAGTTTACGCTTACTGATGACATTTTAAATAAGATGGACATTGTTGTAGGCGATGTTGTAAACAACATCTATCAATTTAAAAATCTTGAATTGATTGAAAGCAAAACATATCAAAGCAAAAAGTCCGAGGCTTGGTACGTTACGTTTAAGCTTGCAAACAACAGTACTGTAACGTTTAGATTTAGATATGCAGTACATGACACAAAGCATGAATTTGCAATGACACCCGACAACGGTCGTATGTATCTTCGCGATTTTAACGTAGGCGGTATACAAGTGAAAAGCGGATACGATGCATTTTTAGCATATATTGTTGACAATATTTATAAGCCTCTTAACGAAGGAGATATCGAGTGCATGCAAAACATTGCTAATCATACAAAAGCATACACGGACGACACCGGCATGCTTAACATTGAAGGAGAGTAGACTACTATGCAGTTCGAATTCTACGTGCTTAACTTTAATGCAGTTACGCAAAAAGTTGAAATGTTTAACTTGTTTAGAAACAGGCTAGTTAACGAAGCAGTTGAGAAGGAAGTAAAGGAGTACGTACAGCAGCAGGAGCAGTACAAGCCCAAGCTTCAAGAAAGCTATGACAAGTCAACAGGCTTTTCGGCGCTTGTTGCTGAAATTGAAAAAATTATTATGTGGCAGGAGTGGTCCAGGCGCGAGTACGAAATTTACGTTGCGGACGCGTTTGAGACTGATATAGCTAAGTGCGAAAAGTGGGACTGCTACAGGCAAGCTCAAGCCAACATTAAAGCTATTGCTCGAGAGTGCGTTTATCAGTACAAAAAGCACTATAAATTAAATAACTAGTGTTATACTAATTGTTAAGTTTAGCTGAAAGGTGCTGACATGGATCGATACGTAAAGCCTGATGCTGTTACGGAGTACGAAATTCCTATTACGTTGCATTGGCAGTACGCGCGTGAAAGCGCTGCGTCACCAAGTACAGGCTACAACGTTACTCCTGAAACGCTTATTAACAACATATACGAGGACATAAAGGAAAACGTGCTTGCATATGGCTTTACGCATGTTACATATCAGCAACCGCTATGCAAGAAACCAACTGACCCAAAATACATGCAATTTGCATTACCTCAAGTACAACATGACGACCAAACTGTTATCGTAACGATAGTTTTGCGACTAGCAACGTACAAGGTGAACAAGAGCAGTATGAAACGCGATGCTAAAACTGTCAAGTACAAAGACGGGCAGTATACATACACAGTTGCTAGATGGTTTGACGTTGCGGGAATAATAATGGAAACAGCTCTACAGCTTTGTGCGTTTGTTGCAAGAATGCTAGGCAGCTTAGCTGAAGGAAATCTTGGTGTAATTCAATCCTTTCCAAAGCACAGCACTAAAAAGATTGGCAATAACAGCTACAGCACTATAAATTAAATAATTAGTGTTATACTTTTTATAAAACAGCAACTAGTGCGAAATTGCTTGCACGCGTTACACAGGAGACTGAGTTAACCATGGCCATTGGAAATTTGTACTCAGACATTGCAAAAGCAGTGTCGCTACATTCAACTGCAAAGGTGCAGCAAGGATGCATTGCAGTTGAGAAGTTAAGCTGCAACATTGCTTCATACGCTTGCAACGAATGCGTTGCGAAGGATGATTACAAGTGCAGCGGACAGTGTCAAAACTGCTGCTATCACGTAAGCGCATTTGACGCTATGCTGTGCAAGTTTCCGCATGATGCTCAACGAAGCAGCTACTACGTGTACTTGCACGCAAACAGCGACGTTGAAACGGGCAAGTGCATGTCCGCAACAGCTAAATACTTGCAAGCACAGCATCGCTTTGCGGGCTTTGCAGTTACGTATAGCGAAAACGCTTGCAAGACCAGCAGCGATGATGAAGCTGCAAGCAAGGAAAGCAAATGCAACGCTAATGAAAGTAAAAAAATCAAGCCAAAGCGCAAGTACACCAAGCCCACAAAGCTGTACACTCGAACTTGCGTAAGGTGCGGAAGCACATTTGACACTACAAGCGCTGTGCAAAAATACTGCTACAAGATGAAAATTGCAGTTTGCAGCGAATGTAACAAAGTGTTTCAATACAGGTGCACAAGCAAGCCCGTTCCGTGCTGCTGCGGATCCGAGGAATGCTTGGAGTCAGTGCAGCGCAAGAAGCTGGAAAAAGCAAACAGGGCTAGGCTTGCTAAGTACAGCAGCAAGGAAGCAAAATGATGGAATTGCAATTAGAGGACATACAGTACTATAACGACAGAGTGTACTGCGTAAAATTTGACTGCTTTACGCTACAGGAAGCACTTCATGACATGGCTGAGTACTCAAAAGGAGTGGAAGCCGATGTAAAAGCCGTGTACGGCAACGACTTGTACGGCGTTACTTACAACAGCGTAGGATTGTGGGTTGAAAACGTGCAAAACAGCACGCTATTTCGCAAGAAAGCGAACTCAAATAAGTTTTTAGTTCAATCTCCTTATTCTCCTATGCTTGTTGACTACGACATGCGAAACGAGATATGCGAATACGGAAAGCTGTACGAATACCCTACGTATCACTTGTACAAAATTTATATGAGGTAACGCATGCTGTTTAACTTCTATCCTTGTCGTGAAGGGGAAGAGTACTTACGCAGGGAATTGTCAAAAAGACATGATTTAAGCAGCAGCGATTTGAAGGACGTCAACAATGTGCAATGCTACACTGCGCAGCTTGCTGACAATCGGTATAAAGTTACCGTGCAGGAAGCGTTTACAAGCCTTAACGAAACGCTTCGCACAAAATACGGACGAAGCTGCTTGTATCAGTACGACATTGTGCTTCACGTAAACAGCGAATACGAGCACGTTGCTAAAACTCCATTCGAAACACTAGAGGAGTTGGACAGCGACATGCTGCAATGGAAAATAGAATCAGCGAACATAACGTACATTAAGGGCGTATGCGTATGCTGCATTGTTGTGTAGCAGCAAGCTTGCTTCAAATTCACCTTATGTTTTAATGTTGAATTTGAAATTGCAAGCGTTAGGAAGCTGTACATGGCTACTACTGTTGATCTGGGCAAAGTAACTGGTGCGCAAGGACCTCAAGGCGCACAGGGCCCTATTGGCCCGACCGGTCCACAAGGTCCGACAGGACCGAAAGGTCCGCAAGGCGTGCAAGGAAACGCAGGCGCTACTGGTCCAACAGGACCGCAGGGACCTGTTGGAAAAACAGGACCGACTGGACCTCAGGGTCCTAAGGGCGACACAGGTTCACAAGGCCCACAGGGTTCACAAGGCCCACAGGGTCCACAAGGTCCTAGAGGATTTACTAACACTACGCATACGTTTAACAAAGCCATAGGTACATCCTCAACCGCGCTGGGTACAAACATACCCGTTGTGAACTCTGAAAATATTGTAAATTTAAAAGCATATGTTAAACTGAACAATGTTGAATATTGTACTGTTACGCTTGAAAGCGTTAACGCTAGCGTTTTGTTTCGAGGATTAGCAACTGCGGGTACTGACGCGTGCCGTGTGTGCATAAACTGGGCAAACACGTCCCCGACTGCATACTACCAAACAGCACTTGGCAGTACTATAACTGCTGTAACTATTGTTGCAGTAACAGTTACAACTAAATAAGCAAGCAGCTTATTAAACATAACTTGCATCAAAGCAGCATCTATTTCATAGGTGCTGCTTTTGTTTTCGGAACTTGATGCATATATGCAAGGCCAATTTGATGACAAAATTTGCACACAACACCCTAGCTACGTTGAAGTAACTTATAAAACTGTAAACATCTTTCTATATTATTTTTCGTACTGCAAAAGCTGGAAGGGTGTTTATATGGCTGCAACTACTGTTGATTTGGGCAGAGTTATAGGGCCTCAAGGACCGCAAGGACCGCAAGGCGCTACTGGACCGCAAGGTCCAAAAGGAGCTACAGGATCACAAGGACCACAAGGCGTTAAGGGCGCTACAGGACCTCAAGGTCCGCAAGGAGTTCAAGGCGTAAAGGGTGCAACCGGTCCGCAAGGGCCAAAAGGCGACACCGGGCCAAACGTTATTGCAACAGCAAGTAAAATAGGAAGCGTGCTGTGTACTTCAAATTTAGCCAGCACGGGTGTACACTGCAAAAGCAACGGAGAAGTTGTACCTCATGGGCTGTACAGCATAGAGGTTAACTTGCAGGGTAAAACAACAAACGTGGATGAAGTAGCTAAGTTTGAAAAAACAATTTCCCTTTCAAATACGCAATGGAACGCTATTGCTTCAAAAAATCTATACTGCATAGGTATGCAAATGTCATACTTGGACAACTCAAAGTATGTGTGTGTTTCATCAGGAAGTATGTACGGCACTACTTTATCTGCCAGCGCTACTTTATCTGTCGGCGGCTCATTTTCATTTTACAGTGTTGCAAGCGTTAAAGAGTACTTTTCAACTTCTATAGGGTCTTTCACAGGAGAAAAAACAGTTCCTGTGGACGTGTATATATCAAATAGCAAAATAACCGTTACGTATCATTGCGAAAATATAGCAACTCGAGCAGGCGTGTCATTTTTGCAGTCGGGTACAAACTACGTAAAGCTAAAGCTCATAATGTACGGATGCTTGTACCCTCTTGCGTAGCTGCTGGAAAGTACCTTCTATAGATAGAATGTAAAACAATAACGCAGGAAACGAGTGCAGCTGTATGAATACATATCAAGTTGAGTCATTGAAGCAGCTTGGATACTTTGCTGACAACGGCAATGACGTCTTTTCGTGCAGCTTACCTGGTTGCAAATCGTATGTTAGAAAAACAAGCAGTAAGTATATGCTTGTTAGCTGTGCAACAAACTCCTGTAGCGTTTCCTGCTTTCCTTCGTTTGCTAACTTAACTCAGGGAATACTGCACCTACAGGAGCAAAACGCTAAAACTGAATACGTTAAATACGACGGCAGCAAGTTTCAAGTTGTGTCAGCAAGTACGTACGTGCTTGCAAAGTCCGACCGCAAGTCCTCACGTAAAATGACGGACAATCTGGTTAGAGTTAGAAGCTCCAACGTATGGGCGTACGGCTACGACATACAGCTTGGCGAAAACATTGGAAACTTGTACGTTCAGTTTAAAGCTAAAAACGGAGGGCCTGGCGACGCCTACCAGTACTTTGCAGTGCCCTTAAAGTTTTGGAGAAGATTCCTGTCCGCGCCCAGCAAAGGACACTATTTCTGGAAGTACATTAGAAACAAGTTTAAGTACCGCAAGCTTACAGGAGATAAAAAAGCGAAGCTTTCAAACGGAATAAACTAAAATCCATGTAAGCGGATATTTCGAACCCACAATATCCGAACAGCATTGTTGTAAAAAATTTGCAAGTTGCAGCTTAACTAATTTGTATACCTTGTCCTATATTGTTTTTAAGCTGCTAACTTGCTGATTACATTTCAAATTCAACATTCCACAGCTGTAGCCATGTACGCTGTTTCAGCAAGTTAGCAGCTGCTTACTGCAACAGCAACATAGGACAGGATGATTTGTCATGGCAACGACGGTTGATCTAGGAAAAGTAACAGGTGCTCAGGGTCCGCAGGGTCCGCAGGGTGCACAAGGTCCTAAAGGGCCGCAAGGAGACAGCTACATTACTAAATACGTTGTCAACTCCAGCAACAAATCCGTAACGTTGCCTCAAGGGGTGTACGCAGTCCAAACAAACGTATCGGACAGAGAACAAATTATTGTTAAACTTTCTGGTGGCGTTAGCAGCTTAAATGCACACAAAGACGTAACTGATATAGCGTACGGTATTGCAATGTTGTCAGATGCTACTAACTTTTATATGTGTGATCTGTTCACAACAGACCAAAATACTGCCACAGCTACAAAAGCTCAAGGCACTTCCAGCGTAACGTTTTACAAAATAGCATAATGCAGTTATTGCATATTGCGTCAGCAGGCGTTAGCTTTTGCATATGCAAGCAATAGCAAGTGCAGTAGCTTACAGATAAAATAAGCTAAGCAAAATGACATGCGCACAGCGTGTCATTTTTATCTCAAAATATAAATAGATTAGCACATTTTCGTATAACTACTTCTATATTATTTTTGAGCTTCAAGCTGCGTAAGTTTTCAACTTCAACTCATGCCATGTACAGGCTTGCGCAGCTTTTGGCTCACAAAGTATGTGTATATGAAAGGCTGTGCAGTATGGCTACAACTGTTGACTTGGGAAATGTAATAGGACCTCAAGGTCCACAAGGTGTGCAAGGAATTCAAGGTCCTAGAGGTGAAACTGGACCTCAAGGGCCTAAAGGAGAAACAGGACCAGCAGGTACTACAAACTGGTCTAATATTACAAATAAGCCATTTAATCAGGTAGGCTCAGCACCTTTAGCAATAGATAGTTCCGGAGATCTTGTTTGTTATGTAGACATCGTAAGACCGCTAGAATGTAGCCAAGAGCCGCAAGCTTATGATCTTTCTTTAGCTATAGGAGAAGGTGCTACATCCGCAAGTAAGCAGGACATCGCTATAGGCACAAGTGCACATACAACGGCACACAACCAGCACAACGCAAGCGGCGATAACATCGCAATAGGAACCAATGCAGCTTGTACAAATACCGCACAATCTGCAATAGCAATAGGAACCAATGCAGATTGTAGGAGTTCACACTCCGTTGCTTTGGGAGAACGATCCATATCAACCGGTATATATGAAGTAAGCGTAGGTAATGAAAACGAGCACAGACGTATATGCTTCGTAGACAACCCTAGTAATGACTATGACGCAGTTAACCTGACATACTTTACAAACAGGGTACCTGTTACTGTTATGCTATGTAGCAACGTAAGTACATCAACAGCAGCGCTTGACACAAATAAGACGTTTGCAGCATTTTCTAATATAAAATTACCCTCTTCTGCATACGACTTAATGTATACGTACATTAAATTGAAAAATTTCACGCCGGACTGTATTATATTTCAAGTACAAGGCAAAACGCAGACCCCTACAAAACAGCAAGTGTTTACAGTTTCTCAGTCGCAGAATGTATACATAAGCAATGTGCTTAACTTGAACATATTAGCTGACTGCTTTGTAAACTATGGAATGATTACAAATGCATCAAGTACTATGCTTAACTTGGCACGCGTTGAGCTTTCCATGTCGTCCAAAACGGAAATACTGATGAACGTGTCAAGCGCAAGCGCTATGGGCATTGACAAAAATTCAACCTATGCGATGTACTTGCAGCTTAGACCTGCTTCGTATTCTGTGTAAATTGCTGTATACTGTTCCTTAACGTGCAAAACAAGCAATTTTGCAATAAAGAGGAGCGTATAAGCATGCTAAACGTAAAGTGGAAGCAAGTTGACGAGTTTATTGAGTACACGTGCGAGCGCATTGACGTTCTAGGAAAAAGCTTTACGGGCGTGTACGGAATGCCCAGAGGCGGACTAACTCTTGCAGTTATGGTTAGCCACGCTCTGGGCATTCCTATGCTTATGGCGCCTTGCAAGAACTGCTTAATCATTGACGACATTGTCGATTCCGGAGCAGCCCTTCAAAAGAAGCACAGCGAGGGATACTTTATTGCTTCCATGTTTTACAGTGAGGAAACAGCTTCCTTTGAGCCCGACATTTGGATGTTCCAAAAGCGCGGCGAGTGGGTTGTGTTTCCGTGGGAGTACAAGCGAAAAGCCCAACCAGCAAGCGCTGAAAGCGATCAGAAGAAAGCCATAACGGTGCAGGAGGACTGGCAGACGGAAATACTGTACGACGACCCGGCTTTGGGCTGCTGCGCCGCTTCAGCTCTTGCAAGCTTCTTTAAAGGGGACGCAAGCGCTTTTAGCAACTGGCTTTTAAACCTTGCTCACAGAGTGTACTGGCCCGGCGCATGGGATGAAAACATTTGCTACTCCGCTTTAAACTGCAACTACACTGAGTTTGTTCAGCTTCTTGCGTCCTGCGTGTACTGGAATATAGAGCAGGAGGGCAGTGGCAAGTCAGCATGCAAAGCGTACATTGACGTAGTCACTCAAATTGCTTTAATTATTAGCGGCAAAAACGCAAGCGTAAGCGAAACTCCTTCCGAGATTGCGGCAAAGTACACGAGTGATGAAGTGTACAAAGCTTGCCTTGCGCTCAGATACTACTTCCTTGCCTTGTATCACGAGGACAAAAACTCGCTTAGAAACCCAAAGTTTGACTGGGACGAGTTTAACTCCTTGTGCAACAAGCTTAACTTGTCGTGGTGCAAAACCTCTCGCGACAAAGCAGTGCAGTGCTTTATGCTTTTAAACGACTTTGTAGCTAGCAAGATCATGTAAACATGACGAAGTACAAGCTGTCAAAGCATGTAAACGACAAGTCGTATTATCTAAATATAAACTTAGCTAAAAATTCAGCGTACTGCAAAAAGCAGCGCACGCCAAAAGTTTCATTTGAAACTGCAATATGCGCCGCTGCTTTAGCGTGCGCTTTAGCTGCTCTTGCTTTAATAATAAGCTTAAAGTAGCCCTGCATTTTGCACCTTCAATATCGTTGATCTAAGTAAAAATCGCTCATATTGAGCGTTTGAATAGACACGAAAGCAGGTGCAATCGAATTGGCTGGAAGCATTACCCAGAAAGTGGGCATGCCCACAAATGTTACAGTTGGAACTGTTACCACACTGGACGCGGGCAAGCAAGCAACCGTCACAAATTCAAGCTCCGATAAGTACAATCCTGTCTTAAACTTCGGAGTGCCCAAAGGAGACACTGGCGCTCAGGGCAAAACGGGCGCACAGGGTCCGCAGGGCAACACGGGTCCTGTTGGTCCTACGGGTCCGAAGGGTCCTCAAGGCGAAAAGGGCGCAACGGGCGCTGCTGGTGCAGCTGCAAGCGTAAAAGTGGGCACAGTTACAACGGGCGCTGCTGGCACGCAGGCGTCAGTGACTAACGCGGGCACGACAAGCGCTGCTGTGCTTAACTTTACTATTCCTCAAGGAGCCCAAGGTCCTAAGGGCAACCCAGGCGAAAAGGGCGCAACGGGCGAGCGCGGTCCTCAGGGCGCTGCCGGCACAGCTGCAACTGTTAAAATAGGAACTGTTTCAACTGGAAACCCTGGAGACGCTGCAACTGTCACCAACTCGGGCACTGCAAACGCTGCTGTGCTTGATATTTCCCTTCCGCAGGGCGCAACGGGTCCGCAGGGTGCACAGGGTCCGCAAGGCAAAACGGGTCCGCAGGGTCCACAAGGAAATCAAGGCGAAAAGGGCGCCACAGGCCCTACTGGCCCTCAAGGTCCGCAAGGAGCAACGGGTCCGCAGGGTAAAACAGGTCCACAAGGTCCTCAAGGCGTACAGGGCGTGCAGGGTGCAGCCGGCGCTGCGGCTACTGTAACTGTAGGAACAGTTACTACTGGAGCAGCAGGCTCCTCCGCATCCGTTACAAACGCTGGCACTGCAAACGCAGCTAAGCTTAACTTTACTATTCCGCGCGGATCGCAGGGCGTTCAAGGTCCGCAGGGTCCTCAAGGCCCTACCGGTCCACAGGGCAATACGGGTCCTCAAGGCGAGCAAGGCGTTAAAGGAAATACAGGACCCACGGGTCCGCAAGGCCCTAAAGGAGAAACAGGTGTACAGGGACCCCAAGGAAAAACAGGAGCTACTGGTCCTACAGGACCGCAGGGACCTCAAGGCAAGCAAGGAAACACTGGACCCACCGGCAACGGAATTAGCTCCGTGTCAACAACGTATCAAGTCGGAACAAGCGCTACCACAGCTCCTACGTCAACCTGGAACGCTTCTGTACCTGCTGTCGGCGCTGGGCAGTACCTCTGGACGCGAATTGTCGTAAATTACACAAACGGCAGCAGCTCAAGTCCGTTTTACTCCGTAGCAAGAAGCGGATCAAACGGCGCTAAGGGCGATCAAGGCGCTACAGGCCCTACGGGACCTCAAGGCCCTCAAGGCAAAACGGGCGCTACAGGTCCGACAGGACCTCAAGGCCCTACAGGCCCTGTGGGTCCGACCGGTCCTAGAGGTCCTCAAGGCGGTCAAGGCGCAACCGGTGCAGCTGGACGTGGAATTACTAACATGGGCATTAACAGCGCAGGACATTTAATTGTAACTTACGACAAGTAACGTATGTACCGTAGCTATGAAAGGAACAAGCATGGCAATTTCAACTATTCAAAAAAGCATTAACCGCTTTTGGTCACTGCTTTCAAAAAACGGAGCTCAGGCAGTAGTTCCTACTTCCGAGGACAAGAAGGATTTAAAGTTCCTGTCCAGCAAGGGCACGTGGGAGTACGCAACTGCTCCTACAGGGCCGCAGGGTCCTGTGGGTCCGATGGGTCCTATGGGTCCTCAGGGCGCACAGGGCGCACAGGGCGAAGTTGGTCCTGTTGGTCCTCAAGGCCCTACTGGCGAAAAGGGCGAAAGGGGCGAAGCGTTTTCAATTGCGCGCATGTTTGCGTCAGTAGCTGAAATGAACGCGTCCTTTAACGACCAGGATGTTAAGGAAGGACAGTTTGTCCTTATTAACACTGGCAACGTTGAGGACGCCGACGACGCTCGCATGTACGTAAAGGGCAAGGAAGCGTACTCGTTTGTTTGCGACTTGTCCGGTGCAGCTGGCATTCAGGGTCCTAAGGGCGACACCGGCGCTCAAGGCATTCAGGGCATACAGGGCGAGCAGGGCATTCAAGGCGTAGCAGGCGAGATGGGCCCTAAGGGTGAAACAGGCGCACGCGGTGAACAGGGTCCGAAGGGTCAGCAGTG
>OJML01000017.1_pt1 | contig 111012 bp, 87 predicted proteins | sample 1597221 | NCBI WGS metagenome assembly OJML01 (sample SAMEA2452123, study PRJEB22498) | human gut metagenome | biome: human feces; feature: human gut; material: feces | place: Australia | collected 2012 | reverse complement strand
GAGAATTATAGTATCCAAGAAGATTCCTGTATCTTCTTAGCTTTAAGGATATAAAAAGCCGAAGTATTATGTTTCTATCGGTGATATTTATATCGAAGAGGGCGCTTTCAAAGCCGCAACGATTTACTATCAAAAAGCCGTTGACAATGGCGTTTTGGCGTATACGGTTCTCGGCGATACTTGGGGCTACCGCTCTCAATACAAAAAAGCGTTCGACGCTTATACGAAGGGTGCAAACAAAGGCGAAGCGGAGTGTTTTGCCCGTCTCGGATATTGCTATGAAACTGGTTATGTAAAAAACGATATTCAAAAAGCAATCGAGTGTTACGCCAAAGCTTCCGATTTGGGTGTGGCGGCAGCGGCAAGATCTCTCGGCGATTTGTATTATTTCAAAACTCCAATTGAAGATTCCGAGATCGAAAACGTCAAAAATGCGCTGAAATACTACGAGCGTGCTTTTTATCTCGGCGATATAGAGGTTGCAAAGAAGATAGGCTTTATCTACTTAAACAACGAGGAACTGAAAGACGTTCCTAAAGCAATAGAGTGGTACGAAAAAGGATTGAGCCTCGGCGAATACTCGCTTAATTTCGATTTGGCTTACGTCTATCTCAATGACGGGTTTGTTCCGCACGACTACAAAAAAGGTTTGAAATATCTTTTGGACGGCGTTCACCACAACGATCCCGAAAGCCTTTATATGTACGCAAAAGTTCGCAAAACGGGTATGTATAAGGTAGAACCCGACAAAAAGGCATATATTTATTATCTTAAAAAAGCGGCGGCACTCGGACAAGACGACGCTCTTCTCGATTTAGGATATTATTATTACAATAAAGGCAAATACGACGATGCACTCGATTGCTTTGCCTCATCAAATTTGAACGTTGTCGGATTATATTGGTCAATGGCGACAATTTATGAGACAAAAAAGAAAGATTACAAAAACGCGCTCTTCTATTATCGTATGGCAATGGAAGATAATTATCCAGACGCTATCGAACGAATGGCGGAAGCGTATCTCGGCGAAGAACTCGGACTTGAAAAGAACGAGAAAACCGCCCTTAAACTTTTCAAACGAGCCGCAAAACTCGGAAACGCCGCCGCACAGTATAATCTCGGTATGGCGTACGCTTGCGGATATTACGGTGTTACTGCCGATAGAAAAACTGCACTTTATTGGCTGAAAAAGAGCGTCAAGGGCGAAAATCCGTCGGCGTGTCTGCAAGTGGGACTTTATTACTACTACACCGTCAAAACCAAAGCGGCTTATAAAAAAGCCTTTCATTTGTTTACCGACGCATATAATTTCGGCGAGAACGAGGCGATTATCAATATCGGACTTTGCTATCTTCAAGGCAATGGCGTGAAAGAAGACAAAAAAGAAGCGGTTAGGTGTTTTAGGACTGCTGCTGAAAAGTACAGTTCGGGTGTTGCGTATCACAATCTCGGAATCTGTTATGAAAACGGATTTGGTGTGAGAAAAGACTATAAGAAAGCAATTGAAATGTACGGCAAAGCGGTAGAGAACGGCGAAAAAGCAGGGCTGGAAGCGGTTAAGCGAGTCTACTTAAAAATGAATGTTTCGAATAGTGGAAAATAGCTTTTTTGAATTCCTTCTCCGCCATCAGGGCGTAATGATGGAAAAAATATCCAAATGGCTCGGTCACTCCAATACCCAGACTACGGAACAGGTTTATGCCCATTACGATAAATCCGGGAAGGCAGATACACTAAAAACTATTGTCAAGGCCTTGAACGAAGATAAAGACGAGATGTCTTGAGAAGAAATAAGCTCTGCCTATTATTGGTGGAGTTTTATTTTACTTCTGACTTATAAAAACAGGATTTATTTTCTTTCAAATAGTGGAAAATAGGTTATTTCACACATTATATAGTATAATTTTGAATATTAATAATTTTTGAGGTGATTTCATTATGATAGAAAATGATTGTGCTGAGGTAGGTGGATTAACTAGACTAAAGGATGCTGAAAATACAAAACCTTTTGCGCTCTCCTTAGGTCAATTATTAAATTTGCCATATGAAATAGTATCTAAGTGCAAAATTTCTCTTTGTATGAAGGTTACCGATGAAAATGGCAAGTGGGTGCCAGCAATAGACCGTTATCAAAAAAATGGCGAAGTTGGCTTCGCATATCACTCTCATAGAGGTTCAAGCAAACAGCGTAATTTTACAAAGATTGGTCAAATTGTTTTTGCTTTTGTTCAATTGAAAGATGACTCAAAAAAATGGTTATTAATTTCTGTTGGCAAAATCACTGAAATAGCAGATCACGGATGGTGTCCATTTGAGCCTTTAAAAGAATATAATGGGTATGTCGGACGATTGGTTATCCGTATCGCCGAAAAGAAGTCTGCAATGGGCAGATATGTTTATAACTTGAAACGTTTTATTGACGATGCTGAAGTGGTAGAGGTTCTCCCAAAGGAATATGAAGAAATCGAGTTTACTGGATATGAAAATGTCCATTTGACTTTTGGACAACTCAAATTGATTTTACAAGGTCTTAGATTCAATGATTATCGTGCGGCCCTTGAAGGTGTCAAGGGTATATATTGTCTAACAGATAAGGCTAACGGGAAAATATATATTGGCTCAGCCTATGGTGATAGAGGTGTTGCACAAAGATGGGATGTTTATTGCGATAGCCGTGATGGACATAATAAAAAGCTTGTAGATCTCCGAAAAGACAAAGGAGAAAAATATATTGAAGAAAATTTCACTTTCACCATATTGGAAGTTTTTAGCAAAAATGTAAGTGATAAAGATATTATTGATCGTGAAAGCTATTGGAAAGATGTATTCTGCAGCAGAGAATTCGGTTACAACTCTAATTAGAAGTTTCTAGGAATTTTTTCAACAACATTAAAATTATTTGCTTTCCACAAGTTTAATAATAAGTGTTTTTACTTTTGAATTTAGGGGTACGAACTTTTATGAAGAAGTACGAAATTGTATTAAATGTTGTGTTTCAAGACAAATTGAAACAACAGGATTGATTCCAAAAATATCAGTCCTTTTTTCATCTTATAGGGTTATTTCGCTTATTTTAGGCATAAATTGCTTAATTTTGGGTGAAGTAGCCCTTTTTTCTTTGTCTGTTTTAAAAGCAGGTAATTTATCAAAAGCACGAACTGACTATCAAAAGCACGAATATACTTTAACCCTTATTTTTCGGCCATCGGCAGTGACGTCTTGTTTTTTTTCTATGTTGAATATACGATGAATTCTAGATTTTGATGGCTTTCCATGGTAAAATTTAAAGAGAAAGATTAGGTGATGACCAATGGTTTTAAAAGAAGACCAGCACACAGAATTCAAGGAAAAGCCGACGAGTGGGACGATAATCAACGAGATTGTCGCTTTTTTGAACACGTGCGATGGATCGGTATATGTCGGAATAAAAGATGACGGCACTGTTGTAGGCATTGCTGATATCGATAAAACTTCGTTGGACATCTCAAACATAATTGCTGATCAGATAGAACCAAGCTCTAGAGGTCTTGTTTCAATTGAGACCCCTATTATTGACGGAAAGCAAATAGTTAGAGTTGATATCAGGAAAGGTAGCAAGCTTTATTACATCAAAAAATATGGTATGAGCAGTGCCGGTTGTTTTGAAAGAATAGGAACATCAAGTAGAGGGATGACACCCGAGCAAATACAAAAAAGAATGATAGCGTCCTTCAAAGCTGACTTGAAAATAACAAATCTTCCAGCAAATAAAAAGATCTGACATTCAAGATGATCAAATTCCTATATACTCAGGAAGGGTTGACCATCAATGATTCGACTTTTTTAAAGAATGAAGAATTACTAGACGAGGATGGAAATTACAACATCCAAGCTGAGCTTTTGGCTGATGAGAATAGATTTTCAATTAAAGTTGTAAGATTTGAAGGTAATGACAAAGGAACCAAGATATTGCTTAGAAACGAATATGGCTACCAATGTTTGATTGCTGCCATGAAAAATGCTCAAAATTTCTGTGCGGAGGTTGTGAATCAAACAAAGACTGTCTTCCATGAGAACGGATATAGAGAAGATGTACCTCTTTTTGATAAAGGCGCATTCAGAGAAGCTTGGTACAATGCCTGCCTTCACAACGATTGGGTGGATGGAACGCCTCCTGCAATTTATATCTTCAACAATAGGCTTGAAATCATATCTACAGGCGGATTGCCATCAAATATGACCAAGGACGATTTCTTTGGTGGAATCAGTAAGCCAGTAAATGAATCCTTGGCTAAGATATTTATTAAACTTGGCCTTATAGAACAAACAGGTCATGGTGTTTCTATGATTGTAGATAGATATGGAAAGGAAGCATTTACTTTCTTGGATAATTTCCTAAGAGTGACAATTCCATTTAGTTATGATTTGAATAGCTATTTAAAACCAGATGTCACAGAAAATGTCACAGAAAATGTCACAGAAAAAAGCATGACAGATGAAGAAAAAATAATTTCTGCCATCAGAAAAAATCCAAACATTTCTACCACTGAACTTTCCAAAATCATTGGAAAAACTAGAAGAACAGTTGCAAGGGTTATTGAGTCTAGTGAAAAAATAGTAAGAGTGGGACCTGATAAAGGTGGACATTGGGAAATAAAGAAATAGTAAAAAAAGAACCTCAGGTGTTAGCTGCCTGAGGTTTTCTTTCGTCCGTAATGGTCAACGAGTCTGTATCTTGGTATTGTTATCTTAATGATGCTCTCATCAAGCATAGTGAATTCAAGTGCTTTTTCAGGGAAAACAACTATCTTCTTTATAAGGGTGTGGAGAGAATCATACTCATAATCACTTTGAGCAAACGTGTCCATATTGGCTAACAATTTTATAACTTTATTCGACTTGCGCTTGCCGTCTATAGCTTTTGGAATCATTATATTGAAATAGTCAACAAGCTCTTCTTTATAAAGAACTAAAAGTTGAAGTACTGCCGCATGATAGATCTCATCTAACTGTTTTTCAAAAAGCTTAATATTGGAGCAGTTCACACTTTTGTCTTACTTGCCAAGGCATCTGTAGCATATTATTTCTAATCTAAATTATTATGACTAAAAAAAGGATGTTGTTTAAAATAACAACATTTCAATCAGTGATATAAGGGACCCAACCCATACCAAGGATAATAAGGATATTAATGATAAAAATTTATAATTCAGTTATTAGATGATTGTAAAGATACTCCAGAAGAAATAAAAAAAGTTCTAAGATGGGTTCATTTACTTTTTAAAACTAAGCAATAGCAGCATATAAAAAAGGAGGTAAATCACCTCCTTATTTATCAAAACAATTACTTAAAGGAAACAAACTAGATATCTTTTAGTCTTTTTGTTGTTCTTCAATTCCTTGAGAAGCATCTTTTTGCTCTTTAACAAAATCTTCTGCTTCTTTCTTTGTATCTTCATCGACAGAATATGAATTTGTGGAAGGTTGATTGATGACGATTTGTTCATAGTCGAGATCAAATCCATTTTCAAGGAACAATTGACGATATTCTCTCATCATGTCCCTTTGGACTTGATAACGATCTTCTTCCTGACATTTTGCTACAAGTTTTACAGCTATATTGCTATCTTCATAAGCAGATACACCCTTATAAAATGGGCCTTCGACTATTGCAGGAATCTTTTTTTTAAATTTTGGAAGATTATCCTTTAGAAGCTTCTCAACTTTTTCAAGAGGTACATGATAAGAGAATTCGCAATCCACTACTGCCAAAGACAACTCTCTTGATAAATTTACGACATTCTTTATATCTGAATTATTTATTATCTTTATGTTTCCAGCACAGTCAGTAATCTTTGTAGCTCTGATTCCAATTTCAGTGACAGTTCCTCTAAAGTCATCAATAGTTACTATTTCACCGACATTGTATTCATTTTCGAAAATTATGAACACACCAGCGATAATATCCGCTATCAAAGACTGAGCACCTAAACCTACGATAAGAGTTATGATTCCGACTGATTCCCAAATTGCTTTTGAATTGAATCCGAAGGCATCCAAGACTAAGAATATCAAGATTATGGCTGCACCATATTTGATGATTCCATCCAATAGAGTGATGACTGTCTTTGCTCTATTAGATTTCTGCATAATCTTTTTAAACATCAATCGCAACAATCTAGACACAATCAAAACAACTACTATCAAGATTATGCAATGTATCAATGTCTTATAATGAGCTTGCATCATGCTGGGGAAGGTTGTGATGTCCCAAATGTTTTCTTTAGCCCAAGTCACAAACCCATTTGTCTCTGGCAATATCATTTCCAATGAGACACAGATTGCAAAAGCCAACAAAACCAACACTCCTAATGTGATTCCTATAATAGAAATCCATTTTCTTTTATTACTCTTTTTTGTTTTCATAGTTTGTTCCTCCTTTTAAGACTGTTCTATAGTCAGAATCGTATTCATAAATCTATTTCCTTTTATCGAATAAATAGATCCGATTTCATCATAAGTTCCGGAATACTGACTGTAGCTACAAGTCAATTGATTTCCTATAGCATTTCCATCGACCGTCACTGTCAAATTCACACCTTGCATCATCTCATAATCAGTTTGGCTATACTCCTGAGATTGATAGATGACCTTGTTTTCAATATATGCACCCATCGAAGAAGATATAACAATCTCAGTCTTGTCAGTAGATGAATCATAAGTACCTTTTGCAGACAAGATTTCATTGAATTCTATTCCACCAGAAGGCATAGTCTGTTCCATTCTATAAGTTACTATGCCTTGTTTCATCAAACTGTAATACAAGAAGTAGTATGGCTTTTTTTCTAAATTACATAAAGCAGCAACTTTATCTTGAGTAATACAGTGAATAATCGAAGTGGACACATCTGATTTCGTATAGATAGAAGCATCGCAGAAATAAGATAAATCAGTGTCTGGGAAGTTTATCAGTCTATATAGGTTGATAGTTCCATCATCGTTATAGGTGACTAATGAATCGCCTGGATTTGCTGCAGTATATACGGGGCTTGTATAAATATCCAAAGCTTTGCCTTGAGATAGAATTGTTATGTCTTCTAACTTTCTATAAAGATTTCCATTCCTATCAAAGATACTGACACTCAATGTTCCACCATCAGTCTTATTCAATGTATTGAATGATGTTTCGGATACTATGTTTATATCCTGGATATTCGTATCGCCATTATCTATTTTGATTTTATAGTCTTTAGGAATTACACCACTAAATTCCATGGTAATCGGAATCGTATCGAAGCTATCGTCGCTGAAGTCACAATCAACGGATGTTATTTCGAATGAATAACTGAAATCATATGAATGAGTCGACATCTTCAGCTTATGGCTTCGACCATCCGATTGATAATCATAGAATTCAAGGATCGGGGTGATGGTGACTTTTCCTATATCATCTTCAAGTTCATCGAAAGTGATATATCCGTTAGGGGAAGACAGCTCATAATCAAAAGTGGATTTTCCTTTATCAGAATCTATCTCAAATGTAACCTTATCTTTTCTACCTTCATAAGCCGTTTCATACATATAGGGAACCATAAAATTTAACCCATCAAATTCTGGCTTTTCCATCAAGAAAAACACTGGAGCATGAATTATCGTATTCATTTCAGCTATAAAACTGTTGAATATCTTATCTTCGTTTTTAAAATGACCTATGTCTTGATATTGAATATAGAATCCAAAAATATCATTCAATCCTTTGACATCGATGATGCTATCAGTTCCAATGTATTCTTTTAACAAGACGCCATCTGTTGAATAAACATCAACTTTGTATTCGAAGACATCTTCAAATTCACAAACAAAACCAGTTTCTATTTCAACATCGAATGTGCCATCCTCATTATATGTTAAATGACAATCATTAGGAGTTATTTTAGTATAAGAAGCTTGGAATGATTGATCACAATCAAAATCAAAGGAATCACTTTGAAAATATATATCATTACCATCAAGACTTTGAACACTAAATTTATAACTGCCAAGTCCATAATAAGCATCACAAACCAATGACATATGAGAGTTGTTATCATTCAAACTAGAATCTACTTTATCTTTCCCTAATGAATTCCCATCTTTATCAAATTGCTCTATAAAAATCTCAAATCCAGTATCACTTGAATAATTATCTATATCGAAATCCAAATTGATTTTGTTTGGGCTCAACACTTCTTTGATAGTGTCCTTAGACACTTCAAAAGGAACTTTGTTTTTATTGGAAGGTAGAACATCCATCACCGTCAAAGCAACAACAGCTGTGACAGCTGTAGCGGCAACAGTTCCAACTGATGCTACCGTAGTAGCAACCGGAGTAGCAGATTCTACTGCAACATTATTTCCTTCGACATTCTCGACTCTTTTTGCTAAATCCTGTTCATCGATTTCTGATTTATTTTCTTGTTCTTTATTACTTGATTTTTTATCGCTATCTTCAAAAGATTCAGGAACATCTTTTAATTCTTTAGGTGAATCCTTCAATTCTTTTCCAAAATACTGTTCAGCTTTAAAACTATGATATTCATCATATCTTTTGGTTTCACTGCAATGGAAGTATTCATCAATATTGTTCTTTTTCATATTTGGATTATAAACAATATAGTCTTAAATTCCAACTAAATAATAAAAATTAAATTTAGAGCATATTATTCAAAATAGAATTGATATCAAACTTTTGATAATTAAATCATTATTACTTTTCTAATCCATTTCTTTAATTTATAATCATAAAAAAAGGAGGATAACGATATATGAGAAAAGATGAAAACAATGAAATCAGAAAAGGAATAAATAAAAAGACATCGATAATATTAATAGTGATAGGTGCAATAATTGAATTGATAGGATTAGGTTTAGAAATCTTCAATATCGTCATGATATCTACAGGTTCTTTCGAAAATTTTATGTGGATTGGATTTGTAGCGATACCCGTAATGTTTGTCGGTGCAGTCTTTTTGATTCTAGGACTTATAAGACCAATGAGTAAATTCGCAGCTAGAACCAGTGCTCCAATTCAAAAAGATTATATGAATTACATGAGAGAAGAAACAGTAGATACAGCAAAAGAATATTACAAAGATATAGCATCTGGTATCAGAGAAAGCACAGATGGACAAGAAACGATAGAATGCAAACAATGTAAGCATTTAAATAAAAAAGATTCTAAGTTCTGCAATAACTGCGGCAACAAGTTAAATTATGAAATCAAATGTCCGCATTGTGAAAAGATAACTCCATCTAACTCTAAATACTGCAATAATTGTGGTGAGAAATTAGATTAAGCAAAAAAGAGGAAATAAAACCTGCCTAAAGTATTTGGATAGGAACATCTGACATATCTAGAAGTATTCTTAGTAATAGCTATAACTACAGGCATTCTAATAATGATAATGTCCTTGATAATCGAAGGAACATATGATTACTTCCTTAAAAGGAGACCAATTCTATTAGAAAAGAATCATAATAAAAAAGAAAATTAAGAATTCAAAAGACAGCTAATGCTGTCTTTTTCATTGTAAAAAATAAACTGTTTTTTCTTAATCTATAATTAAATCATAAAATTTATTCTTTCACAATTAGGTTGTTTCTACATTACACTAATCCATAAGCATATAATCATTTAGATAACACATAGTCATATTTGATATATTTCTATGCAAAATTAATTTTTAGTAAGGGTATTGAAAGCGGATTACAAAAAATTATTTAAAAACAATGTTTATTATTAAAATCCGGAAAGAAATCTAAAGTTCCTTTCTAAGGAAAAAACAAACCATCGGAGGATATTATGAAATTTTCCAAGAGAAAGATGATGATGTGTGCCGCTTTATTGCCTGTACTTTTTAGTCTTGTCGGTTGCAAAAAAAATCCTAACCAAATTGACGTTGTCTTCGTTCCTTCTAGAGATGCTACCAGCCTCGGTGAATCTGCTAAAAAACTCGAGCCTGTCCTCGATAAGATCATGAAAGACAACAATTTGCCTTATTTTTTCAAGATTAGTACTTCTACTACCTATCCTGCAGCCGGTACTGCTTTAATGAACTCACAAGCTGATGTAGGTTTCCTTACTGGAACTTCATATGCTCAAATGACTGTTGACCACCCTGGAAGTGTCGAAGTTCTTTTGACAGCTGAGAGAAGTGGATTCAAGGTCCAAACCACTGATTACAAGAATCCTAACAACACCGAAGAAGGACGTCATAAACAAGTCCAAGCCATGAATGGTGAGATCGACAATTATGAGTATCTTGCTGAGCAAGACACTGTCAATGTCGCTAACTCCTACAACTCTATCCTTATTTCTAACAGAAATCACAAGGAAAATGGTAAAGCTACTGAAATCAAATACATCGATGATTTGATTGGAAAGCAAATCGGAATCCAAAACAATACTTCTGGTGCTGGATACAACTATCCTAAGCTCTTCCTCGCTAACATGAAGAATGAAGCTAGTAGAAAAATCTGGTTCAGACCTGACTCACAATATCTCAACAACGATTACATCAAAGAGCACGGACTCACAATCGTCTCTGGAGAACCTGATGCTTCTAAGGGTGAAATCAAGGGTGTCGAAATCAAAGGTTACGATGCTGCTTTTACCGAAGTTATGAACGAGAATTCTAACTTTGCTGGAGTTTGGGGATTCATGGATATTCGTTATTCCAACGGATACAACAAAACTGATGGAAAATACAAAGATGACAAGAGTGTCTTCACCAACACCTACACAGTCGCTATGACTGATCCTATCTTCAACGATACAATCTCTGTCCGTTCCGGACTTGAGCAAGAAAAGAAAGACGCCGTTAAGTTAGCCTTCAAGACCGCTGTCAAGCAAGGTGATGTCAAGACTGATGGAACTGGTGCTAACATTATCTACAACATCTACTCACACACTGGATATTCCGATGGAGTCGATGCCAACTACGAAAACGAAAGAACTATTTACAGAAACAACAAGTAATTAGTTCTATTCAAATAGTCTTAACCACCGGCCAAATGGCTTGGTGGTTTCTTTTGGAAAGGAAAGTATATGATCGAGTTTAAAAACGTAAAGAAAGTCTATCCCGATGGTTTAGTAGCTTTAAAAAACATAAATCTGACTATCAATGATGGTGACTTCGTGTCTATCATCGGATTGTCCGGTGCTGGAAAATCAACTTTGCTTAGAACCATAAACAAAATGCACGATATCCAGGAAGGACAAATCTTAGTGGATGTCAACGATGATAAAAAGGAACTCAACACAAATTACGAAGCAGAGCTACAGGCTTATAAAGAAAATGAGAAGAGACTTCCTGAATTGAGTAAAAAACTCAAAGAAGCTGAAGCTAACAAAAACGAAGAAGAAGCTATTAAACTTAGAAAAGAAATACTCGGAGTAAAGACTGCAATCGCTCCTTCTAAATACATCATCAAGAAGATTCCTGTTAAGATGGATGTATCAAAGGTAAAAGGAAAAGAATTGAGATTGTTGAGAAGAAACATCGGAATGATCTTCCAGTCTTTCAACTTGGTCAAGAGATCATCCGTATATAAAAATGTCCTCTCAGGAAGAATTGGATACCACAACTGGATAGAAACGATTTGTGGAATCTATACCAAGAGAGAGAAGATGCTAGCTCTTCAATCTATCGATTCTTTAGGAATTTTAAGTAAATCATATGTCAGAGCTGATAACCTTTCCGGTGGTCAACAGCAACGTGTTGCACTAGCAAGAGCTTTAACTCAAGAGCCATCTCTCATTTTGGCAGATGAACCAGTTGCCTCACTCGATCCTATCACTACTATTTCAGTCATGAACGATTTCAAGAAGATCAACAAAGAAAAAGGAATCACAATTGTAGCCAACATGCACCACGTCGACTTGGCTTTGAAGTATTCCAATAGAATCATCGGAATCAAAGCCGGTGAAATAGTCTTCGATGGAACACCAGATCAAATAAATGATGAAGTCCTACAAAAGATATATGGAAGAGCCTTGGAAAGAGGTGAAAACCTCGGAGGTGTAGATAATGACTAATACAGCTCCTATCCAAGAGAAGGAGAAGAGGTTTCATTTAATAAAAGAGCCAGATCCTTACGGAAAATGGTCTTTCATAAATAAACTATTCTTTTCAAAGAAAGTAGTTTCCTTATCGGCAGATGGCTCTGCGGATAAAGTTATCGTAAAGAAAAGAAGTTTAGGGTTGATTTGGTTTCTTCTTTTCGTAGCCATATTCGTAATTTGCATTTCTTTATTCATAACATTTCCGTCAAATCCAAATCTAAGTAATTTGTTCTACATCATCGAACAAATGTTCCAACCCTGCTACAAATTCTCCACATATGGAGAATACTTCAGTTACATGTGGACTACAGCAATTCCAGAATTAGGAAACACAATTGCAATGGTCTTCGTAGCAACAGTTATAGGATGCATAATATCCATTCCATTATTTATGCTATCCTCCAAGAATGTTGTAAAAACACCTTGGATTTATGCACCTATCAGATTCATCTTGGATATCATTAGAACTGTTCCTACATTTGCACTAGCTATGATCATGGTCGCAATTGTCGGATACAACAACACTGCAGGTATAATTTCAATGATATTCTTCACTGCCGGAATCATGTATAAGATGGAATACGAGTTCTGTGATACTAGAGATATGGCACCTTACGAAGCAGCCTTATCAGTCGGTTCGAACAAAATTCAAGCCTTCTCAAATGGACTTTGGCCTCAGATCTTGCCAAACTTCTTGTCGAACTGTCTATACACCTTCGAAATATCGATCAGAGCTTCCATCATCTTAGGTTATGTCGGTGCTGGTGGTATAGGAAAGTTGCTGTCCGATGCATCTGACATGATGTATTGGGACGAAGTCGGTGCGATAGTAATTCCAATCTTTGTAGTCACCTTGGTACTTCAATTAGTTTCTAGCTACGTTAGAAGAAAGGTTCAGTAATTATGGAAAAGAAAGAAAATAAAAAGCAATCTGAGCCAAAGAAGTTTTCAATCTATAACTGGTACTATAGATTAGAGCATAGAAAGAACTTCCAATACGATTCAGCTAAACAGGCCTATGTCTTTAGACCTAAGATGTGGATTCCTAACACAATCACTGCTTTGGTCTTCTTAGCCTTGATGATCTATTGTATTATTTCAACTCAATTTGGATCAAACACTAGCCACGCTAACCCTGCCAGACTATCAGAGATATTCACCGGAATCTTTGTTCCTGACTATTCATATATATTCGGATATGGTTCCTTTACATTTAAAAACAGTGCTATATACGAAGCTTTGCAAACTTTCTCCATTGCTTTGATAGGTACGACATTTGGATCTATTTTGTCTCTTCCATTTGGATTCTTAGCTTCCAGAAAGATGGTTGGAAAATGGTGTCATATCTCAGAAGTGTTGTTGATATGCATTAGAACAATACCTGAAATCATCTTGGGTTATGTCATGATTGCAGGATTAGGATTCAGCTCCTTCTCAGGAATCATGGTCTTCTCATTCCACTCGATTGGAATGATTGGAAAACTATATTCTGAACAATTGGATGAACTTGAGACCCAACCTTTGGAAGCATTGGATGCATGTGGTGGAACTTTCACAGCTAAGTTAAAAGTTGGAATCATTCCAAATGTAGCACCTAACTTCCTCTCCGTCATCTTGTATAGATTTGATTTGAACCTTAGAACAGCCGCTATGTTAGGTATGGTTTGTGGTGATGAAGCCGGATTGGGTTATTGGATTTCTAGCTTTTCACAAAACGGACACTGGCCTCAATTCGGTGGTGCTTTATGGTTATGTATCATCATGATCATCTTAGTCGATTACTTCTCCTCTTACCTTAGAAAGAAACTTGTCTAATTAGATAAACAAAATAGAAGAGCAGCCATTAGGCTGCTTTTTTTATTCGTCTATTTTTCGTTATCATCGACGCTTTTATCAGTTTTTTTGCCCTTGTATAAAATCATTAAGATTTTGATGAATGAAGCGATGTTAACGATGAGAAACACAAAGAAAAAGAGAACGAATAAACCAAATAAAAAATTTAAGAGATCAGTATGACTTCCAAGCATTTGATATAGGAAAACAGCAATGCCACTTCCTACCATTCCTACTGCACTCCCTACATATAAGGCTAAATAGAAAATGTTGTGATCTTTCCTCATAAACAATCCTCCTTTTGCTCCGACTTTTTTGTTTTATCACTACTATGAATATCTAAAATATAAATAAATGAATTACCGAAATACTAATCTTTTTCATAAATGAAAATTAAGGGATTAATTATATAATTTGATCCTTAGGAGAATTTTACATGAAAAACCCAATCAAGGCTTCACTAAGTCTTTTATTATGCATCTTAACTTTGAGTGGATGCGGAAAAGGTGAAACTACTATACCATCATCAACTCCAGGTTCTACCAATACTGCTACCCCAACAACTCCAACAGATAAAGATACAACTACTTCATCAACAAATGCAGAACATAAATACACTGATTTCAGTGAAGAAGATAAAGAATTACAAAAAAATACAATAGGAACGACCATTCCTTTTGCTCCTTGTTATAACTATAAAATAGAACTAGTTGAAGGTACTAAAGAAAACTACCTCAAAGGTGAATTCAATGGTTTGACAGCTGACGATATTAATAGTTACTTGAGTCTTTTAAAAACTACATATGAAGTCAGTAATTCAATAGAAGCTTCCAACTCCCATAAAATAACCTTAGCTGATGATACCATCTCATTGACCGTCGACTACGAAGATGGTGGGAACAAAATTTCCTTTGAGATTCATAAAGCGAATAAAGCAGATGATAAACCTGGTGATGTTCCTAGCCAGACCATTCCTTCTAATTGGGATGATGTTTCGAACAAAGTCATCTATACAAACAAGGGAAAAGGAATAGAGAACTATAGAAATAGTAATGGCTATTACAACGTAGATTTCACCAAAGCTACTAAAGCTAAAAACATATCCAATCTTTCAACATATGAAGGCGGATGTCCAACCAAAGGCAATGTAAATGTATTAGTGATTCCAGTTGAATTTTCAGATAAAGTTCATACTTCCAAGCAAAGTCTAAGTTCTTTGGATTTAGCCTTAAATGGTGGAGATGGAGAGGAATCCTTAAAATTTGGAATGTCTGTCTCCAAGTATTACAACTTATCAAGCAACGGAAAACTAAACCTGAATTTTGAAATAATGGGTGGTGGAACAAAGTGGTATAAGCCAAGTAAATCTAGTACATATTACATAAATCAAGATAAAAATAACAGCAGTTCCAATACCGATATGGCTATTGCCAACAGCATCTTAAAGGCAAATAGCAGCGATATTGATTTTTCACACTTCGATTCGGACAATAACGGAATGTTAGATGCTGTAGTCATCGTACCGACTATAAAGATAGGCAACCCGGATGAATCAATTCTCCAATGGGCTTATAGATACTGGGATATAACTGATAACACATATGGTGACAATTACTGTATCAACGATTACTTATGGTGTCCTTATGATTTCTTATATGAAACAGATTCAGGATACGATAACGGAACAACTCCTACTAATACCTATACTTTCACACATGAATTTGGGCATGTCCTAGGTGCTGAGGATTATTACGATGCATCTTATACTGATAAAGACGTCCTTCTAAATGGTGATGATATAATGGATTCATGTTTCGGTGATCAAAATCCATACACCAAATTCAATTACGGATGGTTGACAAGTTCTAAATTGATAACTGCTACTGATACTGTAACCTTAGATTTGAATGCTTTCGAAAATGGTGGAGATACATATATAATCGCCAACAACTGGGATGCGACCTTGGGATGTTACCAAGAGTATTGGGTAATGATGTATTACACCAAATCTGGAATTAATGCCAAATCAAACTATTCATTTAGTGAAGGCCTTGTCTTATATCATATCGATGCTCAGCTTATTAGTTATAAATACAATGGGCAAACAGGTTTAGATTTATTCACGACAAACGATCACGGTGAAGCTTATTACACAGGAGTAAATCTAATAGAATTAGAGAAACTAACTTCATCTAGTTATACTTTAGGTGTAGGTCAAACTAGTAAATCTAGTATATATGACGACAATGGGTCTAAGATTAACTATACATTCAAATTGAATTCTATGGATGGATCTAAGGCTAATATCACATTTAAAGCTAACAAATAAGACTAGTTAAAGCTAATAATATTTATTATGAATTAAGCACTTGGAAAACATGTGCTTTTATGTCGAAAAGGAAAAATAGACTTTTTATGAAGAAAACAAAAAAATGTACGGTAATTAGAAAAAGTATAGCATTTATGCTTTTATTTCAACTTGTCTTTGCCTTTATAGGAGGCGAGACAATAAATAATAAGAATAGTATCCATGAAACAAATAGTGTTGGTGAGTATAAAAGTAGTCTTAAAGATTCAAAATCTAATGAATTAGGACCTAAAGATGCTTTAAATCAAAATAACTTAACAAAACCATCCATTACTATCGGGTCTTATATTAGCTTAGGTAAATACGAAGATAAAAACATTGTTTGGAGATGTGTCGACATAGATGATAACGGGCCATTGTTCCTTGCAGACAAGATCGTCGATACTCTTCCTTATGATGCTATGACTAGCGACAATTCAAAGACTAAATCGCATAGTCGAAACTACAAACGTGATACCTATGGATCTAATTATTGGGTAGATAGCAACATGAGATCATGGCTTAACTCTACATCAAAAGCCTCAGAAGTGAAATGGTTATGTGGAAATCCACCAAAGAGTGGATACGTAGCAGGAAATGAATATGATGGAAAAGCAGGATTCTTAAATTCTTTTGAAAAGAATGAGATAGCTGCTATGAAGACTGCAACACAAAAATCTATAGTTTCTCATCCTGAATACAAATGTGGAATTCATGAAGGAGAATCTCATTCGGATTTAGATTACCATTCAGATATCCAAAGTGTAGCTAATAACTTTGATGATGCCTATTATGTAAATTCAACAGAAAAAGTATTTTTACTCGATGTTAAACAGGTCAACAAGGTTTGGGCTAATCTTAATGACTACTATATAGGAAGAAACAGCGATGGGTCTAAATGGCCATATTGGTTGAGAACTCCAGTTACTGATTGTAACCACGATATGCGTTATGTACATAACAATGGTTCTATAGGAAGAGAAACACCTAGTCAATACTACATAGGAGTAAGACCTGCTTTCTATCTTGATACAGATTATTTTCTAACCTCCTCAGGTGATGGAACATCTACAAATCCATATGTTGGATCAGCTCCTAATAAAGTCGAAGCTGACTATACAATAGAAGAGCCTAAAGACGACATCAATCAAGAATGGAATGTGAGTACTGAAGAAAGCATCAAACTCACTCTCGGTCAGTATTATTCATCGGATGGAAAATATTCTAATCCGACAATTCCTGTGTATACCATACAAAAAACTCGTAGCGATAATGAAAATATGGTTATTGTTATTTGTGGGGAAGGATACACAAAGAATCAACAAAACAAATTTATAAGTGATGTAAAAAGAATATGGTCCGGCACTCTCCAATATGAGCCATATAGAAGTTTTGCAGATAGATTTAATGTCTACGCTCTTTGTACAGCATCAGAGTCTAGCTTTGAAAATGAAGGAAGCACATTCTTTGATGTGATAGTCGGAAACGATAACTCTTCAAAGATTTCAACAAATATGCACAGCAATTATTGGAAGAATCATATTTTTGAAAGATGTATAGGACCTGAGTTCATAGAAAAGATTCATGATGCACATGTTCCAAACAAGACGGAACCAAATGTTATTCATGAAGATGATTATGCTCCTTATCGTTATGTCTACAACTATATAAATCAGTTTTGCCTATTGGTGAATACAGACAGAGACTTTGGAGATGCTTTTACCAATCTCGACTTTGGTTTTAAGTATTTCATATCACCATCTGATTGTTATCGTGCGACAAAAACCTTTGCCCACGAACTAGGACATGGACTTTTAGGTTTAGGCGATGAATACATGGTAGGAAAAGGATCTGAACAAACTGATTTATTTTCACTAAATGTTGCCTATACTGCCAATCCAGAAAAGGTAAAATGGAAACAGATGTTGGGTTTTAGAAAAACTTATACTTGCCCACATCAAGATGGATCTGAGCTTTATAATTCCAGTTATGAATGTCTGATGAGTGATACAAATTATTCGTTTTGCGAAGTATGCCGTCTACAAGGATTTAAAAGAATGTCCCAGTTGGTGGAAGATGGTGATACCCTTTATGTAGCAGATCCTGAAGTAAGAGAATTCAACGATAAATACACAAGTCTTTCAGATTTCTCAAACACTTCAATCAGTGGTTACTATTCATTCTCAAACTATAGAAATAGTGTATTGCTAAGTGGAACTGGAAAGAATAGATTTGGAAACTATATGCGAGGCAAAAAGATAGAGCTTAGAACAATAGTTCAAAACCTTTCTGATACAGTAGAACGTACGATAAAGATGAAAGCATGGATTAGGCATTCCGATGGCACAGTTGCTACCTCAAGTGACGGCACAACACTTGAAACAACTCAAACATACACAATTCCTACTTGGGGTGATAAGAGCAAGTTCTGGCCAAAAGGTGCCATGAAGTACGAAGGAAGTGATATGAACTCCGGTCTTCAAAATTGTCAAATAACATATCAAATTCCATCAAACGCTATTTTAAAAAATGGGGATACAGTAGCATTTGAAGTCACTGATGAAAACGATAATGTCCTTGCTAATGACAATACAGAAACACAATCTTATGCAAATGTCTCCATTAAATACATGTCAGAAAACGGAAGTGAAATTCCAAATACTGAGACAGCAACTATTCCAGTTGCTGTCGGTACTACCATCAATTGGACAAACAAACCTGATTCTCTTTATGGATATAAGTTGGTCAAAATCGATGGATTGAATCAAACTGTTGGACCAGATGGTCTTACAATAACTTGTTATTATGAAAAGAATAGTGAAGACCACACCCATACTTGGGGTGATTGGATGACTGATGGAATACATCACTGGCGTGAATGTTCAGGTTGTAATGAAAAGCTTGATTATGGCGAGCATACAGGTGGAACAGCAACCTGTATAAGCAAAGCTGTGTGTTCAATATGTGGAAAAGAATATGGTGAATTAGGTGAACATAACTACGGATCATTAATTCCTGAAGTAGACTCTACTACCGACAAAGAAGGTATGAAGGCACATTACTACGATAGCGTTTGTGGGAAATACTTCGATGAAAACAAAAATGAGGTGAACCAATCTTCATTGGTTATTCCAAAGAAAATAGTCCTAACCATCACAGGTGGAAGTATAGAAGGACAAAAAGAAGATAGGATTGTTGCAAATCCAAATCAAACAATTACTCTTATAGCTAAACCAGCAGAAGAAGGAAAAGAATTCATCGGTTGGATGAATGAAAATGGTGAGATGGTAATAGAAACATCAGAATTATCTTATTCCTTTAAAATAACAAATAGCCAAACACTTACAGCTGTTTATAGGGATATAAATAAGAACAACGACAATAATAATAACTTCCCAACAGGTGCAGTTATAGGCATTGCTGTAGGAAGTGTTTCAGCAGTCATCATTGTTGGAATCTTGTTATATGTTTTTGTGATAAAGAATAAAAAAGTGCTTTGATCATTGTAAAGACTGAATAACAACTTTATTATTTAATTTGGGTTTGATAATGCTTTAAATTAAAAAATTATCGAAATATAAGATCTTGCATTCCTATTTTAAAATCTATCAAAGAATTCATTTACTTCAAAAGACTAACTAGGTATACCGCTTTGCTAAGATAATCAAGAAATGAAATAATGAAAGGATTTCACTTGATTCTATATTTTCATATTGTGTTTTAGGCCAAAATACAATTCAATCTAATTTTAGTCGAAGAAATTACACAATTTAATATTTAAAATCAAAGACTATAAGCAATCCTTTACCTATGTTTTAGCACTTTTTTAGCGTATTAGGTGTTAAAAATTAGTTTGAAAAGAAGGAGAATCTAACGCATTATGATCATGTCTATTATTATCGCTATAGTAGGTGGAATAATACTAGCGCTTAGCTATTTAGTATTTGAAGCAGACACTATTATGCAAATCATCGCTTTATTAGCAGGTTGGGGATGTTTAATATTTGCAGGATTATGTTTTATTTATTGGATTTTCACTACGTTAAAGGATAAGGTTGGAGGAAATTCTAGTCATAGTTCCTCTTACCATAACAGCTATTCAAATAGACATAGTTCTTCTTATAGTTCAAGTCAAAGTTATAATGATTCAACATCAAGCAATCTAAAGAGACCCGATGAATCTTTAGAAATCAATATAGCGAGGAGTATAGATCATTATCTTCCTGCCAACACTCCTAGCACAAATATCAGGTGCAGAATTTATGGAAACACAATTAGTATAAGCGGATGATGCTTATGGCATAGCTCCGATTTAAATAGACTTTCTAACAGTATAAGTAATGGAATAAATGCTGCACTAGAAAGTGCTAGTTCTCAAGGATATGATATTTATGATTTAAATGATATAGACACTAGCGGTCTAGAAATATCTGCAGTTAATGATTAAAAAGTAATTTAGGTGAAAAAGAAAATAAAAAGCTGTTGATAAACCTTTGTATAAAAACAAAGATTTTCAACAGCTAGATTAGAATTGCTTATAATTCCTTATAATCTACGATTTCCAATTCTATAAACCTTATCACCTGACCATTCTACTCTTTCACCATTTATTTTATAAAGTTTATTTCCAGAATATTCAATTCTAGCTCCTCCGATTTTATAAAGCCTAGCTCCAGAGTATTCGACTCTGAGATCACCTATTTTGTAGAGCTTATTACCACTCCATTGTGGTCTACCACCAAAATAAGCAATTAATATTTCTTCATCGGACATCATATTATTCACTCTCCTCCTTTAAAGAGCTTATCAAAATTATAGTTTTATACTTAAATTAGTATTACAATATTTTTATCAGTTATATTGAAAAGAGAAAAAATTAGTTCATTCTATATGTACAAATAAAATAATAAATGCTTTCAAAATAAACATTTTTCAGTTAATAAAAATTAAGTGAAACCATAAGTGAAAGAAAAAAATTATTGAAAGTGAAAATCAATATGCCTTTTATTCAATCTTTCTACTGTTACATTCTTGCAAATATTATTCTCAGAATTTGAAATCAAAATAAAGCTTCTATTACCTTTATCTTCCTTGTTTAAAGAATCTACAGCATCTCCTGTAGTTCCACTACCAGCAAAGAAATCGATTACGATGGAATTTTTATTTGTCGTTGCTCTTACTAATTCTTTCATCAATTTCAAAGGCTTTGGAGTTGAAAAATAAGTTCTATCACCAAATATTTCTTGCATTTCATCTTTGGCACTTGATGTAGTTCCAAAGCAATCAAATATCGCAGGAACTTTACTATCCTTTTCCTTTAATTTATCCCCATCAATATAAGGCTGTTTTATTGAATTCAACTTAGATTCTAATGTGTTCTTACATATAATAATGTATTCATAAGGGGTTTGTTTTTTATTAGGATTTAAAACAATTCTATTCTTATCAAAAAATGGATTTATCTTCTTCCACTTATGAAGCGAAACACAGCCTTCCAAAAATATAGTTTTGCACAAATCAAACAATTCGTCTCTTTCACCTTCATCAATATTAATTACAAGGAATCCATTCTTAGTAAGTAACTTTCGAGCTAGAATGATCCTATCTTTAATAAAGTTGATCCATCCGTCTTTAAAACCTGAATCTTTGTATCCAATATAAGATATATTGGAATTATATGGTGGATCTATCAAAATAGAGTCAACTTTTCCATTCAAAGAATCTTGAATTCCTTTCAACGAATATAGATTATCGGATTCTATTATATAATTGCCTCTACTTTTTCTAACTTCAAGGAAAGCTTTAGTATTTTCCAAAAGATTTTTATCTAAAAAAGTATCTTTATAAATAGAGACCTTTTCTAAAGAAGAACAATGAGCAAAAGCCCATTCTCCTATGTAAGTAACCCAATCAGGAACAAAGATATCCTTTAAACTATTACAATTAGTAAAACAACTTTTCCCTATGGTTGAGACATTCTTTAAATCAATTGAAGTCATAAGATCACATCCAGAGAATGCACTTCTTTCCAACACATTTACAGACTCAGGCATAACAAAATCACCAACAGCCTTGTTTCTAGGGCAACAAATTATTTTAGTCTTGTCTTTATTGAATAAGATGCCATTATCTACTACAAATTCAGGACTATTAGAAACAAATTCTATATCACCGCATTGAACAAATGGATTATATCCAATAACCTTCAATGATTTTGGTAGAATCAATATTTTTATACCATTACAAGAATAGAATGAATTCCTACATATTCTTTCTGTTCCATTTTTAATTAAAAGCTCTGAAGTTTTACATGAGCACAAACATCCTATAACTTCTTTATTCGTCGAATAAACAACAGAACCATCTATTTCATAAAATCTACTATGATTTTCTAAGGTTAAACTTTTACATCCGGAAAAAGGAAAATTCTTCATATGAATCAAAGAAGAAGGAATAACTACTTTTGTTAGCTTATCGCACATATAGAAAGCATGTTTTCCTATGAGCTTAATTCCATTGGGAATAATATATTCACCTTTCTTCTTTATACTACAATAAATAACACCATCTTTCTTTCCGATAAGTACATATTCTTTATATTCAAATTCAGTGGATTGATTATCCAATTCAAGATTAGGACATCCTGCAAAAGGATTATCACCCATAGAAACAACATTCTTACCGATAGTAAATCTCCTTAAATTTCGACAATTGTAGAATAGATCACCGCCAAGTTCTTCTACACTATCCGGACAAATAACCTCTTCTATTATTTGATTGTCCCAGAACAAACCAGATGCCAATTTTCTAACCCCATCTGGAACTATAGCTACCTTTCCATTTCCATCATAGCTGACGGCCTCATCACCCACGATTTCAAACCCATTCAACTTATAAGGCTTAGATAAAACACTGAGTTTCAAATCACCAAATCTACTTTCAAAGAATCCAAAATCATATATAGTTTCATCACCATTTTTTATGATTTCTTTTCTATCTATCAGTCCACTATATAGTCTAGAAGAATAAAGAATAGAAAGATAGCTTCCCTCCTTTTTTGGATTTGGAATGGAATTTGGATTCATATCTAATCCCCACTCGACGCAACGAATATACGAATTACCACAATACACGTCGAATTCGTTATCCAAATCAACTATTATTGTGGATGCTGGATATCCCAAGCTCAAAAGTCTATCAATACATTCTAGAACAACAAATGACTTATGCGTGTTCAGTTTTAATCCATAACTATTGACTATAGTTATTCCTTTATCAAAGGTAGCTATTCCTAACTTTGCTGAAATAGTGCAACTGGTAGAACCATATTTTTTAACAAAGATATCAGGTTCTATTTCTTCAAATCCTAAGGCCCAATACAAAGCGATATATTTCATATCCTTTGTAATTCTATTATCAATTGGAGTATTCATTCATTTTATCCTCCTATCTTAATAAACTCAGGTTCTTTATTTGAATTGTCTTCTATTTTTTTAAATCTTTTCAAGATAAGCTCACTATTTTCAGTAGGAGTTCTAAAATCAGTTTCAATCCATAAAGTTTCCAATTTATACTTCTTACAAAAGAATTCCATTTTTTCATAAATCATAGAAGATAGAGATATCTTCTTGATATCACTATCATTAGGGTCTCTTTGTTTTAATCTTTGAAGTATGGTAGAAGGAGTTGCATACAAGATTACAGTCAAAGCAGGTTTACCTAATTTGGATAATAAGAAGTCATAGACATCTTGATTATATTCAGCACCAGACCAAGCGTAGTTAGAGCATAGATGTCTATCAGTGACAATGTTATTATCTTTGTACTTTCCATACATATAAACTGATCCTAACCCATAGAATAGAGAAGTGAAATTTCTATCAGGATTAGAATTGACTTTGTCTCTTATCCTTAAATACTCGTCAAAAGAATCACCTTCATCAAACAATTCATGAAGTGGTTTTTCAATAAACTTAAATCCCAATTGTTTGGCTACTATATTTGAGATAGTAGTTTTTCCAACTCCATCAAATCCTTCAATTGATATATGCTTCATCCTTGTTCTCCTCCTTTAAATGAATAAGTTCATCCAAAGACATAGGCGTAAAATCAGTAACATTCATTTCATCTCGGCTAAATCTTTAAATGGTCTATGACACACTTTGAAGACAAACCTGTCTCCCAAGTGTAAATCAGATGTTTGATAAATCATTTCAATTAGGCCTCCTATTCTTTACTTCAGCTTTCTTGCCATCAGTAAACCCATCAAGAATTTCTAAATAACCAGAGACACGTCTAATTCTAGTGATATCGATAGAGCCACAAGAAGTACATTTATCAAAGACACCTTTATTCTTACAATTATTACATACATCCATAGGAAAATTAAATCCAAGATAATGAACACCAGACTGGATGGCAATTTCCATCAAATCCTTTAGACCTTCAATATTTCCTAATGGGGCTTCTTTTAATTCAACATAAGATATCGATCCTCCATTACAGTATTTATGAAATGGTCCCTCGATCATTAGTTTTCTATAAGCCGGCATACGGGAATCCACCTCAACATGAAAGGAATTAGTATAAAAGCCTTTCTTAATAATATCGTTTGAAGAAGTAAATACTTTGGAATCTAATTTAGTAAATCTTCCACTTATGAGTTCTCCGCTAGTCGCTAACAAGGAAAAATTCAATTTGTATTCTTTAGTTAAAGAATCACAATAATTTCTCATATACTTAACAAACTCTAAAGTCATTTTCTTTATAGACTCATCTTCCCAATACTTCTTACCAGATAATATTTCTATCATCTCACTAAGTCCTATGAATCCGATAGAGAGAGTTCCATGTTTGAATACATCATATAAAGAATTATTATTAAAATTCTCGCACCACATATTATATTTAGAATTTTGAGGAAACTTGTCAGATCCAAGTCGACATGTTTTATGGAACCTATCCAAAAGAATATCCTTGGTTAAAGAAGCTATATAAAGCCATTTTAGCTTAAGAGCTTCTATTTTATCCTTAAAACCATAAGTAGGGTGTTCCTTATTGATTTCAAATGCCAATCTAGGAAGATTAATAGAAATGTTATCTATATTTCCTCTACCTATAGAGCCAATCTTTCCATACAAATCATCTACAACTCTGGTTCTACAGCCCATAACTGAAATAATCCTAGGATCAATAATCTTATCTTCTTCACAATCACACAGTAAATAATTAGGCATCATCTTAGAAGATGTACAATCTAATGCCAAATTTAATAAATCGAAGTTTTTATCTCCTTCAAATCTATTAACTCCACCATGCACTTTGAATACTAAATTTGGTTTATAGACTAAAGGACCTAAAGATTTAAATTCCTCTATTGTTACTTTTGCTATGAACCTAGCCAAATCAGTTTTAGCTAATCCTATATTCAAAGTGACATAATAGCTAGTAAGACCCATTCTATTATGATTCCCATTGCACCAAAGAATAAAGCTTTTGATTGAAGTTCTTAATATATCAAGATTGAATTCATTTTCGATAAATCCAAGCTTGACTAAAATCTCAGCTAAATCATCATCCCAATTCGCAAATGACATTCCTCCACTTTGCTCATTACCATAATTTTCTATCAACAATTCAAAGTACTGAATCAATAATATAGGTAATTCAGAAGATTTCAAACCTTTAAATATAGAATAATCAAAATTACTCAAATCAAAAGTAAGGCAATTGTAAGTCTGACCATAAGCATCCAAATCATGAATGTGGATATATCCATCTTTATGAAGCTTAGACCATTCTTTAGGTAAAGAATTCAAAATAGCGTTCTTGAATTCTTTCTCACCTAAAGAATAATTATTTCCTACATAACTATATCTATTAGCTGCATTTTCATTATTGTTTTGTTTCATTATGTTTACCTCAATTTTTCAAAAACTTGATTTGAAGATCCGACAAACGGAATAGTGGAAGTACGTTTAGATAATATGAAAGGACCATATTTTAAATAATTGATCTTAGATAGAATGTCTTTAGGAACGTCCTCTTTCCTATGACCTGTATAAAGGACGATGTTAAATTGCTCTTTATACAATTCATCCACCAGAGTTTCCAAAGCTTTTAGTTGGAATAAAGGTTCTCCACCTGTTATGGTCACTTTTTTAGTGATACTGTTCTTCTTCAACTCATTTATTAGTACCTTAATAGACCATTTATGCCCACCCTTTATATCCCATATCTTCTGATTTTGACAAAAAGGACATCTAAGGTCGCAGCCTTGCATGAATATCAGTGTTCTAAGACCCGGTCCATCAATGATACTATAATCATAACAAATACAATTTAAGTAAATATCATCCATATTCCTATTCCTCCAGTTCTGAATTTATAATCTTGAACCTACACACATATCTATCTTCTTTTTTCCATTTCAAGTAATTCGAAGAAAGAATACTAGAATTTCCAATTCTTTTAGTAGACCTATTAATCCTTAATGATTTGACTCTATTCTTTAGGCCTATACAATTCTTAATATCCTTTGAATTCCTACACTGAAGATATGGATCATTCCGATTTATTTCCATAAGTTCTTTATATTCGTCATAGTCAATTTCAATTACGGAGATTACATCATTCAAGCTATGATGTTTAACCCTTGGTTTATTTATGGCTATTTCCATAGCCATAGCTTTGGACATAGCTCTTATGGCAAATGCTATAGGAACATATTTCTTTCTACCCACATGACCACATCTACAAACAACTTTATAATACTTTGAATAATCCATTTAAGGAATCCTCCGTTGAGTAACTTAAATATAGAAATTCAACGGATTTAAATGGTCGCTTTGAAAGCGACATTTAGAAAAAATAGTCTTTCAAAGAATCAGTTATTTTCATAATAATTGCAAAGTTCCTCATAGTACATCTTCGGATTGGAGTCTTTATAATTGACAATTGCTTTATAAAACTTTGTTTTTTTATAATCGATAAATGAATTGTATTGTTGAAGAGAATAGGCTTTCCAATTTCTAATGATATCTAATTCATTAGAAATAGAATAATTAAAAAATTTATTGTAATTTTCTTGCTTTTTAATATCATTAATTTCTTTTTTAGGTCCTTCAAAGAGAAGGAAAGTTTCTTCCTCATCAATCATGGAGCATGTTTTAAATTTAAAAAAACAATTACATCCAGAGTTAAGCATTATTTTAAAATAAGCTCTGGATTCAATTTCTTGATATGTTACTTCTCTTTTTTTCATTTCTTTTCTCGGCTCACTTCCAAAAAAAGAAGGAACTTCTATTTCTTCGTCAATATAGAATTTATTATTTAATAAATAATCTTTTTCGCTTTGATCAACAACATCCAACATTAGCTTTAAAGGCTCTAGCATATGGGAATCACATAATTTATCTCGCTTTAAATCATACGTTAAATCATATAGTTTTGAAATTTCCCATCTTTTTTCTTCAAGCTTTAATTGTTTGACATTTTCTACTTGAGTTTTAACAAATTCTTTCTCATCATTTTCTGATAGATATCCAAGTTGATTTGAGCCGTATTTAATAAAAGAATAATAATTGTAGTCAAATTTAAAATATTTTTTTATCTTTATAAAAGTCATCATTTCTTTAGAGGATAACGAATTCTCAGCCCATTTAGGTAACAAATCAAAAAATCTACTCTTTACCTTTTTAACATGAAAATAAAATTCTTTTAATTCATCTATATTATCTTCGTTAATTTCATCCTTGAAATCATAATTTTCCAATGTGTAATTCCTATTGATATATTCCTCATTGGATTCTGAATTTAAATGACCATTTAAAATATCGTCAACGGAGACATTAAATAATTTGGAAATTAAATATATATTTTCTGTTTTAATACCTTTTCCGTTTTCCCATTGGGAAACAGCAGCCTTACTAACACCGATAGCCTTAGCCAAATTATCTTGTTTTAAATGTGAATCTTCTCTTAGTGTTTTTATTAATTCTCCAATTTCTCCATTACTTATCATTTTTTTCTTCCTCCAATGGATGCAAATATTCTTTTCTTATATCATCTAAAGTCAATGTATCTAGTCTTTCATATAGTTCTTTAGTTGCTTTCTTGTCCCTAGCTTTCTTTATTTCTTCAAAAGTGCAGTATTGATTCCATTCATAGAAATTATTTCTCTGCTCTAAGAAATCCTTGCCGCCACAATACACTTTCTTTTCACTTTGATAATACTTTTCTCCAGATTCTAACCTAGAAAATAAATCTTCAAATTCTTTAGTATGTATTTCTATTTCTTTCTCTTTTTCTTTATATTCATTCCATTGTTTTCTAATTCCAACTAAGCAAAATCTTGTATCCGCCTCTACATAAATCCATTCTCTATTAGTATCAATATTATTTTTCTTTGCAAACTCTAGAAGTAAATCATTAGGAATTTCTTCATTTTTCCTTATGATTTCATACCATTCAAGAGGAGTTCTTTCATTAAAATAGTAATTTAAAGAAATTGCTAACTGACCATCATGAATAAATCTGTTCTTTGGGGTGTTTTCAACTTTATAATGCTTAATCTCTTCGCCATCTTTTATATAAACATCTAATGGTCTTTTACATTCCAAATAAAGTTCTTCAATTCTATCTATCAATCTTTTATTTTCTTTCTTTATCAAATAGAAATTTAAATAATTCTTATTAATGCAAGCACCATTATCTATTAAGAATTTTATCACTTTTCTATTTTCACTTTCTCTGTCATATGGTTTACCAGTAAGTCCTTCATGTCTCTTTAAATATTTAGATCCCGATTGTGCCTCATCATAAGTTGGATCACATACTTGTATGGCAGTTAGAATCATATCCTTTTGCCAAAAATCTAGTTTTTTAAATCTTTTTTCGATAATAGAACTACTATTGAGGACAAAATCATGGATAAAATATAATTGAAAATCAGCATCATCCTTAGGCATAAATAATTTTTTAAATTCCCATATTTGCTCTTGCATTTTGCATTCTTTAAATTTAAGTAATGTATATTTGATTGAATAGTGAAGTTTTGAACATTCATCTTGGATGTTCCTAACACCTTCAAGGTTTCTACAATAATCTGTCAATTGAAAGAAATTATTGAAAAGAAAATCAAATTCCTTTTTTTCATTCGATGTCAATTCTCTTTGAGTATACTTTTCTAGTAGTGATTCAAAAGTATCAATAGCAAGAATATATTGCTCTTGATATATATTAAACAAATTGAAATTTCTATCCAAAGGTAAACTATTAATATAAGACTGATTAAGAATAGAGTATTTCTTTAAGAAATCTATTTCTTTCTTCTTCTCACCATCCATCAATTCATCAACTGTAACACCTAGAATTTTGCATAACGTAGAAATTTTATCAAGATCAGGTAATGTCTTCCCATTTTCCCAATCGCTTACAGCTTTAGCTGAAGTTTGTAAATATTGTTCACACAATTTTTCAGCTAAATCGTCCTGGCTTAACTTTAAATCACATCTTAAAGTCTTAATGAAATTTCCTATTTTTATTGAATCAATTTTGTTCATATAATTCTCCTCTCTTAAATTCTCTATCTAACTCTCTAGAATAAGATTCGAATCTAATTCTTTGACCCATCCTAGATTTCTTATAAGTGACAGATTCTTCTTCCAATTTAACATCTTCATCCTTTATGGCATTCATTCTTCTTTGATCGGTAGAATTATGGACTTTGAAATAAGGATCTGCTCCCATTGCTTTTAGCCCAAGAAGATATTCTTCAAATGAAATTGTCCGAACATCTTCAATAGCTTTTTTCTTATGATGCTTCACCCTTGGAGTATTCCTGATTATTTGAGCTGCCTCTTTTTTACTTTCTTCTTCGACATAAAACCATTTTTCAATATAGTGTCCCTTTTTGACATGGCCGCATCTAGCTAGAACTTTGTAATAATTCATGTGCTATCCCCTTTATGCACATAATTCTATAAAAAGAAGATTTAATATTAAACTAGTATAGTCTTAACAATTTTCTTATCTTAATTTATTAAATTAAGTATTCCCACATATTTGATTAAAATAGTTTATAGCAAACTCTATTGCAATCAATAGCATTAACTTTTTTTTGTTTTTATAATTAGTTTGTTGTGTACACATAAACTTGAACTGATTAACGTGGCTCGAGAAAGAGGCACACAACTATAGTGATTTCAAAAGCAGAGAAGTTAAGGCTCAACAGGGAGTATCTCGTTAGGAAGCATTTGGAAGCATCCGAAGGATACAAAAGTCGAAATTCTTCCGTGAACAGTCTCAGGAGCTAGGTCAGGAAGTACCAGAATGACGGCAAGGCGGGTCTCGTCAGAGCAAGAAAGTCCGCAGCAATCCCCGAGTTTAAATCTTGCATATCTTGCGAATCTCAGGCAGTGCCGAGGTCTCAAACTATACAAAAAATGGAAGCAAAATCTTTGCTTCCATATAGAACACTCGAATTATCTAGGCAGAAAGGCACTTTTTCAAATAAGAAACACAGTTTGGTAGGTCTATCCTAATTCTTTTGATCTAACAATCTCAATCCATTCACGAAGATATTTTACGGGATATGGGTAAACAGTATAATTATTCCATTTAACAAATAAAACACTCATAGATTCTAAAATGGATTCTATGATAGCCTCGCCTTTAACAACTTGGCATTCATAAAATAAGGAAGCGTTAGGTAAAGAACTAGGCATTCCTTTATCAAACGTACCAACATTATAAAAAATCCTATCATCAATTTTATAAAGATTTATGCCAGATAATCCAGCCATATGATTTTCAACATTCTTTATAGATCTAGAAGGATTGAGGAATACTTCTTCATCAGGCAAAGCAAAAGAACCAGTACAAGAAATGACATTAATGTTGCCTTTATCATCTGCAATTAATGTTTTACCTTTCCCTTTAAAGCTTTGAAGAATAAAATCTAAATTCTTATAAAGATCAGTTTTATAAGTTTTAAACATTCCAGTAGGATGAATTGTTTTAAATGTTCCATCAGGGTCTATTTCAAGAAAATATGAAACATCATTATCCAATAAACCAAATACCCATTTATTCGTAAAATTAAATGATGCCCAATCATCTAAAGATATTTTGCCTTTATTTATTATGTCATTTTTAATCGCCAGCTCTTTCAAAATAGTTTTGCATATTATTTCTGTGCAATCAATTCCTACATCTTCAGCCGTTACACATTGAATCACATTATTTCTTTTAAAAGATTTATAAGGATCATCAATCTTATTATTTAAGTAATAATCTTCATTATGAAGAAAGACAACATTGAGACTTTTATCTTCAATATTAGGCGATATTTTAACATTAAAGCCATTGGATATGGATGATAAGTTTTGAACTAAAATATCAAACATAGTATTATCTTCAGGAGTGATATCCAGGTTTACAAAATTAATAGTTTTATCTTTTAAAGAATCCAATGTTCTATCGAAGAAATCTTTGTTTTTTTTAGAAGTCAATCTTTTTTCAATGTTAAAAGTTTTTAACATTATAGAAGATAATCCATCATATCTTTTATTATATTCTTCAATTGTTTTATGCAGAACAAAGCATTTAGTCTTCTCTATATCTTTTTTGCTGAAAGATATGAAGGGAATTCTAGTCTTAGAATTTGAAAATGATTTATGCACATATAAAGAAGAATCTTCATCATCCATTACTCTTTTCATAGTACTATTGTTTGAAAAATAATATCTAGGATATCCTTTTATATCATCCTTATTTTTAAATGCGTCCGCCCTAGTAAATGATGTAGCATTAGCTTCTATTTTTAAAGACTCATTAAAATTAGTCAAATCAATACTTAAGGCTTTTAAATATTTAAGATTCTTTCCTGAGAAAAAAACATAGAGTTTTCCTGTCAAATTATTAAATTGAAAATCCGAAAAAATAGAATTACTTAAAGCATATAAAAACAACCTGCCTAGAATCAATGGCTTTAGTTCTATAGGCGAGACCTTTCTAACCATGATACTTTTATCATCTATTTGGTTTTGAAGATCTTGCAGTCGAATAGATTTCTTTTCAAACATAGCAAAAGCACTTTTACCATTATCAAAAGTGATACTTTGAGCCTTTATTGGAGACTCGACTAAATCTAACACCTTTGCTCCTTTCAAAATATACTTTTCTGATGTCTTCATTTGAAAGAAATCATAAATTTCATCAATTTTATCTAACTTAAAACTCAACTCAATTTCATTAGTTTTAGTTTTCATCAGCAATGGTCCCTTTTAAATATTCATCAATTTTAAAAATAGCTTCGTCATTAGTAATAAAACATCCATTTTTTGTCTTTTTTATTAAATTTGGCATTACATAAATCATTTTACCATTTCGTTCCCTAGTATAGGGTTGATAAGAATCTTCCTCGAAAATATTAATCACAAAAGCAAATCTACCATTAATTTCATCTAATTTATCAAAACATTTATCTAAATATTTATCATCATCAACTCTAAAAGAGCTAGACCAATATTTAAAGTCGACATATATTCCTTTTTCATCAGAAACAACGAAATCAAACTTCTCAAATTTCTTAGGATCAGTAATAGGCATCAATTTTATCGACTTCAATTTTGATTCAAAAATACACTGTCCAGCCGCTTCACCTAATGCCCCTCTGTAAATATCGTGCATGATATTAGGTAAGAGAATAAAATCTTTCTTTTCAAATGAAATAGCATACCCTTTATTGATAAAGTAATTCTTTATATATGTACATTTCATCAAGTCATCTAAACCGGCAGAATTCGAACTCATCACCAAAGAATTTTTACCATCTAAATTATTATATGAAATACCAGTTATACTGTCGTCCTCACTATCCATTGAAAAATAATACGAATTGATCTTACCATTACTTGAGCAGTGAAAATAAAATGAATTGAATTCGGGATTTTCCTATATTCATCCTCAGATAAAGTCGGATGTTTTAAAACAAAGTCTCTTGCCCTTATCCACTGGTCCATGTTATTTTGAACCCATCCGCCTTTTTTTGTATCCATCAAATTATGATATTTATTTGTTGATATTTTAATGTTGGTCAATGCCTTATTTAGTTCGTTTTCATCGACACTACTAATCTTTCCTTTAAAATCGTCAAATTTCAAAAGTTCATTAAATTCATTAGTTTGTAATTTTCCTTTTTCATCCTTGAAAGAAATGTTGTTTAAAACATCATCATCTACAAATATATTTGTTACTTCCAACTTTTTTCTATTTCTACTAATTCTTCCTATGGCTTGCTTAATTATAGCGACTAAAGAATTGTTCACGCTTCTAGTAGAATACAAATCCCTGAATCTCTTTCCTAATGAATGATTTGAGTATCCAAAAGAAGCAAAAGCTGATTTAATATAAGAACAAGAATCAGTGCAAGATATCTCCCCCTCCATTCTCAATGATTCAATTTGATAAATAAATTTTGTTAAATCAGACAAGGAAGAACTATCATCTATTTTTACTAAAGCATAAGTTGGTTTCTCTAAATATATAGAGTCAATATCGTATTCTTCTAATACATCATTTTCATTAAAATCATAATACAAGTTTTGACCAGTACTTACAGTATTGTAGGATGTAGCCACGATTACTTTTTTACCAGAATTAATATAATTTTTAAAATCTTCTTTCTTTTTATCAAACTCAGAGCTGTTAACAGATACTAATTCTACATCATTCTTTAAATTTAACTCTTTATTAATCAATTCAATACATTTATTAATAATGTTCATATTAAATATCTTATTATCGCCATCTTTTAATAGCCTAGTTGTCATTAGAAGCAAACACCTAGATGATGGACATTTGATAAATTCATAGATAGTCTTTATCACTTTACAAAATCTTTTTATTTCAAAATTGTCGGAAGAATAAGGCTGAATTATATTTTTAAATTGTTCTTGATAAGGAGCAGTTTGAAATACACTTTTTTCCGGATTTTCCTCATTAATCGATATTTTTAAAGTTGAAAAATTAGTCTGCCTATTTTCAAGCTTATCATATTTGTCTTTCAGTTCATCCAATGTATCATTATCAGGAATACAAAAGTCATCGGCCAAATTTTCTTCTAAATATTGAATGTTGAAGTTTCCAAGAACTGTTTTAGAAAGTGCAGTAGCAGAAAGAAGAACAACCTTAGTCTTCTTTGCTAATGTTAACAAGAATTTCTCTGGAGTATCATCCAAGAAAGACATATCCAATCTAGTCGTCATGTTATGGGAATCGTCATCGGAAAAGCTATAGAATTCAAATCCCTCTGTGTACATATCATATTGAAGAACATTATTGCTTTCCGATAATCTCGACAAATGACTATCATTCAAAATGATTCTTTGCAAAGTATTCGTGTTTTGCAATTTGAAAGCACTCAGTATAGATGAAATGGAATCTTCCAATTGCAAAGATTCATTTTTATCTTTTCTTTGGCTATCGATATAATTCTTATAATTCTTCGCTGCCAATGAGACAAAGCCTATAAAAAAATTTAAAGCACCATTAAGTTGTCTTACCAATTTATTAAACGAAATAAAACTGCCCTTTTCATCAGTAGTTATAATATTAAGCTTTTTATTTTCGTCAATTTTAATATATAGATTTTTATTTTCATTTCCAAATATCGCAGTAGTTGTAAAATCATGAAATAAGAAATATTGTTTAGTGTTTTTATCTTTCCCATCCAATTTAAACTGATATTTTAAATTACAAGTCTTATAAGTATCTTTTAATACTTCCTTAAGCTTATTAAAAGCACTTATAGTAGTTTTTTCTTTGTTATCTGTTTGAAGTTGCAAAAACATATCATCTGGAACATCATCTTGAACAGTAGAATGATAAAGTATATTTATTAGGTTTATTAAATCTATTTTATAACCACTGCAATTATCTATCATCTGATTCAATAAATCTCTTTTAGATGCATCGCTTTCATCGATAAATATAATTGAATCTTTGATCAGGTCATTATTTAAAAATCTATAAGATTTAGAAACGATTGGATCATTTCCCTGATAAAACTTATCTACAGTAGAAAACAAAACTTTTCTTTGTGAAGTCAAAATTGATGGATAAACTTTTAAAAGCCAAGGATGGTCTTTTTTTATCTTGGCAATTCTTTTCTCTGGGGTTTTGGCATCATCCCATTTTAAAATAATCTCTTCAACTTTGTGTCTAAACTTAGGCTCAAATTCATTTCTTATAGAATCTTCTATTATGCTTGTTGCTTCATAATTACTGCTACTATTTTTTATATCATTAAAACTAATGATTCTCCTTTTTAAATCTCTATATTCATCAGTTTTAGTGAATTCATCTTCTCCATTATAATCCAACAAATGTTCCAAAACAGATGAAGCGTTGGCTTGAATATGAAGAATAGAATTATTAATTGCATTTGTCCATCCTTTTTTGTCATCACCAAATATTTTTTCAACTTCGTTGATTGAACCTTTTACATTTTTTCTTTGAGGAGTTAAATAGAATACCCTTTTTATTTTTGAATCAGCATAATTGTCAATCAAAAAGTCATGAATAAACTTGGCTGCCTTATATGTCTTTCCAGATCCAGTAGGCATCTCATAGACATAAAGACCATTACTTTTATCATCAACCAAAAATTTTTCGAGAGATTCTTTCATCTCTAACCTCTTTCCCCATCCACTCAATGTAATGATGGCTTACGATAAAATTATAGAATCAAATCTATTTATAATCAATGCAATAATATTAAAAGATAATAGCATTTCAAAAATTGATTAATTAATAATCAAGAACTTGATTATAAAAGTTTTCACCATTAGAGATTCTTCCAGTGCTAGAGTATCCGTTTGACCCTAAAGAAGCTTCAAAATAAAAATGCCAAGTTTCATTAGAGCTAGTTATAAATGCATTAGAATGTATAGAAGTTATGTTTTTTGGTATGTACATGTCCATTGGATAATTAGTATTAACGAAATTTTAAATATAAATGATAATACAGAATATAACCCGACCGAAGATGATGGTTATTATATTTATAAATTATCAAATAATATGAAACTACTTCAATATACTGTCTTACACGGCATTATCTTAAAACGGAACAATGATCTAGTAGGGAAAAATCATAAATTAGAATCATTTAATTGGGGAAATTTACCGACTGAAAAATAGCCTATTTTGTCTTAATATTTGACCAATTCCGCTTTGTTTTTTAATATATCATTTATATCATTAGTAAAAAAATATTTCATTAAAAATATATATTTGTTATTCCTCTAAATTAATTTTTATATATAATAAAAATCAGGAGGTATCTTTTATGATAGATATTGGGAATTCAATTTTATTCTTTTCAATGATTATGTCTGGTGTAACTAATATGAAAGCAGATTATTCGAAAGATTATATTACTTCCTTGGATTATCATACCTCTACTCCAGTAGCAGCATTAAGGAGCACTAAAAATTATGAATAAATATAAATATTTACCTTGTCTATTCATTACCTTGAGTTTAATCTCTTGTTCGTCTAAAAATAATATTACTAACCTTATACACACAGAACCGGCTTATCTAGGCGATTATCAACTCTACGGCTATGAGAAAGGTACTTTAAGAAAAAATAACGAAAATAAATATTATGTTTCTGATAGATTTGGATTCGCACATTATCTTTGTGTTACTAGAGCCACAAAAGAACCTGATGTCTTGTTCTATTCAGCCATAGATACAAACATCAGTTACAACAAGAAAAAGGAAACTAATCGCTTAACATTAGAAGACTTTGAAGTAGGAGAACAAGTTATCTTTTGGTGGAACCTAGGATTTGAAGGTAATTATAAGTACTACAACTTACCTGTGATGTATATATGGAAATATTCAGATAAAGTTGAATTAACACCATTCCACAAAGAGAAAGGTGATTTCTTAAAGCCAAACTCTGAAAGAGAAAGAGCTTGGGACAAATTCTTTGAAACCACTGATGGCAAAATCTATTGCAGCTACTATGACTACAATGAATCTGGTATGGTTTTCGATTGGAAGTATCAACCGACTACTTATAAGGAAAGCCATACTTATGATTGCTATGTACTTGATGGATGCAATTTAGCTGCATTTTTGATATGTAATGAGGAAACATTCTAGTTTGAGTTTAACAAGTTTACTTGATTAAATTATCTCGCTTAATCAAGCGTTTGTTTTTATATGAAACTGAAAAATGCAACACATACAGCTATTAATTCAAAAGCATATAAATTGCAAAGTGTAGATGCATTGTGTGGTCATCAACATTTGGGTACTAAATTTTAAGAAGTTAAAGTTCTTAAAATGGATATAGATCATTCATTCAGCAAATGCCAAAATTATAATGGGAAAGGGTAATACGAAATAATATTTCTAAATAAGACTACCGACGTTTTAAAGCAGTAATTGTAAGAGTATTTGAAATTATTGGTTCGTTAACTCCGTCAATATAAATTTCCAAAGTAACATAAGTTACATTGTCATTAATATAATCTTTATTCTTCTCCAAATGATATGTACATCCTTCTATAGTTTCATTTGTAAATGAACCATCTTTACTAACCCAATAATTTTCTCTTCGTGTTTTCCACTTAAAACTTGTCACTTTGCTTTTTATACCACTCGGCAAAATTGTTTTACCAAATTTAGAAGTGTTTATTCTATTAAAGAAATCTAAATAGACAAATAATTCCTTTCTCAAAAATTTCAAAAATTTCTAGGAAAAAACTATATTCAATTTGTATTGATAATTTCAGCTATAAAAGCACTTTAAATCATAAATTAACCTAGAATTAATGTTAAGTGTTAAAATATAATTTAGTTTAGTCGAAAGAAATACTAATTCAATAATTAAAGGATAGGTGATAAATTGATGAAAAACAGCGGTCTATTAAAGAACAAGACTCTAATAATCGGCTGTGGAAGACTTGGTTCTTCCATAGCCAACAAGGATTCCTCCAGCGGAAAAAACGTTATGATCATGGATTCTGATCCAATGTCTTTTGAAAAACTATCCGAGGGATTTAGTGGTTATACATTTGTTGGAGATGCCACTGATATGTCTCTTCTCGAAGAAGCATACATAACTTCAACAAGAGAAATAATCATCACCACCGGTGATGATAACACCAATGTCTTTTTGGCATTAGTCGCTAGAAAAATATACAATGTTCCTCAAATCTACGTTAGATTGGACGATCCTAACTTGGAAGTTTTATTAGAGAACTGTGACGTCCATGCAATCTATCCTTTCAAGCTCTCTTTAGAAGAATTTTTAGATATAAGAGAAAAGAATGATGGAGGCTTAAAGAAATGAGAATAGTAATAGCTGATGGCAGCTCTGCTGCTGACTATGTCATCAAAGCCTTCAGAAAGATAGGAAACGAGTTGATTGTCATCAACTCCAGAAAAGATATAGTTCAATATCTAGTCAAATCCAATCAAATCCCAGTCATCTATGGTGAGCCGTACAAGACTTCAATACTAAGGGAAGCGCATATCGAAGGAGCTGATCTTTTCATAGCGTTAGGAAAAGAAGATACGGATAACTTTGTAAGCTGCATGTTGGCAAAGAAAGTCTTCCATGTCAAGAAATGTATTTGTACAGTAAACGACCCTTCATATGTCGAATTGTTTAGAAAATTAGGTCTAGATAGTGTCGTATCATCAACACAAATCTTAGCTTCATCGATTTTTAGTGAATCTTCACTTGAAAAATTTACTAAATCCATGTCTTTTGAAGATGATAAAATTGTTTTAACTGAAATCATAGTTAAAGAAAACTATGAATTGAGTGGAAGAAAGATTATGGATATAAACTTTCCTAAGACTGGAACAATTTCATGTGTCTATAGAAAACCCAGCGTCATAATTCCTAACGGACAAACCACCATCTATCCAAACGATAAGCTTTTTATCGTCTCTTCTCCTAAGGAACAAAAAGACATTATCAAGTTCGTACAAAAAGAAAAGAAAGTTGTGCAATAATGAAAAAGCAAGCTAAAGGTTATAGATTGATTTTCGGTTATTTGGGAATATTCCTAATATTAATAGGAATCATCACCATGCTCCCTTTGATTCTACTTGCTTTTTATCCAGGTGAATCAAACTGCTGGTTAAGTTTTTTCATACCGGGAATGAGTACGATAGAATTAGGATTCTTGCTATTTCTTTTAATTTATAAACGTGAAAGAACACAACTAGAAAAATTTCAGGATTCAGCATTACTAGTCATGATATGGTTATCAGCCATTCTTATTGGATCCGTACCATTCATGTTAAGAGGATATACAACTCCTGACTTTGCTAAATATAGAATGAATTTCTCAGATGCCGTATTTGAATCCACTTCCGGATATACTAGTACAGGTTTGACTGTCTTTAACTTTGATATGTCTTACCCCGGATACCATATCTTCACATTTTATAGAAGCATATTACTACTGTTTGGTGGAATAGGTTTGGTCTTGATTGTCACTTCCGCAATTTCAGATAAATATGGGTTAAAGCTTTATACAGCCGAGGGCCATAACGACAAGCTTATGCCAAACCTAGCAAAATCTGCAAGATTGATCTTGTTGATTTATATTGGATATATCATTCTTGGGTTCCTATCTTATTGGTTGATAGGAGGAATGGAGCCATTCGATGCCATCAACCATGCGATAGCAGCTATTGCCACAGGTGGCTTTTCAACTAGAGAAGGTGGTATACCTGAAATAATAAATGAAGGTGGATATAATTCTATTACTGGTTGGCCAGTAAATGGATTAGCAATAAATATAACATCTATTATTTTGATGCTTCTAGGTGGAACAAATTTCGTATTACATCTTTTCTTATTCAAAGGAAAGTTGAAGAAGATACTAAAAGATTCAGAAATAAAATTTTTCTTGATCTTAAGCATTATTATGATTCCTTTGTTCTACACTTCTATATTCACTTCCTTAAGTCAGCAACTCTCAGTATTAGATTCTTGGAGAGAAGGAACATATCTTTATTTTTCTGCCTTGACTACTACTGGTTTCTCTACTACGACTGATATAAAACAATTAGGTGAAGCTGCTTTAATTCTATCCATCATAGCAATGACCATCGGTGGTGGAATGGGATCTACAGCAGGTGGTGTAAAGCAATATAGATTTGTCGTAGCCTACAAAGCTTTATATTGGTCTTTAAGAGATAGACTTTCTTCAAAGAGAAAATTCTATCCCCACACAATATATAGATTAGGAGAAAGTAAAGAAATCAACAAATTAGATTTCTTAGAATCCTATGGTTATTTGATTCTTTATGTAACTATCATGATGGTTGGAGGCACAATAATAACCATATTAGGAAAGAATACCGATGGATATTCGGCTATCGAATGCATATTCGAGTTTGCATCCGCATTGTCTGGTACTGGATTGAGTGTTGGAGTTACAACCGGTGTAGGTCTTCCTATTGCTAATGCTGTAGCGATAAGATGGGTCTTAATATTTGGAATGTTTGCAGGACGTTTGGAGTTGATTTGCATATACTTAGCTTTCTATAGATTCGTTAGAGATATTCTTAGAAGGCCTACTTATTAAAATTTGCATCAGTGAATATAAAAGAGGATTTACAAAAATCCTCTTTTTTCTTGTATAATTTATACATTGTGATTGGAGGTAGGAATATGAAAATAAATAGTGATGAATATGATCCTATTGATTACTATCTGAATGAACTTAAGCCCAAATTAAAAGAAAATGCTGAAAAATACATCGATGAATTGTTGAAGAAAGCCAATATTAACACCGGTGAGAATGAAGATCTAAGTAAGAAATATAGATCAGCTAGAGATGATCACAATGCAAATGAATATAGATTGAAGAAATTAAAAGGGTGGAGAATCTTCTTCTACGTTGTCATGGCAATCGGTCTGATAGCTATGATTATAGGAATCCTCATGTGGGTAGGAAATTCAAAAACGCCAGATGGAAATATAATTCCTGGCTTAATCACCACATTAGTAGGTGGTGCAATCGCCATCACTTGTCTTTGTGTAAATATCTTCTATTACAACAAAAAGATAAAGGCTCAATCCTTAATAGCTAAGGAAACTGGCGACAAAGCTAGTGAAGCTTACAACAACGTCTATAACTCTATAAAAAATGTCTACAATTACTTTGATTTCAGTGATTTCAAAAAGGTCTTAAAAGAGACTACAGACATTTTTGAATTAGATGATTACTTAACTCCACAAAAGCTAAGAATGTTGGAGAAAGTATATCAATATAATGAATCCCTTTCCAAAAACGAATGTATAGTCGATGTACAATCTGGATCAATCCAGGGAAATCCGTTCATAAGATTGAATGTGAAGAGAATGGACAAAGTGAGTCAGACATACACCGGATCAAGAGTTGTCACTTATACTGAAACATATAGAGATTCAGATGGAGATCTCCAAACTAGAACTGTGACTGAAACATTGATCGGACATTACACTGCACCTCGTCCTACATATGGAGTTAATTCTTACCTAATATACGGAAATACTGCAGCACCAGACTTAACCTTTACTAGAACTCCAAACATGACTGGAAAGATTTCCGAGGCTGAAGTTGAAAAAATAGCTAAGAGAGGTGAGAAAGAATTGAACAGACTTGCTGATCAAGCCATCAAGCAAGGAAGAAACTTCACTCCTTTAGCAAATACTAAGTTTGAAGTCATGTTTAAGGCCTATGATAGAAACAACGAAGTTCAATATAGATTATTATTCACACCTTTAGCTCAGCAAAACATGTTGGAAATATTGACTGGAAAAGCAGGATTTGGTGATGATTTTGGCTTCTACAAGGAACATAAGATCAACATTATTTGTTCTGCTCATGGTGGTGCAATCTACAACTATGAAAGATTCTATGTGAACTACGATTTCAATGAATTAAAGAAAGACTTTGTAGATGAAATACAAAGAGTCTTCGATTCAATATTCTTCGATCTTATTCCACTATTAGCTATACCTTTATATCAAACCACAGAAGGTGGGGAATTCAATGTCGATGAAGATCTACCTAATGTATCTAGATATGAGGCTGAGACTGTTGTAAATAACTACGATGACTTAGATGTCTTTAGACCTGCCGAAACCTCTACAGACCAGATACTAAAAGTCAATTTTGATGGAAAGAGTAAATCTACTGATCAATACTCTGTATTGTCGACTTCAAACAAAGTATACGATAGGGTATATGTCGACATGGTCATGGCCGGTAATGGAAGATTATATCCTGTCGATGTTCCTTGGAAAGAATATGTTGAAGCAGCAAGACGAACATTCATCCATATAGAGGATTTCAAACCCGAAAAGAAGGAAGGTGAAGAAGAGCCAGTCATGAGTTATGGTCAAAGATACCCTATGAAAGACACAAACCAAACTATTTTCAGATATCGTTGGAATCTAGGCTTTCCACTTGGTGGTGAAAGAGACCAAAGTTATGATAAAATAGTTGATGAAGATATGTAATTCTTTACTTGTTCAAAAAAAGAACAATGATGAAAGTCGAGTCTATTAGATAAAAAAGAAAGGACAAAAAATTATGGCAAACCCATTAGATGAAGTAAATGATCCTATCGCCGAGCAAGGAAGAGATGTCAACGTCATCCAAAAGCAAATTCCTGTCAAAGTCGGAGTAGGATCCACTATTTTCGAAGTTTTGTTGTGGATATTTGGAATCTTACCAGGAGTAATCTTCTTGTTCATGAAGCAAAATGCTAGAAACCACCTCCGTTCTTTGGAACAAAGGGTTCAACACGATGCTTCAACAATTGACAACTTCTTGGAACAAAGAGTTCAAATCTTGAAGAACGCTGCCAAGCTCTTGGACAAGGCTATCGATCTCGACAAGGATACCTACACAAAGATTGCTGCTTATAGAAGTGGAAATGGAAAAGCTGCTGACGACAATCTCAGAAATGAGACCAATGCTAACATCGACAAGCTCTTCGGTCAAATCAACGTTGCTTTCGAGCAATATCCTGACCTCAAAGCTCATAACGAACTCGAAGAGTGCTTGAGACAAAACTCCTACCTCCAAAAGGAAATCACTGCTGCTAGAGAGCAATACAACGATACTATCTATAAGTGGAACCATGACATCATGCAATGGCCTACCAAGATGATCGTCGCTGCTAAAGACGGATACACCACTAGAATCCCCTTCACTGCCAGCAAGGAAGTCAAGGAAGAAGCTAGAGGAACATTCTTCTAAACTAGTAGAAATTAGGAATCTAAAAGGGATGTGTTCAATCACACATCCTTTTTTTATTCGATTTGATTTTTCTATCTAAGTTTAGGAAATAAATTAAGAAATGTAAGGCTTTGTAAAAGTGCTTTCAATAAAACAATATTATGATATATACGTCACAAGTAAAGGATTTCACCCTTTTATAGAGAGGATATTGAAATGAAACATGAAGATTTGATTAAGAAAATGACAGTTGAGCAGAAAGCTTCAATGATGTCAGGAAAGACAGTTTGGGAAACTATGGATATTCCCGAACTTGGAATTCCTTCGATTTGGTTATCTGATGGCCCTAGCGGACTTAGAAAACAAGCTGGTGATTCAGACCAGTTGGGATTGAATGAGTCTTTGAAGGCTACCTGCTTTCCTTCAGTCGCAGCAGTCACAAATTCTTGGAATCCAGAGATTTCCGAAAAAGTCGGAGCTGCAATCGGTGCAGAAGCCAAGGCTAGAAGAGTCTCTGTCTTGTTAGGACCTGGCTGCAACACCAAGAGAAACCCACTTTGTGGAAGAAACTTTGAGTATTCTTCCGAAGATCCTTACCTCGCTGGTAAGATCGATGCTGGATACATCAGAGGTATCCAATCCAACGGAATCGCTGCATGTGTAAAGCACTTTGCCACCAACTCCCAAGAATTGAAGAGAGAGTCCATGGATTCAGTCGTGGATGAGAGAACACTCCGTGAGCTCTACCTCACCAACTTCGAAATCGCAGTCAAGGAAGGACAAGCACTTTGCATCATGTCCGCCTATAACTCCTTAAACGGATACTTTGCAAACGAAAACAAGCATCTCGAAATGGATATCTTGAGAGATGAATGGAATTTTGACGGTGTTGTAGTGACTGACTGGGGTGGAAACAACGACAGAGTCGAAGGTTTGAAGTGTATGAACTCACTCGAAATGCCTACCACTGTCGGCGAGACCAATAGAGAAATCGTCAAAGCCATCAAAGACGGAAAATTGGATGAATCCATCCTCGATCAAAATGTCGACTACCTTTTGGATTTAGTCTTCAAGACCAAGACTCCCTATGACAAAGATCAACCTGTCGATTTCAAGAAAGATGCAGATATCGCTAAGGAAGCTATGGATGAATCCGTAGTCTTGCTTAGAAATGAAGGAAACATACTTCCTTTGAACAATGATGTCAAAGTTGCAGTTATCGGTGATTTTGCAGAGAATCCTCGTTACCAAGGTGCAGGTTCTTCCATCATCAATCCTTCTGAAATCATCTCAGGTCTCGAAGCTATCAAAGCTTCAGGCTTGAACTTCATCGGATACGAGGAAGGTTTCAAGAGAATTGGAAGAAAGACCAAGAAGGGATTAGTAAAGAAAGCATTGGCTTTGGCTGCAAAGTCTGATGTAGTCCTTCTCTACTTAGGATTGGATGAATTCTCCGAAGTCGAAGGTATGGATAGAACCACCTATGTCATCCCTCAAAACCAAATCGATTTGATCAAGGCTTTAAGAGCCACTGGAAAGAAGATCGTCACCATTCTCTCCTGTGGATGTGCTGTAGAATTAGGTGCCATTCGTGACAACAGCGACGCTATCGTCTATGGATCACTCTGTGGACAATCCGGAGCAAAATCCATTGTCGATATCATCACCGGAAAAGTAAATCCTTCTGGAAAATTGTCTGAGAGCTTCCCTTGCCAATACAAGGATGTGCCCTCATTCAACTACTATCCTGGAAAGGATGTGACTTCTGAATATAGAGAAGGATTGTTTGTCGGATATCGTTACTATCTCACAAGAAATATCAAAGTTTGCTATCCTTTCGGATTTGGTCTCTCCTACACCAAATTCAAATATTCTAATATCAAAGTTGACGAGAAGGGTGTCACCTTCAAGGTGAAGAATGTCGGTGATAGAGAAGGTAAGGAAGTCAGCCAACTCTACATCGGACTTCCTAACTCTGGAATCGTTCGCCCTGTACGTGAACTCAAAGGATTTGTTAAGACCAACTTGCTTCCTGGAGAAGAAAAAGAAGTCTTCATTCCTTTCGATGATAAATCATTCCGTTACTTCAACATCAAGACAAACAAATGGGAAGTCGAAACTGGAGACTATGAAATTTCAATAGGTTCTTCAAGTGTCGACATGCAATTGACCACTTCATTCCATGTCGAAGGAACAAATGCACCTCTTCCTTATACACAAGAAGAACTTCCTCACTATTTCACTGGCGATGTAACAAATGTTCCCGATGCTGAATTTGAGAAGTTGTTGGGAAGACCTATTCCTCCTCACACCTTCACATGGTTGAACAAGAAAAAGACAAGAATCGAAATCACCTCAAACACCACTATGTCTGACCTCAAATATGCAAAGGGCTGGACTGGAAGATTCTTCGCTCATGTAATCTCCGGTTTGACCAAGATGTTCAGAAAGTTCGGAAACGAAAAGATGGCTGATACCTTGATCATGGGTGTATCTAACCAGACCGTCAAAGTCTTGTCTAGAATGACAAATGGTGCCATCTCATGGGATCAACTCCAGGGTCTCTTGATGATGTTCAACGGACATTTCCACAAAGGATTGCATCAATACTTCAAGGCTGGAAGAGAGAAGAAAAAGTTAAATAAGCAGTTGAAGAAAGAAGCTGAAGCTAAGAAAGCTAACGCCTAATAAGTAGTTGAAACTCGGTAAGAAAGCTCAGGACAACCCTGAGCTTTTTATATAAAATTATGAAAGAAAATTGTAAAGATAGGAAATGCAGGCGTTTCATAAAACTTTATATTTTGACTTTTATTATTTTTAGGCCCGCTGAATTTCATTTAAAATCTAAAAATATATGAAAGCCTTTCCAATTCTTTCTCTTTCTTGAATTATAATAAAAATTACGAGGTATAAAAATGAAAAAGAAATCTCTGCTTTTACTTTCAGGTCTTTTGTTAATTTCCTTGGGACTTGAAAGCTGCAAGGAAACACCAAGGACAACTACGACTCAGCCTAATCAGACAGATTCTGGTAAGCCGTCAACACCATCTGACAAGCCAGACAAACCGGATACTGGTGGACAACCTACAAATCCTACCACACCATCGAAAGATAGAGACTTCGTTGATGGACCAGCCACAACAGAAGTTCCAAAGGATACTACTCCTATAGATCCTGATGATCCTATCTATGACGATGAAATAGTTCCAGTTTGGGCACAAGATGAAGTCACAGATCCTGGTGACTACAATATCTACTATACATGTGCTAATTCTAAAGCCAAAAGAACAATGTTCTGGCTTTGGGGTGGAACTGGTTCTTGTGGATTAAAATTCACTGCCACAGGTTTAACTTTAGATGGTGCAGAAAGTGGATATACATTCTCTGCTCTATATCTCAACTTCAACACATACTATTATTGTTATGGAAACTGGAGCGATACAGATACAACATCCCATTTCAAAGTGACGAGAGATTCCGCATTTACCGGAACCAAGGTCAAGAATGATGATGGAACTTCATCTAATGCTGATGATATCGATTTGCCTGCACCTAAATCTGAAGGTAAAACAAATATCTACATTGGTGAAAAAGAAGATGGCGAGACTGGAGCTTTCGATTCTATCGAAGGATTGAATGAGTTCTTGACATCCAGCACACCTGCAGTTTGGCCTAAGGATGCTACAACAGAACCATCAAACTACAATATCTATTATTATTCGACAGATAAGAACTCATTATGGTTATGGGGTGGACCAGGAAATACAGGATTGGGTGCCAGCACCACAAAGAAATTTGGTGAGTATGAATTCAATGCCGTCTATCTTGAATATGGATTCAAATATAAGAGATACACAGATTGGGAATTTACTACTGAAGCCACTTTGAAATTAAAGCAAACCAATGTATTCACTGGTTGTTTGCTAAGAGATAAAGCCGCTACAACCCAAAGTGGAAGCGTTGATTTGACTACTATCCAAGCTGATGAGAATGGAAACTACAACATCTACATAGCAGAAAATTCAAATGGAGCAGTCAAAGCATTCAATAACTCCGATGATGCTGTGACATTCTTGACTCCTGTAGTAACTACAACTCCAACACCCGCAGATGAAACAAATCCACAAGACTTCAATGTCTACTTTACAGCTGATTTGAGCAATTATAACGAAGGTTGGGCAAATAGTAGAACCAACATCTACTCTTGGGGAGGAGTCGGTGGTGAAAACTATGCTTTGAACAACAAAACATTAGCTAGTGTTACAGGAATAGAGACATATAAGTTTGCTCACGCATACTTCAAGTTCGGAAAGACTTATTCTGGATTTAGTGACTATGACAGAACAGTAACCAATGAATTTACTCTAACCGGTAAAGACGATATCTTCACAGGATACAAGCCTAGACAAGCAAACGGCGATGCAAATGATACTCAAGTCGAAATAGATAAGAAAAAGTTAGTTGCTGATTCAAATGGTCATTACAACTTGTTCTTAGTAGCAAATTGGAATTCAGAAAGTGGAAATACATTAAGTGCTTTCTACTCAGTAGAAGAGTTCAACCAACATGTCGGAACAACCACAAGTAAATAAGGAGTTAAACAAACAATTATGAAAAAGACATATCAATTAACATTGTTGAGTTTGGTCACATTGTCATTGGGATTAGCTTCTTGTAATGGTGCTGTTCCAATTGAAGGAAGAAGAAACGAAGCCGCAAGTTCTACTCCCAAGAGTACTGCTACTGAAACCGAGCCTTCTGATTTAAACATCTATTTAGCCTATGATGGTGAAAGGACCGATAGAAGCTATGTATGGGGATGGTCGGATGATCCTTCGCTTCCTGGATCTTTATTCCCAGTATCATCAGCTGATAACGTGACATTTGAAAAGACCGGAGATGATATTCCGTTCATTCCTGTCTATTTGACAATCAATCAAGAATACGAATGCTTCAACACCTGGACTGATGATGTTACCGGAACACCTTCGTCTTCGTTCACCTTGACTGAAGACAATGTTTTTACCGGATTGATCTTTAGAGATGCATCAGGTGATAAAAAAGATAAAAAAGGTGATTTAGTAATAGACCCTTCTAAGATTCAAGTAGATGAAAACGGTCATAGAAGTATATGGATTGATGATTCTAAAGGCGTGTATTATTCAATCAATGACTTCCCAGTAACTCCTGTAGAATCCGCCATCTACAAAGAAATCAATAATTCTGACGGAACAACTTCATACACAATAGAATTGAACGCAAAGACAAAGAAGAACTTATTAGAGACACTTCCTGATGCATCCGCTATAAAATCTAAACGATTGACTTTAAGAATCTTTAGATATAATGGAGCTGAAAGAAAATATAAACGCTCGATTTATTTCAAAAATGATGAGTGTGTATTCACCTCAGATAAGATTACATTAGTCTTGAATATCGATAAACCTTTGGATTTATCTTATAAGTATGTCATTTCTCTTTGTTACAATCCTCTTGATTTGATGTCCGACTTATCAGAAGTAGACTTTAAACCATATTATTCATCTCGTAACTTCGATTTGAAGTATTACACCATGGAAAAACTTGGTGCGACTATTCAAAACGGAAACACCATTTTCAAAGTATGGTCTCCTTCCGCCACTGACATCAAGTTAAATCTTTATAAAGATGCAACAACCAAACAGTTAACTCAATATACGATGAAGAAAGATGAGAAAGGTGTATTCTCAGTAGGTTTGATAGGAAATCTTCACGGATATTATTACACATTCGATGTCAACAACTATGGCGATGTCACCAAGGATGTTGCTGATCCATATGCATATTCATCTAACGCCAACGGAAAGAGATCTATGGTAGTAGATTTCGATAAGATTCATGAAGGTGATGAAGAATTTGCATCGGAGACTACAAACAAATGGGCTCCTTCCACAGATAACTATGCTGGAGTCACTATTATGGAAATGCACACTCGTGACTTCTCCTCTTCCACTTCTTGGAATGGAACAGCAGCAAACAGAGGAAAATTCAATGCCTTGCATGAATCAGGCACTTCATTGTCAGATGGAACAAAGACCGGTTTTGACTATGTCAAAGAATTGAAAGACAATGGATTGACCCATGTTCAAATTATGCCTGCTTTTGACTTTTCTTCAGTAGACGAAACAAAATTAGACGATTCCGATTACATAAACAAATCATATGCCGGAATCTATAACTGGGGTTATGATCCTCAACAATACAATGCACCCGAGGGTTCATATTCTTCAGATCCTAACAATGGATTGACTAGAGTCAACGAATTTTCTTCCTTTGTCGAAGATTACAACAAGGCCGGATTAGGAGTTGTAATGGATGTCGTCTACAACCATATGCCTTCATCCAATGGAACTTCATTCGAAGATGTCTTCCCCGGATACTACTTTAGAAGCAAGAACTCTTCTGGAGCTGGTGCAGATATCGCGTCTCAAAGAGGAATGGTGAGAAGATTCATCGTGGATTCAGTCGTATCTTGGGCTAAGAACTATCACATTTCTGGTTTCCGTTTCGATTTGATGGGAATCTTAGATATGAATACCATGGTCGAGATTAGAAAAGCCTTGGATAAAGTCGATCCCAACATCTTGGTCTATGGAGAAGGTTGGTCCATGTTTAGTGGAGATCCAGATTACGGATATCGTCACTATGATATGGGTACCCAAGGAAACATCAATGCCGAAGGTGATAATTGGGTAGGTGCCTTCAACGACGACTATCGTGACGCTCTTCCTGGAAAGAACGACGACACTTCAGTTCGTGGTTACATTCAGCAAGCCTTAGGATATGCCGATGGCGAAGCTATCAACCAAACTAAGTTAGAAAAGATATACTATGGATTGACCGGAACCTATTGGACAGGATCGACAGGAAGACCTACATACAGCAGTAAATCAGCTGATGGAATCGGAGCTTCAATCGCTTATGTCGAATGTCACGACAACCTCACTCTTTATGATCATTTCGAGTTATCTAGAACTTCTTCTATGACTGAGAATGACATCCATAAAGAAGTAATCATGGCAAACGACAACTTACTAGGATCATTATCCTCAGCCTTCTTCCAAATTGGACAAGATTTTGGAAAGTCCAAGAAAATCACAGATAAAGATTTGTTAGTTTCTGACACCTACTACAAAGATCCATTCACAAATGGAGTTTACTACTCTCATAACTCCTACAACTCTTCAGATAAGTTAAATCAAATCGATTGGAATTTGTTGAAGAATAACAAAGACATTTCTACAGCCTTTAGAAAAGCACTGAAGAATCGTTCTACAAACGCTATAGAACTCGGATCATCTTATTCGTGTCTAGATTTCTACAATACTGAGACTGGTGGAAACTTCAAAGCCAAGCTAATCGACAACGATCACGTCATATCCTATTCATTGGATATTCATGATGGAGAAGAGGTAAAGACATACTACTTCGCTCAAAACTTTACCAATGAAGCTATTAGCTTCACACAAGCTGGTACTACAATTCCCGCTTATGGAACTGTTTCTTTAGTAAAGTAAAAAACAATTACATTAGAAGGACCACCCTAATAAAAAGGGTGGTCTTTTTAATTCAAAAACATAACAATCAATCAAATTAACAAGTTTAAATTTCTAAAAGCAATGATATCGATTTCAAGTTAAGCAAGAATAAATACAAGTTGGGCAACAATTAAGAAACCTAAAGCCCTTACCTATTATATTGATAGTGCTTACTTTGAATCTAAGCAAACATCATCTTAGGAGGGACACTATGTCTCAAGGAAAAGAAAAAAAGGCAAAGAAGAGCTTCTTCGACAATCCTCTTCTTTCAACCAAGGTGAAGTCTGCAAAAGCTAAGATCTTCCCTGAAGGAGCTCTCGGTTACTTTGTAGGACCTACTTTGGCACTTCTTTCTAACTCTATCTTGTCAGGCTACTTGAATAAGTACATGACAGATGTACTCAAAATGACTGTTTGGGCCAAGGACTTCTTGACATGGCTTCCTATTATTTCAGTCATCTTCGTCGTCTTAGGAAACATTGTCGTCGGACGTTTGATGGACCACTCAAAGACCCGTGCAGGAAAAGCTCGTCCTATTCTCTTGCTTTCCGCAGTCTTGTCTGTCGTCGCATTAATCGTCTTGTTCATAGCTACACCTTTTAAAACTGAAGCATCCCCTGATTCAATTATCACATTAGTAGTATTCGCCATCGGATACAACCTTTGGTTTGCTGTAGCTTATCCATTCTATTACACACCACATAGTTCATTGGTCACTCTATCTACAAGAAATAGTACTGATCGTTCTTTGTTGGCTACAATCTCCAATGCTACCGCTTTGGCAGCTATGGGATTGACTTCCATGATTCTTCCTTTCTTCATGGGATTGTTGTTTGTCGATAACGGAAATGGAATTGATTCTCAAAAATCTTACCACAATTGGCAAATCTTCGTCATCGCTTTGATGATAATCACCTTCATCGGAACTATCATCGAGTACTACTTCACTCGTGAAAGAATCACTGAAGAGTCCTTCTCATTGCAACAAGGGGATGGAGCCGAGCAAAAAAAAGCTATTCCTCTCTCCAAGCAAGCTAAAGTATGCTTGAAAGACAAATATTGGTGGATTATCATCTGTTTCTTCTTCCTCTACCAACTCGGTGGTATGTTGAAAAACTGCTCACAGATTTACTACTGCCAGTCTTGGTTCCCTATCAACGGAGAATACTCTGCCGCTAATGGTGGAACCTTCCAAGGAACCCTTTCAATCATCGGTGCTATTCCTACTGCTGTAGGTATGTTGCTCGTATGGCCTTTGGCTAACAAGATTGGAAAAGGCAAGTCAATCTTATTCGGTGCTTTTATTTCAGTAATTGGTGGAGCTATCGGTTTCATCGATCCTAAAAACTTCGCTCTTGTAACTACATCATTCGTCATCAAGGCTTTAGGAAGCACTCCTGCTATGTATATCTCCCTTGCTTTGATGGCTGATATGCTCGATCATGAAGAAGCTGTATATGGAATTCGTACTGATGGTTTGACCATGACCGTCTACGGAGCCATCATGGCCGGTATGACTGGAATCGCCAATGGAATAATCAACGCCGTTCTTGTTGCTGCCGGATATAATAGTGCAAACCTCAAGGAACACTTGGGCAATGTTCAACAAGCTACACTTTGGACATTCATCGGTGGAGAAACAATCTGCTACGCATGTATTGCTATCCTCTTCTTCTTCATGAACGTCGAGAAGTTCTCTAAGATCGACCATGAAACTATCAAAGCCGATCAAAAAGCTGCTGCAGAAGCTAAGGGAATCACCTATGTTTCTGCCGAAGAGACCTTGAAGCTTCAAGAAGAAGAATCCAAGAGAATGTCTAGAGAAAACGATCTCAACGAACTCAAGGCTCGTTGTGAAAAGAAAGGTCTCAATTATGAGAATGAGTTAGCCGCTTACGAGGCTAAAGAAGCTGAAAAGGCTAAGTCCGCCGCTGAAAAGAAAGCTTATGCTGATGCTAAGAAGGCAGAAAAGAAGGCCAAAGCTGATGCTAAAGCTAAAGCCAAGTTAGATGCTATGACTGAAGAGCAAAGACACCAGGCTGAATTAGCTGAAAAAGCTAAGAAGGATAAGGCTTTGGAGCGTGAAATGAAGATTGAAGCTGAGTTCGTTAAGCTTCGTTCTAAAGCTGAACCTTTCCGTAATTCTTTAAATGCATAGTTGATTCTATTTGAAAGTATATTAAAACTAAAAGCAATGCCAATCCCCCTCGGCATTGCTTTTTAATATTAAAGAAAAACTAATATATCGATTTTAAGGAAAAATAGGATGCCTGAAACGCATCGGATAAATTAGAAAAATCTCATTATTTCCACTTTTTGTAATTTGCTTGCTAAGATATATGAGAAGGTTTATGTATCTTAGGAGGAAGTTATGGCAAATTTAAATATTTTTCATTATCAAAGTAAGAATTTTAGATGGACTAATGAGGATGGAAGCGTCTCTATAAGATTAATAGCAAAAAAGGGCTATTTATCTGAAGCTAAAGTTATTTACGGAGCTAAGAAATATAACAGTCCACTCCTAGAATCAGAGCCTATGAAGATAGAATTAGAAAATGATTCTATTCAAGTATTTGAATCGACTTTAAAGCTAAAGGATGACAGAAGATTTACCTATGCTTTTAAAGTAAAGCTAGCTGAGGACAACAAAGAAGGCTATTTCTTCAGCGATGGGCTTCATACTTTAAATGAAAATAAAGATCCTATAGATAATTTCTTCCAAATATGTCATATATTCGATAGCGAGGAAACAACAATTCCTTCCATAGCAAGGAAAAAAGGGGCTGTTATTCAAATCTTCCCAGATAGATTCGCAATAGGTGATTATTCGAAGCCTTGTATGAAGGATGTAAATCTAAAAGTGGGAGACACACCAAACAGCCTCTCCTTCTTTGGAGGTGACTTTAAAGGAATAGAAGATCATCTTCAATATCTCAAAGATTTAGGAATTTCAACCATCTATCTAACACCTATATTCAAATCGTCATCAAACCATAGATATGATGTAGAAGATTATTTGAAGATAGACGATAGACTTGGTGGCGAAAAAGATTTTAAGAAGTTAGTCGATAGAATCCATTCTAATGGAATGTCGATAGTTTTAGATGGTGTATTTAATCATACTTCTTATAAAAATGATATGTTCCAGGATGTTATGGAAAAAGGAAAGGAATCGAAATACTTCGATTTCTATTATTGTGATGGAAAACCAGATTTCAATAAAATGAATTATCTTACTTTTGGAAGTGCAGGATACATGCCAAAATTAAGAACTGAGAACCCTAAAGTAATAGAATTTGGTTGTAAAGTTTTGAACACTATAACATCTAAATACAACATAGATGGATGGAGATTTGATGTGGCAGATGAAGTAGCTCATGTATTTTGGACCAATGTACATCAAACATTAAGATCCATAAATCCATCTATTTTGATGATAGGAGAGGATTGGATGGCAAGTGAAAACTATCTTGAAGGAAATCAATTCGATGGGGTCATGAATTATCAATTTAGAAAGATTGCTATAGAATTGATAGCAAATGAAATAATAAATGCCAGAACAGCTAGAGAAAGATTGATAGATTTATTAGCTAGATATTCATGGAACAACGATTTATCTATGTTCAATTTGATTTCCTCTCATGATACGCCAAGATTCAAAACCTTAGCTGAAGGTAATGAAGATAAAACACTATTAGCAACCTTATTAGCTGTATCATATCCAGGAATGTTCATGTCTTACTATGGAGATGAGCTAGGAATGGAAGGTGGAAGTGATCCATTAAATAGAGCACCTATAGATTGGAATTCTTTGGATAAAAACAAAGAATTTCAAAACACCTATAAATCTATATTGTCTTTAAAACAACTAGACGAGTTCATAACTGGAAGAATAAAGATAGAAACCTGTAAAGATTTACTTATTATTAAAAGGTATATAGATGAAAAGAAGTCTTATAAAGTTTTATTAAATACAAGAAAAGACTATATAGATTTAAATGAAGATATAGACGAGGTAGTTATCGAGCATAACTATGACAAGAGCAAGAACAGACTTAGTTCTTACGGATATATAGTAATAAAGAATTAAATAAAAGTAAGGCCTAAATGCAAGGCCTTTTTTTAAAACTTTAGTGAAAATAATTGAAAAGCCTTTCGAATACCGAATTTTATTTTAAAATTTGTGGATGTTTATAAAATTACTTTAAATTCAAAAAGCAACCATAAAACTTATTATTTAAAGTTTTATTGCCTAGATTTAGAATTTTAGTGCATAAATTGCATTTAGATGGATAAAAAAACTGATATTTTTTACTTTTTAGTAATTTACATTTGAAAGTTGTTTGCTAAAATAGAGTCACTTTGAAACCTCTTACCGAGTTTCAAACGTTCTTCACAATCAAAGATTCCAAGGAGGGTAATCAAAATGAAGAAAAATTCAATTTTGTGCACATTAATGTGCCTTGTTAGTTTGGGAAGTTTAGCAAGCTGTGGATCTAAAAACAGTGAACCAACTGATTCAGCCAAGCCTGACCCAACACCTGCAAAGAAGGAAAAACTCGTTTTATCCGGTGCTGAAGATCAAAAAACATTCGTCATGGGAAAAGCCAATGAATATTTGAAGGCTGAAAAGCTTGATAGCAAATATGAATTGACCTACACCGCTCACGGAGAAGATAAAATCGACTCCGAGGTTGCTGACTGGACTGCAGAAACAGCTCCTGATTTATATTCATTCTCTTGTGATAAGAGCACTCCTTTAGCTGCTGCTGGTGCATTGGCAACAGTACCTGAAGAATATGCAAATAAATTGAAGACAACTTTGTCTGAAACTGCATATGCATCAGCAACATTCAATGGCGACCTAGTCGGATATGCATACACAGCTTCAAATGGATACTTCACATATTATGATTCAAGCTTGCCTGGAATTGATGCCATCGTACATGACAATAAGGCTGGAAGCATCGTCGACAATATTGAGGATTGGGTGGATTTCTGTGAGAAAAACCACAAAAAGTTTGCTTACAATTTGAAGGAAGCCTTCTACACTGTCGGTGCTTTAACAACATTTGGTGCATCATGGAATGTTGAATACAATAGAGATGGTTCGGTCAAGAAGGTCACTTCAGACTTTGCTACTGAAAAAGGTTTGAAGGCAGCTAAGATGATGTTGAAGATTATGAGTAGTGATGCTGTTGTATATACTCAAGATGCTCCTGGAGTTAATAACGTAGCATTCTGTGTAAATGGTGCTTGGGCATTATCTAATGATAGCGAAGGAAATAAATCAGCTTATACTGATCCAAAAGTTAAAACTACAACTTTGCCTAATGCTACAGTAGATGGAGAAAAGAAACATATACGTTCATTTGCTGGAACTAAACTTTATGGTGTCAATCCTTCTAAGTCTAATGGAAAGGCTGAACGTTTGAATGTATTGCATGGAATTGCAAACTATCTTACCAGCGATGATGTACAATCTGCTCGTTTCGATGAATCTCAACAGGCTCCTTCATCCAAGGCTGTCAGTGCTACGGATAAAGTCAAGAGCAATGCTGCACTCAGTGCATTAGCAAATCAAAGTGCTGATGGTAATGCTCAAGCTAACCTTCCTGGAAACATTTGGACTGCACCTGCTACATTTGCTACTTGGGCTTTTGAGAATGCAAAGAATATAGTTTCTGACGATGATATCATGACTCAACTTCAACAGCTTGATGCATCAGTCCAAGCTTCTAAGTAAAATTAGATAATTTAATTCAATTCAATTTGATACAAGAGAGCAAAGACTCTCTTGTTTTTGGTAAAAGAGGGAGAAACTATGACACAGATTGAGTATTTGTCTTTGTCTGGATTTCAAAGATTTTTCTACAATATAGGTCATTTCTTTGTAAAAATTCCAGAAAAAACCGCCTCTTTTTGCTCAAAATTGCCTTCAAAATTAAGTAATTTAGGGCAAAAACTAATATCGCCTGTAGAAACAGTTAAAGATGCTGCTGTCTATGGTGATTGGCGTACACGTCTTTCCTTTTTGATTATGGGCTTCGGCCAAATGACCAGGCGCCAAATAATTAGAGGTTGTTTGTACTTCGCTTATGAAGTTTTCTTCATAATCTTCATGGTATTAGCCGGTGCAAAAAATCTTAGTGCCTTAGGCTCATTTGGACAAATGGGTTACACTGAAGTCATTCAAAATGGAGCACCTGTATATTATTTTTACGATGATTCACTTCAGATTTTGATTTATTCTGTAATTGCTATTTTCTTCATTTTGATATTGGCATTTCTTTATATTGCTCAATTAAAAGATTCATTGAAACTACAAAGAGCTTCAATAATCGGAATCAAGACAAGTGATAAAGAGACATTGAACAATATTTTAGATGCTAGCTATCATAGAACATTGCTTTCAATTCCTATGGTCGGCTTGGTTACATTCACGATCATTCCTATTTCAATAATGATTTTGATAGCATTTACCAATTATGACACATATCATTTGACACCAAAGAGTTTGATCGATTGGGTCGGAGTATCAAACTTTGCCCAATTATTCGGTCAATCATCAGGAAATTCAGGAAATGGTGCCGTATTCTTTCAAACATTTAGTCAAGTTTTGCTTTGGACTTTGCTTTGGGCATTCTTTGCAACATTCTCCAACTATTTCTTAGGAATGATTGTCGCTATGATGATCAACAAGAAAGGTATTAAATTGAAGAAGTTGTGGAGAACAATCTTGATTACAACAATCGCCGTTCCTCAGTTCATTTCATTGTTGTTGGTCAGCCGTATGTTCAACCAAGACCAAGGATTCGTAAATTCAATCCTAACAAAATGGGGATGGATAAATGCTAATATTCCTTGGCTGATAGATGGAACTCTTGCCAAAGTAATGATAATCATCATTAACACTTGGATAGGTATTCCATATACAATGTTGATATGTACCGGTTTGTTGATGAACATTCCTGGTGATTTATATGAATCTGCAAAGATTGATGGTGCCTCACCTGCAAGAACATATTTCAAGATTACTCTTCCTTATATGTTGTTTGTCACAACACCTTACCTAATCTCTCAGTTCGTCGGTAACATCAACAACTTCAACGTCATTTACTTGTTGACACAGGGAGGACCAAACTTCACATACAGTATAGCAAATGTTCCTACTCAATTAAATGGTGTCGGAAAAACAGACCTGCTGATTACCTGGATTTATAAGATTTGTATGACTAACGTATACAAGGATTATGGAACTGCTGCCGTGTTAGGTATTATGGTCTTCGTTATAGTAGCATTCTTCTCCTTGATTTTCTACAACAACTCCAAATCAGTTAAGAATGAGGAGGATTTCCAATTATGAACAATAGTTCAACAAGAAAACTTGCTTCACATCGTAGACGTACGATTGCGTCTAATACAGCTATATACATTATATTGATTATAATGTCTATAATTTGGTTATTCCCATTCGTATATTTGATTTTAGTTTCATTTGCAGATTGGACCACCTATTCTTTCAGCGATTTCTTTCCTAAACAATGGACATTAGATAATTACGCTAGATTGTTCGATTTTTCAAAGGAAGCAACTTATCCTTTTTGGAAATGGTGGCTTAATACATTCGCTATCTCACTCATCACAGCCGTAATACAAACTGTCTTGCAGTTAGCCAGTGCGTATGCATTGTCCAGACTTCGTTTCAAAATGCGTAAGCCTTTGATGAACCTCATGCTAGTCCTTGGAATGTTCCCTGGATTCTTGGGTATGGTCATCATCTATTTCGTCCTTAAGATGATTGGTCTTTCAGCAAATATCTATTCATTGATATTGATTTATATCAGCGGATCAGCAATGGGTTACTACATTGCTAAAGGATACTTCGATACAGTTCCTAAGTCATTGGATGAAGCTGCTATGATAGATGGTGCAAACAAGAACACAGTCTTCTTTAAGATTATTCTTCCTCTATCTAAGCCTATTGTCGTCTACACATTCTTGATGGCCTTTGTAGGACCTTGGGGAGACTATATGCAAGCTTCATACCTCGCTCAAGGAGATCCTAATATGTTCAACGTTGCAGTTGGTTTACAACAGATGATTTCAGGAAAGAACTTAATTCTTATTTACTTCCCTACATTCTGTGCCGGTGGTGTTTTGACATCAATTCCTATTTTAGCCTTATTCTTCTGGCTACAGAAATATTATGTAGAAGGTGTAACTGGTGGAGCAGTCAAAGGATAAAATATGAAAAAACAAATATTCTTACTATTATCTAGTTGTTGCCTCATATTGAGTTCCTGTGGAGAAGGTCCATCTTCTAGCCAAATCCAACCTTCCACCCAAGTCCCACCTTCTAGCCAAGCTAGAGAGCCTGAGGAAGACGACAACTATAGATCTTATTATCAAATTTTTGTCGGAGCATTTGCTGATTCTAATGGAGATGGCGTCGGAGATTTGAAAGGAATCGAAGATAAACTCGATTATATAAGTGATATGGGATTTAGAGGAATTTGGCTTTCGCCATTATTCCAATCACCGTCTTATCACAAATATAATACAGAAGATTATTTCAAAGTGGACCCAAGCTTAGGAACAAATGATGATTTGATTTCACTAGTGAGAAAAGCCCATGAAAAAAACATCAAAGTTATTCTAGACTTGGCTATCAATCACTCTTCTCGAAGAAATGCAATGTATAAGAAAGCCAAAGCTGCTTATGCAAAATTAAAAGGAGAAGCTAATGGCAATGAACAAAATCTTCTCAATGGATTAACCCAAGATGAAATAGAAGAATATAGTCGATTATATGTATTCGATGACAAAGGACAAAACCAGGGCGAAAAAATTTTTAGAAGAGTTGATGGTCATTCTTTCTATGTAGAGTCTACATTCGATTCAGATATGCCTGAATTCAACTTCGATTCAGATCTAGCTTGGACATACTTCAATTCAATAATCGATTACTACATGAATGATGTTAAAGCTGATGGATTGAGACTAGACGCTGTTAAATATTATTATTTAGGTGATGGTCCAAAAAACTATGTTGCCTTAAATAAGATAGAAAAGAGAGTCAAAGAAGATAATCCGTATGGATATGTGGTCGCAGAAAACTGGAGTAGTAATGGTATAATCGATGCCTACTATAAAAATACAAATATTGATTCTTACTTCTATTTTCCAGCTCAAGGGGCATCTGGATTTATCGGAGCTGTTCTAAAGAAAATAGGTCAAAGATCTACTTTCTTAGATGGTGAGAAATCGATGATAGAAGGTAGTTATGGACACATACCCGCTCCATTCCTATCAAATCACGACACAGGAAGATTTACCAGATCCAAAGTTGCTGATGCAAAATTCTTATATGGTTGCTTTGCTTCATTGACCGGAAACACCTTCAGTTATTATGGTGATGAGATTGGAATGGCTCAAGGTGGTAGTTCTGACCCTGATAAAAGAACTCACATTGAATGGGGAGATTCATATAGCTGTAATGATTTTAGTGGATCAAATCCTTCTACTTATCCTATGGGCTCAGTCAAAGATCAAATTGAAGATTCAAATTCCTTATTAAACTACGTCAAAAAGGCTAACAAGATTAGAATGTCTAATGATGCTATTATAAAAGGAAAGATAACAAACAATTCTGATGAGTATTCTAAAGAAAATCTTCTTCTTTCAATAGACAAAAAAGTAGATGATAAAGAAGTTAGAATTGTCTATAACTTCGATGGAATTAACACATCCACATACAAAACTAGCGATGGATTTGAAAAAGTTCTTGACGAATTAACTATAGACAACACTACAATAGAAAATAAAGGCGATTCATTCGAGATGAAGCCGTATTCGATACTATTCCTAACAAAATAAGGAGAAAATATATGGCAAGCGTAAAACTAGAACACATTTACAAGGTATATACTGGAGGCGTGAAGGCAGTCTCTGATATGACACTCGACATAAAAGATGGCGAGTTCATAGTCTTTGTCGGACCTTCAGGATGTGGTAAATCAACCACACTTCGTATGATTGCTGGTTTGGAACAGATATCAGCAGGTGAACTCTACATCGGAAATCAAGTCGTAAACGATGTTGAACCTAAGGATAGAGATATAGCAATGGTCTTCCAGAACTATGCTTTGTATCCTCAAATGACTGTCTATGAGAACATGGCATTCGGATTGAAGCTTCGTCACATTCCTTCCGATGTCATTCAACAAAAGGTTATGTGGGCTGCCAACATCCTCGGATTGACTGAGATGTTGGATAGAAAGCCTAAGGCGATGTCTGGTGGACAGCGTCAGCGTGTCGCTTTGGGAAGAGCTATTCTTCGTGATCCTAAGGTCATGCTTTTGGATGAACCTCTTTCTAACCTCGATGCTAAGCTTCGTACATCTATGCGTACTGAGATTGCAAAACTTCATCAAAGATTGAAGACAACATTTATATACGTCACTCACGACCAAACCGAAGCTATGACTTTGGGTGATAGAGTCGTCGTTATGAAGAAAGGTACCGTGCAACAATTCGATACACCTAAGAACCTTTACGAATTCCCTGCAAACAAGTTCGTCGCTGGATTCATCGGAACTCCTCAAATGAATTTCTTCAACGGAAAAATCAAACGTGATGGAGAGATAGTTAAGATAAAACTCGATAAGAGTGAAAAGGAGTTGGAAACTTCTTACTATGACTTTATTAAAGTCAATCCTTTATACCTAGATGGTAAACACGATATCACAATGGGTATCCGTTGTGAGCACCTCCATATCTCTACTGAGGAAACAAAAGCTTCTTTGCCTGTCAGAGTAACACGCTTTGAGGAATTGGGAAGCGAAGCTTTGATTTATGGTGAAATCGACTTGAATGATGAAGAGATGACCGACAAGGAAGCCAACATCATCATTAAAGTTCCTTCTATACCAGAAAATATTCAAATTGGAAAAATCATTCATGTATCCATGGATATGGATCACACTTATTTCTTCGACAAAAACACCGAAGAAACTATTGTTCCTCGTATACCTACAGTCAACAAAATCAATTGTAAAATTGATTCTGGAGAGAACGGTGAAAAGTATTTGTCTTTCTTAAATGCTAAATTGCCTCTTCCAAAAGAAGCAAAAATCATTCTTGGAGAAAAAATAGTACAAGATGGAATATTGTCCATCCCTAATGACGCTTTTAGATTGGATGGAGGCGACATTAAAGCTACTTGTTTGAAGACTGAAATTATTGGCGATGTAAAGCTATTACACCTCGATATAGGTGGTAGAGTTGTGTTTGCCTTAAGTGATAAAGAAGTTCCTTCTAACACAGATATGAATATAGGAATTGATTTCTCACGTATCACTGTCTCAGAGAATAATGAAGAAGTTATCGCTCCTATCGATCAATTCGACTCATTCAATGGAAACTTCTACAATTTAAAGACTGCCTTGAGTCAAACAAATAATAACAAAAAGTTCTTAGATGAAAAGGCAAGAAGAGAAAAAGAAGCCACAGAAAAATATGATGCATTGATTGCCAAGGCCCATGAAGATTACAAGAGAGATTACGAAAACACAATCCCTGAAGAATTCAAAAATGCCGATAGAATCGAAGACCAAGCAGCTAGAAATAACACATATTCCGAATTGGTTAAAACTAGACAAGAAAAGGCTAAACTTGACTTGGAAAGCTTGAAAAAGCAAAAAGCCGAAAGCATTGCAATGCTTAAGCATGCAAAGGACGATACTTTAAAAGAGTTGAAAGCAAAGCATAAAGCTGATGTAAAAGAAGCCAAGGCTAAGAATAACGAGCTTTACAATGGCCTTAGAATTCAAGAAAAGCATTCTTATGAGGAATTTGTAAAGACAAATAAGGATCGTGAGGCTTTGAGAAGAAGAAGAGATGAATATCGTATGTTTATGTCCACATTCACTGATCAAAAAGCAAATGCCTTAGAAGAGAGAGTGAAGGGAATAGATATCAACTTCGATAATGAAGTAAGCAAGGTTAAAGCCACCTATAAAAGAGGTGTCAATGGTGCAAAACAAGCCTATAATGAGAAAAAGAAATTCTATGCTTCCTTTGTCGATCCTATCAAGAGCTTAAAAGCACATTACGAAAAGAAATATGCCGACCTTGAAAAGGAAAAGAAGAATGCCATTGTCATGGCAGGTAATGTCTTCCTCTTCAATGTCAACAATTATTACTTCTTCTCAAATTCTTTGATTTCTGCAAAATTGATTCAAGGCTTAGGAACAAAGGTATTCAGCAAGAATTATTTGATTGAAGTACCTCATAATGCCTATTCGATATCAGAAGATGATGGAATAGATGCAAAGGTCATACATATTGCTGATTATGAAAATGTCAAATTCGTAAAAGTTCAGTACGAAGACAATTTTAAGCAAGTTCACTTTGCTTCATTTGAAACTGATAAAGAATTTGAAATCGGACAACAAATAAAGATTGTATTCGATATCACAAAATGTCATATCACTGAGACTGGAATGAACATCCGTCTCTACTAAGGAGGTTTTTATGAAGAATAAACTCTTATCACTATCCTTATTGGCGTTGACATTGTTAGGAAGTTGCTCTTCAAAGGTTTTATCTAAAGAAGAATACATTACTTTGGGTAAACAAATCACAAGTGAGTTTAAAGCACCGACTGCTAAATCATATAAAGCAAATTTTGAAGGCTACTTCAAGAATTTGTGGGATTCTGAAAATTATCCATGCTCATGGAAAGGTGATGTGATGACCATTAAAGAAAGCGAAGATGAAGGTGCAGGATACGAAGCCCAATCTGCCTTATTTTCAGTGCCTACGAAGATCAACACCGATGAATTCGAAGAAACTTATGACACTTTGAACTCATCATTGGCTTCAACATCAGCAAACGTTGGAAGCATCAACTATATGAAAGTCAGCAAAACTGATGAAGGTGGATTGTTGTTTGCGACTGAAAACGTGAGTATGAAATTATTCTTTTACGGCTTGAAGAGCGACAAAATCCAAAAACAAACCAAACCCACAAAATGTATCGCTCATTGGACAGTATATGTAGCGTATGATAATACTGGTTGTATCAAATATGAACAAGCCTTTATCAATCAAACATATACTAGCGATAGAGAAGCCAGTGGAGATATAAAGGCAACATATACATTATCCGATGAATAAAAGAAAATTTATTATTCCTGCACTTCTATTTGCATCTTGCATCGTTTCTTGTAAAGCTATTCCAGAAGATATCGCTTCTTTTTTAAGCAACATAACTTACTATAATGCGGTGAACAAAGTTAAGACTATTACATATACTAGTGAAATGAATGTTTATGATAACAATCAATTTAAAGGTGATGTAATCGGTCAAAAAATCAGTAAATTCACATACAAATACGAAGGTGTTACCGATTCAAACATCGATATTCTTTATTGTACATACGATGTGACCTATTCCGGAACACTTGTATCAGAAGGATTGACGCATCAAAATAAGATCATAGAATACTCAAAAGAAAAGGATACTTATCTGATAGATGTAATAGAAACTAAGGATAATAAAGAAGAGAAGAAAGATGCTGAAGATAAAGGAAACGGCTATTATAATAATTTAGTATCCAAAATCTTTGGCGACTCTGATACATATATGTATGGTTTATATTATGGGCAATTTTTGAAGACTCAATCTAGTAGGTTTTCCGACTTGATGACAGTATCCGAAGATAAAGAATTTATAACTTACGATCCTCCCATGTCTGGAGAATCAGAGGATAGAAGGAATCAATATTTGGATATAATTCTAAATGTTGATAAAATCGGAATGCTCAGTTCATACATAGGAAAATACTACAACGATGAGACTCAACAGTATTCATATGGAACTATAGAAATAAATTACGAATACAAAGGAGCCTAATGATGAAAAACGGTAATTTATCGTTTTATGAAATTTATCCAACTTCCTTCTACGATTCAAACGGAGATGGAATTGGAGATATCAAGGGTATAATCAAGAAACTTGATTATGTAAAATCCTTGGGATTTAAAGGAATTTGGTTCAATCCATTCTTCTTGAGCAACTTCAAAGATGGTGGATATGATATCATCGACTTTAAAAAGATTGATCCGAAATTTGGTACAAATTCCGATGCTTATAGATTGATCAAAGAATGTCATAAAAGAGGTTTGCTGGTCATCTTCGATTTGGTAGCTGGTCATATGTCATGGGATTCTCCTTATTTCAAAGACTCTGCTAAATCCAAAATGAATAAAAACAGCTCGATATTCATTTGGACTGACAGTGCTTGGACTTGGGATTCAGACTATGCCGTAGTAAGAGGTTTGTATGACAGAGATGGAGCCTTTATGGTTAACTTCTTCGTGCACCAACCTGCTTTGAATTACGGATTCAATAAAATCACAAGACCTTGGCAACAAAAGACAACTGACGAAGGTCCTAAGAAAACAAGAGATTTCATAGTCGATGTCATGAAATTCTGGTGTTCTAAAGGAGTCGACGGCTATAGATGTGATATGGCTGATTCCTTGGTGAAAAACGATACTGACAATAAAGATGCAACCCAAGAATGTTGGAGATACATGTTTGGAGAAGTCAGAAAAGAATATCCAAATATGATTGCTGTATCCGAATGGTCTAACCCACACCAATCATTAAGCGGTGGATTCGATATGGACTTCGTTCTAGATCACCAATCAAATTTCTCCTATGCTTTCTTTAGAAAAGGCTATGAGTATGAATCTGATGGAAAGATGCACGGCCAGCCATTATTCGAAAAGTTCGATCAAGAATTATATGACACGGCCATTAAAGATTTAGTCTATAGAATCAAAGAACAAGAAGATAAACCTGGTCATTATCTTGCTCCGATTTCTGGCAATCATGACACTTTCAGAATCGCAGATTCTCTAAAAGGTGATGATTTGAAACTCGCCTACTTATTCTTGTTTACAATGCCAGGTATTCCTTTCGTTTTCGCTGGTGATGAAGGAATGCAAACAACAAGACGTGGCTATCCATCAAAAGATGGTGGATTCCAAAGAACTGGGACAAGATTTGTAATGAATTGGGACAAATCCATGAAGAATCATGGATTTTCCAAAACTGATGGACCTCTGTATCTACCCTACAACAACAAGGACAAAGATATAGAAAGTCAGATAAAGGATGAGACAAGTTTATTGAATCTAATCAAAGCATTGAATAAGCTTAGAGATGCAAACGAAGATTTGACAAAGCATGATGGATTCGAATTATTAGACAAGCCTTTATCCTATAGAAGAGGAAAAACTTTGATTGCCATGAACCTCAAAGATGAGCCAATGGAGATCGATTTGAAACCTGGTTTACTCGAATTATCGATAGGAAGCATAGAAGTTAAAGAAAACAAGATTATCCTCCCTAAACATGCTGCTATCGTATATAAAGAGAGATAAATTGGATAATCTGGAGAATACGATATGAGTTGGTAAGATATGATTTGATACAATACGATTAGACTTAAATTCTAGTAAAAAGCGCCATATAAAAAGCCAAGGATTCTAGCCTTGGCTTTTTTGATATCTATTCTCAAATTATTAAACTAAAGTTGCTCCACCATCTACCAAGATGAATTCACCTGTGACATAAGAAGATGCGTCGCTAGATAAATATATGACAGTTCCATTCAATTCACCTTTTGCACCCGGTCTTCCCATAGGGTTTATTTGACCGTAATAGCTTAAGAACTGAGGTGATTTAAACAAGGTGTTCTGTGTCATTTCTGTCTCGAATAATCCAGGTCCAATAGCATTTACAGTAATGCCGTATTTTCCATAACTATCAGCCATTCCGATAGTCAAACCTAAGACGGCAGATTTAGATGCGTTGTAAGCATGTCTTATAAATCTATCATCCTTATCTCCGACAACGGCATTGACGCTAGCTACATTTACGACTTTTCCATATTTTTGTTCGATCATATGAGGAATCACGTACTTGCTAAAGAGAAAATCAGATCTGACATTAGTATTGAAAGATTTGTCCCAATCTTCAACATTCAACGAATCGACTCCGCCTCTCACTGCAATTCCAGCATTATTCAGCAAAATATCGATATGACCAAAAGCTTCTATTCCTTTTTGAACAGCATTTTTTATTTCATCTTCAACGGTAGCATCGCATTTAACAGCTAGACATTTTCTTCCCAAGGCTTCTATCTGCTTCTTTACTTCCTCTAATTTTTCGATACGTCTAGCACAGATGATGACATCAGCACCATACTCAGCATATGCAACAGCTGCTGAAGCTCCAAGTCCGCTACTGGCACCATTGACCAAAGCTACTTTTCCAGTCAAATCAAACAAATTTTTCATAACTACCCTCCATTACCTTGAAATTATAAAGAAGATTTAAGGAAGTTGTTATTCAAAAATGATAAAGGGGATATAAACCTATATCATTTTGATAAAAACTTGAATGAATTTATTAAAGAATCATCATTTTTCAAATCAATCTTTGTAAATATTCTTTCGAGTTTAGTAGTCGTATGGAAGATAAATCTGTTAGATAGATTAGAGATAATAGATAGAATCGGATAAGAGAATATGAATAAGAAAAGCAACCAAATCCACGCTAGTGGAACTTCAACGGATAAATAGTAAAGGCATGAATTTTTTCCAAATAATAGGATTGGTTTCATTCTTACATCCTTAGGCACACTATCGACTCCCAAGAAGAAATTAGGAATCAATAACAAGAAGAATAAGACACAGAATACTACTACTCCAAATGCGAAGATTCTAAATTTATTCAAAGGCATTATTGTCTTCAAAAGAACTGCAAATGATGCTATGACACAGCTCAATATTGCTAATGGCTCTTCTAAAACAATTATATTTCTATAGAAATCCTGGCTAGAGATTTGGCCGGATAGAACTAATGAATTATAAAGTGTTTGAAAGTCGTTGTAGCTCAATTTACTACCAGAATCATATTTGATTTCTTCCATCAAAGTAGCACCATATCTAGTCTCGACTATAGCATATGGAATAATATTAGTGAATACTAAACTCTGTACAGTCACTACGACAACCAATAAAAATAAAGAAGAAGGAATAGACTTAGATAAGACATTAGTGAAGAATTTCCCTTTTATCTCATCATTAGTATCTTCAAGTCCTAATAGGAATCCACCTAAACCTGTAATGAACCAAGTGACAAGATATAAACCTTCTATTGAGTAAGGAAGATGACCGAACAATGGCGAGAAACCAGATAATCCTAAAGCTAAGAAAGACTTCATTAAGAACAATGTCGAACTTCTCTCGATATCGTTGACACTCTTCCTACCTTCTTTGATGATCTCTGGCATATGGATGAAAGAACCATCCATGATAGTGACATCAGCTACTTGCGATACAGCAGGAGCAGCTCCTTCATGAGAAATAGCGACAGAACAGTCACTAGCCTTACAAGCCAATAAATCATTGAGGCCATCGATGACCATGGTGACTTTTTTCCCTTGCCTTTGAATAGCTTGAACCAGTAACTTCTTTTGCTCAGGTGTACACCTTCCAAATACGACTTTATCTTTTATCAAAGTGGGTAAATCTTCATCTTTAACTCCGGTTAAATCTACATAATTTTCTGCACCGACAAATCCCAATCTCTTTGCGATATACGAAGCAGTCAAAGGATTATCACCAGTAAATATTTTTAATTCGACATTAGATTTAATCAAATGCTCAATAGCATCTTTAACATAAGGTCTAATTTCATCAGATAAGACTAAATAGCAAAGAGGAATAACCTCATTAGTTTTGATATTCTTTTTGACGAATACCATGATTCTATAGCCTTGTTTAGCTTTACTATCAATTTCTTTTAAAAGGGATTTGAATGAATCATCGAGCAGGAAAGAAGGAGCTCCTAATGCAAATAAGAAATCAGGTTCATCTTCAAATACACATCCAGAATATTTAATTTTAGAATTAAATGGAACGATTTCCTTGGCATTGAGATTACTACCATCGTTCTTGAACTCCCTCCTCAATGCATTTATAGACTCTGAATTATCTGGAACCAAAGCTAATACACTCTTAAGTCTTTCAACAATATAAGAAGAATTGCTATATATAAATTGAGTCGAATTTAAAACCATTTTTCCAGTGGTCAAAGTTCCTGTCTTATCAAGACAAACAACTTTGGAATAAGCCAATCCTTCGACTGCTCTGAGCTCTCTGATAGCAGTGTTTTTCTTATATAAAGAAATAATAGATAATGCACATCTTGTCGAAGTCAGTAAGACCAATCCAGTCGGGATTGCACCGACTATAGTAGTTCCAATCTCAACAGCGATAGATTGAATCGAGCTATTAGTTATAGTTAATCCGTGAGAAATTATATTTTGATAAGCTGTATAGCCAGTCACACAGGCAAAAGGAATTATCAATAAAGATAGCATCAATACGATGACATGTACTCCTCTAACCATCTCTGATTTAGGCTTCTCTTGTTTTTGAATTTCTTTCTTCAACTTATTGGAATAAGTTTTTTTACCTACAGCGGTTACTTTGATCTTTGCTGTTCCTTCATTCACAATAGTTCCACCAAAGACCATATCCCCTACAGATTTCTTCTTTTCTATTTGCTCACCTGTCAACATGGATTCGTTCAAAGCCAAAAATCCATCCAATATAATTCCATCGACTGGAATTTGTATTCCTCTTTCAACTAAGATCAAATCATTCTCGACGATGTCATCTGTCATTATTTCGACTATTTCTCCACATCTAAGCACTTTGATTTTAGGTGTATTTACAATTCTCAATTTATTCAACGTTCGTTTAGCTTTACACTCTTGATAAACTCCGATAATCAAATTGATGAATACTATAATCAAAAAAGCGTATTTGCTAATTCCAAATTCGCTATTACCAAATCCGACGCCTAAGATTAAAAAAGCAATTGCGACTCCGAACAGAATAATATTGAACCAATTGAATAAATTCTTTATGACTATAACAAAATAAGAACTCCAAAAATCCCATATCGGTCTATTTGAAAGCTTATTCTTTATTTGAATTGATACTTCCTCATCAGAAAGACCTTTCTTCAAAAGAAAGCTATCCTCAATGTTTATAGATTTTTGTGGGTTCTTATTCATCTTAACCTACTTAATTCTTCTAGCTTGGTTACAAGCAGCAACTACTTCCTTAACCTTATCGAATGAATCTAAACGACAACCGCTAGCGCAAAGGTGTCCACCACCGCCGAATTTGACTGCTACTTGTTGGACATCATATGAACCATCACTTCTAAATTCGACTCTTATTTGACCATCGTTTTGCTCACAGAACGAAACCCAAATAGGATGATTATCTAACTGAGAGATTAGATTTACTTTGCTGCCGGCATCATTCTCAGTCATTCCTAATGGAAGATAATCTTCCTTATGAATTTCAACATAAGTCACCAATCCATCAAAGACAAAATGAGAATATACAAAAGATCTAAATCTCAAGTCGACACTCTTTTGTTTATATAAATCCCTATAAATCGATTTGTAATCAGTTCCAGCTAGTATTAATTTTTCCGCTATTTCTAGAGTCTCTGGTTCCGAATCAAACTGAAATCTTCCAGTATCAGTAATGAGGCCGACAAATAAATAAGGAGCCGCTGAAGAAGGAATCTTTCCGTAGAAATCCAATAAGCATTTAGATAAGACCCAAGTTGCGCTAGGTGCATCTTCTACTCTATAGACAGGAAAATCAACTTCTGAAGATTTAATATGATGATCGACACAAACAATCTTCTTGGCTTTTAAGAATCTTTGATCCTCAACTCTATATGAGTCAGAGACATCGACAACAACAGCCAATGAATTTTCAATAACTTCATCACTAATTTGATCAGCTTCTTCTATAAACGAAGGTAAGTAGCTTGGATGAGTTCCAACACCGTAGACTTTCTTGTCGGGGAATAACTCCATGATTGCATGTTTCATTCCCATGATACTTCCGACACAATCACCATCCGGATTCTTATGGCCGAAAAAAACAATAGAATCAGCTTCTTCTATCGCTTTAAAAACAATTCTTTCTTCTTCAGTTATCATTTTATATAGTCCTTTCTATCAAAGTGGTCTCTTCACTGACTCAACATAAGGTGAGGGCGTTTCCCCACCAGCCGTCTTTAGGCCAAATCTTTCACCCCAGCCATTGGAATAATTCAAATATTCCTGGAAGTCACTATAGTGATTATAAGTATAGAATACAAAGTGAGTATTCACATCATTTTCGTACTGACTATTTTCAAAATAAGAATAACAAATTCTAGCAGCTCCTCTCACGATCTTTTTTCCATTGTTGTAGACTTCGACTGGATATCCGCCACCAGTATCAGTTCCGGTAGTTCCTATATCCATTTCATGATAGTTTATATTCACAATCTTACCATTATATTGTATCGATTGAGGCAGCTCCGGTTCATTAGGATATCTTGTGACATCATTAGAAAAGTAATTGTCATTTACTCTCAAGTATTTACCCCAACCATTAGAAGAAGGTTTAGTTTTTGTATTAGCCACTTGATTACTAGGAGTACTACCAAAGGCAAAGACATAAGCAGCTACTTGCTCTAGTGTCACATATGCTCCACCTTTAAAAATCTTATCTACTTCATTTCCTAAAGAATCCACGATCGTGTAAGCATTATTGTTTTCGGAATAGTATGAGTTTGAATTTCTAATAAATTTACCATCATAAGTCGGTCTATTAGAATCGACTGTAGGAGTAGGGATTTGTTCAGCCAATGAACCAGACATGAAGTGATGCTGTGTTCTATATTTAGCATCAGAATAAGAAATTGCTTCTTTATAATTTGAATAGAAAACATTAGAACTTATATTCTCATAAGGATCGCTATCAGTTACGGTAAATAATAATTCTTTAGATGAATAATCACCAATCACAGCTTTGACTCCAAATGTTCCTGGATTAAGTCCTAATACAACATCGTTATCAACTTTTCCATAATCTTCACCGCTTGAAATGTAATACTCGGCATTTGGGTAGTTACAGACCAAGTTCACACTATCTCCTATATCGAGAGTTGTATTCTCAACAGATATAACTATTGAAGCATCCTCTGGTTTCTCATTAGAAATATCATCTTTTTTTTCGATTACCTCAATATTGATGTAGTCTGCAAGATTCAAATAAGGAACGCTGGCAAATATAATAGCTTCACCAATCATTAATCCTTGTACTTCACCATTTTGATCTACGGATACGATATCAGGAGAATAAGATTCCCATGTTATCTCCAACACTTTGTCTTGATCACCACCAATCAAAGTATAAGACAATCTCATTTTCTCACCTATTGTCAGTTTAATACTATCTTCGGTGATATTAAAAGAAGGGGTTACTATGGCAGAAGAAGTTCTATCAGATTTACCTGTTCCTTTAGAGTCCAAATCACAACTAGCCAAAGATAAACTAATACAAGACAACAAAAACAATTTAATAAATTTCCTGTTCATAATCATTTTAAAAGCCGCACTATTTTATCATATTGTTCACAAATCAAAGTTCAACTTCCTTATAGGAAGATATAAACCATTTATACAAACTACATCAACGGACTCCAACATTGGAGAATGATGGCAAAGAATCTAAAGAAAATATTATGTTTTTTAGCTGACTCTGGTTTGATTTGAGTTGATTTCTCAAAGGATTTTTGAAAATCTTCATTAACATCTCTAATGATTTCTTTATCATCAGTATAAACTGCACTTTCAAATTGTTGATAAAAGCTACGCATATCTATATTGATAGAACCCATGATGGTTTCACCATCGGATAACATAACTTTTGAATGGACAAAGCAGTTGTTCAATGTATAAATCTTTACTCCATACTTGAGCAACGCTTCGGCATTTGCCATACTGACCATATAGACCAGGGGTTTATCAGGAACATCTGGCAAAATGATTCTTACATCTACTCCACTCATAGCTTTGTTCTTCAAAACATCATAAATAGGATCATCTCCGACAAAGTAGGGTGTCATTATATAAAGTCTCTTCTTGGCACTCATCATCAATTTGAGGTAAGCATTCTTACCGATAGGAACAGGATAATCCAATCCGTCGACATAAGGAACTACCAAAGACTTTGATTCTTGTTTCTCATAAAGATTCATGAATTGACTGAAATCTTCGTGTTTTCTACTAACAAACTCATAATGCCTTAAAAAATCAAGAATCATTCTATCGACTGCTTCTCCTTCGACTTTAAGACCTTCGTCTTTCCAATATCCGTACATTCTCTTTTCATTCGTATATTCATCAGCTAAATTAGCGCCACCGGTATAAGCCACCTTACCATCAACAATAATATATTTTCTATGGTCTCTATAATTTTGACCAAATGTAAGTATTGGAGTGAGTTTGTTAAAAGAGTAAACATGAATTCCCATCTTAATCATTCTAAAATAAGTTTTGTCTTTTAACTTAGCGTGGCTACCAAATGAATCATAAATGATTCTAACATCCAATCCTTCTTTAATCTTAGGCTCGACCAAATTTAAAATTCTATTCAATAATCTTCCATCAGAGAAAATAAAGAACTCTATGAAGACATACTTCTTGGCATTTGCTATTTGTGTCAAAACATCATCGAAGAGCTTGGCACCCGTATTAAAATAAGTCAATTTAGTGTTTTGATAAGCTTCAAATCCTCCAGCATTCTTCAAATAAGCAGCTACTTCATTATCATTTTCTACACCTTTAGGAATCCACTGCTCTGTTCTATCAAATATCTTTTGATATTTTTTCTTATCGCCTCTAAAAAACAATTTATCGCTAGCTAGTATGTACACTATAAAACTAACAGGGAAAAAGACTAGCAAGAATAAGATCCATACAGTCTTACTCAAAGAATTCTTATCACTTACGATAACACTAAGTGCACATAAAATAGATAATACAGCAGTGATCACCAAGTACCAGACAAAGACTTCGGCAACCCATATGCTCAACATTATAAGAATAGCAACTTGGGCTAATATAAGTATGCCCAAAAAACCTAATCTTAAAAGACCTATGAAATTTGAATCGGTCTTTATCTTAAATATCTCCTCTTGTTTACGAGGAATTCTTCTAAAACTTTTTCTCATAATCAAGGCCTAACCTTCCTAGTATCTTCTATTATTCTTTTTCTTTCTTTGACTAATGATTTAAACTCTGTATTAAATTTCTTGTTCTCCATCTTAAAAGTAGGAATACACAAACAGGGACATAAGATAAAGAAAACTCCAGAGAGAGAAAGAAGAATTATGGATGCATATAAAGGGATTCCTTCCGGGTATCCAAAATAGAAACAAAGACCTAAGACCAAACAAACGAAAAATAGCAAAGAAAAGCTAAGGGCGAATATCTTAGTCCATTGATGTTTCTTAACCTTGGCTTTATTTAATTTTTTTACATTGCTTTCAAATTCCACTTCAAGCAATTGGAGTTCTTCCTTATTGTCGATAAAGTGATCTCTTTCAAAAACAATATGATATGTTCTATGAAAGATAGCATCCCTTTTTTCCGAAGAAATCTTCCATCCAAAAACTGAATAATAATACTTCACTTCTTCCAAACTAGACACATCCACCATCAAAGATATCGTGTCGTTCTCCATGCCTATCTCTTTCAAGGCTTCTTTTAAATTCTTTTCCATAGTATTTATTAATATATACGATAGTTAAAAGAAATGAATACAATAATTTTAATTAAATAAAGGGTATGTGCAATCGATAGATAAATCGAGTTAAATAAATGGTAATATACTACCGATTTACAGATAGATTATGGAAAAGAAAATTAAATATTCGAAAGAATTAAATTTCAACTCAAAAGCTAATAGAAATTTTATCGATTATATAAAAAATGAAAAAAGAACCTTTGATGAATATCCTTTAAATGAAATCGACAGTCTTATATTTGCTTGGATAAGTTATCTTCAAATTCCTAAGGATGTTGTAAAAGAATTAGATTCAAACCCTATAAGCCTAAACAAACTTCTATCGAAAGAAAAAGTAATAAAAAACATTGATAAGCTTTATAAGCCAAAGAAAAGCCATGAGTTTTTCAAATCTATAAAGGAATCTAAAAGATTCAAAGATATAACAGTCTGTGACTTCGTATCAAAAGAGAATTTAAATAATAATCTTCAATACGGAAGTACATTGTTTAATCTTCCTAACGGCATAAAAGTCATAGGATACAAAGGAACTAATTCAACGATGAATGGATGGAACGAAGATCTGGATATGTGTTTTGAATTCCCCATTCCTTCTCAAGAAGAAGCCTTGATTCAAACCACTAGAATCATGAACAAATATCCTAATTCCAAGTTCATATTAACAGGTCATTCAAAAGGCGGAAACTTAGCAGTTTATTCGGGAACATTCATAGATGAAGAAAAACAAAAAAATATTATTTCCATATATTCACATGATGGACCTGGATTTCTAAAAGACTATGCCGAAAAAGAAGAATATTTAAGAGTCAAAGATAAAATCCATAAATTTATCCCACAATCTTCCGTATTTGGACTTCTCCTAGAATATACGACCAACTATAAAACTATTCAAAGCAATGGATTTCTAGTCTATCAGCATTCGCCTTTCACATGGTTAGTCGATATAAAGAAAAACATATTCATCCCATCACCATCTTTGACTAAAATTGCGACATTGTTTTCCAAAGCTACTTCTTCCTGGATGAATACATTTTCAATAGAAGAAAGAGAAAGAGCTATAAAACTAGTCTTTGGAATAATAATGGATAACAAAATTCAAACCTCAAAAGATTTGAAAAAGCATATTCCACAAGTGATTATTTCAATATCTAAACTAGATGAAAGCGATAAAGAATTCGTCAAGGAAGTACTGAAAGCATTCTTTAGTGCCGGAATCAATCAAGTTAGTCATGAAATAAAAGCAAATCCAAAAATAAAGAAAATTAAAACTAAAAAATCCGGAAATTAATTTTCCGGATTTTGTTTACTTGGTCTTGATGTAAAGTCTCTTGGTCTTGGAGCATTCGTAGGCATAAGCACGAATGATTCTTTCTCCTCCGGCCAAAGAGAACTTTGCAGCAGGCTCCTTTTGAGGTCCTACTTGGATGATATGAATTCCATAGTTTGTCTCTACAGCAATCCAATCAATATAATTCAAATTAGCGGTTGAATGGTTGGGAACTGAAACAGTCCAGTTGTTCATCATTCCATGTTCGATGACAGGAGTAAATGCTTGTTCTTGTTCAGCTTGCTCATCGGATTTGTTGATCTCATACATAACTCTTCCATCAGAAGTTAATTTTGATCCGTATTCAGACAATTTGATGACGACATCCTTACCATCTTTGCTCTTTAAAAAACGTATTTTTTCTTCATTGCTAGCCATATCCTTTACCTCCGCATAATGCTTATTTAATTTTAGGCTAATTTCATTGAAATTAAAATGGTTTGCCTGATAAATTTATAAAAAAATATATAAATTTCATCAGCCTGAAATTAGAAAACAGTTTGACTGCTATACCCTACCCCCGTATACTATAGATATAAAGGGAGACAAATTATGGAAACTAAAGAGAAAAGCTGTTGTAGGCAGACAAAGAGAGATGAGGAAGATAAAAGACAAATAATAATAAGGCTTAATAAAATAATAGGTCAGATGAACGGTGTGAAGAAAATGATAGAAAATGATAGATATTGTTTTGATGTATTATCTCAATTATCTGCTATAGATAAAGCTATAGGTAGTCTATCCAGCAAATTGATTGATCACCATCTACATACATGTGTTGTGGATGACATTAAAAAAGGTGATCTAAAAACTGTAGATGAATTGGCCGAATTATTTAAGAGATTTAATTGAATATGAAGAAAAAATTTAATGTTGATGGCATGGTCTGTGCATCATGCCAAGCCACAGTAAAGCATGCAGTCGAAACAATAGATGGAGTTAAAAGTGCGGATGTTTCTTTGATCAACAATACGATGCTTGTCGATTATTCTCCTAAGAAAGTCGATGAGAATATAATCATATCAGCTGTTCAAAAGTCTGGTTATGACGCCTCTATCCATGAAGAAGAACCATATCAAATGATGTTGAACAAAAGAAACAATGAATTAAAAAAGAAAAAGATAAATCTAATAATCACTTTGGCATTCGTCATATTATTGATGATTTTTGCTATGGGTCCAATGATTGCAATGGAATGTGGTGGAGTGTTTATAACAAACAATCCATTCATCTTAATTCCAATACAATTAGTTCTATTAATTCCAATATTAGTTTTAAACTTCAATTACTTTACCAGTGGCACAAAAGCATTGATAAGCTTGCACCCAAATATGGATTCACTAATATCTATAGGTAGTTTAGCTGCAATAATATATGGATTATATGTTTTCATTAAGATTATTGTTTTACAAGTACAAGATTCATTCTCTAATATGGAAGAGATTCATAAACTTGGAATGAATCTATATTTAGAAAGTGCAGGAACAATCTTAGGCTTAGTAAGCCTTGGAAAATATCTCGAGTCAAAGTCGATAAATTCCACATTAAATGCCATAGGTAAGATGATGAAGCTAATACCTGAAACAGCCTTTGTTATGGTCGATGGAATTGAAATTAAAACTAAGATTAAAGATATAAAAATCGGAGACATCATCTCTGTAAAACCTGGAGATAGAATCCCATTAGACGGAGTAATCATATCTGGAAATGGCGATATAGATGAGTCATCTATAACAGGTGAATCAGTTCCAGTTTTTAAGAAAAAAGACTCCAATGTTATATCTGGCACTTTAAATACTAATGGTAGTTTTTTGTTTAAAGTAACCAAAATTGGAAAAGATACGACTTTAAATAAAATTGTTGAATTGGTCTCTCAAGCTAGCGATTCTAAAACCAAAATTACTAAGTTGGTAGACCGGGTTTCTCTATATTTTGTGCCCGTTGTTATTATCTTGAGCATTATCACTTTTGTCGTTTGGGCTTCTATTCCACCCAATGATATTTCTTTAGCATTCAACTTCGCAATTTCAGTCTTGGTCATATCATGTCCTTGCTCCTTAGGATTAGCGACACCAGTAGCATCATTGATAGGAGCAAAACTAGGAGCAGAGAATGGAATTCTCATCAAGTCGAATCAAGATTTCTACGAGTTAAACAACGTCGACTGTATTGTCTTTGATAAGACAGGAACTATTACAACTGGTAAAATGACAGTTCAATCCATCAACATTCCAAAAGATGATTTAGATCATTTATTGTCTTTAGAATCCAATTCTAATCATCCTATTTCAAAAGCATTGGTCGAGTATTTAAAAAATCAAAATATCAATGGTAATGATAATCTTGTCTCTTTTGAATATAAACCAGGATTAGGACTTCAAGCTATTATCGATGGTCATATTTATAAATCTGGAAATATAAAATTTATAAATCCAATTTTAAAAAAGGAAGAAAAAGAATTAATAGATTCTCTTTGGAATAAGGGACAAACAATAATTTATGTATCAAAGGATGATGAGTATATAGGTTATTACTCAGTATCAGACACCATTAAGGAATCTTCTAAAAATGCAATAGAAATTCTAAAGAAAAAAGGAAAAAGGATCATTCTATTGACAGGTGATAATGCTAAATCTGCATCTTATTTCGGATCACTAGTCGGAATAGATGAAATTATAAGCGAGGTCAAACCCGAAGATAAATTAAATGTTATTTCAAACCTTCAAAAAGAAGGATTGAAAGTTGCAATGGTCGGTGATGGAATCAACGATTCACCTAGTTTAATAAAATCAGATGTAGGAATTGCAATAGGTGCCGGAAGTGATATAGCCATAGATTCTGCATCGATAATTTTGATAAAGAGTGATTTGATGGATGTAGTTAAGTCTATGGAGTTAAGCAAAAAAGTAAAGAATAAAATCAAGACAAACTTATTCTGGGCTTTCTTATACAATTCAATTGCAATTCCATTTGCCGCAGGAATCTTATATTTTCCTCCTATTTATTTTGCTTTGAATCCAATGATAGCTTCCCTATGTATGGCATTGAGTTCAATTACTGTCGTATTGAATTCATTGTCATTAAATTTGGTGAATTTTGCAAATTTTAAAAAAATAAGTTAAACAAATACCAAGCTCATTTTATATAGCATTACTATAATAAGACTTGGTAAAAAAAGCTAAATAAAAATGTTATCATTTTAATGAGTGCTTTTTTATGCTTTTACTAACGGCAGGTATATCGATTAAATGAAAACAAATAAAATATTAGCAATTACTTTAAGTCTTCCATTATCGTTCTGTTCAATATCATGTTCTAATTCTCTGCCTAAAAAAATAGACATGAGTTCTTATTCGATATCAGAAGGCTCGACTTTATATAATCAAAAACTTTGTAGAATTAGTACACCTATTATCGACGGTCAAGGATTTTCTGGTATCAGTTTTAAGACTCCAGATTGGTCATTCTCAACAATGACAGTTTTCTTTAAGAGCGATTGTGCTCTTAATAGAGATGAATTATATACATTTGCAACAAGATTTGACAGTGAAGCTCAGTTTGACGAGGAGCCATATAGTTGCTTAGGAACAGATTTTTATTCTTATTCCACAAAAACTACCAATAGCCTAGGAGAAACAGAATTTTCCTATGTTCCTAAACAAACAGACAAGGATATTGCTGCATACTATATTGGAAACTTAGTGGAATACAATATAAAAAGAGAAGATGGCTCAACATTCGAAGTATATGTATTAATCAGTGGAGCATTTGTAACAGTGCTGAATGTCGACTAATTATTAAGCAGTCGTATCTAATTTATTATTCTTCAGCAAGTTCAAATCGATGACTTTGCTATTACCAAGGTCATCGATTTTTATTTGAACAACTGCTAGATTTGGAATCGGTGTCTTGTAATTATATAGCATTGGATTTATGTTTATCAAAATCGACTTCAATATATTTGAATGAGTTACTAAGACTAATTTGGAATTCTTATAATTCTCAATCAAATTCTTATACCCTGAATCGACTCTTCTAAGCAATGATTCATTCTTTTCAAAACCATCAGCATTTTGTAATGAAGGGTTATCGTATATTTCAGAGATATTATCAAAATGAGTTCCTTCAAATACCCCGAAAGATCTTTCTTTAAATTCATCCATTGTTTTAATGGACTTATCAGTTTGATTCAATTGATATCTGATAATTTGTGCTGTTTCCACAGCTCTTTTTAGAGGAGAAGACAAATAATAATCGAAAGAAATTCCTTTTTCTTTCAAGGCTGCTCCTAATTCATAAGCCCCTTTTTCTCCTACTATAGAAAGAGGAATATCCTTTTGACCTTGGATGAGTTTATTCAAGTTATAAGACGTTTCACCATGTCTAACTAGATACAGGTCAATCATTGAACAGCTCCTTTATCATTATTAGATTGCAAGTTAGCAACCTTGTTCTTCTTTTTTCTTTAAATAATATCTATAAATATCATATAAATAGGGTATGTCCAAATTGGTTTCTATCAAAGAATCTATCAACAATGTAGGAATAGAAGCTGAATTCCATTCTCTAATTCCATATAGAAGGAATGCTCCTTTCCATGCGAATTGAACACCGGATTTTTATTTTGTATAAAATTGTGTTGACTTTTTTTATAAAAATATATAATTTCAATTGTGAAAAGGACACAAAACAAAAATAGAAAACGATGAGAAGAGAAAGAATTGGAGGAAATTTGCAATGATAGCAAGAGTAGTGGATGTCGACAAGGACAAGAAGAAGATTCTAATAAACCTTCTCAATAATCTCGATAAAGACAAGAAGGTATGTTTGTGTACTGAGGTATATGGTGGCCCATACGTAAAGATAATTTATTATCCATACACAAGCACAAATGTTCCATCTACCTATGATGATTTGAGAAAGGCAAAATGTATTCTTGTGAAGAATATCGGCAAAATCATAAACAAGGCATTCTTGCTATTCGATTATGACAAGAATGAGATTAAATCCATCAAGTTCAAGAATGGCTGTGCGTTAATCACATTCATTAGGGAGGAGAAAGAAAACGGAGCAGATATTGACAAGTAGAAAGAAAGACTATTTCGGGGATCCTATATTTAGATTCACGAACAGGAATAAGCAAGGCAAGACAATAAGGACAGCCTGTGTTGCATCCAAGATGTTCCAATGCTATGGTTATGCATTTATACAAGAAGTGATCCCTTGGATGAGTTTATTCAAGTTATAAGACGTTTCACCATGTCTAACTAGATACAGGTCAATCATTGAACAGCTCCTTTATCATTATTAGATTGCAAGTTAGCAACCTTGTTCTTCTTTTTAGAATGTTCTTCTTTTTTCTTTAAATAATATCTATAAATAACATATAAATAGGGCATGCCCAAATTAGTTTCTATCAAAGAATCTATCAGCAATGTAGGAACAGAAGCTGAATTCCATTCTCTAATTCCATATAGAAGGAATGCTCCTTCCCATGCGAATTGAACACCTATTCCAATTAAATTCAACCATAGAATGTTCACTCTTTTTTCTTTGGGTACCATAAAGTCATAGATAATCAAAGCAAAGTATTCTATAGCTAGGATTATAGCCATTGGGCCATGGTAAGCAGTAGTTGTCCTATATGTAACAATATTTCTACTTCCACCAAGTTCGGATATTGCAGGGCATATAAGCCACCATCCAATGACTAATATCAACCATAATTTCAAATCTTTATCTTTACTTATACAAAGCCATAAAAGACTAAAATTAGTTATTCCACTAGATAATTCATGCCATAACAAATACATGGCATATCCTAATTCCGAAGCATATTCACCATTGAAAATAACTACTCTAGAACGACTGACATGATAGAAGAAAACATAATCTACAATGTAATAAACGACACCAAATATCAATCCAATAATTGCAGCATCTTTTCTTTTCTTATAAAACAAGAAACAAACATAAAATATAACAAAAATACTATCCAAGATTATATAAAGAAGATTCAAGCTTCTACCTGGAGTAATATTTAAATCCATATTTGCTATTCCTTATAAATTCATATCATACATTGCTATTGGTCACTTCTCAAGCATTCCACAGGTTTCTTCTTGGCTGCTTTCAAGGAAGGAATCAAAGCAGAAATCGTCGTTAAAACAACGGCTAATAAAACTAAAACTATCGGATGCCACCAGGCCATATCGGCAATATTTCCTACGTTATAGCTAGGATAGAATGTATTTACCAAAGCGTTTATAGGGAAAGTTAATATATAGGTCAAGAAACACCCCAACAACCCACCTACTAATCCAACTATAAAGCTTTCAGATTCAAACACCCAACCTATGTCTTTTTGCGAAGCTCCTAAGGATCTTAAAAGTCCGATTTCCTTTTTTCTTTCAAGAACAGACATATTGGTAACACTAATACATACAATACCCGACCCTATTAATGTGATAACAGCAAATACATCCAATATGATGTTAGTCATATCGATAGCTTGACCGATATCTTGAGTCATATCCCATGTAGTATCAGTAAAAGCTATGACTTCACTCTTGTCCTTTGCGTGATATGGATCTCCGCCTTCTATCGTATTGTCATACTTGGAATAATCGTTAAACTCATTGAGTTTTTCAATGACAACTTTAGCTTCTGATATAGAATTTGGAAGTAAGACAATTGTAGAAACATTCGCCTGAACATAAGCTAATTGGCCTAGAGCCAAGACTTTATTGTAATAAGATTCAACATCCTCTTCAAGGAAGTCGCTGACCAATCCTCTAAGGAAGGATTCAATTGCAGTAGTATCTGTTAAAGTGATTCCTTTGAGTTCATCAGTAGTGAAATCTAAGCCTAAAGAATTTGCAGTAATGAAATAATTTCTTAAATTCTTATAAGCTTTAAACCCATACAAATATCCATCTGTATAGTTATTGACATCATATGGATTAGATGGATTGAAGTTGCTCGAATAAGTAATATAGGCAGTGAAATATTTTTCCAATATTTCCTGTAATTTTGAATAAGTAATCTCTTCCTTTAACTTGTCGCCATCAAAGAATTCATTAGATATCTCTTTTGCCATATCGATGGATGATATCTTATCCTGCTTTATATAATTACCGGATATAGAATCATATTTGTATGGAGTCTTTCTAACAAAGGCATTTTTGAAATCATCCAGCATCGAAAAGGATTGGTTAAATGATCTGATTGTTTCTAATAGTCCATTCTTTTCATCAGTATTGCTATCCTGAACAAATCCTATTCCCGAATTCATAATACCTTTCTTTATCGTCTTCTTAGGTCTTATTATTCCGACTATCTTAGCTGTTACACCAGTCTTATCTGATTCGTTAGGATTTTCATTAGCTAGTTGCATAGTAGTCTTTGGAAAGTATCTATTGATAGTCTTTGTTTTACCATCATCATCTTCTATATTTTCAAAAGAAGGGAAAGCTGTATTTTTAACATCGCCATGGAAATCAGAAGCTTTCACATAACAATCATCAATACTGAATATTTTATATTCCTTACCGAGAATTTTATCGAAGGTGACAGGTTTTACATGAGTAGTTAAAGTTGCATCATAGACATCTTCCTGGGTATCTAAAGGATTATAAAATCCTAATTCTTTTAAAGTTTTAAAACTAACGGCATTTCTATAATCTACAATCATTACAAGTTCATCTTTAGATGTAGGTAGTTTTCCAGCTAAAAGATCATAATTCTCTTCATAATTATTTATCAAAGGATGAAATACTGTATTGGCTACTGCTGAATTTCCACCAGTTCCACTAGACATAGCAGAGCGCATAGATACATCTACTGTTTTATAACCACTATCTCCATCGACACCTGAATTCTCAATATTCAAGCTACTTGGATAGGATGTTATGACTTTCAAAGAATCATCTTCGCTCCTCTTCATTTTGTAATCAGTCAAAATACCATCATTCTTCAACTCTTGCAGGTAGTTATAAAACTTATCAGTAAAGTTGTTATATTTATAAGTATCAGTTCCAGTGGGTGAATAAGTAGGATAGATAGAATCATCGCTGGGATATTCTTCTGTTTGGTTATAGTTAGACCAAGAAGCACCGGCAGAAGAAGTAGAATAAGCATTGATCACTATAGGTGCATTAGATCCAGTTACTTGATTGACTCTGTTTACATAAAAGCTAAAGCCGTTTGCCAAAGCTAAAGAAAATCCCAAAGCCATGATTCCAAATGTTGTTGTCAAAGCCACACTCATAGATCGACCCAATCTATTTACTGTATGTCTTACACCAGTTTTTATAGCACCAACAAAACCCAATCCAACTTTCTTTTTCTTTTCATCGCTTATAGGATTTTCTAAATTATTGCCTTCGATTGCATCTGTATCTGATATGACTTTACCATCTGATAATCTTATGATTCTATCGGTATATTGCTTAGCTAATTCCTCATTATGAGTTACCATGATAACAAGTCTATCCATGGAGATAGACTTCAATATCTCCATGACATCCCTACCGGATTTTGAATCCAATGCACCTGTAGGCTCATCAGCTAATATTATTGATGGATTTCCCACTATCGCTCTAGCAATAGACACTCTCTGACATTGACCGCCTGACATTTGATGAGGCTTATTGTCAGCTTTATTCTCAAGACCAACTTTCTTCAATGCGGTTCTAGCAAGTTTATCGGCAGATTCTTTTCCTACTCTTCTTATATCTAAAGCTATTTTAACATTGTTCAACGCACTCATCTCAGGGAGCAAATTATACTCTTGAAAAATAAATCCTATCTTAAAATTTCTATAGCTATCGAAATCATTAGTCGAAAAAGACGAAGTGTCCTTCCCATCGACTATCATATTTCCACTAGTAGGTCTATCCAATCCTCCTAAAATATTGAGTAAAGTAGTCTTACCACAACCAGAATGACCTAAAATAGCGACAAAACCTTTCTCACCAAACGACAAAGAAACACCATTTAAAGCGTGAAAGACCTCACTACCTTGACCATAATCTTTAACTATATTTTTTAATAGGATCATGTCTTTTTCTTCCCTAAATAATTTTAATTTCAAGTTATTTAAATACAAATTAAATTATATAGGTTTCACCAGAAATAATGATATACTAATTACAGATTTGAAAATGAATTTCATTTTCTGACGGAGAATAAAATGATAGATTTAAAAGATATAACATTCGCATATACGGATAAAACTATATTGAATAATATTAATTTACATATAAACGATGGTCAATTTGTCGGATTGATAGGTCTTAATGGTGCAGGTAAATCGACATTATTAAAAATTATTCTAGGAATTAACAAACCACAAGCCGGAAAAGTAACAGATACATTCAAAAAGAAATCATTTGTCAGTCAATTGACAGGTAATTCAGACTTTATTTTTCCAGCAACTGTAACCGAAGTCGTATCACTAGGTCTTAAATTTAAGCCGTTCTCCTTCATCACAAAGGAAGACAAGCATAAAATTAAAGACATGCTGACAACTATGGGCATCGACAAATATGCAAATTCATCAATCAGTGAATTATCAGGAGGTCAGCAGCAAAGAGTAAGGCTTGCAAAAGCCCTAATATCAGATCCAGACCTATTGATTCTTGATGAACCTACCACCGGTATGGACGAAGATGGAAGAAAAGAATTCTTAAATTTAATAGAAGGTATGCATACTCAAAGAAATATGACAATAATAATTGTCAGCCATGCTTTAGAAGAACTGAAAAATGTCGATTCATTATATAGGCTTCACGAAGGAAAGATAATAAAAGAAAAAGGCGACTGTCCTATTCACGAAAAGTAAAAAACACATCATTTCGATGTGTTTTTTAATAACTATGAATATCTAAATCAATCTTTTCTTTCTTTTCTTTATCTTTCTTTGGGCGAGGATTGTTATATCCAATATAGTAAATATCGATATAAGAACAATAGAGGCAAGCCAAATAAAAGAAAGATGTCAAGCTAGGTAGAGAAGCTATAAATATAGAAATTAATGCACCGTCAGCACCTGCCATTATAAAACTCAGTACAACAGAGACTAAATTTAAAATTAAAACCACGGAAAACAAATTAGCAATGACACCTATTCGTCTTTCGAAATTGTTTTGAAGATATCCATATGATCCTTCGCAAAGTATAAATACCCAAGCCAAGGAAACTATAAATGACAAGACGTAAGAGATGATCAAGGTAACACCACTATCGACTATCATAAACATTCCACTGACTCCGGATACAAAATTGGATACAGCTAAATAAATTCCAGATAGAAATACGATTAATTTTTGCATTCTAGCATTATTTCTAGCTCTGCCGAAAATCATCATAAATACTCCGACTAAATAGACAAATATTCCACTCAACAAAAAACCTAAAACTTGGAATACATTCGCTGTATCATCGACACCTTGCATCAAAGATAAGATAAAGTGTGCACAATAACAAACCAAGCAAAGAATACCAAAAGCAGGTATTAACCAAGAAGAATTCTTCTTTATGAAATTATATATTTTATTCATAAATCCTCCAAACAAACGCCTTTAAACTTTACAACTAAGTCCAATACATTAAAAGAAAATACAAAAAGAAACCTAATCAGAAAAAAATAAACACAAAAATAGAGAAGACAAAAGCCTTCTCTATAAATGAGAACAAATACTATTACTTAGCCTCAGCAACAGGGAGGACGACGGAATTATAAAGTTTCCACATCTGTCCCTTTTGACGATTGCCGGTGTTAGGCTTTTGAATTCCCATACGAACAGAACGATCGATGAGTGAGATAGCATGTTGGAAATCAGCATCGAGAGTAGCTCTCTCAACCTTCTTCTCGACATCTACACGAACTTTCTTCATAGCAGTACGGACCTGTGACTTGTAAGATTTATTACGAAGACGGTTCTTTTCGTTGGTGAGAATATCCTTTTGTTCAGACTTGATGTTTGCCATAGACTAAAAATTATCCTTTCAAATAAGCGTGTTGTATATTACAACAATTAAAGAATATTAGCAAGTTTTATTAATATTTGAAAGCCCTTTTTTAATCGTGGTACGATTTTTTACCTATGTAATTCATCTAACCGATATATCCAATCGACAATATATGATAATATTTAACTGAAAGAGGATTATTCCATGGAATTAAAAGATTATATCGATTCGACAATTCTTAAAGCTGAAGCTACCAAAGAAGACATCGAAAAGCTTTGTGCTGAAGCAAAAGAGTATGGTTTTAAATCTGTTTGCGTCAATCCTTGCTATGCATCATTAGCTAGCAAACTATTGGAAGGAACAAATGTCGGTGTTGCAGTAGTCGTAGGATTTCCATTAGGTGCCACACTTCCCAGCGTGAAAGCATTTGAGGCAAAATCAAGTATCCTAGAGGGTGCTACCGAAATCGATATGGTAATAAATGTCGGAAAATTGAAAGACAAAGATTATGACTATGTAGAAAATGAGATCAGAGCTGTAAAAAATGCAATCGGAAACCATGTTCTCAAAGTAATCATCGAATGTTGCTTATTGACTGACGAGGAAAAAGTCAAAGCTTCTGAATTAACTGTAAAAGCTGGTGCAGACTTCGTAAAGACCTCCACCGGTTTTTCAAAAGGTGGAGCCACTGTCCACGATGTCGAACTTATGAGAAAGACAGTCGGACCCGATTTTGGAGTCAAAGCCGCTGGTGGTATAAGAACCAAGCAAGACATGGAAGATATGATCAAAGCCGGTGCTACTAGAATTGGCACATCTCATGGTGTAGATTTAGTCAAGTAATTGTTATTTAAACAAAAAGCCTTAAGCTCATTGGCTTAAGGCTTTTAATATTCACTTTTAAACAACAGCTGAATTAGTTTGACTGACCATTAGAAGAATCATCTATAGGTTTTCTAGGAGAAGGCAAAGTAAAGTTAGGAAGCTTGGGCTTAATATCGGCTGTTTGATCCTTGGAAGAATGGATTCTAGTAGATGAATTATTAGCTGCTCTATTTTGGCGAGCCAAACTTCTTTGAGCACATGATCTATCTACTTCATCGGCATTTCTCAATTCACAGATTACCAAAGGTTCTTTATCGGTCATCTTTTTGATAAATCTAGACATCTTATCGGATAGTTTTTTGGCCATTACTTCCATCGATAATCCATGGGTGTCTTTAACCAAAGTGTCGAGAGTAGAGATAAAGTATCTGGATACTTCACTTACAACATCCGATGCATCTTTCAGATAAATAAATCCGCGCATTTGGATATCAGGATTAGATAACAACTTTTTGTCTTTCAATGAAATCAAGCATCCCATCAATACGACACCGTCGCTGCTCATAGTAGCTCTTTCATCCAAGACATTACCTTTTACTTCTCCGACAGTAGAACCATCAACTACGACATCAGAAACGTTGACCTTCTCTGGTGCAGGTATGAATTTTCCATTCTCGTCAAACTTGAGGAACATGCCATTATCATAAGCAAAGATATTGCTGTGATTAAGACCTATCTCCATATTGACTGCCATCTTAGCATTGCCCATTACTTGACGGAATTCACCTTTTACAGGGAAATAAAATTTAGGGCGTAATAGTGTCAACATCATCTTGAGATCCTCTTCCTGAGCGTGCATAGAAGCTATATCACGTCTTGTCAAATTCTTTACGTTGGCACCTGTAGCATACACTGTATCCAAAGCCTCAGTGTGCTGAATTTCAGTTTCAGGAACTGAAGGGCAGGCCATGACAAATGCATCTGAATTTGAAATCTTCAAGCCAGGAATTCCGCCATAACATAATTCCTTGATATCGGAGAATAACTTCAATCCGGATTCAGTCAAAAGAATAATTCTTTCATTAACTGGTACCGAAGCTATATCTCTCAATTCAAAGTAATTGCTGTCGGGTATTACCAAATCACCACAAGCATTGAATGACTTTTTGAAAGAAGCCAATGTTTGATTAGCGAAACAAATCTTCTTATCATTCTTGACAGCTAAATCGATAACTTCTTGAATGTTGTAGAAGTTTTGAGTGTAAAGAGCTATGAACAACTGGCCTTTCATATTCCCAACCATATCTTGAATATGAGGAGTCAATCTATGTTTAGGAGAGGCAGAGCCAGGTGTCAAAGCTTTCAAAGACTCACTCATCAAAAGCAATGTTGGATTAGCCTCAGCAATCTTGCAAAGTCTAGGAAGATCGAAAGAGAATCCTCTGACATGGTTATAATCAGATATGAAATCTGAAGTGAATACGATGTTTCCGACTTCTGTACGAAGAGCGAATCCAAAGGAATTAGAAATGCTATGAGTTGTCGCAAAAAAGTCGAAAGTATGACCAGCTATGACAACAGTGGAAGAAGGATATACTGATATAAAATGATATGTTTGGAAACGACGGAATTTCTTTCCGTAGTCCATTCTAATCATATTTATAGTTGTGCTTGAAGCATAGACAGGAACATTGATCAAGTTCAAAAGATATGGCAATGCACCATATTGATCGTCGTGTCCATGAGTAATGATCACTGCTTTAACTCTATCCTGATTCTTTCTTAAGTAATCAAAATTAGGAATTAAGAAATCAATTCCGGGATTGTTGACTGAAGGATACTTCAATCCACAATCGATAACAAATATATCTCCGTCTACTTCAATACAATAGCAATTTTTGCCATTTTCATTAAGGCCACCTAGGGCGACCACTCTTATTTTTTCCATTAGAAAACTAAGTCTCCTGATTTAAGGTAAGACACAAGGTCTCATTCTCTATTAATATAATAAAAAACAAGTTGATTGACAATAATTATTATAATAAAAGCACTTTATTTTGTTTTGTTTTGTTCTACACCAATCCAAGACAAAGCAATAATGGAAGGTCCAGTATGAACTCCAATAATAGGGCTTATTCTTCCAACTACTATATCTAAGTCTTCGGATACATTCTTTTTCAAAGATTCAATCAAGATATCTGCTAAGTTTTTCTCCAATCCATAAGAGACATATATTTTCTTCTTCAAACCATCTTCTGTGATAGTTTCCTTAACTTTGTTAGATAAAGCCTCTAAAGCTTTTCTAGTACCATGAGCCTTGCTTACAACTTGAAGCTTTCCTTCTAAATCAACATCGAGAACAGGTTTGATATTCAAAGCACCAGCAAAGAATCCAGAGACTTTGCTGACCCTGCCACCATGAACCAAAGCCCCCAAATCATTGACAGCAAACCAAGTATAGATATGATTTCTCTCTTCCTTCAAAGTAGCTTCCAAATCTTCCATAGACAATCCTTGTCTATAAAGTCTAACGGCTTCCTCAATCATCAAAGAATAAGAAGGAGCTACAGTTCTTCCATCGAATACGACAATCTTTCTATCGGGGAAATCAGCTTCTAGTTGAGATTTTGCAACCAAAGCAGATTGATAAGTTCCGGATAATCCAGAAGAGAAAGGACAAATGAAGACATCTTTTCCTTCCTTTAAAAATGGAGTTGAATGATTGATAAAATCAATAGGTGTGACCTGAGCAGTCTTACCATAAATCTTATCCGATTGATTCTTATAGAATTGATCTACAGAAAGTTCTCTATCATCCTGATAGCGAAGATATCTTTTGCCTTCCATTTCAAAAGCTAAAGGAATTATGGTAACTCCGTTATCTTTATCATAAGAAGGTCCTAAATCATTACAGCTATCAAAAATCAATTCATATGCCATAGAGTAATTATCCTTTCAATTTTAAAACTTTTAATATTTTACTAGAAATAATGTACATTAGAGAAATAAAAGTACATAAAATCAGCATTTTCATAAAATAAAGTCTATAATTTTAAGAAATCTAGAAGGTTTTATGAATATGAAAATAAATAAGACAAATGTCATGCGTATCTTAGATCAAGAAAAAACTGAATATACGCCTTTCTTCTATGAAGCAAATCCAAAATTGACAGGAGAAGAAATAGCAAAGATACTAAATGAACCTGTTGACACTGTTTTTAAAACATTGATTTGCCAGGGGAAAAGTCATTCATTCTATGCATTTTTAATTCCAGTTGCAAAAGAACTGGATTTAAAATCAGCAGCAAAAGCCTGTGGTGAAAAGGAAGTCCAAATGTTACCTTTGAAGGATTTGCTTCCTACAACCGGTTATGTACATGGTGGATGTTCGCCGATAGGTCTTAAGAAACATATGAAACATTATATTGACGATTCTGCATTATCTTATGATTACATCTTCTTCTCTGGAGGCAAAGTCGGTGCACAAGTAAAGCTGAAAACCCAAGATGCGTTAAAAGTAGCAGAGCTTATTCCAGCATCGATAAGTAAAGAGCCTGACCAATACTAAAAACTTATCGTAAATGTCGTCCCAATATCAATCTTGGAATCTACATTAATCTTATATCCATATCGTTGGCAGATATGCTTAACCATAGCCAAGCCTAATCCGCTGCCTTCTGCCCTTACATCCGAACCCCTATAAAACCTTTCAAAAATCCTAGAAAGATCATTTTGTGGAATCCCAACACCACTATCTTTTACAATCAATTGATTCTTGTAAGGGTCGATAATGATGACTACACTCCCATATTCTTTATTGTATTTAATGCCATTCTCAATGAGATTTGCTAGAAGCCTCTCACAATCTCTTCTTTCCATTTCAACATACAAGGTTTGGAGATCTTTTATAATATTAATCTTCTTAACTAAACACTGTTCTTTAAACGAATTGCACACAACACTGGTCATTTCAGCCAAATCTATCTTTTCTCTATTCAGTGGAACATTGCTTTCCATCTTTGCTAAGGAAAGCATATCCTTGAGCATTCCATTTAAAGTCTTAGCTGAAGTCAAGGCATCATTAGTCATCTCTCTTACTTCTTTTTCATCAGTAACAACGCCATCTATTATCATCTCTAGATAGCCGATAACAGAAGTCAAAGGGGTTTTCATCTGATGAGATGCGTAGACCATAAAATCACGTTTTGTGTCTTCAATTCGTCTTTGATTAGTTACGTCATAAACTAAAATAGCTGTACCTTTTTCACCTAGTGCTTCTATAGAAATAGAATAAATAATGTTTTGAACATTCCAATCGAAAGATATTGATTGCTTTTGATTAAGGCAATCTTCAATCTTAGATTTTAAGTCCAATAAAATATTATCTTTTCCCTGCTCTTTTATGGAATAATAAAATTTCTCAATTGCTTTATTCCTCAGTAAAATGTTTCTTTTTGAATCCAATAGAATAAGTCCGTTAGGCATGGAATCTAGCAATGCGATAGTACGTTCATAAGTTTCTTTGATGTCATTATCCATATTAATGATCTTGTTTGACGCTTCATCTATTGTTGAAATCATCAAATCCAAATCACCTTCATATAGATATGGATTTTCTAAATGACCATAAGAATTTCCAAGCTTGTTTAAAGAAGAGCCTAGCCTATTTGTTATTTTTTTATTCTCAACGCAGACAAAGGCAATAAGGCATGCATCCGTTATAGTTACAATAGGTAATCCTATGGATAAAAAATAAAAACTGATTTTTTCATCATTAGGAACATCCATTTTTATATAACCATATTTGTTAGACTCAAACTTCATATAACCTTCATATCGATCGGGATTATAATCGATATAAGTGGTAAGGGACAATTTATCGTATCCCAAATTATGGAGAAAAGCTGAGTCAACAGTCTTTAAAATTTTGCTATCATTGTCTATTACTAAATCTTGATTATCTTTTAAAAGAATCAAAGAATTATTTATTCTATCTATAGAAGAATTATGTGAGACACAAAAGGAAGCTATAGAACCAGCTAGATAAAAAACATAGCTGACTGATATTCCTACTATAGAAAGCTTAATATAATCCTTAATTTTCATCCTCTAATATTCCCAACTTATATCCTATACCATAAACCGTTTGAATCAAAAGACCTTTTGAATCATTTAGCTTCTTTCTAAGCTCTTTTATGTGCATATCGATAGTTCTAGTCTCCAAAGCCTTGTTATCACCCCAAAGAATAGAAATCAATTGTTCTCTTGAGATGACATCGCCAATATTTTCCATCAAAGTTTTTAATATGGTGAATTCTGAAGCAGTTAAATTCACCTCGTTCCCGTTAAAAGTGACTCTATGTTGGTTGACATCCAAAACAAGTTCACCATATGACAAAACACTTTGTTTTATCGTCCTTCTATAATGTGCATTAATACGAGCAATCAATTCCAAAATATCGAATGGTTTTTCGATATAATCATCAGCTCCTCTATCCAAGCCTTCAATTTTATCAGCGAGCATGTTTTTAGCAGAGACTATAATGATATCGACATCATCACCACCTTCGCTTTGTCTAACCTTGGTTATCAAATCCTCACCAGTATAGTCAGGAAGCATTAAATCCATTAGAATCAAATTCGGTTTTGTTTCTTTGAAAGCATCCAAGAAACTTTGACCATTCAAGAAAGAATGAATGGAATATCCTTCCTTCACCATAGTCAAATTTATTATTCGAGAAATATTTACATCATCTTCGACACTATAGATTATATATTTCGATTTATTTAAAGAGTTGTAATAGCCACTCATAAAAGACTCTCCTAAATAATTACGCTATCTTTATGGAATCCATTCTTAATAAACACTACCCATTCAGCAATGTTAACAGCATGATCCACAATTCTTTCCAAGTATTTAATAATCAAGGTTTGATAGACAACATAAGCACCACTTACCTTTTTCTCACTATTTTCTTTGATGAGTTGATCCAAGATTGCATCGACTTTAGAATCGACTTCATTGTCTTGAGCAGCAATTTCCTCCGCTAGTTTAAAGTCAAATCTAACGAAAGCTTTAACTGAATCATCATACATCTTCAAAACATAATCGACAAATTCTTGAATCAAGTCTTTATCCTGTCCTTTTTCACCCAAGACTTTAATCTTATCTGCATCTTCCTTTATATCCCTAGCATGATCACCGATTCTTTCTATATCAGTTACAAGTTTAAGACATCCAGTAACTCTTCTAAGGTCAGTAGCATATACTTTTTCTCTAAGCAAAATTGAAAGACACCAAGCCTCAACATTTCTTTCACAATCATTTACTAAATGATCGTCGATCTTTGTATCAAAAACTATCGATTCATCAGAAAGATAATAAACTAAAGAGCGTCTCAAATATTCACGAGTCAAAGAAAACATTTTTTCAATTTCTTCATTGATTGCAATCATTTCTTGATCAAATGTCATTTTGCTTTTCCTCCTTTAGATTAAGAGAATCTTCCCGTAATATAATCTTCACTCTTCTTCTCTTTAGGATGTGAGAAGAATTGTTGGGTAGGAGCAAACTCTATCAAGTTTCCAACCATGAAGAAGGCAGTATAGTCAGAAACACGGGTGGCTTGCTGCATATTGTGAGTGACTATTACTATTGTATATTTTTCTTTGAGTTTATTCACTAGTTCCTCGACTTTTTTTGTAGCGATAGGATCCAAAGCAGAGGTAGGTTCATCCATCAATATGACTTCAGGCTTCATAGCAATACATCTAGCAATACACAGCCTTTGCTGCTGACCACCAGACAAAGCTAAGCCGGATTTCTTTAACTTATCTTTTACTTCGTCCCATAAAGCAGCTTCTCTCAAAGAAGACTCAACTAATTGATTCAAAAATTTCTTGTCATGAATACCTTGGCATCTAGGTCCATAGGTAATGTTATCCCAAATAGACATAGGAAATGGATTAGGTTGTTGGAAAACCATTCCTACTTTGGTTCTCAACAAAATCTCATTCATCTTTCTTATGTCTTCACCATGATAAAGAATTTCACCGGTTATTTTGCATCCATCAGTCAAATCATTCATTCTATTCAAACAACGAAGGAAAGTTGATTTACCACATCCAGATGGTCCGATAAAAGCCGTGACTTTATTTTTTTCAATCTTCATATCGATTCCATGCAAAGCTTCAAAATCACCATAGCTAAGCTTAAGATTATGTATATCGAAGACAAGTCTTTGAGAGTTTTGAAGATCTTTTTCCTCTTGTGCGGCAACAGCTGGTGCACCTATCAATGGATCTTTTCCGACTTCGATTGGATGCCCCATTTCCAAATCCGTTCTACTATCAGCTTCATGCATCTTGGCGAGTTTTTCAGCTCTCTTTTTCTCTTCTTCAGTCATTTTAGATAGCCTCCTTTTTAGATTGTCTCTTCTTCTTAATCTTATGAATAATCTTAGTAAACCATGTCTCAGAAGCATTGGCTTGATATCTATTCAAATAATGAGATACGATCGACAGTAGTACGTTCAATATCAACACCATAAACAATATTACTATAGAGATTGAGCATGCTGCATCATAGTTTGGATTCTCACCAGCCATGATATACCAAATATGTGTGGCCAATGTTGTGGCAGGACTCAATATTTGAATGTTGTCTTGAATAGTGATACCCACAGCAAACATCAACGAAGCCGATTCTCCAATAATTCTTCCAGTAGCTAAGATTGTACCAGTCAAGATTCCACTCATAGCATTTGGAAGAATTACCTTGAAAACTGTTTGAGATTGGGATGCTCCCAACGACAAACTAGCTTCAGACAAGGATTTAGGAATTACTTTTATTGCCTCTTCCGTATTCTTAATAATGATAGGCAAGACCATGATAGCTAATGTCAAAGCACCAGATAATAATGAACCTTGATGACCACCACCAGAAGTGATTGGAATGAAAACCATAGCTCCAATCAATCCAAATATAATAGAAGGTATACCTGATAACAAATCGATTGCGGATCTAACCATCGAAGTAAACTTATTGGGCTTTGAATAGACAGCTAAATAAATAGCTCCTCCTATTCCTAGAGGTAGAGCAAATAGCAAAGTCAAAAGAATCATAAAAATAGTAGCTACAAACGATCCTCTAATTCCATCACCACCATATGTGATGTTCGAAAGAGTGATCATTGTAGTTTTATCCATGACTTCCATGTAGTATTGAGCATAAGTCTCATCTTTAGGCTTCTCTGCCTTGACACCGACTGAAATGATTTGGGAATCATCCGTAAAGATAGTAAATCCAGCTAAGTTCCATCCTACAACAAAAGGAGCTGCATTCTCATTCGTATCGACCATCTCAGTAACAAGAGGCGAATTAGAATCGAGATAAGTTATCTCGACCGTAGCTTGACCATCGTTCGATTTAGAATCTTTTACAGCAATTCCCCATCTAGAAGAATAAAATTCATTGCTTTTAGGATCATACGAATATTGAGTTGTTCCATCGTTATAATACCCATCTTTAGTCATAGCGGAGACTTGCTGAGATTTATAATCCCCGGAGAAGAAATTCCAACTCAAGGTTGACCAACCTTTGTGGAACACAAAGATAATAATAGCCAAAACAGCCATGAAAGTCACACCGGTGAACAGCCAAGTAAATCCAAGCTTAAATCCAGATCCAATCTTAATTCTATTTTTGTTTTTCTTAGAAGCATTCTCTATATACTTTTGTTGATAAGAATCAAGTTCCAAAGATGTAACATCAGAGGATTCATCTGAGTTAAACACCATAGATTCAACTTTGGGGAGCTTCTTTTTTCTCAAAATAACCTTTGCTAAAGCGACAGCATCTTGAAGAGAATTAAATCCATACTTATAGATAGTTGTGACATCCTTGTTTTTCTTTATTTTCTTCATGTCTGCTAAAAGAGTATTATTATCGATTGATTTAGAGGCACAAAGCTTGCATAGTCTTTCAATCTCGACATTAATATCCAAATTGGTATTCATGCTTTTGCCTCCTTTCTCTTAGCTTTTCTACTAGGCTTTACTATTCCATTTCTCTTTCTATAAATAGCATCTCTAATAGCGTTCAATCCAACGTTAGTAATAATGATAATCAACATCAATATAAGACCTGCAGAAAAACGAGCTTCATAGTTTAAAGAACCTATTGTGGCTTCTCCTATTCCTTTTAACATGACAGTCGTTATAGTAGCTGTGTTCTCGAAGATATTGAATTCTGGTCCAGAGATTGCACCGGTGACCATTTGAATGGCTGTCGCTTCTCCTAAAGATCTACCGATTCCCAAAATGATTCCAGCAAATATTCCGCTTTGAGCATCTGTCAATACAATCTTAAAGTTAGTTTGAGTAGGAGAAGCACCTAAGGCCAAACTAGCTAAGATCATCTTTTTATCAACTGCTTTTAAAGCTGTGACAGACATTGAGGTAATAGTTGGAAGAGACATCAAAGCCAAAACTATAATGGCTGACAATCCAGATTTTCCACCAGCTGTTTGTATTCCGAAAAAATTACCAAAATCTCTGACCATCGGGCAAATAAAACCCACACCGAAAACACCGATGATAACAGAAGGAATACCTGCTAAGACTGTGACCACAGCATTTAACAACTCGCCGATTGGCTTTGGCGCAATTCTTGTAATACATAATGCAGTCAAAACACTTAGAGGAATTGAAATAACCATAGACAAAAGAGTTAAATAAAGTGTGTTGACAAAAATCCAAAAGACACCATAATTACCAGCTTCCAATTTGATTCCAGTGAAGAAATAACCTGCATCTAATTTTTCTCCACTAGGATATTCCTTAAAGAATGGTTGAATACCAGAGCAGATGAGATAACCTAAAGTCACTAAAACAATAATGATACAAAGAGAAGCTAAGAAAAAGAAAATACCTTTGACAATTTTGTCTGTGAGCATTTTTCTTTCACAGCCCTTCTTAGTTTTTTGTTCAATTGACAATGCCAAACTATCGTTTGATTGATCCATTGACCCTCCTCCTTAAAACCGACAAAAGCCGGAGATATTTTTCCGGCTTAACTACCAATTATTTAATAACAAAACACGAATTAAGCAAGTTCATTCCACTTGGTAATTTGTGAAACACCATCTTTGAACAAATCAGCCCATTGAGTATCTTTGGAATCGAGATAAATTCTAGCCAATTGCGTTCCAGTGATGTTAGAAACAGAAGTGTTCTTAATATTGACGATGGCGACTACTGCATCAGTGCAGATGTGATCATGTTTAGAGCCAGTGATTCCACCCAAAGTTGTCAACTCGGCATCGTCCAATTCACGAGACAAATATCCGATTTGAGCAGTCTTGCTTTGGAGATTAGGAACAGCAGTTCCAGATCCAGTTTGCTTTGAAATATCAAACTTAGGAGCCTTGGTGGAATCTGTCCAAAGAGCGATAAATGCATTCTCAGTAGCAGTGGAAATGTTCTTTACTGAAGTAGACCCAGCAATTCCGATAGTCTTAGAAGAAACATCCTTGGTGAAGATGGTATAATCCGAAGTCTTAAATGAAGCAGCATTCTTCAAAACATCTGCATTAACAATACCACCATTTTGGCTGGCGATTGCTAATCCTTGTTTTGAGAATGTGAAATCCCAATATGCTTTAGCCAAATCATTCAAATCGGAATCAGCATTGCTTCCGGTATCAGCTACAATATTGAAGTAACGCTTCAACTTGTAAGTTCCATTCAAAGCATTCTCTGAAGTAGCCTCAACACCCTCAAACTTCAATCCTTTGACACTAGTGTTATTCTTCAACGAATCCAAAGAAGCATATCCGATTCCATAAGTATCGTTGGCGATTGCGGAAAGCATATCACCATTTTCAGCCACTTCGTTAGTCCCGGAAACAAGTCCACCCTTTTTTCCATTTGCATAACCGATTTTCTCGAAGAAACATTCTCTGGTTCCAGAAGTTGTAGGTCTGGTGTAAACCTTGATATTTGAATCAGTTTTGAAGTCAGCCTTGTCGGATGGTTTCTTTGAAGTATCAACACTGCAGCTAGCCAAACATCCGAATGAACAAACCAAGACCAAACAAGCAATCAATCTATTCTTGATCATTTTTAACCCCTTTTTATGGTTCTCTTTAAAACCTAATGTATTATCCTCCCATGACATTTTCATTGAAACCATAATCTTGTAAAGGAATGTAAAGAAGTTGTAAAGAAAAATGGTAAGATCTTCACCTTACCAAATACTTCGTGAAATTAAGTATGTATAACTCCATTTTCATATCCGCATCATCTAATTCAAACTTTATTTCTTTTTCAATTTTAGATAAATCCACCATTGATTTTAACAGCGATAGGGATGATACTTTTGAAAGCTTATCCATGGCAAATCCAACTCTTCCAGGTTTGCAATTCAATTGTTGAGCCATGGAGTATTTATCCATTCTCATCGCTTTAAGATAACTGACTTCAAACAAAAATCTAAGTTGGGAAAGAAGCATGGGTAACAAAGTCAAAGGAAGTCTTCCACCTTTTATCAAATCTCTATATAAAGCCAGTGCAGACTTCACATCTCCATTCAACAACAAGTCACATAAATCAAAAGTATTATCTTGAAGAGGTTCTTTCACCAAGACATTCACATCTTTAGTCGAAACATTGGATGAGTACTCCAATAGAAGTTTGACATTATTTATATATGATCTAAAATCATTTCCAACTCTATCTTTCACCAATATGCAGGCTTCTCTATCTATCGTTTTGTTCTGCTGAGCTGCTATTTTTTGACCGTATCCTATATATTCACTATCTGAAGGAGATGTTATATCCAAAAAAGTGGAGACCTTTTTCAAACTATTAAGTAATTCACCTCTTTGCACTTTGCCATCTACTAATATGTAAATAGAAGTGATATCACTAGGATTTTTCAAATATTTTATGAAAGCCTGGATATCATCTTTATTAGGACCGCCTCTCTTCTTAGGTTGAGACAAAAAATCACATCCGGTCAACAAAATGACTTTATCTTCACCCGAAAAAGACATCGTCAACGCTTCATCCACTAAAGTTTGAAGAGAATCTAAATTTGCGTCGATATGAAAGTAATCCATATCTCTATCGAGATTTGGGTAATCCTTTTTTATGGCGTCGTTTACGAAGATTCGACCGTAACCTTCATCTTCGCACTGAAAAACTTTAATCAAGACAACAGTTCCTTAGATGTTAGTCTTCAATTTTTTCAACAGGATTAGATGGTTCATCTTCAGAGACTACCATCTTTTCAATGACGACTGGTTCATAAGGCATATCTGAGAAAGGCTTATGAGTTCTAACAGCAGCAATTTTATCCAAAGTCTTGAATGAATCCACATCATTTACTTCAATATGTCCAAAAGCTGCATATTGTCCATCCAAGAATCCATCATCAACATCACAGATAAAGAACTGGCTTCCTGCTGAATCAGGATCTTGAGCTCTAGCCATTGAAATAACACCTCTTTTATGAGAAAGTCTGTTGTCGACTCCATTTGCCAAGAACTCACCTTTAATTCCATATCCAGGTCCACCGACTCCTGTTCCTAATGGATCACCACCTTGAATCATAAAGTGCTTGATAATTCTATGAAAAGTCAATCCGTTATAGAAACCTTTTCTAGCCAATTCCACAAAGTTAGCACATGTATTAGGTGCATCTTTGTAATCCATCACAACCTTGATAGAGCCAAAGCCCTTAACAACTATTTCAATCATTTTTTTATGTCCTCCGTTTTATGCTTGATTAATATAACATGTTCACTACCCATTCCGTTGATGAAAGAAGAACCGTCGCAGGGTTTCTTTCCAGGCTTTTGAATACTTGTTATCAAAACCTGACCATTGTTCAATCCTAGTACTAAATGTTTCTTATCCACTGCTTTTAATTCACCTTTTTTAACACTTTTGTCATCATATGGTAAACAAGATAAGATTTTTAAAGGTTCATCTCCATTCATTGTTCTAATAAAAGCACCAGGCTTAATAGAGAAAGCACGGACGATATTAATAAACTTATCAATTGAATAATCCAAATCCAATTCCATATCATCTTTGGTTATATAGTGACAAAAAGTGGCTTGACTCTCATCTTGAGGAATGCCTTCTAATTTTCCTTCAAAAAACAATGGAAGCTTATTCAAAACGAGATTTATGGCGACATCGGATACCTTCTCTTCGAGAGAGGTGAAATTCATATCCTCAGGGATTTCAATGACTTCACAAGCAAACACCCTTCCTGCATCCATAGCTTTGACCATCTCCATCAAACATACCCCTGTCTTTTTGTCTCCATCGATAAGACAGGTTTGAATAGGAGATGCGCCTCTTAATTTAGGAAGCAATGAGGCATGTACATTCAAAGGCACAAGTTTTGAATAACCTAAAACTTTAGTAGAAAGAATCTGACCATAAGCATAAGTCAACAAAAGATCGGGTTTCCATTCATCTAAAATAGAATAGTCTTTATTTAATTTTAAAGGTCTATGCAAAGGTAAATTATGCTTTAGTGCGACTTCACCAACCGGTGAAGGACTGGCTTTGCCGCCTCTTTTTTTAGGAGCATCTGGTTGCGTAATAACTCCGACAATATTGAACCCATTTTGAATCATAGCTTCCAACAAAGAAGCTGAGATTTCTGGTGTTCCTAAATACACGATTCTATAATCCTTGATATCCATTATTAAACCTCCAAAACAATATAATTATAGTAGAGACTGAAATCAGATAAAACTCAATGGTAAAACCAAGACAAAATAACCAAGACCAATCAATACAGAGTAAAGTTGATATAAGTTTATAGATAAATTACTGAGTAAGAACCAGGCACTTAATCCGACAAGGAAAGACAATACGAAACTAACTACCAAGGAAACAATGATGTAACCCTTTCTTTGTTTCTTTGCTTTCTCATATGTCTTCATCATGTTGAATTGTTCGAAAGGAATTGATTCTCTGGTCATATTGATCATAGAATTCTTCCTTATCAAATCTCTTATCATTTCTATTTCATCATTAGATAAATCATTCTTATAAATGAATTGACTTTGAAATTTTTGATTAGTCATATAAAAAATATTCATAGTCTCACTAAATATCAACGTATCATTCAAAGAAAAAGAAGAATCGAAATCATAACCATTTATTCCTTTTTTATAATAGGAAATCTCATTGGGATAAACAGCTATCCTAAATCCATTTTTAATCGTGTTGTACCTTTTAATAAAAGAGATTTGGCAGACCAAAGGATATAAGATTGTTATTAAAGCCATCAAACAAGTACAAATAATTCCTATGATAAAACTTTGATTGATTTCGTTTGGAATAAAAGCAAAAAGAAGGAAACACAAAACTATTGAGATAGATAAATAGATGATAAACAATATCGAATTAAAAGAATTTCTGAACCATTCTTTACGAATTTGTTTGTCATACTTAAAGTCATATACACCTAAAGGAATGGACTTAGAATCATCCTTCATCAAATCTTTTGATGATAGTCTAAGGTGATGACTTAGGCTTTCTATGAATTGAGGAGTAAGGTCAGTCCTTTCTAAAAGTGATAAAAGCTCAGCTTCAGGAATATTCATTTCCTTAGCCAAAACTGATATATCTTTTTCTTGTATTTTTAAGATGTTTATTACTTTTTGTTTAAGCGTCATTTGAATCATCGTTCACAGAATCATCAATAGGTGATTCGTCGCTATCTCCTTCATCTTCAGGTCCAGTCAGGATGACTGAATCCTTAAATTCTTCTCTTCTTCTATCGACTTCTTGGGCATCTGCCTTATCGCTTCTAGCTTGAAGCTTCTCAGCAGCTTCCTTTTCTAAATCCTCAGCATCATACTCATCTTCAATATCACCGACCAACTCTTCCAGCAAATCTTCAATAGTGATAAGACCAATTACAATTCCATCTTTCCTAACAAACGCTATATGCTGTCTCAAAGCTTGAAATCTCTTCAATGCCTTTGAACAATTTGTCTTATAATCCATGAACAAGGCAGGCTTTATAATCGACGATATTTCTCCTTGTCCTTTATTGCTTATCATCAATTCATAGAAATCCTTTTGGTGAAGAATTCCGATAAATTTCTTTGTCTTCTCATCAAACACCGGTAATCTCGAGTAATTAGTCTCTTCGAACAATTTGCAGATTTTATCTATGGTCATCTCTGTATTAACTGCAGAGAAGTTTCTGACAGGAACCATGATTCTTTCGATTGTCTTGTCATCAAAATTCAATGAATTGAGAACCAAATCATGTTCTTCCTTTTCAATGCTACCTTCTCTATAAGCGTCACTCGCTAATACTTTCAACTCTTTTTCTGAGACATCGGCAGTTTCTTGAATATGGAACCATTTCTTCAATAATTTAGTAAATTCATAGAATATAAATGTCAATGGATAAAACAAATAAAAGATGATGGCCATCGGGTAACTCATAATGACGGCACATCTCTCAGGCCTTTGTTGTGCAATTGTTGAAGGTATGACCTCGCCTAAAACAATTGCGACAAAGAAAGCTACCAATACAGCCATCAAAATAACTAACCAATTACTTCCGATAGTCAAAAGACCTAAGTAAATGGCTACGATAACAATTGCAATGGTGCATAGCACATCCAAAAGACGGTTGCACATTACAACCATATCTTTCTTTTCTACTAATTTAAAAGCTAATCTTCCCGCAGACTTTCTATAGGCATATCTAAGTTTTGTAGGTGAAGATTCTCGATATGCGACCTCGCATAATGTAGTAAAAAAAGACAACAAGCACAATAAAACTAATCCCACTATAAAACCGACGAGAGCTCCAACATTATTAGTACCAAAATTATCATCAGCAAAATAAATAAATCGACTTAAATGGCTACTGTCCATGTATTAAATATTATTCCAATCCTTTTCTAATATATTATAGTATTTTTGTTAACCACTTTCCATAATCGTATAAGGTTGTGGCCGATTAACAATGGTTTACAAACTAAAATAGCTCGCTTTTGCGGGCTATTTTCTACTTTCACTTCTTTTTGAATATGTTTTTAAATATTCCTGTCTTCTTAGAAGATACTTTGACGTCTGCTTGCTGAGCAATTTGCTCATAAAGCTCACGTTCTTTATCGGTGATCTTCTTAGGAACAACAATATTCAAATGCACATACTCATCACCTGTTCCAGACAAGCCTTTGACACCTTGTCCACGAACTCTAAGTATTGTTCCAGGCTGAGTCCCGTTATCGATATGAATCGATGTGGTTCCATAAACCGTAGGAATATCGACATCAGCACCGAGAACTGCTACTACCAAAGGGACATCCAAATCTATATGGATATCGTTACCTTCACGACGGAATTGCTTGTCCTCACCGATGACAATTTCAATGAACAAGTCACCATTAGGTCCACCGTTCAATCCACGTCCACCTTTATTAGGAACACGCAACTGTTGTCCCTGAGCAATACCGGCGGGAACAGTAATCTTCAAGTTTGTCTTGACAGTCTTATATCCAGTACCATGGCAATCCGTACATGGATTCTTAATCTTTACTCCACTTCCGTTACAGTCAGGACACGTGGTCTGTGTTTGGAAAGTTCCAAACATTGTTCTTTGAGCTTGAACGACCACACCTGAGCCACCACAAGTACGACATGCACCTACATCGGATGGATTGACTGCTTTCTTTCCTTGACAGGTAGGACAAACAGAATCATATGTATAAGGCATTTCGACATCTCTACCATTGACTGCATCCATAAAGGACACCTTCATACGAATAAATTTGTCTTCTCCCCTTACAGGTCCACTACTCCTCGAGTCCTGACGAGTCCTTCTTCTTCCACCGCCAAAGAACTGATTGAATAAATCATCCACATCAAAACCATCGACACCGCCTTGATTAAAACCATTAAAGCCGCCAGCATTGAATCCAGCTTGCCCATTCTCATCGACTGCAGCAGATCCGAATTGATCATATGCAGCACGTTTCTGTGGATCTTTCAAAACATCATAAGCTTTGGTTATTTTTTCAAACATCTCAGTGGCATTTGGATCGTGATTGACATCTGGATGCCATTTTTTTGCCATGGATCTATATGCTTTTTGAATATCATCCTGGCTTGCGGATTTATCGATTCCCAATATCGCATAATAATCTTCTTCTTGAGCCATATCATCCATCCTTTCTTTAACAAACAACAGGCAGGCATATAGCCTGCCTAACTACAAATACTAATCTAGATTACTTATTTCCGTTGTTGTCACCAGGCTTTGCATCATAGACATGTCCGTCGGTGTCAGAATTATTGTTTTTAGCTTCAGTAGAGCCAGCAGTATTTTGCTCAGGGGTTGCACCAGCAGCATTTTGACCAGCAAACTGTTGTGCCTGATAAGCAGCCTGTTGAAGTTCAGCTATTCTTTGACGCACTGTATCGAGATCGTTCTTATCGAGAGCAGTCTTAATATCGTTACGAATCTTGAGGATAGATTCTTTTTGAGCAGGTTGAAGCTTATCACCAGCCTTGTTGACTTCATCATCGATTTGGTTGATCAAAGTCTCGGCTTGGTTACGAGTATCGGCATCTTCCTTACGTTTCTTATCGTTAGCTTCGTTCTCCTTGGCTTCCTCGACCATTCTATCGATTTCTTCCTTGGTCAAACCTGAAGAGTTGGAAATGGTGATATGTTGTTCCTTATTGGTGTCGAGATCCTTAGCAGTGACTGTCAAGATACCGTTGACATCCAATGAGAATGTAACTTGAATACGAGGTTCTCCACGACGTGCAGGACGAATTCCTTCAAGTGAGAAGCGACCCAAGAACTTGTTATCAGCAGCCATAGGACGCTCGCCTTGGTAGACCATGACTTCAACACCAGGTTGATTATCAGCAGCAGTTGAGAATATTTGAGACTTGGATGTTGGAATTGTGGTGTTTCTAGTGATGAGAGGTGTCAAAACTCCACCGAGAGTCTCAATACCCAAAGTCAAAGGAGTGACATCGAGAAGGACAACATCCTTGACTGTTCCACGAATGACTCCACCATTGATAGCAGCACCGACAGAAACAGCAGTATCAGGGTTCATGGATTGGTTAGCTTTACCCATATAATTCTTTACCAAATCCAAGACAGCAGGCATACGAGTAGATCCACCGATCATCAATACGTCATCGATATCTGATTTGTTAAGTTTAGCATCTCTCAAAGCATTCTCCATAGGAGGTATGCAACGATCGATCAAACTTCTAGTGATTTCTTGGAACTTTGCACGAGTCAAAGTAGCGGAGAAGTTGACAGGATTTCCATCTGCTCCCATTGCAAGGTAAGGCAAAGTGATTTCAGTGGAAGTTTGGCTAGTCAAAGCAATTTTAGCTTGCTCGGATGCATCTTTGATACGTTGCACAGCAATCTTGTTGCTGTGGAGATCCAAATTGAAGCTATCCTTGATGCCACTGAAGACCCATTCCATGATACCTTTATCCCAGTCATCACCACCGAGGTGCACGTCACCAGAAGTAGAAACGACTTGGAAGGTTCCATCTCCTATATCAAGGATGGAAACATCCAATGTTCCACCACCCAAATCGAAGACCATGACCTTGCCGCTCTTCTTTTTGTCAGAGTAACCATAAGCCAAAGCAGATGCAGTAGGTTCAGCAAAGACACGAACAACTTCCAAACCAGCGATGGTTCCAGCATTCTTTGTAGCTTCACGTTGAGCATCATCGAAGTATGCAGGGCAAGTGATGACAGCCTTCTTTACAGGATGTCCGATATTTGCCTCAGCATAGGACTTGATGTAGGCAAGAATCTTAGCTGAGATTTCCTCAGGTGTGAAATCCTTGTTGATGCAATTGATGTGAACCTTATAATTACGATCACCCATATGTCTCTTGATAGAATAGACTGAATCAGGATTGGTAATCATTTGACGCTTTGCAGCATTTCCGACAACCACTTCTCCATCATTCTTGAAACAGACTACTGAAGGACATGTTGAAGGTCCATCAGGTGTAGGAATAACCTTAACTGTTCCATCATCTTGCATATAGGAAACAACAGAGTTAGTTGTTCCCAAATCGATTCCCAAAATTACTTCATTTGCCATATTGATATATCCTCCTGGATTAATTTCTCTCTATTACTTCGTATCGTCTTTCTTCTCATCCTCAGGTTTCTTCTCTACCTTCTTGGTAACAACAACCATAGCGGGAGAAACAAGTCTATTCTTAAGCTTGTATCCTTTCATGAAGACCTGAGCAACAGCATCATCCTTCTCACCATCGACAGTCTGCATCGATTGCATCCATGCTGGATCGAATTCATCTCCTAGCTTTGGATCAATCTCTGTGAGACCTTCTTCAGCCATGACCTGCCACAATTGCTTGTAAGCCATATGGATTCCATCAATCCAACTCTTTACAGCAGGATCCTTAGGCTCGCTCTTGAATGCCATATCCATGGAATTCATGAACGGAACCAACTTTTCTATGAATGGCATAGCACGATATTCGAGAAGGCTTTGATTGTCTCTTTGAATCTCTTTTCTAAGATTCTGGACATCAGCCAACTCTTGATAGTACTTGTTCATCCATTTATCTTTTTCATCTCTGAGCTGAGAGAGCTGTTCTTTCAACATTTCGACATTTTTCTTATCAGCATCTTCTTTAGAAGTCTTTTCACCATTTTTTTCAGGTTTACCTTCAACCTTTTGGGTTCCTTCTTTTACTTCGCCCAATGGTGATTCTTCTTTGTTTCTTTCTTCCATGGATTAGCCTCCCTTCTTTTTCACCTTTTGTTTGTGTAAATCATTCTCGACTGATGGTTCAATAGAACTCTCATCATCGGTATTGAAGTACTTTTGAATGTTGTCGGATAAACATTTAAGAGCAGCCATGACTTTTTTATAATCCATGCCCTTAGGTCCGACGACAGCTACTTCCGTCTTAGGAAGACCGGGAAGATCAACTTTTTGACTGACCACAGCGACATTGGCACCTTGAGCCAACCTGACGTTTGTCCCGTCATCTTCCTTTTCCGACAACACCCCTTCATCCAATCCAACTTTTCCTTCCAAAACCTTCAAGGCTTCCATAACGCTATTCTTATCGTTCTCATAGGTCGGATTAGACAAGAGCTTAGTTACTCCATAGGAATGATATCTTTTCTTTGCAAAGGAGACAAACGCTTCTACGAAAGCCTCTATCACAACTTGAGTATCCTTACCTATCTGAGCTTTGAGTATCGGCTCAATAGCCTTTACCCTCTCTTCAATCTCGCTGATGGGAGTACCGGTCAATCTAGAGTTCAATATCTTGATACCAGTGGTCAAAGAATTCATATCCGTATCCTTTTTTACGGGAAACGTTTTATTTTCAACATGACCTCTATCTGTTAGAAGAATAACAGTAGCGACCGACGGAGACAAAGGAGTCAAGGTAACTGAAGTCAAGTTTTCGTTTGAAGCTCGATTTCCTAACGACACAGCCGCTAGAGATGTGACTTGACTCAACACCTCACAGCTCTTTGAAATCATATCTTCGAATGACTGAGCTTTGTTTCTGAATACCATTGCAAACTCTTTGTCGAATCCATCAACGGCAGTTGAATTTTCCACCTCGTCATCCTTGAGATGATCGATGTAGTACTGAAGTCCCTTAGTGGAAGGAACCCTACCTCCGGAAGTGTGTCTCTTTTCAATCAAGCCTTCCTTCTCCAGCTTTGCCATATCGTTTCTGATAGTGGCAGAGCTATAAGATAAGTTGTGATCCTTGATAAGATTTTGACTTCCAACAGGTTGGGAAGTCCTGATGAAATCTTCCACGATAAATTTAAGGATTTGGTCCAATCTATCTTGTTTCATCTTAAACCTCCTTCCCGCAGCTTTAGCACTCTTTTCACCCAACTGCTAAGTAGAATTATATCTTGAGTTTTAGCAATGTCAACTAGTAAGTGCTAATTTTTAGATTTCTTTTTGTTAAACCATATAAAGAGCGAAAAAAATCAATATATAAAAAAATCTAGCAGTTAAGCTAGATTTTAGGTCTTATACGAATATTAAAATCTTTTATTAAGTTTAACTTTTTCAAGTCTTGAAGAAGGAATATCTGACCTTCCTTCCTTAGCTTGAGGTTTTCCGTCTAACTCAACTAAATCACCTGTATAACCGACAAATATCTTTAACAAAGAGGTTCCTACACCATATATATCAACAGGTGCGCCATTATCTTCAAAGAACTTTATTTTCTTTTCATCAAAGCCAGATGAAACAACGATTTTAACAAAAGGATAACCAGCTTTGTCTAGTTCTTCTCTCAAAGCTTTGATTTGATATATATTGACGCCATGAATATCTTTACCTTCATATTCATCCATCTTATCATCGAAGTAATGGTCGATTAAAGCTTTGGAAGTATCGACTCTCACAGCTCCTAATTTGTCTCCCAAATGTCTTGCCAATGCAACACTATCCCATACAGCGTTGTTTCTATAATCTATGAGTACTGTAATAGGTTTACCAGAAAATGTCTCATAAAAATAGTCGGCAGCTTTATTGACGTCCCCATCACAAAGTTCTATCAAGGCATGAGGCATTGTTCCACCGCCCAAGATTCCTACCCAGGCACCCTGAGCATCAGTAGAAAACAATCTCATTCCAGCGACATATGAAGCATATCCATCTCCACTTTGCGTATAAGGATCATCCTGTCTATCGCCCATATTTAACACCGGTTTGCCATTTGTAACCTTTAAAACTCTATAGCAATTAGTAGCAACCGATGACCTTCTAGAAAGAATTCCGTCTATGGCGCTTTCTAAGAATCCAAAATCCTCATATCTCCCTTTGATTTTCAATACCGGTTCACCAGATTTAACAATATCGCCATCATTCAAAGCCTCTATTTCCAAATCCTCTGGGTTTGAAGAAAATTCTTGCAATAGAGCAATGCACTCATCCAATCCACAAGCCATGACATCATCACTTCTTTGGAAGAATTGCATCTTCGCTATATGGCCTTGCAAATGTTCTAATACGATTTTTCTAGTCTTAATAAAATAATTGGCTGAATAGTATCCATCCATAATCCTCTTATCAAACTTGAAAGTTTTATTAGTAAGTCTCTTTATAAGTCCATTTTCTTTATCATTGATTTCCATTGTCTAAGTCCTTTACACTAATATCATATAGCATTATCACATATTTTAATTAAACTTTGGTCTTCTCTTTCCTCACATGAGATCCAGATGCATAGAAAAGACCCAGCGAAACTAAATAACCAGCACCTATCATGACCAAAAGAAAAACCGGCCAGGGAATAGGAGAAGTAGTAAAACCATACCAATCATATTCTGATTTTCCAAACGAGTCATGAATGAATAATTGAATCAAATAGTAGATAGCATAAATGAACACACTACTTACAGGCAATAAACTCCAGCACATGTTCATTTTCCTATTTCTTTCAAATAAAAGAAAACCAAGGACTGATAATATAGGATTTAAAAGATGCATGAATGTATTGGCATATTGAAATGAATCAAAATAACTTCCACCATGAACAATTTTCATCGGAGCTAAAAAGAAAACAACAGTCAAGAATGTCACTGAGAGAGCGACTACTCCTACAAAATATAAAAGGTGAGACCAAAGAGGTACTTTTTGAATCTTACCCAAAGTAATCTCAATATCAAAATAGATTTTTATTAAAGCAGCAATACCCATCAATATATTGCTATCCACGGTGTAATACTTAAACATTTCCACACCTTTAGAAGCCAAGGAACCTTGACCTCTAAAAGCCATCATTAAAGTAGAAGCTAAAACAAATATGACGATAAGAGAATCTACAAGGATTCTACTGATGTTGAACAATTTTTTCTTTTCCATAAAAGCCTCTTTAAAAGTAAGCGTTAAAGATATCCTCCTTTAAAATTCGAACCTCTGAACTGATAATCTATCTCGGAGG
>OJML01000015.1_pt1 | contig 113055 bp, 104 predicted proteins | sample 1597221 | NCBI WGS metagenome assembly OJML01 (sample SAMEA2452123, study PRJEB22498) | human gut metagenome | biome: human feces; feature: human gut; material: feces | place: Australia | collected 2012 | reverse complement strand
ATTCTAACATGTATTGATAACTCGATAAAGCATTAAAATAAAATGTTTTTACTAATAAAAGAATGAAATTAATAAGTAAAACGTATACATAGTATAAAGAAATCTATATAAATGTAGCATATAAAATTTAATTATAAAAATATTAAGTATTAAATTTTATATTTAAAAAAAATATACGATAGTTATGCATATAATTAATAAATATTTATAAAAATTTATTATATACAATCTAAATAAATAATTTTATCAATATATGTATAATACAGTAGATTATTAGTGGTTGAATGTTTTTAATTCTTTTGGTATAGATATTTCGTATCATTACTTTTATAATTGTTAAAAGAAGAAAAAGATGAATTCTATATAAATCGATAAATGGGAGTTTACATGAAAGACTATATTAAATATATAAGAGAAAAAGTTGGACACGATGAAATAATGGCAGTAGGTGTTGCTTGCTTAGTTGTTAATGAAGACGATGAGTTACTTTTAGAAACACGAAGTGATAATGGCTTTTTATGCTTCCCAGGTGGAGCTTTAGATATGGGTGAAAAAGTAGAAGATGGAATAAAGCGCGAAGTTTTAGAAGAAACAGGTATCAAAATTGATAATTTAAAACTTATTGGTGTTTATTCGGGGTTAGATTCAAGACTTCGTTATCCTAATGGTGATGTAACTTATTACACTGATATTGTATTTTTAAGCAAAGTTAGAAGTGATGCTAAAATAGCACCGTTAGACAAAGAATCAACTTTAATCAAATTTTATAAAATTAATGAGATTGATCTTGATAAATTGCTATTGATGGATAGAAAAGTAATTGAAAATTATATTAAAAATAGGGATGAATTTATAATTGATTAATATGGAAAAAGATAAAAAGACAAGCACAGTAATACTTTCTAATATGTGCATGGTTTATGACGAGAAAGGAAATATATTAGTCCAAAATAGAACAAAAAGTGATTGGCCTGGAATAACATTTCCTGGAGGTCACGTTGAAATTAATGAAACTCTTGAAGAAGCTGTAATTAGAGAAATTAAAGAAGAAACAGGTTTAGATATTAAAAACCCTATTTTATGTGGAATTAAAGAGCGGCCATGGGGTGATGGCGTTAGATATATCGGACTTCTTTATAAAACAAATGAGTTTTCAGGTGCTTTAAAAGAAAGCGAAGAAGGAGAAGTCTTTTGGATAAAAGAAAAAGATCTTTTTAAATACCAACTTTCATTAGATTTTGATGAAATGTATAAAATTATTAAAAATAGGTAATTATTTAATATAAAAGCAAAATAAAAGTTCGGTTTTCACCGAACTATTTTTTAAGAAAGTGGCGCGCTAGGCAGGAGTCGAACCCGCAACCTTTTGGTTCGTAGCCAAACACTCTATCCAGTTGAGCTACTAGCGCAAGCCCATTAATATTATGATAAAAAGCGAAAAAATTCAATAATTCTTTTATCAAAATACTAAAGGTTTTTTATTTTGTAGTTTTTGTTTTAAGTTTTAAATGCAATTCTTCCTTTTTAAAACCACTTGGTAGAGTGATTTTCTTAAATACAGTGTATAAGCTAATTGCAACAATAATTCCAGATAAACCTTGAATTAAGTCATAACATGAAGATATTAAGGCTAAAACTCCTTGCCCATCATCATAAATTAAATAATAAGGAATATAAGAAGCAACCATGAAGATTGGAGGAATTATAAATGCTAAATAATTTAAGTATTTTTTATCTTTTAAGAATGAGTAGAGTAAGAAACACACTAATCCTTCTAATCCTTTAGCTAATATTGTAAATGGTATGCAGTTTGCATATCCAGCATATAAATCGCCTAAAGAAGTACCAATAATTCCACCAAATATTCCAACGATTGGTCCAAAATAAATTGTTGAGAAGATAATTAACCCATCACTTAGATTGAAATAACCTGCTCCACCAGCATATGGGATTGAAATAAATACTGTTGCTACAAATACAAGTGCAGCGATAATAGCAGTAAAACTTATTTTATAAATTAGATTCTTTATTTTCATTGCTATTATTTTCTTTCTTATCTTCAATTAATTCATCAATTTCATCAATTGTATATAATTGAACACCTTTTGCCTTTAATAAACGTGAAGTGTAACCCATACCATTAATTAAAGTTCCATTGAATTTGCCATTATAAATTTGATGTACACCACAAGATGGCGATCTTTCCATTAAAACAGCTTTTTTAATATGCAAGAAGTTAACAATATTAATAACTTTATGTGCACCTTCATTGAAATTGAATGTAACATCTTTGCCATTTTTGCTAATTACTGCATCGTCTTTGATTTCGCTTGGTACTCTAGGTGTTTTTAATCCACCAAATACTTCTGGGCAGATTGGGACAATATTATAGCGTTCTTTAAGCAATTCAACTTTCTTGCTATAGTTATTTCCACCGTTATATTTGCAGTTGTCTCCTAGTAGACAAGCACTTACTAAAATAGTTTCCATACTTTCTTCCTTTTTTAACTTTAACTATTATATAGATATACTTATAATTAATCTATGTTAAAAAACGAATATACGATAGATATTAATAATGAAACTTATAAAGTAGAGATGAAATATTCATTAAGAAGAAGAACTGTCTCTGCTCGCTATTTGGGAGGCGTTTTTTATGTCAACTCTCCTTCTAGAATTAGTGAAAAAAGATTGCTAGAAGTATTAAATGTTTTGCTGCCTGATTTCATTAGAAGAAACAAAAAGAAAGGTGATGAAGCATTTAAAGAAGAAGATATAGATGAAAATGGAATCTATATTTTTGGTGAGTATCAACCATTTAGCGATGGATTCATAAAAGTTTTTGGAAAATATTTTTTATTTACTGGTAAAGAAGACTTCTATAAAAAAGTTAAGAAAAGCTTCTTATCATATTTAACTGAAAGAAGTGAAATGTATAGAAAAATGATGAATATTGATGCAAATTATTCATATAATGTTGTATGGAAAAAGGCTACGTTTGGTATCAATTATCATAAAAAAAAGAGGATAGTTTATAACGCTATGTTGATTCATTATTCACCAGAAATTATTGATTCAGTAATAGTACATGAATTGGCTCACGAGTATGAACAAAATCATTCTAAAAATTTTTATAATGTAGTATATAAATATTTTCCAAATTATAAAGAAGTAGATAAGAAACTTAAAAAGGGACAGCACAGATGATTAAAGAGATTAAAAGCAAAGACAATAAACTCATAAAATATGCTTTAAAGTTGCAAAATACTAAATTTTCTAAAGAAGAAGGTAAATTTTTGATTGAATCAGAACATTTAATTGAAATGGCAGAACAGTATATTGATACTATTTTCACTACTGAAAAACATTTTTGTGACATATACAACAATTGTTATTTAATTCCACAAGATTTGATGGATAAAATTTCTCAAAATAAAAGTTCTAGAAATCTACTTGCAATTTGCAATTCTCCTAAAGAAAAGGAAATTAATAATGATATCGTTTTATTCCTTGATGATGTGCAAGATCCTGGAAACGTTGGGACATTACTACGTACAGCACTTTCTTTTGGAATTACTGATGTAATTTTAACTAAAGGCTGTGCATATAGATATGGATTTAAAACTATTCAATCATCACAAGGATCTATTTTTAGAATCAATGCTATTGATGGAGATACAAATACACTTAAAAATCTTAAGAAAAATGGGTATAAAGTTGTCTCTACAGCGCTATCTTCAAATACTATTGAGTTAGACAAATTTAACTTTATGAAAAACGTAAAATATGCGATAATTTTAGGTAACGAAGGACAAGGAATATCTAAAGATATTCTTTCTCTAAGTGACTACGTTGTTAAAATCGAAATGTCGAACATTGATAGTTTAAATGTAGGTGTTGCTGGTGGAATAGTTATGTATAAAGCCAGTAGAAGATAAAGGAGACTAGAAAATGAATAAAAAAATAGTTCTTTCTCTTAGCTTAGTTGGAGTTGCATTACTAATTTCAAGCTGCAAATACACAAAAGATCCATATGAAAAATATAAAAGTGCAGGTTTAAGTGCTTTCAATAAATATTATGAAAACAATCCTGGATATGAGAAAAAAGGGTTATTTTATTTTGACATTTCAACCTTAAAAGGAACACTTGTTAAGTGGGATGAGAAGTTAAATTCTCCTAAAATAATTTATCTTGGGCAATTAAATATTTCTAATTTTTCTTTCAGCGAAAATCCAAATAGATATTATGTCGACTTAGGTAATTTACCTATGCGTGTTGTTGATTCTGAAGGAGATGGCTATCTTGATGATGTAGAAATTGGCAACTATCTTACAAAAGATTCTTCTGGAAATTATTCGTTTAGTATCCAAAAACTATTAAAAGAGCCACCTTTTATCTTAAACGAATACGATGAAGCGAAAGAAGAACTTGTAAATTCATATTCCATGGTTTTAAGCGATGGAACTATTCCTGATACATCAAACGTAATTGGATACGATCCAAATTTCTTTTATATAAGTGATTTTTCTATCAATCTCGAGGGTGCAAAAGATTATACAGGTGATATGTTAAACTTCACTGGATACGATTTATCTTTTGCTCGTAGCGATTTTTATTTAATTATTAAAAAAGTTCTTGAACAAGATAAATTTGATGGCGTTAATACATGTTTCAATTTTAGTAATTTATTATTTAATAACTATAAGAAAACAGTTGGAATTAAAGATGAAACTGGAACGCAAAGAATGCCTTCAGATTTATATATTAATGGATTTCATCAAACTAATGAAAAAACGAAGCCTAATAAAGTTGTTATTGGACCACTTGGCTATTTTGTTAATTTAATAAGCGTTGCGTCATCTGGGCAATTTAAAGAAAGCGATTTTGAACCTGCAATTAATAGTGTTGAAACACTTAGAATTGGCGAAGGAATAAGTACTGTTGGTTTTTGTGCTTTTGGGGCTAAAAGAGATGAAAATGGTGTTTCAAAAAGCAAAATTAAAAATATTTATTTGCCTTCTTCACTTCAACATATTCAATTTAATTCTTTTTCTAACCTTGATTTAGAAAATCTTTATATTCCTAAAACATATGTTGAAGCAACAACTAAAACAGAAGAAAAAGCTTTTGATACAATCGATTTTGGTTCGCCTACTTTTAAATTCGGAAGAGACGATAATAAAATTGAAATTAATGTTATGCCATCTTTTGGAAACACAACAATTAAAAACATTTATTTCCAAGACTATAGTAATAAAAATATCGAAGGATTTCCGTTCGAAACAACTAGTTTGAAGACTTCTAAAGATATTGAAAGTGCATTTAAAGTCTATAGCGATATTAACGATGTTAATAAAACGTTTGAAACTCTAGACGAAGGCTTTAAGCATTATGATACAATCAATCCTTTCTATCAAATTGCTTTAAAAGAAGATGAAAAAAAGAAATTTGTAATTCAATCATCTATAAGTAATATTGCAAAAGGCAAAAAGTTATATTTACCATACAAAAAAGTAAGCATGATGGTGTCAGAAGCCAGAACTCTCAACACTTTTAATGGCGTTAAAGGAAATGATATAAGTAATAATGATGCAACAATAACATTAAAACTTGATAGAGACTTAATTATTGAAGGTGAAGTTATTCTTGGTGCTCAAATCGGCTTTACAAATAGCGGAACTGGCGCAATAAATGGTGAATTTAGTGCGATTGATTTAAATGGACATAAAATCACTGTTAAAAAAGGTGGCAAATTAATTGGAAACGGCTTAATTTACGATAGCACAAATAAAAATTTAGGTATCACTGTCGAAAATGGAGGAACACTTTTCACTAATTTTACTGTAAACGATTATACAAATTTTGATGACTTAGATAAAAAATCAGAAAATGGAGTTTCTTTATTTAATTCTTATAGCTTCTCAAGTTTAAAAGTTCAAACAACTATTCAAAGCGGTGGAAAATTAAGTTCTATTATTGAATATTTTGGAAAAGGCTTTGTTAATGAAAATAATATTGATTTCATTGGAAATGATAAAAATTCATTAATTCAAATTAGCGAAGGTGAAGTAGTTTTAAATAACAAAACACTTAAAATTACATCCAAAAATGCAAAAATTAATAATGTTACACTATTTGCAATTAAAGATGACTCGAGTTATACACAAGATGTCACAAATTATGATTTAAAAACGAATCCATTTGAAGTTTTTAACGATTCATTATCACTAGTTGCTGATTCAATTACAGCAACAAATGGTATTAAACTTACTTTTGAATCAGGAAATTCAGCAATTAATTCACTTTATCTTGAAGATAATTCTTCAATTTATGTAAAAGATCCTAATTCTTTGAAAATTCAAAATAAAATTGAAAAAGTAGGTGATGCTAAAAATATTACACTTATTGGTAAATATTATTTAAATGAAACTGCTTATTTAAATGTTAAGGAACAAATTAATAAATTTGATTCTTCATATAATTTCAAAGGAACTGTGAAAGAATTAAATGCTAGTGTTTTAGACACAATGCTTGTTTCATTTAATTCATTTGTTGGTCAAGAAAATAAATTCAATAAACATTTATATAAATTTGAAAATGGATATTATTATGAATATTTAAATGATGCTAAGAGTGGTTCATTAAATACTAATGATAATAAAGTTTTAGCTCATTATGATAGTTCTAATCAATATTGGAAAGCTGAAAATGGAAGTGAAATTACAACTGATGTTCTTCAAGATAATAAAACAATTTCATCATTTAATGTTTATGATGGAGAAGTAATTTCTTCAACAGTTGTATTAAGCAAAGATTTAAATAATAAATATTCTTGGAACGAAGTTAGTACGATAAATGCTGATGGAACATATAAGAGTGGTGAGAAACTATTTATTCGTGTTGATGGCAGCGGATTAATGGAAGGAAATTTCATTGATTTATCTACGACTAAAGCAATATTTAAAGTAGCTAAAACTGGTGAAAATTATGTTTATAGTAGTAAAAAATGGATAAATGTATCTTTATTTGATTATGGATATACTTTGAAATCGAAAGTAGGCAATTTATACTTTGCTTATTTCAATAATACATATAATTTAGTTGAAAAATATGATGAAGATAAGCATGTTGCTGAAGATTTGACTAAAAAATATATTTTCACAACTGATGGAACGACATTTAAATATGTTACAGAAGATAAACTTCTAGATGTTGATTGGGAAAACAAGCAAATTGTAAAAGAAGTAACATCAAGTAAAAAATCTGGTTATATTTATTTAGGAAATCAAAAGGCATGGGCGTATGCAACATATTTATATAAAGGAACATGCATTAATAATTCTTGTTACTATTTCTTGATTAATGGAATTTGGCAACAAAGTGTTAATGGAAATACATATTCATTAAATTACAATAAGACAGCAAATTATAGTTTTGGTGTTTTAAAGGAAAAATATTCTTATAACGGAAATAAATATAAATTCGTTTATAAAGAAGGTGATGGAACGATTTCATCAGATAAAATAGGCGCTGAAGTTGATAAACCATTTGAACTCATGATGCCACAAGCTAGAGTTGATATTAAAAAGGATGATTTCCCTGATTTATGGGAAAAACTTAACACGCCAACCGATCATTTATCCGCCTATAGACACATTGAAGATGTTAATGGCAATAAATTCTTATTCTATAAAGGTAAAGATGGAAAAATTGTTAAGAAACAATTTGAATATGCACCTTCATTTACACCAAGTTATCCAACTTCAGGTGGGTCGATTTTAACAAAATTTAATTTCATTATTTATAGAGTTTGTTTCTATGAAAACGGGAAATTAGGCGATCCACAAACAGTTTATATTAGCGTTGATGATGCAAATAAAGATAACGCAATATATGCTGGGAATGTTGACAATCCTAATAATGAAGATTATTTAGGACTTGCAGTGTTTGGAGATACAAACCCAATTGATGTTTTAATGAAAACTTTATAAGTATTAATTTTAAAATAAAATAAGAAGTGTTAAAATTCTTATGGCGATGAAAAGGAGTAGTAATTAATCCTCTACTATTTAGGGAGAAGTAATAAAGTGAAAATACTTCTAGTAAGATTAATGAATTCACCTTGGAGCTGGTTTGATGAACCCGTTTGACTTACGATAAAGTTTTAATTAAGTGCTTTTAACAAAAGAATTAGGATGGTACCGCGATTTATTCGTTCCTAAACCTAATTCTTTTTTGTTTATTGGAGGATTTATGGAAGAATATAAAAATATTTTTAAAGAATTAAAAGATAAAATTCTTGAATGTATTACTAAAGCAAATTCTATTGATGAATTAACTGAATTAAAGAATAAGTATTTATCAAAAAAAGGTGAATTTTCTTTATTAATGGGAAAAATTAGAGAAGCAACAGATAAAAAAAGTTTTGGAGAAGCATATAATCAAGCAAGAAATGCTATTGAAAGCGAATTAACTAATAAATTAGAAGCTTTCAAAAAGCAAAAATTAAAAGAAGATCTTGAAAAAGAAAAAGTCGATATCACATTACCTGGAAATAATTATAAAGTTGGTTGTGAAAACCCATTTTATAAAGTTAAAAAAGAAATTGAAGATATCTTCGTTGGCATGGGATACACAGTTGAAAGTGGTCCAGAAGTTGATACAGATGAATTTGTTTTTGAATTATTAAATATTCCAAGAGAACACCCAGCAAGAGACATGCAAGATACTCTCTACATTGACGATAATTTACTTTTACGTTCACATACATCAAGTGTTCAAGCACATGTTATGCAAAATGCAAAAGGAAAACCTATTAAAATTATTTGTCCTGGTAAAACTTTTAGAAGAGATAACGATGATATGACTCATTCACATCAATTTGCTCAAGTTGAAGGATTGGTTATTGATAAAAACATTAATTTAGGTAACTTAAAGGCAACTTTAGAGTTATTTGCTCAAAAAATGTTTGCTAAGGATGCGAAAGTTAGATTTAGAAGTAGCTATTTTCCATTTACAGAACCAAGTGTTGAAGTTGATATTTCTTGCTTTTCATGTCATGGAAAAGGCTGTTCAACATGCAAAGGAACTGGCTGGATTGAAATTCTAGGTGCAGGTATGGTTCACCCAAATGTTTTAAGAATGAATGGCTATGATCCAGACGTTTATAGTGGATATGCATTCGGAATTGGTATTGAACGTGTTGCAATGCTTAGATATGGAATCGACGATATTCGTAGATTTTATCAATCTGATATTAGATTTATTGAAGAATTTAATAAGAAAGTAGAGGAATAATATCATGTTAGTTAGTTTAAAAGAAATTTCTAAATATGTTGATATAAGTGATTTAACACCAGAAGAAATTGCATCAAGACTTACTTTTAGTGGAATTGAAGTAGAAGAAATTAAAAAAGTAGCTGATGCTACAAATTTAGTTATTGGCGAAGTAATTTCTTGCTTACCTCATCCAGATAGTGACCATTTACATGTTTGTAAAGTCAATGTTGGTGATGAAATTTTAGATATTGTTTGTGGTGCTCCTAATGTTAGAGTTGGTTTAAAAGTCATTGTTGCTAAGCCTGGTGCTGTTTTATGTGGCAATAAAGAAATTAAAAGAGGAGAAATTAGAGGTCAAATCTCTAATGGTATGCTTTGCGCATTAAATGAGTTAGGTGTTGATTCTAAATATTTACGTCCTGAACAAATTAGCGGAATTGAAGAACTTGATGCTGATGCTGAAGTTGGAAATACAGAAGTTTTAAAATTTTTAGGATTAGATGATGTTGTTTTAGATTTAAGCTTATTAGCAAATAGAAGTGATTGCTTTTCTTTATATAATGTAGCTAGAGAAATCGCTGCTTTATTTTCAAGAAAAGTAAATATTCCTGAAGAGAAAGAAAATGGAACTTTTGATGCTGATTTTATAGTCGGAAGTGAAACTCCAAAATGTGAAGAATTTGCTATAAAAGTTATTGAAGACATTAAAGTAAAAGAATCACCTAAATGGTTAAAAGAAGTTTTAAGAAGCCAAGGCATTAAATCAATTAATAATATTGTTGATATCGGCAATTATGTAATGCTTTTAACCGGCCAACCAATTCACATGTATGATCTTGATAAATTACCTAAACATGAATTAATTGTAAAAGATGATGTTGAAGGAGAAGTTATAGCTTTAGATGATAATAAATGTTTATTGCAAAAAGGCGATTTAGTTGTAACATCTAATAATGTACCAGTTTGTATCGCTGGCGTTATGGGCTTAAAGAATGTTGAAGTTACTAAAGATACAAAAAATGTTGTAATCGAAGTTGCTAATTTTAATCATGCATCAGTTAGAAAAACCGTTACAAGATTAGGACTAATGAGTGATTCATCTCAACGTTTTATTAAAGGAATTAACCCTTCACAAGCAAATTTTGTTGAAAATTTAGCTGCTAGACTAATTAAAGAGATTTTAAATGGTAAAAAAGAATCAAAAACTTTAATGTATGACACTTTAAACCATGATCCAAAATTAATTAATTGCTCAGTTAGTTATATTAATAATAGATTAGGTACTGATTTCAGCAAGGAACTTATTGTTGATACTTTAACTAAATTACATTTCAAAGTTAATATGGTTGATGAAGATAAAATGCTTGTTGAAGTACCTTCATATCGTATTGATGTCGATGGGAAAGCTGATTTAAGCGAAGAAGTTATTAGATATAATGGTTTTGATTCGGTTAAAAATGAACTTCCATACATGGAAACTACGGTTGGAGGATTAAAACCAAATGAAAAGAAAGAAAGAGTAATTGAAAATTATTTGCTTAATAATGGTTTTGATGAAATTCTTTCTTATGTATTAGTTAATGAAAAAGATGACAATTTATTCAATTATTTTAATAAAGATAATGGATATGTTATTAAAAATCCACTCACTGAAGAGCATAAATTCGTTAGAAAGAATCTTTTAACATCATGTTTAAGAAATATCGAATATAACTTAAATCACGATAACGAAGATTTTAAAGTTTTTGAAATTTCTCCAGTTCAAACAAAGAAAGTTCTTGAATCACATCTTGTTTTAGGATTTGTTGGTAAAATTTACGAACAAGATAGCCTTATCGGCAGAGATGTTAACTTCTTCGATGCTAAAGGCGTTTTGGAAAATATTTTAAAAATGTTTAACATCATGCCTTCAAGAGTAAGAATTGATAAACTTGAAGAAAATGAAGAATTTCACCCTGGAAGAAGTGCAAAAGTGCTTTTAGATGGTAAGTTGCTTGCTGTTCTTGGTGAACTTCATCCATTAATTAAAAAAGAATTCTCATTGAAAAATGAACATGTTGTAGTTATGGAAATTAATCTTTCTGTATTATTTAATACAAAAACTGCACAAGTTAAGTTTAATGAGTTCTCAAGGTTCCCAAGCGTAAGAAGAGATTATGCTTTTGTTATTAAAGATGACATTAAATTCCAAGATTTAGTAAAAGAAATCAAAAAAGCAAGTTCACTTATTAAAGATATAAAGATTTTTGATATATATAAAGGAATTAATATTCTTCCAAATCATAAATCTATAGCTATTGCTGTATTCCTTTCTAAACTTGATGCAACGTTGAAAGATGAAGAAATCAATACAGTTGACAAAAAGATTAGAGATATAATCAGTTTAAAATTCAATGGAGAAATTAGAAAGTGAGATTAGATTTTAGCAAGGTTGATGCAAAGACAATAATTAATATTGATGAAAATTCATCAACGTTAAAAAAGTACAATCATTCATCAGCAATTGAAGAAATTAATTCTGTTACTGGTACAGTAACAACTGAAAGAGCTGATGAAGTAATTATTGTTAAATATAATTTTAAGGCTGACCTATTGGTTCATAGTTCAATTTCTGGAGATCTATTTGACTATATAATGAATGTAAACGAAACTTTATATTATACAAACAATAAGGCATTAGAAAGTGAAGATATCTTTTTTGAAGACAAGGATTATATTGATTTAAATGAGGATATCTATAGCCTGATAGTCACAAATTTGCCTATAAAATTGCACAAAAAGGGAGAAAAATATCCTTCTGGAGACAATTATAGGGTATTAACTGAAGATGAATTGAATGAAGATTCTGGTGACCAAACTTCGCCTTTTGATGTTTTAAAAGATTTAGATTTATAAAAATATTCAATTTAAAAATTATAACGAATGGGACTGTATAAAATTGCAGTCCTATTTTTTATTTTTATATCAAAAAAAGTTGACTTTTTTGCATTTTTACCATTGCTTAATATAAAAATATTGCCTAAAATATATGCAAGTGGAAGAAAGTGGGAGAAAGTGGAATGTTTTTCGGAAGTTACGAATACAACATTGACGAAAAAGGAAGATTGGTAGTACCAAGCAAATTTAGAGTCGAAGCAGGCGAAAAACTTTATTTAATTAAAGGTTTTGAAGGCTGCGTTTCTTTGTATACTGAAGAATCATTTAAAAAATTCGTATCACAAATCCAAAATCTCAAATACGAAAAGAAAACTAATCGTAGTTACATGAGATTACTTCTTTCATCAGTTGTCGAACTTACGATAGACAAACAAGGAAGGATGCTTATACCAGTCAAAACTCTTAAGGAGTACAACATTGGGTCAAAAGTAATTCTTCTTGGACAAATTGATCACATTGAAGTTTGGGATTTAGATTCGTGGAATTCTTATAAAGAAGAACATGATGAAAGTTTCGAATTAGATGCAGAAAGTATTTTAAGCGGCAATGAAGAGTAATTATCACATACCAGTTTTACTCAATGAAACTCTTGAAGGATTAAATATTAAACCTGATGGTATTTATGTAGACATGACTCTCGGAAGAGCAGGCCATTCTAGCGAAATAGCAAAAAGGCTCGATGAAAAAGGCTTGTTAATAGGTTTTGATCAAGATTCAGAAGCAATTGAGTATTCAACAAAGGTTCTCGAACAAACTGGAAAGCAATTTAAAATTGTTAATGATAATTTTAGAAATGTATATGAAGATTTAAATTCATTACATATCGAAGAAGTGGACGGATTCCTATTCGATTTAGGAGTATCATCACCACAATTCGATGAAGATTATAGAGGCTTCTCATATAACAAGGATGCCGAATTAGACATGAGAATGAATCAAAAATCAAAACTTACAGCTAAATATATCATTAATAATTATTCGTTTGATGAGTTACTTCGAGTTTTTAAGGAATATGGCGAAGATAAATATTCTTATAACATTGCCAAAAATATCGTCAAATGTCGTCAAGAAAAAGAGATAACAACGACACTAGAACTTGTAGATATTATTAAATCTAGCAAGCCTAAAAAAGAACTACTTACTATTGGTCATCCTGCTAAACAAATATTTCAGGCGTTAAGAATTGAAGTTAATGATGAAATGAATGCGTTAACGGAAGGACTAGAGGGAGCTATAAAGAAGCTCAAAATAGGTGGTAGAATTGCAGTAATTACTTTCCAAAGTTTAGAAGACAAAATTGTTAAAAAAACATTTAGAAAATATAGCGTAATTGAAGGCAATAGATTAAACGATTATATAAAACCTAGTGATATAAAAACTCCTGACTTTAAAGAAATCAATAGAAAGGTTATTGTACCGTCAGAGAGTGAAATAGAAGAGAATCGTCGTAGTAAAAGTGCAAAACTTAGAATCCTTGAAAGAATAAAATAATTAAAAGGGGAGAAAATTATGGAAGACAAATTAGTTAAATATCATCACAAAGCAGTCTACTATTATTTCAAGAAAATCGGTATTTGTTTTTCAATTTTTATTGGTGCATCAGTATTAGTTGCTATTCCTGTTTCAGTTGCTGCAACTATAAGAAATCAAGAAGCACAAGATTCAAAAAAGGAAGAAAATAAAGAGGATAATAAAGAAAAAGAAGTATTAAAAGCTTACTTAACTTTTTAAATATACTAAAAATGTACTAATTATCTACTAATTATCTACTAGAAACATACCGAGAAATTACTAAAAAAGTAAGAATTCCGATTGTAAGTAGATATTTTCTAGATTATAATTATTTATATGGTAAAACAAATTGCAGCTTTAGAAATATCTAACAGATATTATAAATTAGTAGTAGGTTATGTACTTGAAAATAAGGTAGATATCCTTTATAAGACCAAAAGACCTCTTAGTGTCCCTTTTAAAGATGGGGACATTTTTGATATCGGATCACTTAGTGATGATTTATCAAAATTAAATATTGTAGAATCAGTTGAAAATGATCATAAATTAAAAATTAATGTAAATGAAATTACTTTAGTATTACCTCCTTATGGTTTGCAAGTGTATAACTCCATAAAATCAACTAATACAGTAAGTAACATTTCTAAGATTGATAAAATTGATATTTCTAATGCCCTAGCTCTTGTTAAAAAAGAGAAACTACCAAATTTAAATGATGAATTAATCGATATTATCCCAAACAAATTTATTACAGATAACAATATAACTTATACAAAACCACCTTTAAACGAATCATCACAAACAGTAACTATTGATGCTGATGTTTTTACGTTGCCTAAAAAGATGGTTTCAGATATGAAAAATGCTTGTAATAGAGCGAATTTTAAGGTCAAAAGAGAAGTGATAGCTCCTGTTGGAGTTGAAATCTTACTTAAAAATTCAAATTTTAAATATCCAACATATATTCTTGTCGATTTTTCTTATAAAACTACATCCTTATCTTTAATTGGACAAGGACGAATCTATTCGAGTAATTTTTTCAGTTTAGGAATTGATGACATGATTGAAATGATAGTTGATCAACTTAATATAGATAAAGAAGTGGCTGAAAAATTGGTTAATACTTATGGAATTGACATAAGAAAAACTGCTTATAATCCTTATATAGTGGAGTCAAAAGATGGAAGAAAATTCACGAAAGATGATTTAATGAATGTTATATACAATTTCTTTAAGACATGGATTGGATATTTTAATGGATCATTATCGAATATTTTAAATGGTAATGATGAATTTAAGAAAACCATACCAATTGTAATGATGGGAAATGGTGCTGATTTAAATGGATTAAAGGATTATATGCTTAAAGTATTTCCTACAAATCCATATGAAAAGATAGTATTACCTGTCGTTGCATGTAGAGAATCTGAATTTATTAACTGTATAAGTGCTATTTATATGTCTAGTTCTTATAGGGGCGCATTAGAAGATGAAAATAAACTTCAAGTGGCATCAGTAAAAAGAGAAGAAACATATAAAAAACAAGATAAATATGATGAATTAAAGGACGAGCTATAATCTCGAGGTGACAAACATGAATGAAGATACATTAGATAATTTTGAGCCTGTTGCAAAAATTATTGTAATAGGCGTTGGCGGCGCAGGAAATAATGCTGTAAACCGTATGATTGAAGATGAAATTAAGTTCGTCGATTTCTATGTTGCAAATACTGATAAGCAAGCTTTATCTTTATCAAAAGCACCTCATAGAGTAGTTTTAGGCGAATCAATTACTAATGGACTTGGTGCTGGTGGAGATCCTAGCGTTGGAAAAGCTGCTGCTGAAGCAAGTGAAAAAGAAATGCGTGAAATTGTTAAAGGCGCAAACATGGTTTTTATTGCTGCAGGTATGGGTGGTGGAACTGGTACAGGCGCTGCTCCAGTCATTGCTAAATACGCTAAAGAAGAAGGTTGCTTAACAGTTGCTATTGTTACAAGACCATTTACATTTGAAGGCAATAGAAGAACTAATTATTCAATCGATGGTCTTAATGAACTTAAACAAAATGTTGATAGTATGATTGTTGTAAGCAACGATAAGTTGTTAATGAATTCAGGAAACTTGCCAATCGGAAAAGCATTTGGAGATGCTGATAAGGTTTTAGCAGATTCAGTTAAAACTATTACAGATTTAATTTTAAGACCAGCTGTAATTAATCTTGATTTTGCTGATGTTAGAAATGTTTTAAAGGATAGTGGAATTGCTTTAATCGGCTTTGGAACAGGAAGTGGAGAAAAAAGAAGTGAAGATGCTGCTTTAACTGCTTTAAATTGTCCTTTAATTGAACAATCAATTAATGGTGCAAGAAGAGCTATTTGTCATATTACGTGTGGCCCAAGTGTTTCACTTTACGAATGCCAAGATACTGTTGATAAAATTATTGAAAATAGTGGTGGACAACTTGATTTGAAGTTTGGTGTATCAATCAATGATCAATTAAGTGATGAAATTATGCTTTCAATTATTGCATCGCATTTCACAAATGATACAATTTTCGCAAAAACAGCAGCTCCTCAAAAAAGTGATGCAAATAGTTTCTTCAATCAAAGACCAACACAAATGGATTCACAACCATTATTTAATAAAGATTTATTAAAACCTCAAGAAGAAAAGAAGGATAATACGCTTGATGAAGACTCTATTATCCCTGATTTCTTGAAAGATAATTGAAATTTATAAAAAATTAAATTATTATATGTGGCGAAAGACAAGTCTTTGGAATTAGGTTATTAAAAGCGAGTTGCGTATGGTGAAAGGCAATATAAATGATTCTAATAGGTATCACTTTCGTTAATTACAATACTATGAGTGACTAAATTTTTATTTAGTAACTAAGGTGGTACCGCGTATATTACGTCCTTAGATTTATTTCTAAGGATTTTTTTATTAAAGGAGACAAAGTTATGGATGTAAAACATAGTTTATTAATGCCAGCAACAAATTTTGAAATGAGAGGCAATCTTGCTAAAAAAGAACCAGTACTCGTTGAAAAATGGCAAAAAAATGAAGTATATCAAAAAATGAACGAACATAAAGATTTAGATTTTATGTTACATGATGGTCCACCATACGCGAATGGTGCAATGCATTGTGGACATATGCTTAATCGTGTTTTAAAAGATTTTGTTATTCGTTTTAAAAACATGGACGGATATAAAACTACATTTATTTTTGGTTGGGACACACATGGTTTACCAATTGAAAACATGGTTACAAAAAGTGGAGTTAATAGAAAAACAACACCTATTTTTGACTTCAGAGAAAAATGTAAAGAATATGCTTATACGCAAGTTGAAAGGCAAAAAGCAGATATTAAGAGACTTGGTATTTTAGGCGATTATGAACATCCATATTTAACTTTATTACCAGAATTTGAAGCTCGTGAAATTGCATGTTTTTCAACAATGGCATTAAATGGCTTAATTTATAAAGGATTAAAGCCTGTTTATTGGTCACCAAGTAGTGAAAGTGCTCTTGCAGAAGCTGAAATTGAATATAAAGATGTAAAAGCTTATACAATTTTTGTTAGCTTTGATGTTGTTGATGGGAAAGGCGTTGTCGATAATGATGCTAAATTCTTAATTTGGACAACTACACCTTGGACTTTACCTGCTAACTTAGCACTTTGCGCTCACCCAGAATTTGAATATGGTGAATATGATACAAATTTTGGTAAATTAGTTTTCTTAAAAGAATTAGAAAATTCATTAAAAGAGAAATTAGGATTAACTAAATGTGAATTATTAAAATCATTTACGGGAAAAGAACTTGAATTTATCACATGCAAACATCCATTTATTGATAGAGAATCATTAGTTATTAATGGTGATTATGTTACAAGTGATTCAGGTACCGGTATTGTTCATATTGCTCCTGGACACGGTGCAGATGACTATAATGTCTGCTTAAAATATGGAATAAAACCATATTGTCCAGTTGATGAACACGGCAAGATGATGGAAGAATGTGGGCCTAGACTTGCTGGCTTATTCTATGAAGATGCAAACCTTGAAGTTTTAAAAATATTAGAAGAAAATGGTCACTTATTAAAAGAAGAAGACATTGTCCATAGTTATCCTCATGACTGGAGAACACACAAACCAGTTATTTTTAGGGCTACTCCACAATGGTTCTGCTCAATTGAACCAATTAGAGAAAAGTTAATTGAAGCAATTCATGGCATTAAATGGTCACCAGCTTGGGGTGAAAATAGAATGGTCAATATGATTAAAGATAGAGCTGACTGGTGTATTTCACGTCAAAGAGTTTGGGGTGTACCAATTCCAATTATTTATTGTGAAGATGGAACTCCAATTATTGAAAAAGAAGTATTTGATCATATTGAAGAACTTGTAAGAAAGAATGGCTCATCAATTTGGTATAAATTAGATGAAAAAGAACTTTTACCAGAAGGGTATAAGAACGAACACTCACCAAATGGAATTTTTAGAAAAGAAAAAGACATTATGGATGTTTGGTTTGATAGTGGTTCAAGCTGGAATGGTGTTTTAAGAGAAAGAGGATTAAAATTCCCCGCTGATTTATATTTAGAAGGAAGTGACCAATATCGTGGTTGGTTTAACTCAAGCTTAATAGTTTCTTTGGCGGTAACTGGGAATGCACCTTATAAACAATGCTTAAGCCATGGCTTCGTTATGGATGAACATTGGGAAAAGATGTCAAAATCAAAAGGAAATGGACTAGATCCATTAAAAATTATCAATGTTTATGGTAGCGATGTATTACGTCTTTGGGCAGCATTAACTGATTATCAACAAGATGTAAGAATTTCTGAAAACATAATTAAAACAATTAGCGATCAATATCGTAAAATTAGAAATACATTTAGATTTATCTTAGGTAATTTATCAAACGGAAGTGTTGATGATAGATTTAAAAAAGAAGACATTCAAACCGAATTTGAACCAATTGATGAATTTATTTTAGCTAGATTAGAAGAAGTTAAAAATAAAGTTGTTGATAATATGAATCAATATAACTTTATTAATGCTACATCTGAAATTCTTAAGTTTATGAGCGATGATTTAAGCAGCTTCTATTTAGATATCACAAAAGACATCTTATATTGTGAAGAAAAGACAAGTAAACGTAGATTACAAGTACAAACTGTATTAAATAAAGTTTGCTTTGATTTAATGAGATTATTAAACCCAATTATTCCTTTCACAATGGATGAAGTTAATCAAAACTATCCATTAAAGAGTGAAGAAAACGTAATGTACTATGAATATCCAAAGAAAACTAATGAATATTCAGAAAAAACAACTCTCAAAGACTATAAGAACATTAAATTATTAAGAGATGATGTTTTAAAATCACTTGAAGATTGTAGAAAGAACGGAATTTTTGGTGATTCTTTAGAAGCAACAGTAGTTTTAAAGATTAAAGATGAAGATGTTAAGAAAGCTGTTGAAAAATTCTCTAACATTGAATTAAAGAGATTATTTATTGTAAGCAAGGTTGTTTTTGATGATACTTTAACTGAAGTTGAAGGAAAAGTAACTTTTGTAAAAGTCATTAAAGATGATGGCGTTAAATGCGATAGATGCTGGAATTATTTCGATAAAGAAGAAGTAACTGAAGTTGAAGGAACACATTTATGCGAGAGATGCAAAAAGGCGCTTGGCTTGTAAAAATTAAAAAATATACTAAGTTCTTAATTTATTTTTGCGTAATTTTTGTTTTAGCGATAGCTATCGATCAAATTACAAAATATGTAGCATTAAATTTTCTTGAAATGGGGGTTCCAGTAGCATTCATCCCTCATTTCATAGAATTTACGCTAACTTTAAATAAAGGCGCAGCTTGGGGAATGGGTGATGGAGCAGAATGGAGCAGAATTTTACTCACAATAATTTCTTGGGCTGTTGCTATATTCCTTATTGGATATATCGTTTATTTAATTAAAAAAGAGAAAGAAATTGATACTTTGTATGGAATTTCTTTAGCATTAATATTAGGCGGTGATATTGGAAATCTTATTGATAGAACATTCTTCTATTCACGTGGAGTTATTGATTTTATATCAATTCAATCATGGTGGAAGGGATTTGGAATCTTCAATATCGCTGATAGCTGTTTAGTTGTTGGAATATTCTTATTAATTATTTACTTTATTATTGTTGAAGTGAAAGAGCAAAAAGCACAAAGAGAACACAATATTAAAGTAATGGAACAAATTAAAGTTAATAGTGAAGAATCTAACAAAGACAAAGATATAGATAAAGATGGAAAATAAGGAATTTATTGTAAAAAAGGATTACGAAGGGCTGAGACTTGATAAGTGCTTAACCCTTTTTGATAAGGATTATTCTCGAGTTTATTATTCTAATTTAATAAAAGAAGGGAATGTTCTAATTAATGGAAATAAAGTATCTCCTTCTTATAAAGTAAAAGAAAATGATAATATTTCTATTATTTTTGCTAAAAAAGAAAGCAATTTAGACTTAGAACCATATGACTGCCCTTTAAATATTCTTTATGAAGATGATTATTTACTTGTAATTGATAAACCTAAAGGTCTTGTCGTTCATCCAGGCGATGGTCATCATAACGATACTCTAGTCAATGCTTTGATTTATGCTAAAAAAGAGCTTTCTACAGTTAATGGATTAGAAAGAGTTGGCATTGTTCATAGAATTGACAAGGATACGAGTGGACTTTTATTAGTGTGTAAGAATGACTTTGTTCATAATAAAATTGCTGAACAACTTAAGGATCATTCTATGCATAGAGAATACATTGCTTTAGTTGATGGCGTTATAAAAACTGATGTAGGAAAAATTATTGGTAGAATAGGAAGAGATAAAGAAAATAGGCTTAGAATGGCTATTGACCCTATAGCAGGAAAAGAAGCTGTTACACACTTTGAAGTTTTAAAAAGATATAAGAAATATACTCTAATAAGATGTAAATTAGAGACTGGTAGGACACACCAAATTAGAGTTCATATGTCTTCTATTAAACATCCTATTGTTGGTGATAAGCTATATGGGGGAAGCAGTGAAATTTATGATAATGGTCAGTTGCTTCACGCATATAAATTAACTTTCTATCATCCTATATTAAAAATGGAGATGTCCATTGAATCTCCTCTTCCTAAGTACTTTAGTGATGTTTTAGATAAAATAGTAGAAAATTAGTATATATTTAGTAGTTAATTAGTAGGTTCTTGAGCAATTCCTAATGTCTCAAGAACTTTTTTATAGTTTTTAAAGTTTAATTTAGCAACTTTTTTAAGCTCCTGAACACCATATTTTTTTACAAATCCAATAGCAAAGTCATCAACTTCGATACCTGCGCCTAATGGAAATTTCATACCATATTTCTTTGAAAGATTTTCCATTTCTTGAAGGAAACGATATCTTGCAATGCAACTAGCAAGTGCGACACTAGGGAAATATGTTTCACCTTTTTCTCTAAAGACGATATCTCTTTCAACAAAGTCCAAATTATTTAAATATTCGTAATATTTATCTTCTGGCGTAAATTGATCAACATAAACGCTTTTAACATATGGACAACGCTCATGTAACCTTAATAAAACGTGATTGTGAGATAAAGCTTTAATTTTATTAAGATTGCAACCGCTATCGACTAAACTATTATATTTTTCGTTATTAACTGTTAAGCATTGAAAGTGAACTTTCTTTAAAAGTGTAGGAATTATTTCTTTAATTTTTTGATCTGTTAATTTCTTAGAGTCTTTTATTAAAGATTCTTTAATGATTTTCATTGTTTCAAGATCAACATAGCTAGCACATACAATTATTGGGCCGAAAAAATCACCAGTACCGACTTCATCGCTACCAATTTGTTGGTCAACGTCGATATAAAAAAGACTTTCTTTGTTTTTCTTAACCTTCTTTGGAAGCAAAGCTGGCGTTAAAGAGTATTTTTTGGCTAATTCTGTATCATTTTCTCCTTGGATTGTAACTTTATATGTACCACCTTTTTTATTATCATATGCGGTAATAATGTTAGTAGGAGTCTTGATGACAAACATAATATATCCAATATTTCGTTCTTGAATAAAATCTTTGTACTCTTCTTGAATACCTTCGAGTGTTTTCTTATCTATTTTTATTGTAACCATTTGTTTAATTATAGCATGTTTAAAATTAAGCGTGTAAAATTATCGTATGAAAAATATCGAAGAAGTATTAGAAATAGCCAAAATAAAGGAAAGAATAGTTAAAAACGCAAAAACAATAGTTGGCAAAAATAAAATTTTAGAACTTAAACCATCAAATGAGTTTTCGATTGTAGATAAAAACTTATCTCTTGTAAAAGAAATGAACGATGTTTACTACAAATATGGAGAATTACCAATTGCTAGTGAATTGGACATGTATGAAGTTATTTTAAGAATCAAAAAAGGAAATCTATTAGACGAAATTACATTGAATTTAATTAAAAATGATATTTATACGACTGTTGATCTTATTAAATTTTCTTTAAAAATTGATATCGACTTAAAATATTTAAACAATATGTTTGTTTCTTTAAACGCAAACGAACTTTTATATAACAAAATTAGTAGTGCCATATCTAATGACAATATAATCAAAGATTCTGCAAGCAAAGAACTTTATGATATTAGAAGAAAAATTGCATCAAACGATAAAAACATTCATAGTTTACTAAATAAAATGCTTGGTCAATATAAAGATAAACTTGCTGGTGAAAATTATGTTATAAGAAATGGTAGATTCGCTATTCCTGTAAATAGTAGTTATAAAGCAAGTGTTGATGGAATCGTACAAGATATCTCTGATAGTGGACAAACTACCTTTATTGAGCCTAAAGCAGTATTAGAACTTGAAAATGAAAAGCAAATTCTTTTAATAAAAGAAAAAGAAGAAGAGAAAAAAATACTTAAAGAATTAACTGATTTGGTTTATCAAAACGCCAATCAATTAATAAACAATAATGAAATTATTGGTGAATTAGACTTCATAATGTCTAAAGTAAAATTTGCCACAGAAGCACATGCGAACGTACCAAAATTGATTAAGGATAGAAGATTTAAATTGCTTGAAGCAAGACATCCTTTAATCGATTATAACGTTTGTGTTCCTAATGATTTTATTTTAGGCAATGATAAAAAGCTAATGATAATTAGTGGTCCTAACGCTGGTGGAAAAACAATTGCTCTTAAAACAGTAGCGGTTTGTGCCTACATGATTAAGATGGGATTACCAATTACGGCAAGCGTTGATAGTGAAATTTGCCTATTCAATAACATATTCCTAGATATAGGCGATAGCCAATCAATAGAAAGCAACTTAAGTACCTTCTCAGCCCATATTAGTAATATTTCAGTATATTTTCAGTACTTAACTAGTAGTGATTTAGTAGTTATTGATGAATTGTGCAATGGTACAGACCCTAAAGAAGGCGAAGCTTTAGCTGTTGCTATAGTGAAATATTTATTAAAAACAAATGTTTTAGCCATGGTTACATCTCACTATGAATTATTAAAAAAATATGGTTTTACCAATCCAAATATTTTAAATGCTTCTTTCTTGTTTAATGAGAAAACTGTTACACCTACCTTTAAGATTTTGCTTGGAGTAAGTGGGAAGAGTTATGGCCTTTTGATTAGTAAAAAGTATGGCTTACCTGATGAAATTATTCGCAACGCAAAAGTTATCTACGATAAGAGCTTTGAAAATGAAAACGACAAAAAAATAGTTGCTATTGGTGAAAAAGAAAGATACCTCTTGCAAAAAGAAGAAAAGCTTAAACAAAGACAAGATTCTTTAGCAAAAATGAGGGAAGAACTTAATTTAAAAGATAAGCAGTTAAAAGATATGGAAGCTAAACTTAAGAATGCGAAAATTGACAAATTTGATACATTCTTAACTGACAAATATAATGAAATTAATAATATTTATTCTACATTCTTAAAAGACAAAGATATTAAAAAAGCAGAAGAAAAACTTAAAAACATTAACGTTAAAAAGAAAAAGAATGAAAATATTGAACTAAACGACTATGTTGAAATCAAATTTTTAGGCATAAAAGGAAGAATCACACGTATTCAAGGTACGAAAGTTACTATAACATCACAAGATGGACTTACTTTTAATTCCTCACGTGATCAATGTGAAAAAATCGATGCACCTAAAGAAACATTAAAAAGTACGATAAATGTCGATAAATATATTATGGGTCAAAAGCAAGTTAGTTCTAAACTTAACTTAGTTGGATATCATATTGATGATGGCCTTATTGCACTTGATAAATATCTTGATGATTGTGTTTTAAGAGGCTTAAAAGAAGTAAAAATTATTCACGGGTATGGAAGTGGTAAATTAAAAATGGCTATCCATGATTTTTTAAAGAAAAAAACCAATGTCAAATCATTTAGACTGGGAAATGAGCTTGATGGTGGTTCGGGAGCAACGATTGTAACTTTAAAATGAACGAAATTTTAAGAAAGCAAATAGAACTATTACCAGATAAACCTGGTTGTTATTTAATGCACAACGCAAATGACGAAATTATTTACGTTGGAAAAGCAAAGAACCTTAAAAAGCGTGTATCGCAATATTTTTTAAGGCAACACGAAGGTAAAACTGCAGCTATGGTTATGCATGTAGACCATTTTGAGATAATTATTACAAAAACAGAAAAAGAAGCTCTTATTCTCGAAATGAACTTAATACAAAAGCATCACCCTAGATACAATATAATGCTTATGGATGATAAACATTATCCCTATATTGCACTACATAAGAACGTTAAGAATCCATATGTGAGTTTATCTAGAAATGTTAAAGATAAAAAATGCGAATATTTTGGGCCATATCCTAATAGTGGGGCAGCATATGAAGTAATTGAATTAATAAATAAGCTTTTTCCATTAAGAAAATGCAAAAATGTACCAAATAAACCATGCCTTTATTATCATTTAGGAACTTGCTTAGCACCATGCATAAGTATAATTGATGAAAATAAATACAAAGAAATCGTTGATAACATAAAAGCATTTTTAAATGGCAAAAATACTGAAGTAATTAAAGAAATTAAAGATAAAATTAAGCATTATAGTGAAAACTTAGATTTTGAGAATGCTTTAGTTTATAAAAAGATGCTTGATTCAATTGAGCATATTAATGAAAAACAAACAGTTGAATTTAGAGACAAAACAGATAAAGATGTTTTTGCTTTTCATGTTAGAGATAATTATGTTTCGATTGTTGTTTTTAATATAAGAAATGGCATGTTGCTATCAAAAAGAGCCTTTTTTTATGAATTATTAGGTGAAATCAATGATTTTGTTAGTGAAATGATATACCAATACTATTCGATTAATAAAATTCCTAATGAAATTTATGTTAGTAATGAAGAAATAAAAGACGACTTAAATTCGTTCTTAGAAGCAAATGTGTTCTTTCCTTCAAAAGGAAAAATGCATGATTTAATTCAAACAGTAGAAGCAAATGCTAAAGAATCGCTTGATGAACATTTTTTAACTGCAAGAATTGATGATGATTTAATTTCCATTTTGGATAGACTTGGCAATATTTTAAAAATTTCTACACCTACATATATTGAATTATTTGATAATTCACATTTGCAAGGCACGAATGCAATTGGAGCAATGGTTGCTTTTACTAATGGTGTGCCTTATAAAAAACTTTATCGTAAATTTAATATACAAGGTGTTAATAAAAAAGATGATTTAGCTTCTATGGAAGAAACTTTAAGAAGAAGATATGCTAGATTACAAGAACTAAATAGTGAAATGCCAAATTTAATAATTGTTGATGGTGGAAGTGAACAAATTGAAGTAGCAAAAAAGATAAAAGAAGAACTTAATTTACCTTTTGCAATTGCTGGTCTTGTAAAAACTGATAAACATAGAACAAGTGCTTTAATTGATGAAAAATTAGAAATTCACAATTTAGATGATGATAAAAAATTATTCTTTTTATTAACTAGAATGCAAGATGAAGTTCATAGATATGCAATTACTACCCATATTAAAAAGAGAAATAAATCTATTTTTAATAGTGTATTTGATGGCATAAAAGGACTTGGAACAAAGAGAAAAGAATTACTAATAAAAACTTTTCCATCTATTAAAGAGCTTAAAAATGCTAAAATCGAGGAGTTAGAACAAATTTTGCCTAAAGAAACTGCAGAAGAATTGTATAATAAACTAAAGGATAACAAAGATGGATTTTAAAGAATTATTACAATTATTTAAAATGAGACAATTTGAAAAAGTCATTGAAGAATCAAAGGAAGTAGAAGATTTTAATGCTTATTTTTTACGTATAAGAAGCTTCATAGCTTTAGGACAAAATGAGGATGCATTAAAAGAGTATGATGATAAGAGATTTGACATTGAAACTAATGATCTTTTAAGCAGTATGAAACTATATATTGAGATACTTGTTTCATTAAATTTTCCATATAATAAAATCTTAGAATCATGCACAAGATTTTACGACTTTCCTTATGTTAATTTAGAAACAGAAGAATTTATTTCAAAGCTTCCAAATTCCATCTTCGAAATGATTGAAAATAAGAAAAGAAATGAAACTGATATAATCGCAAAAAATACGATAGATATCGATGAAATTATAAATTCTACTGATTGCAATTTTATATATGAATCATTATTAGAAATTAATAAAAATGATACTCAAAAAACATATCAAATTTTACCTAAAATTAATGGCTATTTAAAAGAGCAAAACGAATTTGATTTAAAGTATGGAATATTTTTAGAAGAACTAATTATTTGCAACTATAAAGCTTCTTTAAATTTTAGAAAAAATGGAGAATATTTTTTCGCTTTAAATCCATCGAAATTTTATCAAAAATATATAAATCAACTATCTCAATTTAAGGAAAATTTACGAATAATTAATGAATGTAATTCAGATATAACTTTAATTGAACTCACTATAAGATATGCAACAATGTGTATACCATATGTCATTCCTGATTTTTTAGATACACAATTAAAAATGAATGCTTATTTTGTTGCCTGCTTTAAAATTGCATCAAAAAATATGTGTGCTAAAACTAACGCTGATTCGTTATTTATTACACTTAATTGTGATAAAAGTGACATTGAAAAATACGAGAAAAATATAGAAAGTGCATTAATTCAATATAACCAAACTTTGAGTTAACCTTTTTGTGTATTTTGCTTTACTAGATTATACATTTTAATGTATAATTTTTTTCGTATGCATTTGGAGGTATATAATTTATGGCTACAAAATTAGTAGAAAAAGGAAACTCAGTATTCGAAGTCAGCACACGTGTTGAAGGCGAAGCTTGGAAAGAAGCACAAGACAAAGCTTTAAAGAAATTATGTGAAAAAGTAGAAATCAAAGGTTTCAGAAAAGGAAAAGCTCCTGTTGAACTCGCAAAAGATAGAATTAATCCTGCAGATTTAATCAACGAAGCGATCAATGGTTCATTACAAAAAGCATATGTTGATGCTTTAACAGAAAACAAATTACAACCATTCACATCACCAGAAGTTAACGTTACTAATGTTGATGACAATGGATATGATGTTACATTTGTTGTTACAGTTGTACCTGAAGTTACTTTAGGTGAATATAAGAACATTAAAATTGCTTTAGATCCAGTTAAAGTTTCTAAAAAAGATGTCAACTTAGAAATCGATCACTTACTTGAAGACAATGCTGAACTTGTTTTAAAAGAAGGTGCTGCTGAAAAAGGCGATACAGTTGTATTTGATTTCAAAGGATACATTGATGGAAAAGAATTTGATGGTGGAAGTGCAGACAACTATTCATTAGTTCTTGGCTCAAATCAATTCATCCCAGGTTTTGAAGATCAATTAGTTGGTGTTACAAGCGAAACTAAAAAAGATGTTCTCGTTAAATTCCCAGAACAATATGTTAAAGATTTAGCTGGTAAAGATGCTAAATTTGTTTGCATGATTCACGAAATCAAAACAAAGAAGAAACCAGAATTAACAGATGAATTCGTAAAAGAATTAAAGATTGAAAATGTTAACACTGTTGCTGAACTTGAAAAATACGAAAAGAAAGAAGTTGAAACTAGATTATTAAATCAAGCAAAGCAAAAACAATTCAGCGAATTAATCGAAGCTATTATTAAGAACGCTAAAGTTGAAATCGGTGAAAAAGTTCTTGATAACGAAGTTGCTGCAATGAGAGAAGAAACAATCGGCAAAATCCAAGGACAAGGTTTAACTTTCGAACAATACAAAGAAATTACAGGCATGGATGATGAAAAGTTAAATGAAAACTTCAGAAAAGATGCAAAAATTAGATTAGAAGAATATTTAGTCTTAAATAAGATTGCTCAAGTTGAAAACTTAATCATCACAAATAAAGAAATCGAAGATTATTTTGAACAAATTGCTAATACTTATGGAATGAAAGTTGAAGATGTCAAAAAGACACTCGGAAACGATACAAACAGAATTGCTAGCAACTTATTAAATAACAAGATTTCGAGATTCTTAATCGCTAATAACTTAGAAAATAGTGATGAAGAAGTAAAAGCTGAATCAGTTGCTGAAGAAAAAGCAGAAGAAAAGAAACCTGCAAAAAAACCAGCAGCAAAAAAGACAACAAAGAAAGCAAAAGCTGAAACAACTGAAGAAGCTAAATAAATTTTAAAAATAAGGAGGTAATTTAATTAATGGAATTTAAATTAAACGAAAAATTTGAATTACCTGTTATTATCTCTCGAGGATTTGTTGAATTCCCTTTTCAAGATTTAACTATAAATTGCGAAAGGGAATTCTCTGTTAATGCAGTATTTGATTCACAATTAAAATATGAATCATACTGCATTATTATTTCTCAAAGAGATGTGCAAAAGGAAAATATTGTAGATATTAATGATATTTATAATATAGGAACACTTTGCCGTATAAACAAAGTAGAAAAAATAAACAGTAACAAACTTAGAATAAGTGTACATGGTGAAAAAAGAGTATTTGTCGATGAGATCAAAAATATCTCTAATTCATTTATTGGTTCTGCAGTTTTAAGAGAAGATGTTTTTGGTGACAATCAAGAAGAACTTGCAATTATTACTAATATTATAAAGGTAATAGAAAAAGGACGTCTTGATACTTTTTTTAGTGGAAATGCTAAATCTTTAATTGAAGAATTAGGAGAAGGCATAAATGCAGTAAGATTAAGTTATTCTTTATCTGCAAAAATGAATGTCACCTATATTGAAAAGCAAAGAATTTTGGAAATTGATGATGTCAATACTCGTTTAATGGAAATTTTAACATTGCTTAATAAGCTAGTTGAGTTCCAAAAAGTTGATGACAAAATCGCTAAAACTATTCAAGATTCTGCTGAAAAACAACAAAAAGATTATTATCTTAGAGAAAAAATCAAGGCTATTAAAAAAGAACTTGGTGAAGATAAGACTGATGATTCTTTAACTATTCAAGAAAAATTAGAAAAAAATAATTATCCTGAAGAAGTAAAAACTAAAATTAAAGACGAATTAAAGAGACAAGAAATTATGCCTCAAGGTTCACTTGAAGCTAGCTTAATTTCTGATTATATTGATATAGTCCTTAGCGTTCCATGGTTTGAACAAACTAAAGATAATAGCGATATAAATCATGCTCAAGATGTCTTAAATGAAGACCATTATGGCTTACAAAAGGTTAAAGAAAGAATTATCGAATATCTTTGCGTAAAATCGGTTAAGGGTAATCTTAAAGCACCAATTTTATGTTTTTATGGTCCACCAGGATGTGGTAAAACAAGTTTATCGCGTTCAATCGCACGTGCACTTGATAGAAAATTTATTAAATGTTCATTAGGTGGCGTAAGTGATGAGGCTGAAATTAGAGGACATAGAAGAACATATGTCGGAAGCAGGCCAGGAAGAATTATCAACTCTTTAAGAAAAGTAAAAGTTAACAATCCTGTGTTTTTACTTGATGAAATAGATAAATTATCACATGATTCATTTAAAGGAGATCCTGCAAGTGCTTTACTTGAAGTACTTGATCCTGAGCAAAATAAAGAATTTAACGATAATTATCTTGAATTAAGCTATGACTTAAGTAATGTTTTATTTGTTTGCACAGCAAATAATATTGAAAATATACCTTCACCATTACTTGATAGATTAGAACTTATCCACGTACCAAGCTATACATCAATAGATAAATTATATATTGCTAAAGATTTTTTAATTAAAAAAGAATTAAAGGCAAATGGCCTAGAAGATGATGCAATTTCGTTTGACGATAAAGCAATTTATTACATTATTGATAGATACACTAGAGAAGCTGGTGTTAGAGACCTTGAAAGAAATATCGCTAGTGTTATTAGAAAAATCATTGTCGAAGAAGTTAAAAAAGGAAATTTAAATCTTAAAGGAGTAAAAGTTACTGCTAAAGAGGTTGCAAAATACCTTGGTGTAGAAACTTATGACTCAACTTCTAAAGAAAAAGGCAGTCAAATCGGTGTTGTAACTGGTCTTGCGTATACTGATTTTGGCGGAGATATTCTTCCAATTGAAGTTAATTATTTCCACGGAAAAGGAAATTTAGTGTTAACTGGCAAACTTGGCGATGTTATGAAAGAAAGTTGCACAATCGCTTTAGACTATGTTAAAGCAAATGCTGATAAATATGGCATTCCTTCAAAGATATTTGATGAAAATGATATTCATATTCACGTACCAGAAGGAGCAGTCCCTAAAGATGGACCATCAGCTGGTGTTGCAATAACGTGTGCAATCATTTCTGCTTTAACTAAGAAACCAGTAACTGGCGATATTGCTATGACTGGAGAAGTTACTTTAAGAGGAAATGCACTTCCTATTGGTGGTTTAAGAGAAAAATCTCTTGCAGCAATGAGAAGTGGCATTAAAACTATCATTATTCCTGCTGGAAATAAGAGAAATGTTAGTGAACTTCCTAAAGAAGTTAAGAATAAATTAAATATTATTTACATGAACAATGTAGATGATGCATATGGAGTACTTTTTAAATAGTATGGAATATTATTTTAAAAAGGCAAAATTCATTAAAAGTATAACTGATGTAAAAGAAGCCCCCTTTGATTATTCAAAGGAGGTTCTTTTTGTCGGTAAATCGAATGTTGGAAAATCTAGTTTAATTAATGCTTTAACTAATAATAAGAAACTTGCCTATACAAGTTCTAAACCTGGAATGACACGTTTACTTAATTATTTCTCAGTTGAAGATAAATTTTATCTTGTAGACTGTCCTGGATATGGCTTTTCATCTAAAAAAGATGTTGACTATGAATTTTACGGAAATATGGTCGAAAGTTATTTTAATAACAATGAAAAATTAAAATTAATTGTATTTTTACTTGATTCAAAGCATTTACCTACAAACGATGATATAGATTTTTATAAATTTTTACTTTCATATAATTATAGATTTATTATTTGTATGACTAAATGTGATAAATTAAATATGTCAATGAAAGCAAAGATTAATAAAAATTTAGAACAAACTTTGCAATATGACACAGCGAAATTTAAACCGATGCTTGTTTCTATCAATGATAAGAAGAGTATTATGGATTTGAAAAATATTATTTTAAATGCGATTGGAGATTAAATATGGCATTAGATAAAAAATATGATTTTAAAGCAGTTGAAGAAGGAAGATATGATGTTTGGAAACAAGCAGGATACTTTACTGCAGGAGATACTTCTAAACAAAAGTTCTCAATGGTAATTCCTCCTCCAAACGTAACAGGAAAATTACATATCGGACATTCTATAGATAATACCATTCAAGATATTACTTGTAGATATAAAAAAGCTAAAGGTTTTGATGTTCTTTATTTGCCTGGCGTTGATCACGCTGGTATTGCAACACAAGCGAAAGTTGATGCTAAACTTAATAAAGAAGGAACAAACAGATTCGAAATCGGAAGAGAAGCTTTTTTAAAGGAATGCTTCCAGTGGAAAAACGACTATACACATTTTATTCATGAACAATGGGCAAAAATGGGCATTATGGTCGATTATACAAGAGAAAGATTCACTCTTGATGAAGGCTGTTCAAAAGCTGTAAATGAAGTGTTTGTTAGACTATATAATGAAGGTTTAATTTACCAAGGCGAAAGAATTGTTAATTATGATCCTGTAATGAAAACAGCTTTAAGCAATATCGAAGTTATATATAAAGAAGATAAAGGATATTTTTATTACTTTAAATATGTTTTTGCAGATGACAAGAGCAAATTCTTAACAATCGCAACTACTAGACCTGAAACAATGTTTGGTGATACATGTATTGTTGTTAACCCAAAAGATCCTAGATATAAAGACGTAGTTGGTAAAAAAGTTATTAATCCAGCTAACTATGAAGAAATCCCTGTCATTGCTGATGAATATGTAGATGTTGAATTTGGTACAGGTGCAATGAAATGTACACCAGCTCATGACCCTAACGATTTCATTATTGGTAAGAAGTATGGTTTCCCACATCCAGTCATTATGAATACTGATGGTAAGATGAATGAGAAGTGTGGAAAATATGCCGGAATGGACAGATATGAGTGTAGAGATTTACTAATTGAAAACATTAAAAAAGATGGAAATTTAATTAAGATTGAAGAAATGATGCACCAAGTTGGACACTCCGAAAGAAGCGGTGCAGTTGTAGAGCCTATCTTATCAAAGCAATGGTTTATTAAGATGAAGCCATTAGCAGAACGTGTTTTGCAAAATCAAAAGAATAAAGATACAAAGGTAAATTTCTATCCAAAGCGTTTTGAAAAAGTTTTAATTCAATGGATGTCAAAATGTGATGATTGGTGCATTTCTAGACAATTATGGTGGGGACATAGAATTCCAGTTTACTACTCGAAAACTACTAATAATGTACTAGTTTCCTCCCAAAAACCTACTGATATTGAAAATTGGACGCAAGATGAGGATGTTTTAGATACATGGTTCTCAAGTGCTCTTTGGCCATTTGAAACTCTTGGTTGGCCTGAAAAAACAAGTGATTTAATGAGATATTATCCACTTGATTGTATGGTTACAGGATACGATATTATCTTCTTCTGGGTATCAAGAATGATATTCCAAGGACTTCACTTTACTGATGAAAGGCCATTTAAGGATGTTATTATTCATGGCTTAGTTAGAGATTCTCAAGGAAGAAAAATGAGCAAATCACTTGGCAATGGTGTTGACCCAATTGATGTCATTAATAAATATGGCGTTGACTCATTAAGATATTTCCTTGCTACAACAGCATCTCCAGGTCAAGATATGAGATATTCTGAAGAAAAAGTAAAGGCATCTAACAATTATTTAAATAAAATTTGGAATAGTGCTCGTTTTATTCTTATGAATATTCCTGAAGATTTCAAAGCTTATGAACTTAATGATATTAATATTAAGAAACTTAGCTTAGTTGATAAATACATATTAACTAAACTTGAAAATGTAGTTAAAAAAGTTTCAAAAGCTATGGACTCATATGATTATGGTGTTGCAAGTAATATTTTATACAACTTTGTTTATGATGATTTCTGTTCTTTCTATATTGAAATGAGTAAAGTTACATTAAAAGATGAAGATTCATATAAGGATGGAACATATTTCACAATGCTTTATGTCTTAAAAGCTATTGTAATGATGATTTATCCATTCTCACCATTCATAAGCGAAGAAATTTATTTATCATTCCCAGTTCATAAAGATTCAATTATGCTTGAATCATATCCTGAATTTGATAAACGATTAGTATTTAAGACGAGCCTTGTAAAAGTAGACACAATTAAAGAAGCAATTGAAAAAGTACGTGAATATAAAGTTCAAAATTCATTAGCACCAAATGCTCAATTAGATTTGTTTGTTAAACCTAGCATTAACTTGAAAGAACTTTATAAGTATTTAGGAAGATTCTCATTTGCTAAATCATTAGTTGTAACAGCAGAAGAAATTAAAAATGCAACAAGTATTATTCTTCCAAATGTGACTTTATTTATTAAAGATAGCATTAATAAGGAAGAATTAATTAAGAAAATTACAAAAGAAGTAGAATCTTTAAAATCCGAAGTAAAGAGATCTGAAGCGTTGCTTAATAACGAAAAATTCTTAAGCAAAGCGCCTAAAGAAAAAATTGCTGTCGAGAAAGAAAAATACGAAAATTACAAAAAACAATTAAGTAATTTAGAAGAAAAACTTGGAAAAATGTAATTGCTAAAAAGTTATGTGATTAATTTCATGTAACTTTTTTTAAATCTTTTAAGTATTTTTAAAATTTTTAAAATTTATTACGTCGTACTTAATGAAAGGAGGATTTATTATGAATGATAGAATCCCGTTAACAAATGAGGAACTTTCTAACATTAAGTGCGGCGAAGCTGTAACGCTAACGGCTGTAATGGCAATTTTAGTTATTGCTGTTGTGGCAGTAGTAGTCTATAAATTATTTACATCCGAAGATGGTACAGTTCAACTGCCTGGAGGGTATAAATTTCAGTGGAAATAATATAAATTATTCTACCTTTCTAATTTCATTTGATTTTGCTAGAACATTATGATATTATTACGAACGTTGTAACCTTATTTTTTGTTACAACCGCATTAAAAAGGTCTTCAAATCTCTACGAGATACCTTAAGAGCGAGTAATTAATTCAAAAATAGGAGGGAAAAGATGTACGCTATAATTTTAACAGGCGGCAAACAACTCAAAGTTGAAGTTGGACAAAAAATCTATGTCGAAAAACTTGACGTTGAAGCTGGTAAAGATTACACATTTGAAAATGTACTTTTAATCAGTGACAAGAGTGTTGTAACTGGCGATCCATTTATCAAGGGTGCTAACGTTGTCGCAAAGGTTGAAAAACAAGGTTTAGGTAAAAAGATTCATGTTTTCAAATATAAAGCAAAATCTAATTACCATAAAAACATTGGTCACAGACAACCATATACTTGCTTAACAATCACAAGTATTAATGCAAAATAATGATTGAAGTAAAATATTTAGAAAAAGAACAAAAAATTATCGAAATTGAATGCAGTGGTCATGCATTGTATGATAACAAGGGTAAAGATATAGTTTGTAGTGCTGTTAGTGCTATTATGTTTGGTGGATTAAATGCACTAAATGAAAAAACTATAAAAACTTGTATAAAAGAAGGCTATGTTAAAGTTGATTTAGTAGATGAAAATGATGCTGAATCATTAATAATCTTAAAAACTATGTTAGTACAATTAATGACGATTGCTGATAATTATAAAAAGTTTGTTTCTATTTCGAAAAAATAAGAAAGGAACGAGTAATATGATGTTAAGATTTAAACTTGATTTACAATTCTTTGCATCCCACAAAGGTGTTGGTAGTACAAAGAACGGTCGTGATAGTGCTGGTCGTAGACTTGGTGCAAAAAGAAGCGACGGACAAGTATGTAAAGCAGGCGCAATTATTTATAGACAACGTGGTACAAGGATTTATCCAGGTATCAATACAAAACTTGGTAAAGATGATACAATTTTTGCATTAAAAGACGGCATCGTTAAATACGAAAGAGTTGGCAAAAATAGAAAACGTGTCAGCGTATACGAAATTGTTAAATAATTAAAACCATCTGCTTTATGTAGATGGTTTTCCTTTAAGGAAATAAGAAAATATGTTTATTGATAAGGCTGTAATTGAAGTAAGAAGCGGAAAAGGTGGCGATGGAAGAATCGCTTTTAGAAGAGAAAGATGCGTGCCAAAAGGTGGACCTAGTGGTGGAAACGGAGGTCGTGGTGGTAGCGTATTTTTAAGATGCACTGGAACTACAACAACACTTGTAAATTATAGACATTCAAGAACATTTATTGCTGATGATGGTGAAAATGGAGATATAAAAAACCAATATGGGCGTGGAGCTGAAGACATTTATATCGATTTACCACTCGGAACAGTTGTTTTTTTAGAGGAAAATCATCACTTTGTCTGTGACTTTAACGAAATTGGCAAAACATTTTTAATTTGTAAAGGTGGTCGTGGTGGAAGAGGCAACGCAGCTTTTAAAAATTCAAGAAATAAATGTCCTAAAGTAGCTGAAAACGGATTACCAGGAGAAAGAAAAAGACTTGTTTTAGAGTTAAAACTTTTAGCTGATGTAGGTGTTATAGGTCTTCCTAGTGTTGGAAAATCTACATTTATTAGCTGTGTAACAAACTGCAAAGCAGAAATTGGTGATTATGATTTTACAACCATTGTCCCTAATTTAGGCGTTGTAAAACTCGATAAAGAAAACAGTTTTGTAATTGCAGATATGCCTGGATTAATTAAAGGTGCTCATGAAGGAAAAGGCTTAGGCTTAATGTTTTTAAGACATATCGAAAGATGCCGTGTTTTAGTTCATATGATTGATATGAGTGGAACAAGAGATGCATATCAAGATTATTTAGATATACAAAATGAACTTAAAGAATACGGAATGCATTTACTTGATAGACCTCAAATTGTTGTTGCAAGTAAAATGGATGAAGAAGGTTCCGAAGATAGATTGAAAGAATTTGAAAAGAAATCTGGAATTAAAGCTATACCTATTTCTTGTATTACTGAAGATAACCTTAATACAGTTTTATATAAATGTGCAGAAATGCTTAAAGATGCACCTCAATTCCCTGTGTACGATAGCGAAGAAGCCGAAGAAATTTATAATCTCGATGATACTGAGAGTATCTTTGATATTGTTAAAAAATCGGAACATATTTATGAAATTGTTGGCGATCGTGTAACAAGAACTTACAACTTAATTAATATTTCTACTGATGAAGGTATGATGAAACTTATTCAATATTTAAATAAAATTGGTGTTGATAAGAAACTTCACGATATGGGAGCTAAAGACGGGGATACTGTAAAACTCTGTGACTTCGAGTTTGATTATTACGAATAAATCATTCATAAAAGAATAATTTGTTTTATTGTTTAAAAGGAAAAGTCGTATCGCATGATAAAGACTCTATAAATTTAGAGGTCTTAGATGCTATATGTTTTAAAATTTATGTTACAAAATCAGACACTTATAAAGAACTAGAACTTTATAATCTTTTTATTCATGACTTTTTTAGAGATGAAGAATATTATCTTTACGGATTTGATTCAGTCGAGGAACTAAATGCTTTTAGAAAGCTTTTAACTATTAGCGGAATTGGCGTAAAAACAGCGATGCAGATATTAAGAAATGTAGATTATAGTAGTCTATTTAATCTCATTAGAAATAAAGATGTTGCAGGTCTCAAGAGTATTAGTGGAATTGGCAATAAAGCTGAAAGACTAATATACGAGCTTAAAGAAAAAGGAACTGATAATGAAATAATTGAAATACAATATAAAAATGTATGTGATGTTCTCTTAAAACTTGGATATAAAAATAAAGAAGTTTTAATTGCTTTATCAAGAATTAAAAAAGGTCTAAATGATAGTGAAGCTTTAGTTGAAGCAATAAGGGTGATTAAAGATGGATCTAAGTAAAATTAATGAGTTGAGACCTGATTCGTTCAAAGAATTTATTGGACAAAATCAAATCGTTCAAGAATTAAAAGTATATATATTTAGTGCTAAAGAAACTAAAAAAACTCTTGATCACACTCTGTTCATTGGGCCTAGTGGAACTGGAAAAACAAGTTTAAGTTTCGTAATTGCTAAAGAATTTGATACTAAAATTAAAACGATTAATGCACCAATGATAGAATCACCTCAAGATTTAGTTGAAATAATAGCGTTAATGAAAGAGGGAGAAATTTTATTTATTGATGAAATTCATCGTCTTGATAGAAAGATTGAAGAAATTTTATATAGTGTAATGGACGACTTTATGCTTCACATAGCCTATAAAAGTGATGAGAAGACTAAAATTATAAGTGTTAAAATTCCACATTTTACTTTAATAGGAGCAACAACACTTGATGGATTAATTTCAACACCATTACTTGAACGTTTTACTAATAGATTTTATTTTGAGCCATACACAATTAATGAACTAAAAGAAATTTTAAGAATAAACTCTAAAAAACTTGATGTTCAATTTAAAAGTGAAGAAGAATTAGAATTTTTCGTTATAAGATGTAGAAGTAATCCACGTTTATTAAATAATTATCTAAAACGTTTCAAAGATTTTTACATTTATAAAAAGCAAAAGGATATTACAATTTCTTTAATTGAAGATTTTTTTAATTTTATTAATGTTTTGGAATATGGATTAACAAAATTTGATGTGAAAATATTAGGTGTTTTTTATAACGCATTTTTAGATACTCCCGTAAGTCTAGAATCTATTGCGACAATCGCTAACGAAAGTGTTATAAATATTAAGCAAAACATTGAGCCTTTTTTGGTGTCAATTGGCTTTATTAAAAGAACAACTAGAGGAAGAATAATTACATCATTAGGTAAAGAATTTTATGAAAAAAAGATATTGAAAAATTACTACCAATCATAAAGAACATATTTTATTGAAACTCTTTAAAAAGAAATACATTTTATGAGTTTATATAGTTATAAATTACTTTTGTTTTATTGCTATTAGTAGTAAAATTATACAGTATTTATAAATTTATTTATAAACATTGAGGTTTAATATGAAAAGATTTACAGGTTATATATCACTATGTGTGTCATTACTAGGAGCTGCTCTTGTTGGAGTAGTACCTACAATTTTGGGAATTAATGGCAATGGTGATTACTCATCTTCTAAAAATTATGTTTTCAAGATTTCTAATAAGAGAACTACAAACGATTTTAGTAATGGTACAGAAAATGGAAAGCTATTTGAATCAGATGATGAAACTGCAATGGATTATGTTTTAAATAATGTTAAATCAAAATTATCAACTGTAAACATTAGTGAATATAAGCTTGAAACAATTGGCAATGATTCATTCCAATTAACATTCAAGGATAATGCAAATGATTATGATGATGTTGTAAGTTATTTAACATTTTCAAATTCACTTGCTTTAGGAACATATGAAGGCTCATTCCAAATGGGCTATCAAGTTACTGATCTTGAAGGAAACAATGGCTCACTTGATGACAATACTTTCTTTAAACCTGGTTCAGCTAAAGTTGAATATAGAAACAATTATCCTTATGTCGTTTTACAACTTAGTAAGCCTGAAACATTTAAAGAAAAAATTACAGAATTAAATGAGTCAACATCTTCAAGCAGCAGTGCTAATTCATTTTTAAATGGTGTTAAGAAAGCCGAAGGTACAACAACGGGCGAAGAAGAGGAATCTAAAAAGGTAGATCCAAAAAAAGCATTATTCGTCTTAAACAACTGGCTTACTGGTTTTAATGTTAAAACTATGCTTGATGGAGAAAACGGCAACATTACTGATGCTAATTTATCTAATTACATACTTACTTACTGGGATACAAGTGATCAAAGTAAATTATTCTGGGATTACGATAGTAGCTTAAGTGAAGATGAACAAAAAAGTAAAACTTACGAATATGTTTATTTCCAATATTACAATTTAGGTGCTGCAAATGGTGAAACAAGTTTAGATGTCAAAACTTCAAATAGTATTTATAACTCTTTAGAAAGTGACAGCAAACTTGCATATAAAAAAGCTACATTATTATGTAATAAATTAAATTCATCATATTTATTACATTATGATATTAATATTATTAATAAATCTCAAATTTCAAATTCGACAAACGTTGTTGATCCGTTCTTAGAATATTTAAAACGTGCTGGATCAGTTCAAATCTCAACATTATTAATTTCATTTATTATTGCAATTGTGATTGTTTCCTTATTTATATTTGTGAATTATGGCGTTTCTGGATTTATTGGTGCTGTTGTTACTTTAGGAAATGTTATATCTTCACTTGCATTATTTAATGCTTTAGGAAATGAATTTAACTTAGGCACTATAATCGGATTAATTGCAGTAGCTTCATTAACTTTAATTGGAGTTATGTATTGGCTTACAAAGGCTAAAAATGAACTTTATAGTGGTAAAAACACTAAAAAAGCTTATCAAGAAGCAAGTAGAAAGAGCAATTTTAACGTTTTAGATTTCTCTGTTATTGGTGCGATTATTGGTCTTACATGTTACTTAATTCCGAATGCTTATACGGCATCATTCGGTTCTATCTTAATATTTGGCTCGATTTTAAATTTAATTTTTAACGGAATTATTTTTAGAGGAGTAATTTGGTTCTTATATAACTCAAATTATGTTGGCAATAATTTAAAATTATTAAGTGTTGATACAAAAATGATTCCAAATCTTTCAATGGATGAAAAACCTAAATATTTTGAATCATTTAAGAAAAAAGCAAGTAAAAAAAGTTACAGAATTACATCAATTATCGGCGCTGCATTATTACTTGCTAGTATTTGCGGAATTACTACATTCCAAGTTATAAATGGCAATATTTACAATCAAACAAGTACTGTAAATACAACTATGGTTACTGTTAAGTATAATGTTAAGAATGCATCTAGTGATTATGATTTAGAAACTTATTCAGCTAAGATTAACAATTCATTAGATAATATTTATAAAGACAGTGAACAAAAAACTAAATATTTCAAATCAAATTCAGTTAATTATTTCTACTATGAATATGTAAGCGGTGACACAAACCCAATTACTAATAGAGAATATTACTTTATTATCGATCTTGGAAATGTTTATGACTATAAAAATGACAAAGGCTATTTAAAAATCGATGATGCTCAAATCGAACAAAAGAGCCTTGAAGAAGTTATTACAACAACCATTCAAAAAGCAGTTGGAACTGATTATCAAGTTACATTAAACAATGCAATTAATGTTGCAGATGATAGTAATAATATGTATGTAGCAATTGCAATGGCAATTTCTGTAGCATGTATATTTGCTTATTTACTCTTAAGATTTGGTTTATCTAAGTCAGTAGTTGCTTTATTAATTGGTTCATCTATTTTAACAGTTGTTGTTGGCATCTTCTCACTTATTAGAGGACCATTCACAAGCGAAGTTACACTTGGTTTAATGCTTATTTCATTAATTACATACTTAGTCTTTGATATTTTCTTCTTAGATGAAAGAAATCTTTATAAAGATAACAAAAAAGATTTAGCTAATCTTGATACGAGAGAAGAAAGATACGAATATGAAAACAACTTATCTTATGTATTTGTAACATCAGCATTAATGTTTGTTGCGTTTATGATTATTAGTTGTTTCTTTACAACATCTTTTGATAAAAATACACTTGTATTCATGCTTTGTGGGTTATTATTAATAGCGATATTTGTTAAAGGAACATTCCTACCATTCGAAATGTCAATAACAAAATTACTTAATGGCATCAAAAATAAGGAAAGGAATAACTCTTCTAACGAAAGAAAACAAAAACATAGCAAAGAAGACGATACAGGAGAGCCTGAAGAAGCTATCTTTGTAGGCATTAACGACTAATAAAAAGGGAACGTGTTTCCCTTTTTTAAACTATATGGACTTTTTTAATAAATTATTAAATTACTACTCTATTTCTTCAAATGAATATGAAGCTAAATTAAAAAGTGATATTTTTGATGAACTTGATATCACAAGTTTTAAAAATGCAGAAAAAATAGCTGATTTTATTAAAAAATGCATTCTTGAAGGCAAAAAAATTCTCATTTACGGAGACTATGATTGCGATGGAATCATGTCTACTTCGATTTTATTTCTTACTATAGCAACTGATAAATTTAAACCAGGTTTTTATATTCCAAATCGTGAAAGTGATGGATATGGGCTTAATAAGAAAAATATAGATATGTTTCATAAACTTGGCTATGAAGCAATAATTTGTGTTGATAACGGAATTTCTCTTATTGATGAAGTTGAATACGCAAAATCATTAGGCATTCAATGCGTGATTTTAGATCACCATAAAATTTTAAAAACATTGCCAAAAACTGAATTCATAATGCATCCTGAAGTTGATAATATTGGTGACTATAATATCAGTGCTGGTGAAGTTTGTTTCTTTTTTTCAATTATATATTTAAAAAAGATTGATCCTTATTTTCTTGCATTAGCAACTTTATCAACCTTTAGCGATGTAATGCCTTTGGTTTCGTATAATAAAATTTTAGCAAGAAAGGGATTAGAGGCTATTAATCAATATAAATTTAATGAAATTTTATTATTACTAGACAATAAAAGTGGATTAATTACAGAAGATGATCTGTATTTAAAAGCAATTCCTAAGATAAACTCTATTGGAAGAATATGCAATGATACTTTGAGATTTAATATTGTTAGATATTTTATTAGAAGAAATGATGAGCATAAGCTCTCGATTCTAAAATGGATTAATAATACGAACGAATATAGAAAAGAGATAATAAAGAATAGTTCTGATGAAAATATTGTTTCATCTAATAATGCTATTTTCTTTGAAAATGAAAATAATGAAGGCATAAGTGGACTCATTGCAAATAGTGTTTTAACTAAATTTAAAAAGCCAACGTTTGTTTATACAAAGGTAAAAGATAATCCTTCAATGATTAAAGGGAGTGCAAGATCCTATGAAAACTTCAATATAGCTGAAGCTCTTCAAGAGTGTTCTGATATACTCGAAAATTATGGTGGGCATTGCTGTGCTGGAGGTTTTTCTTTAAAAATTAGCAATTTAAACGAGTTTGAGAAACGAATTAACGAGATGGCAAAAGAATTGCCTATATTAAAAAAGAATTTAAAATCTATTGTTATTGATTCAAGCGAATTAACATTAGAAAATTACGATATCTATCGTACATTCGGTCCTTTTGGCGAAGGAAATGAAAAGCCTTTATTTGAAATTAAAAAAATTCCAACTGACACTTTAACATTTTCAAAAGATAATAAACACATTATTTTAAGATTAACTTTTAATACATCGATTGTGTATTTTAATTTTGATAAAAGTATACTAAATAATAAATATCTTAATTTTTATGGATATTTAAATGTTAATAGTTTTAATAACAATAATTCTGTTCAATTAATTGTTACTGAAGCCGAAGCCTATAAGGAGGATTGATCATGGAAGAAGTTAAAAAAGTTCAAGAAATAGAAGAAAAAAAAGATAATGAAGTAGAATCTTCTTCTGAACAACCTGTTAAGATTTTACAAAATGGTGGCTATCCAATGCATACTTTTGAAGATGTTCAAGAAGTTTTTTTTGCGTATATTCACGATGAAAACGATCGAAAATTAATAGAAAAAGCATACAACTTCGTAAAAATGAAACATGCTGGAATTTTTAGAAAAAGTGGTGAACCATATTTACAACACTTAATTGAAGTTGCATATATTTGTGCAACACTTCAAAGTGGTCCTGTAACGATTGCGGCGGCTTTTTTACATGATGTAGTTGAAGATACCGATACTACAATTGATGATATAAAGAATATGTTTGGTTCAGATTGCGCTAGAATTGTTGACTCACTTACTAAAATTCAACGTATGAAGCTTTCGAGAAGAACAGAAGAAGAATTTGTTGCTGAAGATCATAGAAAAATTTTCTTAGGTATGGCTAAAGATGTTCGCGTTATTATTATCAAATTGGCTGATAGATTACATAACATGAGAACAATTAAAGCTTTAAAGCCAGAAAGACAACACGCTTTAGCAAAAGAAACACTCGAAGTTTTTGCTCCAATTGCTCATAGATTAGGTATCTACCGTGTAGAAAGCGAACTTGAAGACCTTTCGCTTGAAGTTGAAAAGCCTCAAGAGTATCATCAAATTTCTATAATGCTTGATGAAAAGGTGAAAAATAGGCAAAAAGCATTAAATATATTAAAGAAAAAAATTGCTGATATTTTGATTGAACATAAGATTCAATTTGAAATCGAATCAAGAATTAAGTCAATCTATTCAATTTATAAGAAGATGTATGTGAAAGGTCATACTTTTGAAGAAATTTATGATTTCTTAGCAATTAGAATCATTACTGAGACAGAAATTAATTGCTATGAAATCTTAGGCTTAATACACGCTTCATTTAAACCAATTCCTGGCAGATTTAAGGATTATATAGCAATGCCTAAGCCTAATATGTATCAATCCTTACATACATCAATTATTGCTGGAGATGGTAATGTATTCGAGGTGCAAATACGAACAAAAGAAATGGATGAAGTCGCAGAGACTGGTGTTGCTGCACATTGGAGATATAAAGAAGGCGCACACTATAATCCTAACGATGAACAACATGAAATCGAAGAAAAGTTGCATTGGTTTAGAGACTTTATAAGTATTAATAAAGATTTAAAAGATGAGAGTGCAACTGAATGCATGCAATCACTTAGTAAAGATATTTTTGAAGCTAACGTTTATGTTTTTACGCCTAAAGGAAAAGTTATTGATTTGCCTAAAGGATCAACTCCTCTTGATTTAGCTTATAAGATTCATACTAAAGTTGGTGATACAACAGTTGGTGCAATGGTTAATAGTAATCTCGTACCATTAAATACACAATTAAAAACAGGAGATGTTGTTGAAATTAAAACATCCAAAACTTCGCCAGGACCAAATGAAAGCTGGTTAAATATTGTTAAAACTAATAGTGCAAAATTTCATATTAAAAAGTTTTTAGCAAAAAAGAACGAAGACTTCTTAAGAGATGATAAAATCAAACAAGGCAAACAAACTTGTCTTGAATTTTTCAGAGATAGAGATATCAATGAAGAGAAAATGATTGAATTGCTAAGTACTGAAAAAGTACTAAAAAACTACCAAGTATCTACTATTGATGACCTTTTTATTCAAATTTACTCTCACAACCCTAACCCTGCTCAGATTTGTGAATTCTTAGGAATTAAGAAAAAAACTAACGATGCAAAGCTATTTAAAAAAGAGAATTTTGATGATGATAAATGCCCTGTTACTGTTGATAATCAAACAGGATTTAAAATTACTTTAGGAAATTGTTGCACTCCAATACCGGGGGATGAAATAGTTGGATATGTAACTAAAGGAAATGGTATTACTGTTCATAAAGTTGATTGTCCAAACGTGGCAAATTTAAAACAACGTTTAATAGAAGTTCATTGGAAAGAGAATTTGGATTCAAGTAAATCGTATCCAGTGGATATTGTTATTGAATGTAATGATAGAAATAATCTTGTCGTCGATGTTTTGAATGCTTTTAGCTCTAATAAAATCAAATGCACTGAAATTTCAGCAAAAACTAGACCAGATACTAGCAATGTTGATGTTTATGCTCAAATTTATGTCGCTAACAATGAAGCATTTATGAAAATTAGTGATATTTTAAGAAGCATGAAGGATGTTTATTCTGTTAAAAGAATCATTCATTAAGTTTCAATAACAAAACTTGGATAAAACTTGCATATGTAATTAATAATTATTTATAATTATTAGGAAAACGAGGTAATTATGTTTAATTTAGTAAAAGGAACACACGATGTAATAATTGATGAAGCAAGAAAATATTCATATATCGAAACAGTATTGACAAAAGTTGCTGAGTTATATAACTACAAAGAGTTTAGAACACCTATTTTAGAAACTAGTGAGTTATTCTTACGAAGTGTAGGTGATAGTAGTGACATCGTTAGAAAAGAAATGTATACATTCCTTGATAAAGGAGGAAGAAGCATTACATTAAGGCCTGAAGTAACTGCAGGAACTATTAGATCTATGGTAAATAATAAATTGTTTGCTATGGAAGACTACCCTGTTAAAGGATATTATGTAGGCCCTAATTTTAGATACGAACGACCACAACAAGGAAGATATCGTCAATTTAATCAATTTGGCGTTGAATGCGTTGGTGTAATTAAACCAGAAAGAGATTCCGAAATAATTTCGATGGGTTATAATGCATTAATGATGTTGGGCTTCGAAAATGTTACTTTAAAAATCAATACGCTTGGAGATGATGAAAGCCGAGCAAAATATAGAGAAGCTTTAAAAGAATATTTTTCAAAATATTTAGATGAAATGTGTGAGGATTGCAAGGAGAGATTTGAATTAAATATCTTAAGAATTCTCGATTGTAAAGTACCTCATGATATTGAAATCGTTAAGAATGCTCCAAAAATTAGTGATTATTTAACTGAATCTGCAAAAAACTGTTTTGAAATAGTAAAAAAGAATCTTGATGATTTAGGAATTCCTTATGAAGTTGATGATTCACTTGTTAGAGGACTTGATTATTATAGTGGAGTTGTCTTTGAATTTCATTACACGTCATCTTTAGGAAAAAATTATGGCGCAATTGGAGCTGGTGGTCACTATTCAAATCTAGTTAAAGAGATTGGCGGTCCTCAAGTCGAAGGCTGCGGATTTGCTATGGGAATTGAAAGATTGGCCAGCGTTATGAATGATGATAATTTATTTGCTGATTTGGATGATTCACTTGATGTGTATCTCATGCCAATGGGCGAAAAAGCAGTTGATGCTTCGCTATTAATCGCAAACGAAATAAGAATGTCTGGATACAGTTGTGAAATTTGCTTAGAAAATAAAGGGTTTGGACAGATGTTTAAAAAAGCCGAAAGAAGAAAAGCAAATTATGCACTTATTATTGGCGATCAAGAACTTGAGACTGGAGTTTATACTTTAAAAGACATGAAAACAAAAGAACAATTTACTGTTGAAAAAGATAAACTTATCGATAAATTAGACTATGAATATGGTGAAGGAGAATACGAACATCATCATGACCACTGTGATTGTGGTGAATGCTCACATGAATAAGAAAGAGTAGGAAATTAAATATGTCAATGGAAGCTATGGAAGAAAAGTTTACAAGAACTGATTATTGTGGAAATTTTAGACTTAAAGATGTTGGTAGAGAAGTAAGCGTATTAGGCTGGGTTTCAAAAAAGAGAAATCTTGGAAGTTTATTATTTATTGATTTAAGAGATAGAGAAGGTTACATTCAAATTTGTGCAAAAACAGATGAAATTGAAATTCCTGAAATCAGAAATGAATATGTTCTTGAAGTTAAAGGCATTGTAACTAAAAAGGATAATCCTAATCCTAATTTACCTACTGGTGAGATTGAAATTGTTGCAAGTGAAATTAAAGTAATTAATACAGCAAAACAACCTCCTATTTCTACACAAGAAGTTACGGATGCTAATGAAGATATTCGTCTTAAATATAGATACCTCGATTTAAGAAGAAACTGCATGCAAAAAAGATTCCAAATTAGAGCAAACATTGTAAAAGCGGTTCATGAATATTTAGATGCAAATGATTTTATAGAAATCGAAACACCTTATTTATCACCATCTACACCTGAAGGAGCTAGAGACTATCTTGTTCCAAGCAGAGTGCACCATGGAAGTTTTTATGCATTGCCTCAATCCCCACAACTTTTTAAGCAAATGTTAATGGTTGCTGGATTTGAAAGATATTATCAAGTTGCTAGATGTTTTAGAGATGAAGATTTACGTGCTGATAGACAACCTGATTTTACACAAATTGATGTTGAGACAAGTTTTTTAAATCAAGATGAGATTTTAACTTTAGGTGAACGCTTGGTTTCAAATATTTTTAAGAAAGTAATTAACTATGATGTTAAATTGCCTCTTAGAAGAATGGATTATCGTGAAGCAGTAAATAAATATGGTTCTGATAAACCTGATACAAGATTTTCAATGTATTTAGTTGATTTAAAAGAAATTCTTTCTAAGTCTGAATTTAAACTTTATCAAGATAATTTATACGTTAAGGGAATTAAAGTTGATAATTATGCAAAAGTACTTTCTAGAAAGAAACAAGACAGTCTCAATTTAATTGCTCCTAAATTTAATATGAAACAATTCGCTTATATTAAATTTGAAAATGGTACTCTTGAAGGATCTATTGTTAAATTTTTAAGTGAAGAAATTCAAAATAAATTAATTGGTGCAATGGAATTAAAAGAAGGTGATGCTTTAATTTTAGCAACAGGAAACGTTCTTAAAGATGTAAATTTTGGATTGGGTGCTTTAAGAAGTGCATTAGCTAAAGAACTCGGATTAATTAAACCAAATACTTATGATTTATTATGGGTCGTTCATTTCCCATTATTTGAAAAAAGCGAAGAAACTGGTGAAATTGTAGCTTGTCATCACCCATTCACAAGACCTTGTGATGAAGATTTAGATAAATTAGAGACAAAACCTTATGAGGTTTATAGCTACGCATATGATATAGTTATTAATGGATATGAAGCAGGTGGTGGATCATTAAGAATCTACGATCAAAATGTTCAAGAAAGAATTTTTAAAGTTTTAGGACTTTCTGAAGAAGAAATTACTAAAAAATTCGGATTCTTTGTTGATTCATTAAAATTCGGAACACCTCCACATGGCGGATTTGCATTAGGACTTGATAGAGTTTCTATGATTTTAAGTGGAACTGATAATATTCGTGATGTTATCGCATTCCCTAAGAACCTTGCAGCTGTTGATCCTGTTACAAACGCTCCTTATCCAATTGATGATAAACAACTTAAAATTTTGGGAATAAGTGTAAACAAGGAGGAAAAGTAAATGAGTAAAAATAACACAATCAAAAATATTGACGAGTTAAGTATCGCGGCAATACGTGCAACATGCATCGATGGAATTAATAAGGCTAAAAGTGGCCATCCAGGTATGTGTCTTAGTGCTACTCCAATTGTTTATGCTTTATTTAAAGATTTTTTAGTTGCAAATCCATATCAATCTAAATGGATTAACCGTGATAGATTTGTTATGAGTTGTGGGCATGGAAGTATGCTTTACTATACAATACTTCATTTATGTGGCTACAAGATTTCAATTGAAGACCTTAAGGAATTTAGACAACTTCACAGTAAAACTCCAGGCCATCCTGAATATGGTGTAACAGATGGAATTGATGCTGGAAGTGGACCTTTAGGACAAGGTATTGCTCAAGCTGTTGGTATGGCTATGGCAGAAACTAAACTTCAATCAATGTACGGAAAAAATGTTTATAATCACTATACTTACTGCCTTTGTGGTGATGGCTGCTTAGAAGAAGGCATTTCTCAAGAAGCTATTTCATTTGCTGGACTAAATAGATTAAATAAGCTTATCCTTTTATATGATAAAAATGATGTTACACTTGATGGACCATTAGGACAATCAAGCGATGATGATGTTATCAATAGATTTTTAGCTGCAAAGTGGAATGTTGTTTATTGTAAAAAAGGAAATGACTATAAAAAGATTAAAAAAGCAATCGCTTTAGCTAAAAAGAGCAAAGATGCACCAACTTTAGTTGTATTTAAAACAATTATTGGCTTTGGTTCTAAAAATCAAGGAACATGTAAAGTTCATGGTGCTCCATTAGGCGAAGAAGACGGCAAGAAAACAAAGGAATTCTTTGGATATAACTATCCACCTTTTGAAATTCCTCAAGAAGTTTATGATAATTTCAAATCAACATTTGCAGAACGTGGATTAAACGCTTATGAAGAATATTCAAGTAATATTTCTACATTACAAAAGAAAAATCCTATTTTATATTCCCAAATTTTAAAATTTAGTGTTAATGATGTTGACGATATCGTTAAAAATGCGAAAATTCCTCAAGAATGCTTGAAAAATAATTCAACACGTAATTCTAGTGGTGAAATTTTAAATTATTTCCATAACTTATTGCCAAATTTCGTTGGTGGATCAGCTGATGTTGCAGGAAGCGTTAAAACTGCTATCAAAAATGGTAAAACATGGAGCTATAAAGATAGAAGCGGCACAAATATAAATTTTGGTATTCGTGAATTCTTTATGCAAAGTGCTTGTAATGGTATGCTTCTTGAAGGTGGCTTAAGAACTTATGCTGGCTGCTTCTTAGTTTTTGCTGATTACTGCAAAGCTGCAATAAGAATGAGTGCTCTTGAAAAATTACCTGCAATTTATCTATTCAGCCATGACTCATTACAAGTTGGTGAAGATGGACCTACACATCAACCAATTGAACAAATGGCTATGCTTAGATGTATTCCTAACGTGAATGTTTTTAGACCAGCTGATGCTAGAGAAACATTTGCTGCTTATAAAATCGCTCTTGAAAGTAAAGAAACTCCTAGTGCAATTATCTTATCAAGACAAGATTTGCCTTTATTAGACAATTCTGATACATATGAACTTTCCAAAAAAGGTGCTTATGTCGTTGGAAAAGAAAGCAAAAAGAGAATTGATTTTACATTAGTAGCAACTGGCTCAGAAGTTTCTCTTGCTATGGGTGTAAAAGAAGTATTAGAAGAAGAAGGATATAGCATTAGAGTTGTTTCAATGCTTTGTACAAGATTATTTGACTTACAAGATACAGATTATAAAAATTCTATATTAGGTAATGATTATAATAACAGAATGTTCATCGAAATGGGTACAACTTTTGGTTTACATAAATATGCAAAATACGTTATCGGTGTAAATGAATTCGGCTTAAGCGGCAACGCTAAAGATGTTGTAAATGAATTTGGATTTACAACTGAAAATATTACTAGCATTGTTAAGAGCCATCTCTAAACTATAGGTCAATTATATGAATAAATATGTATTATTAGAAAATTATGGGTCTAATGGCGGAAAGCTTGGAATATCAGCAAATGTTTTTAAATTTGCTGGTATTAAAGCTATAAGCAAAATTAGAGAAATTAATAAAAAGAATTTAAATGAGCAAGTAGCTGTTTCTATAAAAAACAACACAATTTTCTATAAAATTAGTGTAACAGTTAAAAAGGGTATTAATTTACAAACAATTAAAGATAAAATTGAAGAAAATGTATCAAATAATTTGCTTTTAATTTGTGATGGCATTCCTGCTCAAATAAATGTTAAAGTTAGTGAAAGGGACTTATCTTTGTAATTTATGGAAGTAGAAATTTCACGTAATAAACTTCAAGAACTTGCAGTACAAGCAATGTATTCTTTTTTGCTTCTTCAAGAGTCTAATGTAGCAATTAATTTTGAAGAAACATTATCCAGCATATGCAATCTTCCATACGAAGAATGTGATGTTTATCTTAAAGAAGTATTGCTTAAAGCTTTAAAAAATGAATCTAAAATTATAGCATATGTTCAAAAATTCTTAAGAAATTGGGAATTTCGTAGATTAAATAGCACAATTCAATCAATTCTTATACTTGCTGTATGTGAATATTATTTAATTGATGAAAAAATTGACAAAGCTGTAATTATCAACAATGCTGTTAAATTAGCTAAACGTTATGGCGATGGCGGAGAAAAAGATTACAAATTTGTTAACGCCGTATTGGAAAATTGCTTAAATGAAACAAGAACTAACGTTTTATAAAGTAAGTCAAGTCAACGAATATATCAAAGTATTATTTGATAACACAATAACATTAAAAAATATTGCTATAAAAGGCGAAATATCAAATTTTAAAGGTGCAAACAAAAGTGGGCACTTTTATTTTGCTTTAAAAGATGAAAAGTCATCAATTTCAACTGTATTATTTAAGTTTGATTCTTTTGGTATTGATTTTATTCCTAAAAATGGAGATGAGGTTATTGCTGTTGGCAATATTTCTTCGTATCCCGTGAATGGAACTTACCAACTTATATGTAAAAAAATAATGCTTTTTGGTAAAGGAGAGCAGCTTCTTAAAAGAGAACAATTAAAGAATAAACTTTTTTCAGAAGGCTACTTCAATTCAGAACATAAAAAAAGTCTTCCTAGATATCCTAATACAATTGCAGTTATTACTGGAAAAAATAGTGCTGCAGCCATGGACTTTGAATATAATTTATTAAGAAGATTTCCTTTAGTCAAAATTATTCATTACGATGCAATTGTTCAAGGTGAGAATGCTCCAAAAAATTTAATTGAATGTATTAAAAAAGCATCAACTATTAAACCTGACTTAATAATTATTGGTCGTGGTGGCGGATCTGTTGAAGATTTATCTGCATTTGATGATGAAAAACTAGTAAAAGAAGTATATGAATGTGAAATCCCTATAATTTCTGCAATCGGTCACGAGATTAATCAAACGTTTGTAGATTTAGCTGCAGATAAATATGTTTCAACACCTACGGGCGCATGTGAAATTGCTGTGCCGTCTATTGATGAGATTTTAACTGATTTGCATCAAATTGATTGTTATGCTAAAACACTAATTAGATCTCGAATTAATCAAGAAGAGGTAAGAATTAAAGTATATAAAACATCAAAATATTTTAAGAATATTGAAAATATATTTGGTGTTGTAGATGAGAGGCTTAAGCATTACTCAAAAATTTTTAATTCATTTATTAATTCTAAAATTGATATTTATTCAGAAAAAGTTTCTTCCTATAAAAATAATCTAGGCAATTTAAATCCATATAGCATTTTGAAAAAGGGATATTCAATTTTGCTTGATGTTAATATGAAACCTATAAACGAAGACATGATAAAAGAAGAAAATATCGTAAATATAAGAACTTTAAACAAAACCATTAAAGCACAAGTTAAGGAGATTAAAAATGAGTAAAGTAGAACCAAAAACATTTGAAGAAAAAATGATGAGACTCGATGAAATTGTTCGCACAATGAGCGATAGTAATAGTTCACTTGAAGAAAATCTTAAATTATATGAAGAAGGTCAAAAGTTGATTTCTGAACTCGAAGATGAAATTAATAAGGCTAAAGAAAAAATTAATAAAATCGATAATAACTAAAATTAGTAGATAATTAGTATATAATTAGTATTAAAATAGTACTTATTAAGTATATGGCGAAAATAATACTTCATATTGATCTAAATAAATTTTTTGTTAGATGTGAAGAATTGAAAGATAATTCACTCGTAGGTAAGCCCGTTGCTGTAGGTGGAGATGGTAGACGAGGTATTGTTTCAACATGCTCTTATGAAGCAAGGAAATACGGTATTCATTCAGGAATGCCGATGTTCCAAGCTAAAATGCTAAGTAAAGAATTAATTGTAAAAGAGTGCGATTTTAAATTTTATGAATTGATGTCTAAAGAATTTTTTCATAAAGTTAATAGCTTAACAAATAAAGTTGAACAAATGTCTATTGATGAATGCTTTTGTGATGTTACTGATGTTGTAAAAAAGAAAAGAATTTCCGATGTTGTTGGGTGGCTTACCAATTTTCAAGAAGATTTAGCTCAAACTACAGGTCTTTATTGCTCTATTGGGGTAGCAACGACTAAATTTTTAGCAAAAATGGGTTCTGATATTAAAAAACCGATGGGAATAACAGTTATTCGAAATAAAGATATTGAAAACATTATCTTTCCTTTACCTATATCCTCATTTTTTGGTATAGGCAAAAAAACATATCCTAAACTTGAAAGAGCTGGATATAAAACGATTGGAGATCTTTATTTTGGACTAAAAAATAATGATGAAAAACTAAATACATTCTTTGGAGATTTTAAATTTGACATTATTTCACAACTAGAAGGTAGAAGTTCTAATATAGTGCACACAAATTTTGATGATCCTAAGTCTTTAGGCATGACTAGAACAATGAATTATGATACAAATGACAAGATTGTAATAAAACAATTTTTCGAAAATATTATTGATAATTTGCTTTTTGACTTCAAAAAGAAAGACATGCTAACAAAGACAGTACAAATAACGTATAAAAGTGCTAACTACGACACCAATTTCCGCCAATCAACGATCTGCAAAACACTTGGTGAATATACTGATGACGTAAATTTAATTAAAAAGGTAGCATTAAAAGTGTTTGATGATTCATATAAAGGTGAAGAAATTAGACTAATTGGCTGTACACTTAAGAATTTAAAATCTAAGCATAATGTAAGCATACAAATGACTTTTGATAATTATGAAAAGCATGAAAGCGATAATAAAGTGGGCCTTTTAATAAATCGTTTAAATAGAGAAGCTAATAAAGATATTTTCATTAGGCTGAGTGATTTAAAGGATAAAAAATATGGAAATAAATGATGCTATTAATCTTTTTCTACAATTTTGTAGTGTTGAAAAAGGATTAACTCAAATAAGTATACTTGATTATAAAGAAGACTTGAGACTATTTGCTAACTTTATAGATGTCAATGATGTTAATGATTTAAAAGGCACGGATATTATCGATTTTCAGATTTATCAAGCCAAAAACAATTTAAAAAGCACATCTATAAGGCGACGCATAGTAACATTGAATAGTTTTTATAATTTTCTTAAATGTGAAGGCTATGTTGATAGCTCAATAAAGCAGAAAATATCTATTCCTAAGGTCGATAAAAAGCTTCCAGAATTTTTAACTGACAATGAGGTACAAGAACTTTTGTGCGCTCCAGATGTAAATACAGATGTTGGAATAAGAGATAAAGCAATGCTTTCAGTGCTTTATTATTGTGGAATCAGAATTAGTGAATTAGTTAATCTAAAGATGAGTGATTTGAAGTTTAGTGAGAAAACTATTAGTGTTCTTGGCAAAGGATTGAAAGAAAGGCTGATTCCTATTAGTGATGAAGCGATAGAAATAGTTCTAAACTATATTAAGAATGTTAGAAATGTGAACAAAGTTATTGATAAAGATTATGTTTTTCTTAATTTTAGAGGAAGGAAATTTACTAGGCAGTATTTATTTATAAAAATACAAGAGTATTTAAAATTAACAAATATACATAAAAATGTGTCTCCTCATACACTAAGGCATTCATTTGCAACACATTTGTTAAATCACGATGCAAGTATTAGAGTTGTTCAGGAACTATTAGGTCATGCAAATCTAGAAACAACACAAATATATACACATGTCACGAACGAAAAAATAACAAGCGTATATGATTTGTTTTGGGATGAAAATGATTTATAATCATTATGTTATAAAGGAAATATGTTATGAGAAAATTTAAAAGAATATTCGTTATTGTAATGGATAGCGCAGGAATTGGACATGCAAAAGATGCAGACAAATTCCATCAAGTTGGGAATGTGAGCGATGTTGGAGCTAATACATGGAAACACATTTCTGAAAATATGCCTAACGGAATAGATGCACCTACATTAAAATCTATGGGAATGGGCGATTTAGATGAAATTAAAGGTGTTGAACCTGTTTCAGAGCATAAAAATAGTTTTTCTATTAAATTAAACGAATCCAGCAATGGTAAAGATACAATGACTGGCCATTGGGAAATGATGGGAGTTTTAACTACTAAACCTTTCCAAACGTTTACTGATACAGGATTCCCTAAAGAATTAATTGATGAGCTTGAAAAAGAAACTGGTTATAAAATCATCGGAAACAAAGCAGCTAGTGGAACTGAAATTTTAAAAGAATTAGGTGAAGAGCAAATTAAAACAAATAGTTTAATTGTTTATACAAGTAGTGACTCTGTTTTACAAATTTGTGGACACGAGAAATATCTTGGATTAAAAGAACTTTATAGATGCTGTGAAATTGCAAGAAAACTTTGTATGAGACCTGAATGGTTTGTTGGAAGAGTAATTGCACGTCCATATATCGGAGAAGATAAAGATTCATTTAAGAGAACTTCAAATAGACATGATTACGCAGTATCGCCAAGCGGAACAACTGCAATGGATATTTTAAAAGAAAACGGTTTTCAAGTTAGCTGCGTTGGCAAAATTAATGATATCTTTAATGGTGTAGGCGTTACAGAAACTGTTCATACTTCATCAAATGAAGATGGAATGAATAAAACTATTGAAATTGCAAAACATGATGAATTCAAAGAAGGTCTTTGCTTTGTTAACTTAGTAGAATTTGATAGCGAATTTGGCCATAGAAGAAACACTATTGGCTATGGCAAGGCAATTGAAGATTTTGATAAACAATTTAAAGAATTTGTAAATAATTTGAGAAACGATGATTTAGTAATGGTAACGGCTGACCATGGGAATGATCCTACTTGGGCTGGAACTGACCATACAAGAGAAAAAGTGCCTCTAATTGTTTATTCTAAATCAATAAATGATGGTAGATATTTAGGAGATAGAGATTCCTTTGCCGATATTGGTGCAACAATCTTAGAAAACTTTGGCTTAAAAAGCAAAGCTGGAATGATTGGAAAACCAATTGAAGAAATCTTAAAATAAAATATGATAAAGTCAGTTTTAGTAAAAAAGCTTTTTTTAAGCGCGTTTGTTTTTTCGACAGTTTTTTCTACATCTTGTCAAACAATAAGCAAACAAGAAGAAGCAAAGGTTAAAATTTTATTGCCTTCTGGAGCACCTACATTACCTTCATATAGCTTTATCGAAAACAATTTAGCTGATGTAGTGTCAGATCCAACTGTAATACCTGCTGAATTTTCAAAAGGTGAATATCCTTTTATAGTTTTTGATTCTACAAAAGCACAAAAGATTCTTGATAATCAAGGTGAAAATGCTAAATATGAATTTGCGAAAATGCTAACCGGTGGTAATTTTTATTTAGTTGGTTTTAATAAAAACAATGAGGAAGTTCAAAAAGATGACACTGTTTATGGCTTTATGGAAGCATCAACACCAGGAATGCTTTTTAAAAGTATTTATGACACTAAAGCTAAATTTGATTATAATGCAAATTCAATAGCAGATTTAGCTACTGTACTTTCGACTATAGATAATAACTATAAAGTTTCAGGAAAAATTATTGATTGGGCTGTTGTTGCAGAGCCTGCACTATCTAAATTAACTAATGCATTTGCTAAAAAAAAGTTAAACTATACAATTATTAATTTGCAAGAAAAGTTTTATACAAAATACAATGGTAAATGGGATAAACATTATATTTGCCAAGCTGCCCTTTTTGTTAATAAGGATTTTAAAGAAAAAAATAATTCATCGTATAAAAGTGTCATGAATACTTATAAAACATCAATTGATAATTTATTTAATAACTTTGATTCAACATTAAAATGCTTTTCTAGCAAATACACAAGCCAAAGTTTTACAAACACTTTTGGATTTACTCTTGAATTGCTTAGTAAAGTTCAAGGTGAAAATAGCAAGAAAAATGGTTTTGGTGTTGTGCCAAATAGTGTTTCTTTTAATACTGAAGATATAAAAAAATTTAATTCTTTATTAAAATAATGATATGAGCAAAGCAAAGAATACTTTTCTTAGATTTAAAAAACAAATTTTTGAAATACTAGGTGTTGTATCTTTGCTTTTAATTTGGGAATTTTTTGCAATTATTTATAATAATCAAGAAATTGTACCTGGGCTTGGAAGAATTTTTTTAGCGTGTTTTGATTTATTATCAATGAAAGAAGTCTATCTAGCCTTTAGAGAGACTCTTTTAAGAACGATTTTTGCTATTATTATATCTTTTATAATTGGAACTGTTTTAGGCCTCCTATCAGGCTTATTTGAAGGATTAAGGCATTATTTAAAGCCAATCATAGGCTTCATAAAACTTATTCCTACTCCGTGTATTGTATTTTTGATTTTAGTTTTCTTCTTAAAGAGCCCTAACGTAGGTTCGCTCATTATTACTTTTATTGTTGTTTTCCCTATTATTTATGAGTCGATGCTAAAAGGAATAATAGAAGTAGATCCATTTATTAAAATGAGTTTACGATTAGAAGGCTACTTTAAGTTAAAATGTGTATTTAAGGTATTACTTCCACAAACATCTCCATATGTTGCTCTAGGACTCGCAAATTCACTATCTTTGGGTGTAAAAGTATCTATTGTTAGTGAAATTTTAATGTCTACAGATAATTTATGGGGAATAGGAAGATTGATTTATGTATATAGGCTTGATGCTAAATATGATTATTTAATTGCAACAACAATCTTAGCAGCATTAATTTTCCTTTTTATAGATGTCCTAATTTCACTTATTAAAAAGTTTTTTAAAAAATAGATTAATTTTTTTAAAAAAATAAAATTCTCTACGTCGTACTTATATGAAAGGGAATTTTATGGAAGAAAATAAAAATAACGTTTACTTCGTTAAATCGGTAAAAAACGAAGAGCTAGAAAGAGAATTTGAATGGGGAAGTAGTGAATTTACTCGTGATTCAAAACTATTGTTTAATATGGATTCAAGAGCGTTTGAAAGAGGCGAGGTGTATGAATATGTAGTAGGAGTAAATCCTTTTTCAAAAGAAGAAGAACATGGATACTGTGTAATTATGGAAACAAGTTATAAGTATGATAATAAAGTACTTGTTTGTAGGTTACTAACTGAAAAAGAAGCAGCAAATAAGTTTTCAATGGATATTGGCTTCGTTCCTTGCCTAGGATTTGAAAATAAAGTATTTGCTTATTTAAAAGGCATAAGATATGTATCTAAATCAAGATTTAAATTAAATAAAGAAAAGAATTTAAAGAATGTAAAATGTATTGGCATGCTTGAAAAATCTAAATATTTTATGATTCTAGAAGCATTATTAACTATTTTAAATTCACTACGAGAAAACAACACATATTATTGCTGTGCAGAGGATTATTCAAACAAAAAAATTGCAAAAGCATAATTTTAGTAATAAATTAGTATAAATTTAGTAGATTATTAGTAGATAAATCAGAATAGTATTTAGTTAATTTAACATAATAATTATTATACGAAGTGCTTTAAATTACATTAAATACTCTTTTATACAAGCTTCTGTATATTTATTAAGATAAAAATTATTATTTTTTAAACTTGATTCTTGTTTTAAAAATAGGATATTTTCTTTAAGCACTTTTTTGAAGCCTTTTATATAATCTTCTTTCATTGCTGAAATTAAATTTGAACTATCATAATCACGAAGAGGATCAATTTTATCGCAAGCATATACAATCATCCCATATGATGTTAAACCAGAGTTTCCTGTGCAATGATATTTAATTGCGTCTAGAAGATCTTTATTGCATAGCGAAAACTCTTCAATAACTAATATTTGACCTAAAAATGCATGATATGTTGGAAAAGGAAAATTGATAAATGGCTTAAAATATTTATCCATCATGTCGAACGCAACATTTTTTGGAAGTTCCTTTGCTATATCGTGCACTAATCCTAAAAAATAATAATCTAAAGGATTATCTAAATTATTCGATAGAGCGACATCGTAGCAAAGTTTTCCAACGCTTAGTGAATGATTAAATCTTTTTTCACTAAAAATGTGCTTTTTTAATTTAAAAATAAATAAATCAGAAGGTTCATATACTCCTGATTTATTTAAATTAAAATATTTTTCTATTTGTGACTTTTCTAAAATCATATTTATTTCAAAACGATATGATCTTGTAATTTAGTATTTTGCTTATAAAGAATGATTGTGTTTCCAATAGATTGAACTAATTCGCAATCTTTCATTTTGCTCATTAAATCTAAGATAACTTCTTGCTTAGACTTTTGATCCAAACAACTTTTTAAAAAAGCAATTTTTACTAATTCGTGTGTATTGAAACAATTGTTAATGTTTTGGATGGTTGCATTATCAACTGTCTCTTTTCCAATGTTTATTTTTACAATCTCATTTTGATGAGCAAATTTTTTGAGCAATGTTTTTTGACTATTTGTTAACATATTTTACTTTGCTACGTGTTGTATACACGTATACTCCTTTCGGTATATAAATTCTAAATTTTTGTTTCTTTCCTTCGAAGTTAATCCAGCCTAAGCCTAAGACTCCTAAGTCTCTCTTTCCTTCTTCATTAATATCCAATTCATAGATATCATAATCTTTTAAATCGTTAAAATTATCACTAGAAGGCTTAATTGTTTTCTTCTTTAATAAATTTTGCATAAATTTATAAGAATTACCTTTATGCAATTTAACATCAACTTTGTCAGAAGCGTATGCTTGTATGACAGTTTTTTCATTTGAAAGTAATTCAATTCCGCAAATTGATCCGAATACAACCATTGAGTCCTTACCTAATACAAATTTACGTGCTGCAACCTCTTTTTTAGGCATAATGCTATTAATAACACTTCTTTCAACTTTAGAAATCAATGAGTTATCAATAGATGTTCCTGGAGTTTCGTAAATATAATGATTTCCTATAATCGGAATCATTAAACCTCTTAAATTCGTTCCTTCAAATGTATGTGTAACAATTAATTTGTTGGTTTGATTTGAATATTTTTTCAATAATTCACTAATTAAAGTACTTTTGCCACTTACGCTTGCGCCAACAACGTAAATATTTTTATTAACTGCATATTTTTTAAAAGATTCATACATTTTATCGATGTTATATCCACCATTATTTGTTGAAGTAATCACAACATCGACAACATTAAAGTGGGCTAAACGTAATCTATGTGAGACATATTCCTTTAATTCACTATCTGATGCTTTTTTAGGAAGAAGATCACGCTTATTAGCTACTACTAATACGTTAACATCTTTTAAAAGTTGAATAATTTTGTTGATGAACGAACCTTCGAAAGAAAATAAATCAATAACATAAACTACTAAAGCATTTTCTTTTTTGATTTGCTCTAATATTTTTGTATATTCACTATCGAAAAAAGCTTCTCTCGGTGCATTCGCAAATTTCTCAGTAGAATAACAGTGATTACATAGTAATAATCCTTCTGGATATTGTTGAATAATTTCAGGATTGATGTAACCTTCTTTATTTTTATCTTCTATTTGCAATAAAGCTCCGCAATGATAACATCTTTGAAGTTTGTTTAAATTTGCCATTACACTGACCTCCAATTAATCAATTCGCCCTTTTTGATTAACTTCTTTCTGATGTTCTTATCAAAAAATTTATTAATCTTTGTACATAATTGATCTTTTTCAACCAAATTCTCACATAATATGCTCTTAATTTTTAATCGATTTGCTAGAACGATATCAGTTAATACTTGATCACCTATTATTATACATTGTTCAGTAATAATTTTGTTTAAATTTATAAACTTCTTTGTTTTATTTTTTAGTGGCTTTCTTGCTTCTGATATATATTCACATCCAAGCATATCAGCATATTCTTTTACTCGCTTCATTTTGTTGTTTGATACTATATAAAACTTAATGCCAGCTTTCTTGAAGTCATTAAATAATTTATGAGCTTGTTCGGAAGGCTGCTTAGTGTAGAAAGCTTCTAATGTATTGTCTAAGTCACAAATAACATATTTTATATTGTTCTTTATAAAGAAATTTATATCAATTTCATAAACGTTTTTTGCTGAGACGTATGGTTTGAATATTTTAAGCATGAAATGTACCTACTAATTTAATACTAGAAATCTACTAGTTTTCTACTAAAATTTATTTTTTATAGTTTTTATTTAAAATTTGATGAGTAATACGTATAATTTACGTATGGATAATTTTAATAATAAGAACTCAACAACAATAGCAATGATTCTTGCAACAATTGGATGCGGAATATCACTTTTTATGTCATTTATTGGCTTTGTATTTTTAACACCTGCCATTATTTTAACTTATAAACGAGAATCAATCGAAATGACACATGCATTTTGGTATTCATGTGTAGCAATTGTTTGCATACTCATCATAACGATTATTTCTTTTTTCCGTTAATCACCCATATCATCAAAAATTGATATTTGCTCAATTCTGCTTGTGTCATTACTAGCAGTTTTTTTATCGTCATTTTTAGAATCAATAGTTATTACTTTTACTTCTTTAGTAGTTTTTTTGTCATCGTTATCAAAGAAACTAGTTGTTGGTGCTTTTATAACTTTTTCTACTTTAGTGTTTTTGTCAATTACTTCTACATCGAAATTGTATACAGATAATATTTCACTTCCGTTAGGCAAAGCATCAATATTCTTTTTGCAATATTTGTCTGATGGTGTTAAATGGAAATTATCAAGCTTATAGTTAATTACTTTTCCGTCGTTTAATAAAAGATAATATTGTCCATCATTTGCACTATTCAATACTTTTGTAGTATAGATTAGTTCATGAATATCACTCTTAAATGATTTTAATAAATAATCTGATTTTTCTAATCTAGAACGTAAAGTTAAGTTGTTAGAATCAAGAATTTTATACATACCTTTATTTGTTATAAATAAAATCTTAGTTCTTTCACTTGAAGAATAAGCTAACATAGATTCAATTGTACTATCGCTTAATGTAGCAATACATTTAACACCACTTGTTCTTAAACCTGTGCATTGAATATCATTTTCATTAAAGTATGTTGCTTTTCCGGATTTAGTTAAAATGAGCATATTGCTATTTCCTTTAAGAACTGCAACATCAACGACTTCATCATCCTTTAATAAACGCATACATTGAATTGGCTTATTAGTTCTTGTTGAGAAAAATTCATTAAGTTTTGTTTTCTTAACTTGACCGTTTTTGCTTACTGTAGCTATAGAAATACCTACATCGAAATCCTTAACCACAATACATTTAACAATGTATTCATCAAGTGGAAGATTGCAAAGATAGTTTATGTGTTTGCCTTCATCTTTCCATTTATTTTCAAGAATTTCATGAACTGGAAGAATTATATAGTTACCTTTGCTTGTAAAGCAAAGTACGAAATCAACTGTATTACAAATTTGTTGCATTACAATTGAATCTTTTTCTTTTACTCCTGGTAAATCGCCGTTTGAAGATTTAAAACTTCTTAAAGAGCTACGTTTTATGTAGCCATCTTTAGTAATTACTACATAAGTATCTTCTTTTGCAATTAAATCACGTTTATCAATTTGAATTTCTTCTTTCTTTTCTTCAATTAAAGTTCTTCTAGGAATTCCATATGTTTTAACAATTTCTTTTAAATCACGAACGATTATTTTGTTTAATTTGTTTTTACTGGATAAAATTTCCTTTAACTCTTTAATTTGAGTTTCAAGACTTGCTTTTTCATCCATATAGATTTTAACATCAGTATTTGAAAGTCTATATAAACGCATTGTGACAATAGCTTCAGTTTGAGGTTCAGTAAAATCATAAGCTTTCATTAAGTTTACTTTAGATTCTGCTTTATCCTTGCTTTTTCTAATTATAGCAATAATTTCATTAATAATGCTTTGAGCTTTTATAAGTCCTTCAACAATGTGAAGTCTATCTTCAGCTTTCTTTAATTCAAACTTACTTCTTCTTGTAATGACTTCTTCTTGATATTCAATATATTTATCAAGGTAGCTAATTAATGATAAAGTTTCTGGGTGTTTACTACATATTGCAACAATATTTGCTGAATAGCTTACCTTTAATTGAGTCTTATTCATTAAATAAGCAATAACAATTTCAGGATCAACTTCTTTTTTGAGTTCGATAACGATATCAATATTATCACCACTTGATAAGTCTTTTACTTCATTAATTCCATCAATTTCTCTATTCTTTTTAATTTTATCAATAGAAAAAACAAGAGCTTGCTTAACGACTCCATAAGGAATTTCAGTAATTTTAATTTCGTTAAAGTTTTTATTAGAAGTGTCGATTGTTAATTTACTAGCAATTTCGACTTTTCCTCTTCCGGTCTCATAGATATCTCTGATTCCACTAGTCTTATAAATTGTTCCTCCAGTAGGAAAATCAGGTCCTTGAACAATTTCTAATAATTCATCAAGACTACAATTTGGATTTTGAATTCTATAAATTGCAGCATCACACATTTCTTGCAAATTATGAGGTGGTATTTGAGTAGCAATTGCAACTGCGATGCCATCACTACCATTTACGAATAAATTTGGAAAACGACAAGGGAGTACTACAGGTTCAAATTCAGTATCATCAAAGTTTAAAGTCATGTCTACTGTATTTTTATCGATATCACTGATTAAATTTTCACTAAATTGATTTAAACGAGCTTCAGTATAACGATATGCAGCTGCAGGATCGTTATCAATAGAACCATTATTTCCTTGGAATCCTATTAAAGGCATAGACATTTTCCAAGGCTGTGAAAGTCTAACGAGAGCTTCGTAAATTGATAAGTCACCGTGAGGATGGAATCTACCCATAACATCACCGACAATCTTTGCACATTTTTTTGTTGGTTTATTATAAGTATTACCATTTTGGTACATACTATAAATTATTCTTCTTTGAACTGGCTTTAAGCCGTCTCTAACGTCAGGTATAGCACGATCTTGAATGACATATTTTGCATAAATCGCATATCTATCCCCCATGACTCCATCAAGAGATTCAATACTAATATTTTCTTGTATTGGTTCAGCTTCTGTAATTACTTTTTTTGCCATAATTAGTGTTTAACCTCCTCAATGAAATTATCAACTTCGTTAAAATCTACGTTTTTTTCTAACCATTTTTTTCTCTTATCGGCATCTTTGCCCATTAAGATAGCTACTTTATTTTCAACGCTTAAAGGATCATCGATTGAAACTTGGATTAAAAGCCTATTTGCAGGATCCATTGTTGTTTCCTTTAACTGCTTATCACTCATTTCACCTAAACCTTTATAACGAGAAACTTTATAGCCAGCTCCAACTTTTTTCTTAGCTTCTTCTAAAGTTTTGTCATCCCAGGCATATGCTTCAACTTTTTTACCTTTGCTATCTTCTTTTATAACATGATATAAAGGTGGAACAGCAACAAATACTTTTCCTTCTGTTATTAACGAACGCATATAATTGTAGAAAAATGTTAATAATAAAGTTTGAATATGTGCACCATCAGTATCAGCATCGGTCATAATGATAATTTTCCCATAATGCGACTCAGTTACATCAAAGTTTTGTCCAACTCCTGCTCCGATTGTGTTAATGATAGTTGCGAATTCAGTGTTTTGCATAATTTTATCCATTGTTAAACTATCAGTATTAAGTGGTTTTCCTCTTAAAGGCAAAATAGCTTGGTATTTTGGATTTCTACCTTTTTTTGCTGTGCCTCCAGCTGAATCACCTTCAACTATGAAAAGCTCATTTTTATCGTATTCTTTACTTTGAGCAGGTGTTAATTTATCGCTTAAAATAATTTGCTCTTTAGGTTTTTTCTTTGATCTTGCTTCATCCTTTGCTTTTCTAGCTGCTAATCTAGCATTCATAGAATCAATACATTTCTTGATTAAACGTACTGCGAACTCTTTATTTTCATTTAAATAATAGGTGAATTTGGTATAAACAAGGTTTGAAACAACACTTAAAGCTTGTTGAGTTCCTAATTTTCCTTTTGTTTGTCCTTCAAACTCAAGAATTGATTCAGGAAGTCTTAAGGAAATTATCGCTGTAAGTCCTTCACGAATGTCATTTCCTTCGAGTTTCGTTTTGCCTCTTAAAAGGTTATTGTCTTCTGCATAATCATTTACCGCTTTTGTAATTCCGGTTCTAAAACCAGCCTCATGTGTTCCGCCATCAGCTGTATGAACGTTATTAACATAACTTCTAATAGTTTCGTTATAGTCATCATAACAATATTGAATAGCTATTTCAGAGGTAATTCCATTGTCTTCACCTGAAAAATCAATGACAGGACCTAAAGCATTTTTATTTTGATTTAATTCTTCAACATATTCTTTTAAACCGTTTTCATAATAGAAATCTTCTTTATCGCCATTTCTTTCATCGATTAAAATAAAATGAACCTTTTTTAATAAGAATGCACTTTCTTGTAAGTGTGTAGCAATTTTATCAAAGTTGAAATCGACTGTAGAAAAAATCTTAGGGTCAGGTTTAAAAGTAACTAATGTTCCGTGCTTAATAGTATTCCCTAAAATTTCTAAAGGAGTTGTTAAATTTCCACCATTTTCGAATCTCAAATGATGAATTTTATTGTTTCTGAAAACAGTGATATCACAAAAAACACTTAAAGCATTTGTGACACTACTACCAACACCATGTAAGCCGGCACTTGATTTATATGCACCATCATTAAATTTTCCACCACTATGTAATGTTGAAAAAATAAGTTGAACAGCAGGCATACCTGTTGCTTTATGTAAATCACAAGGAATACCTCTTCCTTCATCTAGAACAGAACAAGAGCCATCTTTGTGAAGCGTAATTGTAATTTTGTTTCCATATCCATTTAAAGCTTCATCCACTGCATTATCAACAATTTCCCAAACCAAATGGTGTAAACCATTGGTGTTTGTGCTGCCAATGTACATAGCAGGTCTTTTTCTAACACCTTGTAATCCGCTTAATATTTCGATACTGCTTGCGTTATAATTTTCCATGTTTTTTTCCATACCTAGTTTATTATTATACCAAAAAAGTTATCATTTTTAATGACAAAAATACATTTAATTACAATGGAAGTAAAACAGGATATGTATTAGAATTATCACATATGATTAAAGCATTGATTTTATTAGGATGCCTTGCTTTAGGGTATCTATTTGGCAGTATTCCTAACGGAGTAATTATTGGAAAATGTTTTTATGGAATAGATCCACGAAACGCTGGAAGTAAAAATACTGGCGGCACAAACGTTGCTAGAACTGTTTCTAAAAAAGCCGGACTTATTACTATATTTCTTGATATATTAAAAATGATTATCCCAGTTTATATTGTTTTTTCAATTTTTACTTATTGTAATGAAGCAAAAACCTTTATGCTTGGCGAAAATCAAAGTGAAAATGCATTCGGAATTGGAAATACGTTATCTGAATTAACTTATTATCTTACTGCATGCGGATGTATGATTGGCCACGCTTATAGTGTATTTTTAAAATTTAAAGGTGGAAAGATTGTATCAACTTATGGTGGTGCTTCAATTTGCTTCTTTTGGCCTGCACTTCCATTGTTTGGCGGGATTATGTTTACAATCGTTAAGAAAACTAAGATGGTCTCACTTGCTTCAATTATAACCTCTATTATCATCGCTATTTATTCATGGATAGTTTATTTGCTATATGCTTTTGGATTGAGCGAAGTTGCAAATTGGTTTACGTACTTTGGATGTGGACCACATATTTCTATATATTTGCCTATTCTTATGACATTAGGTTGTGCTCTTTTAATATTCAGACATAGAGCTAATATTAAAAGAATCATAGCACACGAAGAAAATAAAACTTACTTGTAACTAGTAGATAATTAGTAGATTTCTAGTACATAATTAGTAGATAAAAATGAATGTGGAAAAGTTTAAAACTACTATTACTATATAAAATAATACGATAATAATCGTATTTTTAGTTGACTATAGCATTAAATCAATTTGACTATGATAAAAAAATAAAAGCTTTCGTTCAGAAAGCTTTTATTTACTATTTATTTTTATTTACATTATTCATGATTTGCTTTATTTGTGCTTCACTAGGCTTTCTACCCATTTGACTATATAAAGCTCTAATCATTTTTTCGTTGATTGGAGGATTCTTTTCTAATTGTTTCTTAAAGAATGCTCTAGCTCCAAAGAATCCAACTGCTGCCCCTATTATAAGTGCAAATATACACCAGAGAAGAGCACCCCACCATTCTATCATTCTTGTTCCTACTTATTAGTTAGCTCTACCGTCGTATGCGCCAGTATCTGTTCTGACTAAGACATCATCGCCTTCATTAATAAATAATGGTACTCTGATCTTTAAGCCTGTTTCAACTGTTGCATCTTTCATAGCCTTATTAACTGTGTCGCCTCTAACAGCTGGTTCACATGCAGTTACTTTAAGGGTAACTTTTGCTGGTAAATTAATTCCTAAAATTTCATCGTTATATGTTACGATTTCGACTTCTTGGTTTTCCTTTAAAAATTTTGATTCCCATTCAAGTCTTGCTTTTTCAATTTCGATTTGTTCGTAAGTTTCATTGTCCATAAATACAAGGAATTCACCATTTTCGTATAAATAGACCATTTTTTTCTTTTCTAATCTGATTGTTTCGACTTGGTAACCACTGTTTGCACTCATTTCAGTGATTGCGCCAGTTCTTACGTTTTTAACTTTAACTTTAGCAACCATTTTTCTCATTGCTGTCTTATTTAATAAGATATCAATGACTAAAAATAAGTTACCTTCTTCTTCAAAATAGTTACCTGGTCTTAATTCTGTAACGTTCATCTCTTTCTCCTTTTTAATATTTTGCAGAAACCAAATAAGGATTGCTGCTAATTTCTTTTTCTAATGTTGTTGTTTCGCCATGTCCAGGATAAACAACAAGTTTAGGATTTAGGTTTAATAATTTTTTTAAAGAACTATTGACTAGTCTTTCGCTTCCAGTAGACAAATCAGTTCTACCTATCGATCCTTTAAATAATGTATCGCCTGAAAATAGGGCATTTTCTTTTTCACACAAATAACAAACACTACCATTTGTATGAAAAGGTGTTTCAATGACTTTGAATAGATATCCATTTCCAAAGTTAATCTCATCCTCATCATCTAACTCATAAATGTTGGTTGTTTTGACAATAACTTGATTTTCTTCAGAATATTTACTTCCGTTCAATTTAGAATCTGTTAAAAAATCCTTATCATTAAAATCAATAAATACAGTACAATTAAATTCTTTCAAGAAATTATTAAGCCCTCTTATATGATCAAAATGACCATGGGTTAATAATATCCCTAAGCATGAAGTGTGATTTTCTTTTATATAAGAAATGACTCTAGTTTGTGTGGAACCTAAGTCTATTACAATACAAGGACCACCTTTTTCACCTATTACATATGTATTAGCACTGAATTCTTTAGTGTCATTATCAAATCTAAAAGTTTTAACCATTGACTACTTCTTTTCTTTGAAAACTGTAACTTTTTTGCAATGTGGGCAATATTTATTCTTTTCTAATCTATCAGGATTATTTTTCTTATTTTTTGAAGTAATATATTGTTCTTCACCACAGACAGTACACTTTAAAATAATGTTATCACGCATATTCTTACTCCTTTCGTATTAATGCTTGAGTATTTTATCACATTTGTGATAATCTTTCTATATATTTTAAAGAGGCGAATTGCACAAAATGATAACTAGAAATCAAACATCAGAAGTAAAAGTTGGAAATATAATAATTGGTGGTAACAATCTTGTAAAAATACAATCAATGTGTGACATTAAAACCAGTAATGTTCCCGAAATAATTAAACAAATTAATCGTTGTGCACTGCTCGGTGCTGACTTGATGAGAGTTAGTATACTTGATGAATCTGATGCTAAAGCAATTAAAGAAATTAAAAAAGGAATTTCTATTCCTTTAGTTGCCGACATACATTTTGACTATAAATTAGCTCTTTTAGCTATTGAAAATGGTGCAGACAAAATAAGAATTAATCCAGGAAATTTTGGTAGCGATGAAAAGCTTGATGAACTCGTTAAATATGCAACAAAATATAATGTTGCAATTAGAATAGGTGTTAATAGTGGGTCTTTAGAGAAAGAATTTCAAGATAATACTCTTATAAGTGATGAAGATAAAATGGTTTCTAGCGCATTGAAATATATAGAAAAATTCGAAAAAAGGAATTTTTATAATTTAATAATAAGCGCTAAAGCATCTAACCCATTAAAAACAATTTCTGTATATAGAAAATTAGCGCAAATTTGTAAATATCCTTTACATATTGGTGTTACCGAGAGTGGATTTGATGAGATTGGCATAATTCGTTCTGTTTCTGCTTTATCACCACTACTTTTAGACGGTATTGGCTCAACAATAAGAATTTCTCTTACTCATAATCCTGAAAAAGAGGTTGAAACATGTGTTAGACTTTTACACGATTTAGACTTATATGAAAATTATCCAACAATAATTAGCTGCCCAACATGTGGAAGAACTCAAGTAACAAATTTAAGTTTTTTAGCTAATGAAACTTTAAAATTTTTAGTTAAAAACAAAAAATATATTAAAGTCGCTATTATGGGATGTGTTGTTAATGGAATCGGCGAAGGAAAAAATGCGGATTTAGGTCTTGCTGGCGGCAAAAATATGTATGCAATCTTTAAAAAAGGAAAAATTATTCGAGAAGTTAATGAAAAAAATGCATTAAATGCACTTTTTGAAGAAATTGATAAGTTCTAATTACCTATATAATCCAGGAACAAATTTGTTAGCCTGTAACATTTTGATTTCATATCTATAAACTTGCTTATTATTTATTTTTGGAGTTTTTAAATAGAAAATTTTATCTTGTAAACGAGGTTCATAAATAAAATCTCTTAATTTTTGAAATCCGATTTCACCTAAACCAACATTTCTAGGTTTATAGGTTTTTAAGCTTTTATTTACTAATTCAGTATCGTTTACAATAAAACCGTATATATTATCTAGTCCTATTTCGCTTTCAAGTCGATCAACCAAAGCTGTTGAACTATTAAAGTCATATTGATTTGCATAAAGAGAATCAATAGAAATTAAAATTTGAACTCTTTTATTGTTTATTTTATCAATCATTTCTTTAAGTTCAATCAAACTTCTCCCAAGTCCATTAGTATATCTATGGTGAAAAATTAGTAGGATTCCTATTTCTTTTGGAATATATTCTAAAATTTCTGCCATTGAATTAAGAAAGCATTTTTTAGCTTCTTCTCTATCATTATTCGCTTGAAATCCAGGATAAAAGCATATCTTACTTGCTTTAAAAGCTCTTGCTCTATAAAGAGTTTTTAATATATACCATTTTGAAGTTTTTAAAACTTTTGGGTTACTATAATTAGCTAAATTAATACCGCATGGTGCATTTACAATGTTATAAACGTCAGGATAGCGCAATTTATACATTAAGTTATGTGCTTCTCTAGCTTTACAAATATTTTTATTTACAAATTTTCGATAAGATTTTCCAACAGCAAATATGTGATAACCTTGTCCATGAGCGTAAATTGTTTCCGAAGCAGATCTTAAAAGGTAATCTGGCCCACAAAAAGATGCAAAAATACAAAAAACGGGCTTATCCATTTAATTTACTTTCTTTTTTGTATCTTTCAATTCTTTGTCTCTTGATATCGTTTTTAATAATTTCTCTCTTATGTTTACTTTTTACTTTGTCTATAGCTCTTTTAACTTTCTTTTTATATCCAGGCTTGACACTCTTGCCCATTGCTTGAGATTTTGCTTTTTTAATTTCTCTTTCTAATTCAGTGTCGACCTTTTTCTTTCTTACTTTTTCTTTAATTATAGGTGTATCTTGAACTAATTTATCATCACTAAATTTTAAATATTCAACTTGTAATCCTTGATCAAGCAATTTAGTTGGTATATTTAAAGTATCATTATCATAAAAAGAATAACAATTTCCGTCCTTAAAATTACGTCCAGTTCTTCCAGCTCTATGATAATAATATTCGATGTTATTTGGCAAATCGTAATTTAAAACATCAGTAACGTTATCAATATCAATGCCTCTTGCTGCTAAATCAGAGCATACAACAATTTGAAATTCATCATTTTTAATTCTTCTAAGCATTGAACGCCTTTCACGTGCTTCTAATTCTCCACTTATGATGCCACATTTAAATCTATTTTGTGATAAATATGAATAAATTCTATTTACTTCCTTTTTAGAAGATGCAAAAACTAAAAGTAAAAATGGATTTTTAATTTCAATAAACTTTTTAAGCAAAAAGTTTCTATCTTGATGTTTTGTGTTTATAAAGAAATGATTAACAGTTTTAGATGTTCCTAAGTCTTTTTCATCATTAATTACTAAATCAAATTTAACAGTATCATTTAAAAAATCACGACTTCTATTTGAGAATGTTGCACTAAATACTTGAATATTTGCACCTGGTACTTTTTTAAATATATCATTCATTTCATTTATAAAAGTATCATCGATTAGCATATCAACTTCATCAAGTATAATTGTATTAAGTGATTCAACTAAATTATTGTTAGAATTTAATAAAAAATTAAGTCTACCAGGGGTCGTAATAGCAATTTCGCATCCATTTTCAAAAGATTTAAGATCTTTTGTACTTTCTTTGCCTCCAAAAAATACTTTGTATTTAAGTCTTTTAAAGAAATCAAATTTAGCGATTTCATCAATAAAATCATAAGTTTGTTTTGCTAATTCACGTGATGGAACGATAATTAAACTTTGTAATTTTCCATTAAATTCTACGTTATTTAAAATAGGAATTAAAAATGAGTGTGTTTTTCCACTACCTGTTTGCGCTTTTATTAATAAATTTTCTTTTCGTAATGCTGCTGGTATTACGACTTCTTGAACTTTTGTTGCTTCGTTATATCCTAGTTCGTTTAAAATTTCTATAAGTTCTTTTTTTAAATTGAATGCTGTAAATTTCATTCTTTAATTTTATATAAAATTAATACATTTTTCATTAAAAATGTTAAACTAATAACATGGAAATTAATTTAATAGAGCCAATTGGTTATACAGAAACATTAACAAATCTATTGAGAATAGCTACAAAAGCTAGAACATTAAAACCTTTTAGTGAAATTGTTCTTCTTGGAGGCTTGCTTAATGCTGATTCAATTAAAAAAGAATTAAAAAAACTTAACATATCCATCGTAGATATTCCATATGAGGGGTTTTATGATTATGTTAAATCGCTTCATGAAGATAAAGTTGTTTTAACCTCGCCTTACGGAAGTGAAAAGAGGCTTTTAGCCTTATTAAGAAAGAAAAAGATTCAATATTTTGATACTACTTCACCTTTTATTATTAAAAAACAACAATATATTTTAAAAAAGCCTTCTTGGAAAAAAGTAATTTTTGTTGGAAATGTTAATACTATTGAAGAGAGTTACCTTGCTTACGCGACAAGGCATAAATATATTTTTGTTGATATTAAAGATTTTTTAAATAAAGAAGATTATGAATTTAAAAATAAATTAAACAAAAAGAGCACTTCTGTTATTTATCAAACAGAATTAGCTGATGAAAATTTAAAAACAGTATTAAACAAAATTAAGTTCTTTTTGCCAAACGTTACTATCCAACATGAAATCAGCGATGAAAATTATTCAAAAAAGAAAGTCATTGATGAGAATCTAAAAGCTGGCGATGTTCTTTTAATAGTTTCGTCAGTTAAAAAAACAGATTCATATTTATTAGATTATTATCATTTAAATACAAAAGATGTCATGTATGCTTGTATTACTTCAGTTATCGAAGCTATGCAATTGAATATTAATAAGAACAAAAAAATATATCTAGTATCCGATGGCAGTGTCAGTGCTGAAAAAGTAAAAGAAATTTATAGATATTTTTATTACAAAGATATTGATCCTAAATCTCAAGATAAGGAAAACAAAGTTAAGATTCAAGAAATATAAAAGACGCCTAGTCTTCTTATTGATAATAGGAAGCACGCACAGGCGTCTTTTTAATTTCAATTAATTCAGGCGGGAACTCGTGAACGAATGTTGTGATATTAAGATCATTGTTAATATCTAAAAGTACACTTTTAAATTTATTCATAAATGCATTTTCAATTTCGTGTGGGACATCTAAATAATTAAATTTTGCAGAAATGATTTCTCGCCTTCCGTGATGAGGAACATCTCCACTTATATAGATGTCACATCCATTTTCTTTTGCTTCTTTATAAAAACTCCATCCACCGCCACCGATGATGCCGATTTTTTTAATTTTTTTAGTTCCTTCGTTAATTAGCAAACCGTAATTTAGGTTAAAGACACTAAGAAAATATTTGCAAAAAGATTTAACATCCATTTCTTCTTTTAACATTCCGATTCTCATCATTGGACAATTTTCAGGTATTAATACTTCTTCAAAATTCATTTTTTCGCATATCGCATCATTCATTCCGTTAATGGCATTATCAAAATTAGTATGATAACTCACAATTGGAATGTTTAAAAATAACATTTTTTGATACAATTCAGCTTTTTCTACATTTTTTAAAGCATTCTTTAATTTTCCAAATATAAAAGGGTGATGTGTGATGATAAGATCAATCTTGTCTTCTAACTTATTGTTAATAATGTAATCATAAACAGTTTCATCAAAGTCAAGGCAAATTAAAATATTGTTAGTAAACTCTTTATATTTATTAATCTGAAGTCCTGGTGTGTCGTAAAATTCAGCAATACGTTTTGGATATTTTTTTGATAATTTTGATATTAAACTATTGGTTTTCATCAGTTTTACCTCACAAATACTCTTATTCGATGTTCGAAACTTGCTTTAATTCATGTATTTTTAATCTTAATTTATCAGAATTTGGCCTTTTAGAACAAATAAGTTCATTTTTTTTAATTAGTAACTTATTTCGATTAATAAAATTTTCACTTTTTTCTAAAAGAATTATAGGACCGTAGGTTAATTCAAGAGCAGTATAATTTTGAGGACCTTTTTTAAAATGAATTATTTCGTAATATATATTATCTTCAAAAATAATAGTTTCCTCAGCAACATGATAACCGAGTTCAACAAAAAATGGTCTTACTTTCTCGTACGATGTGTGGCAGTCAATAATGAAATCACTAATAAAATCAATTTTGTCTTTGTTTTTATTAATTATTGCTTTTATTGTATCAAGACCCATCCCAGCTATAACTACAGTTTTGTAATTTGATGGAAGATAGTCGATTCCATTGCTTAAAACACAAGAAACATTTTCAGCATTAATAGCTTTTACAAGCTTAGATAAATTGCTAAATGGTCCTTCTTTATTTTCGATTCCAAGCATTTTGTTTGGAAATCCATCATCAAAAAGAAGTCGCAAAAGTAATCCGTGATCACTTCCTACATCTGCGACATCTTGATTTAATGGTATATACTTTTTTATTTGTTTAATACGTTTAGAAATCATTTAATTAATGAAAATCATCTAACTTTTTAGTTCTAGTTGGATGTCTTAATTTTCTAATAGCTTTTGCCTCAATTTGACGAATTCTTTCACGTGTAACTCCAAATTCTTTTCCAACTTCTTCTAATGTTCTTGGTCTATTATCATCTAAACCATATCTTAATCTTAATACTCTTTCCTCACGATCAGTCAAATCATTCATGACGTTATATAAGGCATCTCTAATCATTGATTTTGTTGTATATTCAGTTGGAGAAACGCTATCTTTATCTTCGACGAAATCACCTAAATGAGAATCATCCTCTTCACCTATTGGACTTTCAAGCGATACAGGTTCAAGTGCTAAGCTTGTAATTTCTCTAATTCTATCAGGAGTTAATGCTCCTTCCATTTTTTCAGAAATCTCTTCAGCTGTTGGCTCTCTTCCTAATTCTTGGACTAATTGACGTTGTACTCTTGTAATTTTGTTAATAGTTTCAACCATATGAACTGGAATTCTAATTGTACGAGCTTGGTCAGCGATAGCACGAGTTATAGCTTGACGAATCCACCATGTTGCATATGTTGAGAACTTAAATCCTTTTGTATAATCAAATTTTTCAACAGCTTTCATCAATCCAAGATTTCCTTCTTCGATTAAATCTAAAAATTGCATACCTCTTCCTATATAGTGCTTAGCAATAGACACTACAAGTCTTAAGTTAGCTTCAATTAATTGTTGCTTAGCTCTTTGATCGCCTTCAGCTATTCTTTTAGCGAGCTCAGTCTCTTCTTTTGGTTTTAAAAGTTGTACTCTACCAATTTCCTTCAAATATAATTTAACACTATCGTTAACCTTAACATCTGTATTTTCTAAATTTTCAAGATTATTAACATCAATTGGCAATTCTTCGTTGATTTGATCTTCATCTATATCAACATCGTCATCATCAAATTGATCTGCATTTTCCAAATCACTTTCATTAAAATCTTCAGGCATATCACTATCATCTAAGCTATCATCGCTTCCAGCAACTTCATAGCCTAATTTTTTAAAGTGTTCAAAAATTTCTTCATAATCCTTATCAGTCAAGTCTAAATAAGATGTTGCATCGAAAAAATCATCTTGATCAATGAATTTTGTTGACTTATTATCATTTTCAAATTTTTTGATAATTTGATCTAATTTCATTAAGCCATCATTCTCATCGTCATTGACAACAACGTTATCAATATCATCGATATTTTCTTTTTCTACTACTTTTGCTTTTTTAGCCATATTAGTTCCTCCTTTTTTTATCATTCTCATCTATCAAAAATTTCCTTTTTGATAGTAATGTTTTTGCATATTTAGCTTGTTCAAGCTCACTTTTATTGCTTTTAATATTTAATTTATAAGTATCTATTGCGAGATTGTTTTCTTTTTCCTCATTAATCGTGTTCACAATGTCTGTGAAATGTGCTTCAGAATAAGGTGGGAATTTGTTGTACTCTAGTGCTAGATTTGCAATTTCATCTCGTATTAAATCTTTGTTTTGGAATTTGCATTCGTCACTATCTAAAAATACAATTAAATTTTTTACATTGTATTCGTTAGCAGAATTTATTCTATTAATAAATTCTTCGATTAAATTCGCTATTTCTTTATAATTACTATCTACAAAGTAGCCTAATTTAATTTCATATTTATCAACGGCATCCTTATTTTCTAACATATAACTAACAATTTGTTTTTCAGCTAATTTTAGTTTAGTGAATGGATTGTCTTTTTTGCTAGTGCTGTTTGATGTAGTTAAATTCGTGTAAGCTACTTCATCTTTTTTATCCAACTTACCTTTATATTTATTGACAGCCTTTTCAATAATACTAGCATCAAATCCTGAAACTCTACTTAAAGAATTTAGGTAATATTCATAATCAAGCAAATTTGCAAGTGATGCAAGATAAGGAATAAATGAATTTACCATTTTCTTTTTGCCATCAAGTGTTTTTAAATTTAAATGCTTAGACAAATATACAAGAAGCCATTCACCTTTATTTTTTAAATCGCCAAGATAAGACCTGAGTTTTTCATCTCCATACGCTTTTAGTATCTCATCAGTATCTTTTTCAGAAAAATCAACATCGTTGTTTATAATTTTATAATCAATATTAGCTTCATCAAACAAGTTTGAAATGTTTAATGCGTTTAGTTGACCTGGATTATCTAAATCTAAGCATAGCCTAATTTGTGATTTCATGAACCTCAGATGTTGTAAATTATCCCTTGTTAACGCAGTACCCATAAGTGCGATTGCACTTTTAATACCAACTCTATAACAAGCTATAACATCCATAAAGCCTTCTAATAGATAAACATATCCTACTTTTCTAGCTTCGTTTATAGCATTGTTATAGTTATATAAAATATTTCCTTTATTAAATAAAGAAGTTGCACTTGTATTTATATATTTTGCATTAGAGGTATCATCTTCTCTAAACTTTCTACAACTAAAGCCGACTACACGTCCATCTTTATCTGCAATTGGAAATGAAATTCTCCCAGCGTTAGAATCTCTAAATGGTGTTTTATTTATATTTACGATTCCAGTTTCACTAATAATAGTAATGGAATATCCCTTAGAGCGAAGAAATTCAACAATATTTTCTCCGTTTCTTTGGCAATAGCCGATTCTAAAGTGTTTAATAGTTTCATCATCAAGGCCACGATTATGCAAATAATTTAATGCATCAACAGCAGCTTCATCTTTACTAAAAAACAAACTATTTTCATAAAATTGACAGATTTCTTCTAAACAATTAAATAATTTTTGATCATGTTCAGAAATTGAAGGCTTTGTAGAAACGAAATTATTCAATCTCTCATCGTTATATCCGATAAGTTCAGCTGTTTTTAGTACAGCTTCTTTAAAAGGGATATGCTCGATGCTTTGGACAAATGTAATAGCGTTTCCACTTTTCCCACATGAGAAGCATTTAAAAATTCCTTTATCCTTATTTAAATAGAAATTACCTAGTTTTTTGTCATCATGAAAAGGACATAAAGCTTGATAGTTGCGACCGCACTTTTCAACTTTAATATAATGCGATGCGACTTCAACTATATCTGCTTGTTTAACTATTTCATTTGCTATTTCAAAAAGGTTATCTATCATTTATAAAAGCATTTCTCCATTAAGTAATTTCTTAAATAGACAATTTTAATTCTTTCTTGTTGCATAGAATCTCTTTCTCTTACAGTAACGCAACCATCGTTTGCTGTATCAAAATCGACTGTTACACAATAAGGTATTCCTATTTCATCATTACGACGATATCTCTTACCAATACTACCTGTATCATCGTAATTAACTCTTATGTAAGGAATTAAATCATCAAAGATTGCTTTTGCTTGTTCGTTTAATTGCTTACTAAGAGGTAAAATACTTGCTTTAAATGGTGCAAGGAAAGGCTTTAAACGCATAACTTTACGTATTTCTCCGTTTGGCAAAGTTTCTTCATCAAAGCTATCACATGTTACCATTAAGAACAATCTATCAAGGCCCAAACTTGGTTCAATACAATAAGGAATGTACTTTTGATTTGTTTCAGGGTCTAAATATTCTAAAGATTCTCCACTATATTCTTGATGTTTCTTTAAGTCGTAATCAGTTCTATCTGCAATACCCCAAATTTCTCCCCATCCGAATGGAAATTTGTATTCAATATCAGTTGTACATTTTGAATAAAAAGCTAGTTCTTCTGGTTCATGATCTCTGAATCTTAAATTTGACTCGTTAATGCCTAATGAATTAACAAAATTAATTGAATATTGTTTCCAATAATTGAACCATTCAATATCTGTACCAGGCTTGCAGAAAAATTCTAATTCCATTTGAGTAAATTCACGTACTCTAAAAATGAAATTCCCTGGAGTGATTTCATTTCTATATGATTTACCAACGTTTGCAATTCCTAAAGGAAGTTTCTTTCTAGTAGCTCTTTGAACATTTTTGAAATTAACAAACACGCCTTGTGCTGTTTCAGGTCTTAAATATACTAAGCTTTTTGAATCTTCTGTAACGCCAATATGAGTCTTAAACATCATATTAAATTGACGAATTGGTGTAAATTCAGTTTTTCCACAGCTTGGGCATGCTAAACCGTGTTCTTTAATAAAATCGTTCATTTGATCAGTTGTCATGCCATTAACATCAACATCTGGATATTGCTTAGAAATTAAATCATCAGCTCTAAAACGACCATGACAATATTTGCAATCAATTAAAGGATCGTTAAAAGTAGAAACGTGTCCTGTAGCTTCCCATACTTTAGGGTTCATTAATATTGCAGAATCAATTCCAACATTAGTTGGACATTCGCTAACAAACTTCTTCCACCACAATTCTTTCAAGTTGTTTTTAAGTTCACTACCTAATGGACCATAGTCCCAAGTATTAGATAAGCCACCGTAAATTTGTGATCCTTGAAATACATATCCTGTTGTTTGAAGATGAGTAACAAGTTTTTCAAATTTATTTTCCATAAATTTCCTCCAAAATCGTAATATTATAAAATAATATTTTTAAATGGTCAACCTACTATGAGTGTATTTTTTAAAAATTTTAAAATTTTTTATATTTATGTTTTCTACTAGAAAACTACTAATTATCTACTAGTTATATACTAATTTAATACTAAAATTGATTAATTATCAATAATAGAGAAAATTAGGCTCTTGCTTACAATTTTTTCATTGTAATAATATTCATAAAAGAAAATTAAACATTTAAGAATTTCAACTAAAGTGGTTTTATTTATGCTTTCACTATAGTTTTCATTGTATCTTTTTTTGTTAAAGTCATTAATTAACTGTGTCGCTTCAGCAGTCAATATGCAGCTTTTGTTTTCATTATTTTCTTCTTTGCAATTTAATTTTTTCATAACTTCATGCAGCATATCAATTGTTGGAAAGATGCCACTTATTTTCAATAAGTATGCCATAAAAAAGGTTAAAGTTTTAATTAAGCTACCATTGGTAAGCATGTTACTTAGCGTTATATCTAATAATTTGAAATATGTAATATCTTGATATGTTTCTATATTTTTCAAATATAATTCTTTAATGAATTCGATACATCCCAAAAACAAAAAGTCGTCTTCTTTTTCGTAATATATATTTCTTAAAATAACCCCATCTTTAATTGAATAAAATTTATTAGGGCCTTTATACATTTCTACTTTAACAGTATTAAATATTTGATATTTTGCATCATTAAAACGATTGCTTTTTGTATTTAGCAATTTTGCACTTATTGTTCCTGCTTGATTTAAAATCGTTAGTATGAACGAATTATCTCTGTATTTATTTTTAGCTATGATAATTCCTTCGAACATTTCCATAGTTATTTGAAAATATTTTGTAATAAAAATGAAGGCTTATTTCTCCAATTTTCCTCAACTTGAACTACTAATTGTAGATTTACATGTTTTCCGATCATTTTTTCGATATCTTCTCTAGCTCTAATACCAATTTTTTTAATCATTTTGCCTTTGGAACCTATAATTATTCCTTTTTGGCCATCCTTTTCTACAACAATCTTAGCAAAAATATCAAGTCCACTTTTGCTTCCTTTAATTTCTTGACATATAACAGCACTAGAATGAGGAACTTCTTCTTTAAGCAATAATAATAATTTTTCTCTTATTATTTCTTGAATGCGGAAAGCTAAATCTCTATTTGTTATTGTTTCTACGTCAAAATATTGTGGTCCTTCTTCTAGATTTTCTTTAATGCACTTAATTAAATCATTAATGCCAAAATTCTCAACAGCACTTGTTTCTATTATTGCTACAGGATGATAAAAATCATCATAACGCTTTTTTAAGTTGCTAATCAACTCAACATTTGTCAAATCAATCTTATTAAAGACAACAACCAAAGGGCAATCAAATTTTAAATGATCGAATAAATATTGATCACCATCATTAAATGGCTTACTAGCATCAACAATGAATAATGATAATTCGCAGTCTCTTATAGAAGAATATGACTCTTTATCCATTTTTGTCCCAAGTTCACTTATAGGTTTATGAATGCCAGGAGTGTCAATAAAGATAATTTGGGAATCATCATCATTATAAATTCCCTGGATAGAATTTCTTGTTGTTTGATTTTTTGGCGTAACAATAGATACTTTTTGACCAATTATCGCATTTAAAATTGACGATTTACCAACATTTGGCTTTCCTATGATTGATACAAATCCACTTTTCATATTATAAATCTTCACTATCAAAAGAATAAGGCAATAATTCTTCAACGGATGTTTCTTTAATATCACCTTTTAAATTTGCTAAAAATATAGGCTTATCGCTAGGGAATAATTCAGAAATAACTTGTCTACAAGCGCCACATGGAGAAACAGGCAATTTTGTATCAGCGACAATAGCTAAAGCTTCTATGTCTTCTTGAGCAACACCATGACAATATGCATTATATAAAGCATTTCTTTCAGCACACATTGCTAAACCATAAGAAGCATTTTCTATATTTGTTCCTAAATATACTTCTCCGTCGCTAGTTAAGATTGCAGCACCTACAGCGAATTTCGAATAAGGTGAATAAGATAAATCCCTTGCTTCAATTGCTTTACAAACTAATTCTTCTTTCGTCATATTAAAGCTCTCCTTCTAAGATTTTTTCTTGTAGCGGGAACATAACTTCCTCATCTTCTTTTGTCATATGGTCATATCCTAATAAATGCAATAACCCATGAACAAAAAGGAAGCAAAGTTCACGTTTTAAACTATTGTTATACGATAAGCGATTTTTATCAGCAACATCATAACAAATATAAATTTCACCAAGATCAAGGGGAACATCGCCGACTATCTTCTCACTTTTATCATCTAAAAACGCAAAGCTAATAACATCAGTTGGCCTGTCAATATTACGATAGGTTTTGTTGATTTCGTGTATCATATCTTCATCAACAAATGTAACACTCATAATAACGTTAGTTGTGACGTTAAGCATTTTTAAAGCTTTTTCTAATAATCTAGGATAAATATCACGATATTCATCTATATTTTGTTCAATTTCACTATTAATTTCTAATTCCATGCCAATATTATATCTTAAAATTGCTTTCTAATAAATTAGTAATCGCGAGAATAATATTGATATAGGCATTTATAATAATCAAATTCCGGCTTTTTAATTATCACTTCAAATATTTTTGTTAGGCTATCGCTTAGATAAAGATAGAAAAAAGTATGGAAAAGTATGAAATTAATTGAAATTTGATTAGCAAAGGCTGCATAAATTGCAGATAGCACTGCTGCTAAAAATGCAATTACATATTTTCTTGCATTTATAAAAGAAACAAATCCATATACTGAATTTTGAAAATTCAGTATTTTTTCTTTGTATGTTTCGATGCCGAAAATATTTTCATTTAATAAAGCTTTTTCTTTGTTCTCTAAATTGTTCTTGTTTCCGTAAAGTTTGAATTCAAGGAATGAACCTAAGCCGGCAAAAGCAAAGATTATTAGTAGATTTACAATATTTAGATATCCGTTAAGTGCTAAAATTATAGTTCCGACTAGCAAAATAACAATACTATTAATTATTTGGATAGGATTGCCTAAGGTAATTTCCTTAAATTTCGACATTTCACAATATCTTTTTTGAAATTCACTTTTATTTTCGCAAACGATTTTATCCAGAATTTTTTTGTCAAAATATTTCATTTCAGCTATAACAAGACGCTTATAAGTAAATTCACATATAGCAAAAATCAGGAAAAGACATAAAGGAATTGTGAAATGATAATCCTTATTAACAAAAAATAAGCAAGATAATAATGAAGCAAATGCAGATAATTGAAAAATTGATATTCCTATTCTAAATTTAATAGGTATTATTCTCTTTTTTGGTTCATTGTAATAAGATTTCTTAATCTTTTTTGGTTCTAAGCATTCGCCATTCCAAATTTCCATTAATTCATCTTCTTCTATCCAATATATTCCTAAATCAGGATCGTAGACTTGAATTTCATTGCCTTTAATTCTTTTAATTAATACCATATGCAAAATATTTTTGGTCTTAATTGGTATTAGTAACGGCGTAACATCGTTAGAAAAGATATTTTCCTTACATTTATACCTAAATGCAGTAAGTTCTACACCTTCTTTGTTCGCGATTTTTATAATGTCTTCTAAAGAATAACACTTATCTTTGTCTTCTTGAGGATAAAATAAAAATTTTTTCGTACGATAAATTATTGCAAGCATCATTTTGAGACAAGCAAACGCACAATCTTTTGTGCCTATTTGTTTTATATAATAACTCATAAAAAACTCCTTTCATATAAGTACGACAGGAGGTTTTTAAATTTTTTTAAATTTTTATAAAAAAAATCAGTTTTTCAACTGATTCTATTTTTATCTATATTTTTTTCTTGCGTTTTCGCTTTTTAATTTTCTTTTAAGATTTTTCTTTAAAAAGCATTCTCTTTTTCTGCATTCTTGGATAGTTCCAGCCTTATTGACTTGTCTTTTAAATCTACGTAATGCTTCATCAAGAGTTTCGCCTTCTCTAACTACTACTTTAGACATCTCACTTTCACCTCCAATCGCAACTAGAATATTTTACAAAAATAAAGTGTAATAAGCAATTACTTTTTACATTAATTTAGCGCCAGAACTTGTACCAATTCTTGTCGCACCATTCTCGACCATTTCAACCATTTCATCGTGTGTTCTAACACCACCTGCAGCTTTTACTCCCATTTCAGCACCAACAGTTTTTCTCATTAAGATTACGTCTTCTAATTTTGCGCCCCATTTTGAGAATCCTGTACTTGTTTTAACAAAGTCAGCACCAGCTTCTTTTGCAAGTAAACATGCTCTAACTTTTTCTTCATCGTTTAATAAGCAACATTCAATAATTACTTTTAATGTATGATTGCCACAAGCTTCTTTAATAGCTTTAATTTCATCTCTAACGTAATCATCTTGATGATCTTTTAATTTAGAAATGTTGATTACCATATCAATTTCATCAGCACCTTTTTCGATTGCGTCTTTGCATTCAAAAACTTTAGCTTCTTTTGTCATGCTTCCAAGTGGAAAGCCAATAACAGTACAAACTAAAACATCGCTTCCCTTTAAGAATTCTTTAGAATCTTTGATAAAGTCTGGATTAACACATACTGATTTAAAATCAAATTTTACACTTTCTTCGCAAAGTGCTTTAATATCTTCTCTTCTAGCATCAGCTTTTAATAATGTGTTATCAATAAATTTATTATAAGTCATTTTTATATTCTCCTTGCGTTCATTATACATTAAATTGTATATAAAAAAATAAATTCTCAAACGAGAATTTATTTTTTAATAATTTGTTTACCGTCGTAATAACCACATTTTGGGCAAACTGTATGTGATTTAATAAGTTCGCCACAGTGTGAGCAAACACAAATTCCGTTTACATGTAATTTATAATGTGTTCTTCTCATTCTTTTTGTAGTTTTACTAGTTCTACGAAATGGGACTGCCATAATTAATTTTCTCCTTAACTTTTAATAATTATAAGGATTTAAGTTTCAAAGTCAAATATTTTTTTGATATATAGTAAATAAAACGTTTTTATACGATAACTATCGTATAAATTATTTTTTGACATTGTCAAAATTCTATTGAATTACTTTCATTAAATTTAATAGAAACAACCTTATTAGTAAGGTCTTCTCTACTTTTATATGCACAAGCTAAATAGTTACTTGAATGACCTTTATAGCAACCAAGTTTTTCATCATATGTTTCAAATAAGAAATCAATTTCATTATCATAAAAAAGCGAAGCATATTCTTTTTCAAGCATAGTTGATAAATTAAGAAGTCTAGTGCTTCTTTTCTTTTTAATAGTTGGATCGATATGACCATCCATTTTACTTGCAACAGTACCTTTTCTATCTGAATAAGGAAAGACATGAATTTTAGAAAACTTAATTTTATTACAAAAATCATAAGTTTCTAAAAAATCTTCTTCAGTTTCTTGAGGAAAACCAACAATAACATCGGTTGAAATAGAAATATCAGGTCTTATTTCTCTAATTTTCTTAACTTTTTCTTCAAATAAAGGAATGTTATATTTTCTATTCATAAGTTTAACGACATGTTCACTACCACTTTGAAGAGGCATGTGAAGATGGTTTGCTAAATTTGGATATGTTTTTAATAAATATAAGAATTTTTCATCAATCAAACTTTCTTCAAGAGAAGAAATTCTTAACCTATATAGGTCTTTACATTCAATAAGAATTTTTTCTATTAAATCACTAAAAGAAATCTTACTTTCGAAATCTAGTCCATAACTAGACATATCAATTCCAGTTAAAACTACTTCTTTATAGCCGTTTTTCACTAATGTATTAATTTCTTCAATAATTTCGTCAACTTTTCTACTTCTAGAGCGGCCTCTAACATAAGGAATTAAGCAATATGAACAAAAATTATCACATCCATCTTGAATTTTTACATAAGCTCTAGTGTTTGTATAAAACTTATTAATGCTAAGCTTTTCATATGTTCTATCATGAGTTACTTCATCATGAAGAATAATGCTCTTATGATTATTACTAAATTCTTCAATTAAAGAATAAATTTTATTTCTATTTGTTGTTCCGATAGCAATGTCAGCTTTTAACTCATTAACTATATAATCAGCACCATATTGAGAATAGCATCCCATAACGACAATAATTGCATTAGGATATAATTTTCTACATCTTCTAATCATTTTTTTGTCTTTAGTAACACTAGTTTCTGTTACTGCACATGTGTTTATAATAACAACATCAGGTGATACTTCTTCTTTTTCATCAAAAAATTTGTAGCCTTTTTCAATTAAATCTTTAGCTACACTTTCGTTTTCATAGCTGTTAACTTTACAGCCTAAAAATACCATTAAAAAACTTTTTACTTTGTTTTGCATTTGCTTATCTTTCTAAAAACATAATAACTAACTAAATCATTTTTATATAATAAATAGATAAAATGGCTTAAATCATTACTATAATACGCTTCAACTAGCGGTTTTACCTTTTCAAGAATATTAAATTTATGAGGACTCTTCATGTGCTTATCGAATAAATAAATCACATTATCAAGACTCCCTTGCCTATTTATAATAAAAATTGCATTAAAATCATAATGATAAAAGGCAACACTTGTTTTTGATTCATCGATTTTAACTAATTGAGTAAAAAGTGAAGTATATAGATCAATTTCATATGTTTCAAATGGATCGATTAAGAATGAATCATATCTCTTTTGAAGTTCAACATATGGAAATTCTTTCATTTTTTCGTTATCGCTATAATAAACTTGATTAGTTGCCTTATTAAAAAATGGGATATAAACTTTTAAATTATCATAACTTATATATGGCAAATCGCTTGTCGCTTCTCTTATTTTTTCTTTGATTAAATCAATGTTTGAATTTGGATTTGAAATATATTCATCGCTTATAATTGAATCAAATTCCTCTTTATTTATAATTGATTTAATGATGATGTTAGCTTTTAAAATATCAAAAACATTTTCGCACTCTAAATATTTACTAAAGTACGGATTCATCTTTAATAAACCTTTGTAACGCTTAAAAAAAGTTATTTCTTCTGATTTTTTAATAACTTTTTTATTACGTTCTTTTTCTAAAGTATCAAATAATATTCCCATAATTAATCCATATAAAATGATAAAAGCGATAAAATATAAAAGCAGGCAGTCTCACTTCTTAAAATTCTCTTTCCTAAAGAAATTTCTTGATAATTATTACCAAGAGCAATTTGAAGTTCGGACTTTGAAATTCCACCTTCTGCACCTATTATAACATTTACCGTTTTACCTTTTGCATCTTTTAAAATATCAGATAAATTTTTTACAGTATTATTTGTGTTTTCATATGCGATTAAATTAATATCTCCTGGATAATTTGAAATTTCTTTAAAAGATATAACATCATTTAATTTCATTAAATTTGTTCGCTTTGATTGTTCGCTAGCTTCTTTAATAATTTTATTAAATCTTAGAATCTTCTTATCTTTATTTTCTTTTGTAATTTTTGCGATGCTTCTTTCACTATTTATTAAAACAACTTCATTTGCACCTAGTTCTACAGCTTTTTGAATTACTAAGTCAGTTTTTTCACCTTTTGGTAAGCAATATAAAAGTCTAATATAGCCTTCAATTTCATGATTTTCATTAAATTCTTTAATAATCTTATAAGAAAATGGGCTAGATGAAACAAATTCAGCAAGTTTAATGTCACCATCTAAATTTATTTCAAATTGATCACCAGGTCTCATTCTCATGACTTTTGTTATATGAAAAATATCGTCATCACAAATGACGATATTTTTAAATTTATCGTATGAAGCAAAATATCTTTGCATTATTTTAAGAAAATTCCTTTGCTATCCTTTTTACTCGTCGTAAAAAACGAAAGGATTCCAATAATAACATAGAATAAAAATGTACTTCCGACCGAAATTAATAATGAATAAAGCAAACCTAAATTCGTAGGTAAGAAGAATAATAAAGAAAATAGACTACTAATATAAATGATGTTAATGACAAGTCTTATGAGTCCTTCTTTACGAAAACCTAAATAAAAATTATCAGCTCCAAATATTCCAAAAAATACACATAACCAAGCATTAATTTTCTTACTATGTGGCTTATAATTTAAGGCTTTTTGATTATCAACAGTTTGAATTGTTTGTGTTATATCAACTGTTGAGCAATCAACACCATCAAGTGGTTTTTTGCCACCACAAAAAGGACAAATTTCTTTATCAAATTTCGTAATATTCTCATGGCAATACTTACACTTTGGCATCTCTTCTACTCCGTTGTTTTGAAATTATAACGCGTTTAGGCTATTTTTTAAATGTTCTTTTGAACTTATCAAATAAAGAATCGCCTGTAGAAGATGCTTTCTTAAAATCTTCTAAAGCTTTCTTTTGTTCTTTATTCAAATATGTAGGAGTTTTTAATTGGATGTGTAAATATTCATTTCCGTATCCTTTTCCTCTTAAATCTTTGACACCTTTTCCCTTAAGTTGAATCACGCTATCAGGTTGTGTACCTGCAGGGATTTTAGCTTCACTATCACCATAAACAGTAGGCACAGTAATTGTTGTTCCTAAACAAGCATCTACAAAATCTAATGGGATGTTAATATGAATATCATTTCCATTTCTTGTAAAGTATTCATGAGGTGCAACTACGACTTCTACGTATAAATCTCCGTTTTCGCCCCCGTTATATCCTCTTTCACCTTTGCCTTGAACACGGATTTGTTGTCCACTTTGAATTCCTGCTGGAATTTTAAGTTCAATTTCTTTTTTAATCTTTTTATAGCCTTGGCCATTACAATCTGGGCAAGGTGTCTTGATCATTTTGCCTGTTCCATGACAATCAGGGCATACAGATTCAGATTGAATTACCCCAAAAATACTTCTTTGTTGGGTTAAAACTCTACCTGAACCATGACATGTTGAACAAGTTGCAAATTCAGTGCCATGTAAAGCACCTGTTCCGTTACATGATTCACATTTTTCTTCATAAGAAATTGGCAAAGTAACTGTCTTTCCTTGAATAGAGTCCATAAAGCCGATTTTGATTCTAATCATAGTATCATCGCCTCTTTGTACTCTATTTGAAGATGATGAACGTGAACTTCCACCAAATCCACCACCAAACATCTTACTTAAAATATCGTTTAAATCATCAAAAGAGCCACCGTTGAAGTTAAAACCATCGAAACCGCTTCCGCTAAATGGGTTTGCTCCACCAGCATTTTGGTCAAATGCTGCTTGGCCATAACGATCATATTTTGCTCTTTTATCAGCATCGCCTAAGACACTAAAAGCTTCAGAACATTCTTTGAATTTTTCAGCATCACCAGTTTCTTTGTTATCAGGGTGAAATTTTTTAGCTAATTGACGATATGCTTTTTTAATTTCATCTTGGGAAGCGCTCTTGCTTACGCCTAATACTTCATAATAATCACGTTTTGTCGCCATATTAAAATTCCTCTCTTAGCGATAAAGGGAAGCTTTTTGCACTTCCCTAATCGTATTCTTATAAGCTAATATTACTTTTTATCAGTAAAGTCAGCGTCAATTACATCATCATCTTTTCCAGATGATTGTTTGTTATTTTCTTGTGATTGATTTGCATTAAAATCTGAAGAATTTGTATATCCAGAATTTTGAGCTCCACCATTAGCTTGTTGTTGTTGCATAAATGATGCAGCTTTTTCTAAATCACCGATTTTAGATTTTAATGTATTCATATCGTTGTTATCAAGAGCAGTTTTTAATTCATCTCTTAATTTTTGTGTTTCAGCTTTTTGATTTGCATCAATTGAATCGCCTTTTTCTCTTAAAGCTTGATCGATTGAAGCAATATAACCTTCAGCTTTATTCTTTAATTCAATATCTTCCTTACGTTTATTGTCGTTTTCTTTGTTAGCTTCAGCTTCTCTAACCATTCTATCAATTTCTTCTTTTGATAAACCGTTACTTCCGCTGATTGTAATTTCTTGTTCTTTTTGTGAATCAAGATCTTTAGCGCTAACTTTAACAATACCATTAACATCAATATTAAATGTAACTTCAATACGAGGTGTTCCTCTTGGAGCTGGTTTAATACCTGTCAATTGGAAATGACCAAGCAATTTGTTATCGTGTGCCATTGGTCTTTCACCTTGATAAACCATAATATCGACAGCAGGTTGGTTATCTGCAGCTGTTGAGAAGATTTGTGACTTTGTTGTTGGAATTGTAGTATTTCTTGGAATTAAAGGTGTCATAACTCCACCCATAGTTTCAATACCGAGTGTTAAAGGTGTAACATCAAGAAGAATAACATCTTTAACATCACCACTTAAAATACCACCTTGATAAGATGCACCAATTGAAACAGCTTCATCTGGGTTAACACTTAAATTCAATTTCTTGCCAGTAATTTTAGCAACTAATTGTTGAACAGCTGGCATTCTGATTGAACCACCGATAAGTAACACTTCATTAATATCGTTGAATGATAATTTTGCATCTTGAATTGCTTTATTTAAAGGTGTGACGCATCTATCAAGTAAATGTTTTGTCATTTCTTCAAATTTAGCTCTTGATAAGACAGTTTCAAATGAGATAGGGCCATTGCTTCCCATACCGATGAATGGTAATGAGATAGTTGTTTCAAAGCTACTTGAAAGTTCAATTTTAGCTTTTTCAGCAGCATCTTTATATCTTTGTAATGCCATCTTATCGCAAATATCTTGTCCAAATTGAATCTTAATTTGTGCTCTAATCCAATCAGCAACTACATTATCCCAGTCATCGCCACCAAGTTTGTTATCACCTGCTGTTGAAACAACTTCAAATGTACCATCGCCGATATCAAGAATTGAGACATCAAGTGTACCACCACCTAAATCAAATACACAGATTTTTTCACTCTTATCTTTGCCTAAGCCATAAGCTAAAGCTGCAGCTGTAGGTTCGTTAATAATTCTTACTACTTCAAGTCCAGCAATTGTACCAGCATCTTTTGTTGCTTGTCTTTGAGCATCATTGAAGTATGCAGGACATGTAATAACAGCCTTTTGAATTGGGTGTCCTAAATTTGCTTCTGCATATGATTTCATATATGCAAGAATCTTTGCACTGATTTCTTGAGGAGTGAAATCCTTATTAATGCAATTAATATGGACTTTATAATCACTACCCATATGTCTTTTAATACTTGCTACTGTATCTGGGTTAGTAATAGCTTGTCTTTTTGCAGCATTACCAACGATAACTTCACCGTTTGCTTTAAATCCAACAACACTAGGTGTTGTCATTGTTCCTTCTGGGTTTGGAATAACTTTAACAGTTCCATCACTTTGAAGATAACTAACAACTGAGTTTGTTGTACCTAAATCTATACCAATAATAACTTCTTTTGCCATAATATATTTCCTCCATTAAGCTTTTAAAGTTTCATCATTCTTTTTAACTTCTTTTTCGTCCTCTTTTACATCTTTTGGACTTGGATGTTTGCTAACAACAACCATTGCGGCTCTGATTAAGTGATCATGTAATTTATAACCTTTTAAAGTTACTGATTTTACAATATCTTCTTCACCTTCATCATCTACAGTTTCAACTGCATTCATTGTTTTAACATCGAACTTATCACCGACTTTAGGACTTAATTGAATAACTCCTTCATCGTTAAGAACATTTAATAAATTTTTGTAAACATAACTGAAACCAATTAAATAATTTTTCATTTCAGGTGTTGTAGGTTCATTTTTAAGTGCCATCTCGAATCCATCAAGAATTGGTAATAATGAATCTGCAAAACCTTCTAATCTATATTTAATAGCTTCTTTATGATCACGTTCAATTTCTTTTCTTAAATTTGCCATGTCAGCATAAGCTTTATAGTATTCATTTTTCCAATGTTCACAATCAACTTGTGCTTTCTTTAACTCTTCTAAGATTTTTTTAGCTTCTTGTTCTTCTTTTTTTGTATCTTTAACTGATTCATTAACTTCTTTTTCATTAGCTACTGAATTAGTAGGATTTTCTTTTTTATTATTTTCCAACTTTTTTCCCTCCTTTTTCTTCTTCCGAAATTTCTTCATAATTTAATCGCTCCATAATTTTATCAACCACATAATCAAGTGAATTTAATACGTTTGCGTAATCCATTCGCTTAGGACCGATGATTGCGATTTTGCCAACGTTATTTCCATTAGCCACAATTTCTTTTGAAATTACACTAACATCTCCATATTCCTCAGAAAATTCATTTGCATTAATCAATAATTTATTTGAAGAATTATTGATTACTTTTTCGAAATTATCAGGATTATTGAATAAACTAAATATTTTAATTAATTCATCAGCATTATCCTTAAATTCAGGTTGCTTTAATAAATTTTCTTTTCCATAGAATTCACTTCTTGTAGAAGCAATTTCATAGAATGTTTTAAGTAAAGCGTTATACAAATACGAATAATCTGTTAGATAATTAGAGAGAATTGGTTTAATACTTTCTAATTTATCCACAAGTCCACTAATCTGAGTTCCTTTGAGTCTATCATTTAATATCTCAATGCATTTTTTAACATCTTCTACTTGTACTTTATTTGCTAATTGGAATGTTTTATTTTCAACATAGCCTTTATCAGTAACAAATATAGCTGTTACAATATTTTGATTGATAGGAACAAGTTGAACACTAACTAGTTTTTCTTGATCTGCGCTAGGTCCTAATACAACGCTAGCTAAGTTTGTCATATGAGATAAGATTTCACAGCTCTTTTTTAAGATATCTTCAACTGATGCTGTAGAAACAAAAACATTATTTAATTCATTTTTGATTCTTTCATCAACTTTTGAATTTCTTAAATTTTCTATGTAATATCTATATCCTAAAGTTGAAGGTACTCTTCCGCTAGAAGTATGGGTCTTTTCAAGAAGACCTTCTTTTTCAAGTGAAAGCATTTCATTTCTAATTGTTGCACTAGAAACATCAAGATGATATTTCTTAATCAAATAATTAGATCCAACAGGTTCTGCTGTTTTAATGAAATCTTCAACAATAAGTTTTAATATTTTATCTTTTCTTGTTAATGACATATCTTTTTTCTAGCACTCTTATTTCCCAAGTGCTAGTTATATTATAAATAGATATTTAGCACTGTCAATAGAAAAGTGCTAAAAAAATTAAATTATTTCTCTAAGGATAAAATCTAATAGAAGGATGCCTTCGTAAGTTGGCATGACTCTATTATTCTTTATAAATATAAGACCTTGTTTTATTAATTTTTTAACTTCTTTTTCTTTTACAATTAAAAAATCTTTTTTAAAAACATTTTTATATTCTTCTAAAGAAAATCCTTCCTTTAATCTTAAGTTACAAATATAAAAATATTCTTCTTTGGATTTGTCATCGATAATTTCTACTTCGTATTTTCTTTCACCAGCGATAAATTTTGATAAAGACGATGAAATTTTATATCTATATTTATCAAAATACCCACTAGCACCACATCCTAAAGCTATATATTCCTCATTTTTCCGATATGTTAAGTTATGTTTGCTTTCTTTTCCAGGCTTAGAATAATTGCTTACTTCATATCGATTAAACCCATTTCTTGATAGAACTTTATAAATTAAATCATAAAATTCTCGAGACTTTTCATCACTTACTTCTTGTATTTTATTGTTGTAATAAATAGTTCCTGGATTAACTGATAAGCTATAAGTTGAAATATGTTCAATGTTTAAAGAAATAAAACAATTTAGATCGTTTTTTATATTATCTAAAGTTTGATTAGGTAATCCATAAATCAAATCTACATTTATGTTTTGAATATATTTTTTGACTAATTCAATTAAATTATCATAATTAATCGAAAAATCTCTATTTAAAGACTTTAAAATATTCTTATTAAAAGATTGAATTCCAATTGAGATTCTATTGATTCCATATCTTTTATATATTTTTAGTTTATCTTCTGTTATTGATTCTGGGTTTGCTTCAATCGCGAACTCATAATCAGTAGTAAAATCTAACAATTTATTAAGCTCAAAAAGTAATTTTTGAGTATTAAAAAGAGAAAGAACACTAGGCGTTCCTCCTCCTATATAAATTGTTTTAAATGAATAATTTTTATCTTGTAAATCTTTAATATCTTTAATTAATTCATCAATATATTTGTCCATCATTTCATCGTTTGCGCAAAATTTAGTAAAGTCGCAATAAGGACAAATTGATTTACAAAAAGGTATATGAATATAAAGACTATTTATTTTGCTTTTTATCGTATTCATCAAATTGCTTTTGTGCTTCAGGGTCTTTAACTTCTTCAAGATAGCGATCTAAAGTTTCGTTTGCTGCCTTTACTTCATCAGGCTTTTCATCTGGTCTATTTTTGTTAATAACAAATTTTCTTAACACAAAAACAAATAAACAAATCGCTCCAAAAATTAATACGATTAAAAGTAAAATTGCCCAAGGTTGATTAATCCAACTACCACTTAATACCATCATTAACTCCTATCCTCTTTTAATTGGTGTATAAACAAATTTTTTCTTTAATAATTCTTTTTTATAGTAACCTAAAATTACTAGTTTATTCATGCTACTACGAGCTGTTTCATATGCACACATAACTGATTTTTGATATTGAGAAACAGTATACATCATACCAATAGTACAGTGTCTTGCATAAAAGAATGCTTCGCCACGGCTTAAATCAGGATTCATTTCCATTAAATGAGTTTCTAACTTTTGTGCTTCTTCTTCACTTAGGCCAGTAGGAACATTTTGTATTGCAATATTTGTAGAAATCCCAGTTTCCTTAGAAGAATCGTTAACATTATTATTTACTGGTTCTATAGAAGCATTGCCATTTGTAGATTCTAGGTTATTATCAATTGTTGTTACTGTTTGCTCTTCTTTTGCTTCAGGAAGGATTGGCTCTACATTAACTTGCTTTTCTTCTTTTATAATCGGAGTTTCAACAGGTTCTTCACCAAATTTAACGCCCAATTCTTCAGTAGTTAAAGGAGTTTTTTCTTCAGGTTCAAATTCTTTAATGTCTTCTACTTTAACTATAGGTTCATCTGCTTGATATAAATCTTTTTGAATTTCCATTTTTTCAGAATTAACTATTAAATCAATCGTATCATCAACAATTTTTTCTGCTTTTTTCAAGAAATAGAATAATAAATAAGTTAAGTCATAATTCTTTTGACTTTCAATAAATTGTTTTTCTATTTCTTCTTTATCAAGTAATATACTTTCAAAGTTAATAAAGGCTACTACGCTTCCTAATTCGTTATAGCTTAAAACTTTTTTAAAAAGTAGCATTGCAATTTCTTCACTATAAGTTTCAAATGGCTTAATGTAATACAAGAAATAGAAAGTACATACTGCTTTTACAAATAAAGAATCATTTGAATTTTCAATATACACAATTAATTGATCTACTGCATTTTCGATAACATTAGGTGGAACACCTAAATAAATCTTACCAATTTGATATCTAGAATATTGATTTTGAACATTTTTAGTTCTGTAATAAGAAGTTAGTTCATCAGTGCCCATCAAATAACTATAAAAATTGCCAATAGTATTATCATCAATATCTTGTAAACTATTTTGTTCAAGGTCTTTTAAACAATCAAGATATCTTTTTAATATTGAAATGTCAGATGAAACAAAAGAAGAATTGTTTCCAATTATATTTTTATAATCAGTTTCTGTTGGGTTGATACTATAAAGTTTAGCTATACTTTCTAATTCACTTTTAAAACTATTATAAATAAAATAACGATTTGTACCATTTGCTTCAAGTCGAGAATAATTAATCATTATTTTAGACAATTTACGTTCTAAAACATTTATTCGACTAGAAATTTCTGGAGTAAGACAAACTTGAAATGACTGTCCATCAATGTGTTTTAATTTTATAACTTTAAAAAATTGCTCACGATATTCTAGGATATTAGTCCAAAAACCATCGATAAGAGGCGTTTTTAACGCTCTCGAAACATCTTGCTTTGTAGCATAAATTTCATTACTAAATTTTTTTATATATTCTTCTGAGCCCATATTATGTTCAACTCCTAAGTTAATTATAAAACTTTTTATTAAAAAAGAAACATAAAATACTAATTATCTACTAGAAAACTACTAGTTTACTACTTATCCTCGTCATCGATGCTTAAAAGTGACATAAATGCTTCTTGTGGTACTTCAACAGAACCAATAGCTTTCATTCTCTTTTTGCCTTCTTTTTGCTTTTCTAAAAGTTTCTTTTTACGAGTGATATCTCCACCATAACACTTAGCAAGAACGTCTTTTCTCACTGCTTTAATATCAGCTCTAGCAATTATTTTTCCATTAATTGCTGCTTGAACTGGGATTTCAAATTGCTGCTTTGGAATTACTTCTTTTAATTTAGAAACAAGCTTTAAACCACGTTGGAATGCAAAAGGCTTATAAACGATTGTACTCAGAGCATCTACTACATCACCATTAAGTAAAATATCCATTTTCGTTAAATTGCCTTCTTTGTAATCTAATAATTCGTAGTCTAAACTAGCATAACCTTTTGTAAATGATTTTAATTTATCAAAGAAATTATAAATAATTTCAGATAGAGGTATTTCGTATGTAAGAACCATTCTTGTATCATCAAAGAATTCTAGATTTTTATAAATTCCTCTTCTATCTTGGCAAAGTTGCATAACTGTCCCAACATAGTCTTTAGGCATCATAATCTCTGCTTTAACATATGGTTCTTCAATCATTTTGACAGTTGTTAAATCAGGCATTTTACTAGGGTTATCAAGATTAATTACTGATCCATCAGTCAAATAAACCTTATAAATAACACTTGGAGCAGTCAAAATAAGATCTAAATCAAATTCTCTTTCTAATCTTTCTTGGATAACATCCATATGTAATAAGCCTAAAAAGCCACATCTAAATCCAAACCCTAATGCTTGAGATGTCTCAGGTTCAAATTTTAAACTTGCGTCGTTTAAAGATAATTTTTCAAGAGCATCTTTTAAATCACCATATTTTTTGCTTTCAGTTGGATAAATACCGCAATAAACCATAGGATTTATTCTTTTATAACCAGGTAAAGGCAATAAAGCAGGCTCATTTGTAAGGGTTATTGTATCGCCAACGTGTACTTCTTTAATATCTTTAATCTGTGCGCAAAGATATCCGACTTCGCCGCAATATAAAGCATCAGCTTTTACTTCTTTTGGAGTTCTAATGCCGAGTTCAGTGACAACAAAATCTACTCCAGATTTCATTAAATGGATTGAATCACCAACCGAAACATGTCCTTCTTTAATACGGATTAAAACAACAACACCACGATAACTGTCATAATAACTATCAAAAATTAATGCTTTAAGAGGTGCTTCATTGTTTCCACTAGGAGCAGGAATGTCAGTTACTACTCTTTCTAAAATTTCTTTTACACCAACACCTGTTTTCGCACTAATAGGGATAGCGGTATCACCATCTAAGCCAATTTTTGATGTAATTTCATCTCGTGCAGCGTCAACCCTAGCACTAGCTAAGTCAATTTTATTAATAACAGGTATTACTTCTAAGTTGTTATCAATAGCTAAATACATATTTGCTAAAGTTTGTGCTTCAACGCCTTGAGTAGCGTCAACAATTAAAATTGCTCCTTCACAAGCAGCTAGCGATCTGCTTACTTCGTAAGTAAAGTCTACATGCCCTGGAGTGTCAATTAAATTAAAAATATATGTTTCGCCATCATCAGCTTTGTATTCCAAAGTTACAGCATTAAGTTTAATCGTAATGCCTCTTTCACGCTCTAAATCCATATTGTCTAAGATTTGAGCTTTCATTTCTCTTTTTTGAATTGTATCAGTTAATTCAAGTATTCTATCGCAGAGTGTAGATTTGCCGTGATCAATATGCGCAATCACACTAAAATTTCTAATTCGTTTTTGATCGTATTTCATAGCCATTAGTATATCATTCTTTATTTTTTATAAAAAGTTGTTAATTCTTTTAAAATATCAGTTTTTTTATCTATAAAAATAGTATTTTCATATTTCTCTAAAATTGTTGATTTATATTCCTTATAGCCGAATCTTTTATCAATAAGCAGAGCACTTCCGACATCTTCATCAGTTCTAATTACTCTTCCCATCGCTTGTAGAACTTTATTTATTCCAGGATTCGAATAAGCAAAGGCAAAACCTTTACCATTTTTTTCTTCATAATAATCTTTAATTAAGTTATTTTCGAAGTTAATTTGAGGTAGTCCAACACCAATTACAACTACTCCTATTAGTCTATCTCCGGTTAAATCAAGTCCTTCACTGAAAGTGCCACCTAAAACGCAAACACCAACATGCGTTTTAGCAGGATTTGTTTCAAATTTATTAATAAATTCTTCTCGGTCATCGCTTTTCATATTTCGTTTTTGAAAAATAAATAAACTATCGTTAATTTTATCTTCCAATAATTCTAAATATTCAAAAGATGGGACAAAGACAATATAATTTCCGACTTTGACACTAATATAAAGCATAATCTCATCAACGACCGTATTTATTGTTAATTTTCTATCTTTATAATTTATAGATGTTTTTGCATCTATTAAAACTTTAAAATTCTTTGAGTCAAATGGTGAACTTATTCTCTTTTTATCATAGTTATCATTTCCAAGCAGTGTATTTACAAAGAAATCCATTGGTGAAAGTGTCGCGCTGAAGAAAATATTTGAATAAAATAATGCCTTTTTATTTCTTATAAATTCACTAGCATCAATGCATTTTAAGTTAAAAGTTATATCATCATTTTTACTCGAAAGAATGATTTTATAACCATTAGTTAAATTAGTGTATGTTTTAATAAATCGATAAATTTTGCCTATTTCGTTATTTATCCCTTTAAAATCACCTTTATCTTTATATTCATTAATAGCATCGTACAAATTTTTAATAGAATAAATAAAATCATCATCGATTTGTTCAATAATCATTTCTTCTTGCGAAAAATCCATTTTCTTTAATAAATTAATGTTTCTCGACAATTTTCTGATGGCACTTTTTATTCTTTTATTGTCTGTCTTTTTAACAACTTTCTTTATTTTTTCTAATTCAGATATAGATAAACATTCAGAAAACATATCTCTACTTCTTGACAATAGATTATGTGCTTCATCCACTAATCCAATTAAATTGTATTGTTTATCTGGATATTCAAAATATCTTTTAAAAGATGCAAAAGGATCATATGCATAATTATAATCACAAACAATAATATCAACGTACAAAGACAAATCTAATGAAAATTCAAACGGACAAATCTCATATTTATTAGCTATTTTAAGAACATCTTCGCTTCTTATTACGTAATCATCACTAATTAGTACTTCTTTTAACGCTGAATTGAGTCTTGAATAATAAGTTCTAGCGAAAACACAATCATCTGGAGTACATTCTTTTTCTAAATGAAAAGGACACATCTTTTCTTTTGCATTTATTTCAATTGCTTTTGCTTTACAACCTTTTTTACTTAAAATATCCATCGCATTTAATGCATTAGAAAATTCAGAGTTTTTAGGACAAAGATATAGGATTTTATCAACACCTTGATTTAGAAATCTTAAAGATGAATAAAGGCATGCCATTGTTTTGCCAATACCAGTACTCGCTTCAATAAATATGGTTTCTTTATTTTTAATAACATCAACGCAATAATCAATTAATTCTTGTTGCCCTTTTCTAATTTCGCTAAAAGGAAATTTTAGGCCTTTCAAACTCTCATTTCGTTCTAAATTGTTTCTTATAATTATTTTATAAAAGGTTAAATATTCATCAAAATAATGTTCTACGTTGCGCTTTAGTTCTTCAATCGTGAATAGATATCTCTTTTTACTTACAGTATTGCCTTCGCCTTGACTTATATATGTTAACGTAACTTTTACTTCGGATAAATTTTTATCCAAAGCAAGCATGTATGCGTAACATATTGCTTGACCAAGATGCCATTTTTCATTTTCTTTATGAAATTGTTCAATTTCTTGATTTGTTGTCTTTATTTCATCGATTGTATAACTTTCGCCATCAAAAATAACACCATCTGCTCTTCCACTAAGTAAAATCTTGAATTCTTGATAATTAAAAGTGTAGCTAAAATAAACTTCTTCCTCATAAGAATCATCTTGTTTTGATTGATAAATTGCGTGTAGCTTTGTCCCTTCTTGCATCGTTAAAGAATTGAAGGCACGTGAATCTAACCCTCCAGTTCTTAAAATTGAATCAACAAGTTGATGAACAGATAAAGTTATTTCTATCATTTAATAATTACTTTTACAGTGAAATAATTTTGGTTTCCGTTATAAAAATCATTAATTTTCATTGATTTTTTCCCTGGCTTTTGAAGAATTTCAATGCTTAATTTTCCATTTGCTGTTCCTACAACAAATTCTTTTTTATTATAAGAAATTACCTCACCAGGATTAAAAATAAGTCCATTATCAATCGCTTTAGCCTTTTGGACCTTAATTTTTTCATTTTTATAGATAAAATAGGCACCAGGGTTTGTTGTTAAAGCACGAATGTCATTTACAATCTTTTGAGCATCATTATTAAATTTTATAATTTGATCCTCAGGCTTAATTTTTTTAGTAAATGTTACTTCTTCAGCATTTTGCTCTTCGCCTAAATTAGTACCATCTATAACACTTTGTATTCCATTATCAAAGCATCTAAAAGCTGATTCAGATATTTTTTCACAAAGAGTGTCATAATTGTCATCTTCGCTTATCGCAAAAGAGTCTTTATAAAACATCTTTCCAGCATCCATCTCATGAACCATTTCCATCAATGTAACGCCCGTCTCTTTATCTCCATTAAAAAGTGCTGCTTGAATTGGGCTTGCTCCTCTATATTTAGGGAGCAAAGAACCATGTAAATTTAAAGGTTTAATTGATGGAATTTTTAATATTTCGTCAGAAATAAGTTGCCCATAAGCCATAGTCAATAAAATATCTGGTTTAATATCATATAAATAAGAAAAATCATTTCTTAATTTTTCAGGTTGAAACACAGGAATCGAATGTTTTTGCGCTACTACTTTAACAGGCGTTGGAGTAATAATATTTTTTCTTCCAACTGGTTTATCTGGTTGCGAAATAACAGCAACAATGTTGTATCCGCTTTCAATCATTTTTTCGAGTACTTTCGCACTAATTTCCGGCGTTCCTAGGTAAACAATCTTAATTTCTTTTTTATCCATAATTAACCTCTTTTTCAATTCAATTATTTTATCAATTTGTATTTGCTTTTACTATTTAAATTATGATAGAATTTTACACGTATCGAAAGAGGATTAGTATTATGGCAAACATTAAACAACAAAAGAAAAGAATTATCACTAACGAAAAAGCTAGAATTAGAAACGTTTCATACAAATCAAAATTAAGAACTGCTATTAAAAATGTCAAATTAGCTGTTGCAAATAATGATCAAGCTAAAGCAAACGCAAACTTACTTGTTGCTTTTTCAGTAATCGATAGAGCTGTTGTCAAAGGTATTGAACATAAAGGAACAGCTGCTAGACAAAAATCACACTTACAAAAATTAGTTAATTCATTAGCTAAATAATAATTAAGTGTTTTTTTAGTCTTGAATAAATCCAGGAAACTGGATTTTTTTGTGTTTAAAAATTGCTTAAGAATAGCTCAAAACCATAAAAACGGTCAATTTCATTATGTTTAATAGCCTTATCAAGTTCGAAAAGTTTATTTAACGTGTTAATAAGTTGATCTTGAGAAATGGTTTTTAGATTTTTACATGTCATAAAAATTCTTCCACTACTACTATTTGTAAGTCTTGCTATCTCATCTGCTTTTTTTCCTTCTTTTAAAAAGTTAGAAACATTCAGCATAAATATTAAGTTACTTGAAATCAAAGATATTAGAACTACTGGTTCAACACCTTGAATTCTAATGTCTCTGTACGTCTTTATAGCTTGTGCTTTGTTTCCAATCAAAAGATTATTTAAAATATCAAAGACGTTATCATCAAGTGATTTTGATGAAATTGCGTAAATATCGTTTAAATCAATTCCTTCTAATCCTTTATACATAATTAGCTTGTTAGCCTCATTCATAAAGGTATCAAGATTACCTTGACTGCGTAATACTAATTCATTTACTGCTTCAGGCGTAATTTTAATGTTTCTTTTAGCGAAATATCCATTAACAAAGATAGGCCAATCGTTTTTTGTAAGATTTTTAAATTCAAAAATTTTTCCAATTTCTGAGGCAAGTGTAACAAATTGGTTCTTTTTGCTTAGCGTCTCAATATTAGTTGCAAATATTAAGCAAATATTATCGTCGAGTTCGTTTACACAATCAAAAAGTTCAATTAATTCCTTATCTTTAGATTTTGCATCAAAATTTTTGCTTAAAAAATCAGAGTTAGAAACTACAATAGCTTTTTTAGGATTTAAAAGATTAAACTGAGATATCTCATCAATTAAGTTTCCTATAGTTTTGTCTTTAAGATCGATTTTTATAGTATTTTCATCTTCATTATTAAAAAATTCAGCAAGTATCTTTTTGATACGATTTTTAATCATTAATTCTTGTAAGCCATAGAGTATATAAATCATGTAAATAATTTTACAACATTAAGGCAAGAAAACATAACTAATTGTTCCCTCTAAATCTGTTCTTCTTACCCTAATATTACATTTTCTTAATGAATCAAGCGTTTCTTTTGAAGGATGATTGTATATGTTCTTATAACCACAGCTAATTACAGCTTCTTCAGGCTTCAGTTTAGATAAAAATTCAATGGAAGAACTTGTATTACTACCATGATGTCCGACTTTTAATATGTCTACATTTAATTTTGGATTATTTTCTAAAATTTTAAATTCGACTGCTTTCGGTGCATCGCCCATAATCAAAAATTTCTTATCGCCTACTTCAAATGCAAGTACTAAAGATTTACTATTTTCATCTACATTTATATTAAAATTATTATTTAAGTTGTATATGTTTAGGAAGCCATTATAACTATTAATATTGTTATAATCAAATACATTTTTAACCTTAAAATTATTTTGTAGTGAGCTTAAAGCATAGCAATGATCTAAATCGTAATGAGTTATAAATACCGCATCTAAATAATAGATTCTATTCTTTCTTAAATAAGGAATTAAGCATTCAGTTGCAATATCATATTTCAAATTGCCACCAGTATCTATCAAATAGTTTCTGTTTCGATGCTGTATTAATGTTGCATCACCTTGCCCCACATTAATAAATGAAACTTTATCAAAAATATAGTTTTTAATCGGAATAAAATATATAGTTATTGAAGCTACTACAAATGGTAAAACTTTTCTATATACAAACGTAATGTTTATCTCTTTTAAATATGCAATGAAAGCTAAAATTAAATAATACAAGCACATTAGATTAATATTCATCTCAGGAGCATTAATAATTAGAAAATCAAATTTAAAATAAGAAAATAGAAAATATTCTGCTTCAAATATGTATTCAACAAATGGTATCTTTAATAAAAACACTGAAGGAAATACTAAGAAGTAATTAATCTTAATTATGTCGATTAATATGCTATTAAATACAATTGTTAATAGATTAATTGAACTACTAAAGCGCAGATAAAAGGGAATAAAAATTATATACAAAAATACATTAATTTTAATTCTCTTGAAGATTTTCACTCTAGAATGCAATAATTCTCTGAACACAAACAAAAATAACGAAATGATAAGTGGAATAAAAAATGAATAATTAAATAGATTGTGATGATCTACAAGCAAAAGAATTAAATAAACCAACCCTACCCTTAAAAAGTAATCCTTCTTTAATCCTACTTTTTCATAAATGAGAGTAAAAATATATCCTATAAGAATTCGCCAAATTGATAATGAAGTTAAATTAATTAATAGAAACGGGATTATAAAAAGCAATACAAAAATTTTCGACCATTTCCTTGATAATTTATTTTCTAATATTTGAGTAATTCGATTTATAAGAAAGGAAAAATATATACCTGACTGTGTAAATACACCTATTAAATTTGATCTATTTATATTTTCTATTAAAGGGTCATTTCTATCGTATTCATGAAAAATTATCAATTTAATAAACGATTTTGCATTTTCATTATTAAAAATAGATAAAATCATAAATTTATATGTACTACTTTTTATAATACTTTTATATATATGTGTATACGAATTATAGTACATTTGCCTATAAATTCCACTAGAATTAAGATATTTTTTAAAATCAAAAGAGCTTTCTAGTGGAGGCTTAATATTTAAATTTGAAATTGACCCTTTGAGTTTAACAATATCAAATAATTCAAACTCGTTTTTAGAGTCATAAATATATATTTTTTCTATGCCATCAAAGCAAACAGCATAATTATTTTTCTTGTTAATAATAATTCCAGCAAACGTTCCATTTGATTGAAATGTCTCCAATTTTAGATTGCTTATAACTAGAAAAAAGACAAATAAAAGACAACAACAAATTAAGAACCTTTTGCTTTTATAAAATTTGAATCTCTTAATTAGAAAGAATATTAAAGTAGCTAATAGTATGGCTACAAGAAGGTATTCAATTCTAAGAAATAAAATTCCTAATATTGATAATAATAAAAGTATATATACTTTCATTTTTAATCATGCAAGTAAATATAATTTTTCACCTTTTCAAATGTAGCGTTTCCTATTCCACTTACGTTTTTAATATCTTCTAATCTATTAAAAACGCCATTATCATTACGATATGATATTAATTGCGTTGTTACAGCGTCCCCAAAGCCATTAACCATCATTAATGTCTCTTTATCTGCTTCATTGATATTAACCTTTTCGATAGGATCTTTAGAGCAAACATCTGCAATATCATATTTAGGGGCAATATAATATGATTCACCTTCACTAATTTCTAAATCAACAAAATACGTTCTTTCATCAGCATTATTATTTATTCCACCTGCTTTATCTATTAAATCTTGAAGTGTTGACCCTTTCTCCATAATGTAATTACCAGGTTTAACGATTTCGCCTGTAATGCCGATAGTGATTTTATTAGAATCGTCAACTATTTGCGAACCTGGATTTGATGGATTTGTTGCTTTTGGAATAAATGTAAAGCAGACAATACCAATAATTGTAGCTACGACTACACCAATAATTAGTTTTATCATAAAAAAAATAAAACCTCCTTTCATATAAGTACGACAGGAGGTTTTTTATTTTTTTTAAAATTTTTAAATTATTTTTTTATTTTAAATCAATAATTGTAATTTTGTATGGTTCAGTAGTTTTAACTGTAATAGTTTCACCAACTTTGTGTCCAATTAACGCTTCGCCTAAAGGGCAAACATTTGAAATTTTTAAATTATTTGCATCTGATAAAGGATCGCTTTCAATACTTGAAACAATTTTAACTGTATAAACTTCATCGTCTGTTAAATCTTTATATGTAACAATACTTGAAATTTGTGCTGTTTTTCCTTTTGATGTTTCTGCAACTTTTGCATTAGCTAAAATAGTTTCAATTTCAGAAATTCTACCTTCAATTTCAGCTTGTCTATTTCTTGCAGCATCATAATCAGCATTTTCACTTAAATCGCCCATCGCACGAGCATTTTGTAATTGTTCAATAACTTCAGGACGTTGAACATCAATTAAATTTCTATATTCAGCTTTTAATTGTTCAACACCTTCTTTAGTTAAAATAATATCTTTTGGGTTAGTCATTCTATATTCCTCACTTTTGCTTAAAAATTATATCACAAATAGATATGTTTTAAATGTTTTCTTTTTCTTCTTGAATAGTTGGATCTTCATTATAAGCTTCTAAAACTTCCTCAGCTTCTTTAAGTTCCTCTTCATCTGTAACTTCGAATAATTCATTGTTATCATCATATCTCATAACGATAACTTCTTCAGGGGATGCATCATCATATACCATGACATATTGTGCATTTCTTTCTTCATTTTCATATGTAAAAAGAATGTTCATCAAGTATTCTTTCCCATCTTCATCATAGATAATGATTTGATCGTCGTTTAATTTTTCCATTATTTCTTACTCCTTAAAAAGTCTTCTAATATAATGACAGCGCTCATCATATCAATTATTTTCTTTATTTTATCTTCTTTTAAGCCTTCTTCTCTTAGCCTTTCTCTAGCCTCGATAGTTGTGTAGCTTTCATCAATAAAATAAATCGTTAAATTAGGCTTAGCAAGTTTTAAATCATCAGCAAATCTTTTAACAGATTCGCATCTATCGCCTTCGCTTAAATCCAATCTTCTTGGAAATCCAAGAACAACGTTCTTAATATTCTCTATTTCAAGTATATCAAGAAGATGTTCTCTTGCTTTTTTATAATTTCCTTTTTCAAAGTTATAGTTTTCTTTAGGATGAACAATTCCTAAAGAATCAGATGAAGCTATTCCTAAACTTTTTGTTCCTAAATCTAGTCCGATATATCTTTCCATAAATTAATTATAATAAATTCTTTAAATTAATTTGAGAAAGTTTTGAAATATCAATTACGTTTCCTTGAGCAAGGTTTGGTCTTCCTCCACCATTTCCTCCTAAAACGCTTGAAATTTTCTTTACGATATCTCCAGCCTTAATTCCTTTTTTAATATTAGAATCGCTTACAGCAACAATTAATGGATGTTTGCCATTTTCGTTTCCAATTAAACAAATAACATAATCAGTTCTATTAGCTTTAAGAGCGTCAATCATGTTTAATAATCCATCTCTTTCAAATTCATCGAAATAAGAAATAACTGAACCGTTATTGTCTAAATCGCCAACAAGTGTTTTAGCATAGAGGTTTGCCATCTTTGTTAATAAAGTTTTATTCTTAGCAATTTCTTGATTTATCTCGCTTTGAAGTGCAGTTAATTTAGGTAAGAATTCAGCGTCCGTTTTAACGTTTTCAAATTCTTCAGCTGAATTAAGAACATCTTCTCTATTTACTAAATATTCATAAGCAGCAAGAGAAGTACGAGCTTCAATTCTTCTTACGCCACTTGAAATTGAACCTTCGCTAATGATTTTAAAAAGTCCAATATCACTTGTATTTTTAACATGTGTCCCACCGCAGAATTCTTTTGATACATCACCAAACTCAACTACTCTAACACTATCACCATATTTTTCATCAAATAATGAGATTGCATTGAGTTTCTTTGCTTCTTCGATTGGAAGTACAACTGTTTTTTCTTCAATTCCTTCTTTTATAAATTCATTGACTTTTCTTTCGATTTTCTTAATTTCAGTTGAATCAATCTTTCTTAAGAATGAGAAGTCGAATCTTAAATATTCATCATTTACGAAGCTACCTTTTTGCTTACATTCGTCACCTAATACTTCAATAAGTGCACTTTGTAATAAGTGTGTAGCACTATGATTTTTCATGATAGAGAAATGTCTATTTTTATCAACATTTAAAGACATTCTATCACCGAGTTTAATACTTCCGTATAAAACTTTAACATGATGTAAATGCTCTTTATTTGGAGCTTTTGTTACATTAATAACGTTTGCTCTTGTTTTTTTATTTTCAATGAAACCAGTATCAGCAACTTGTCCACCCATTTCAGCGTAGAAATTAGTTACATCAAACGCAACTTCGCCTTCATCTTCAATTGAATCGACTTTAACACCATCTTTGAATAGTCCAATAACTTTACCTTCTACAGTATCATCACTATATGTATATTCACTTGGTTCTTTAAAATCTAATAAATCCTTTGATTGTTTATTAAATGATTCAATATTCTTTCTAGATGCTCTAGCGAGTTCTTTTTGTTTATTTAAGCACTCTTTGAAGCCATCCATATCTATTGTAACACCAGCATCTTCGCACATTTCTTTTGTTAATTCGATTGGGAATCCGAATGTGTCGTAAAGTTTAAATGCTTCTTCGCCACTTAATTCTTTTTTGTTTTCAATAAATTCGCTTAATAATGTTTCACCATTTTTAAGTGTTTTAATGAATCTTTCTTCTTCGCCCTTAATAATCTTTTTAACGAATTCTTTCTTATCAACTAAATAAGGATAGAAGCATTTCATTACATCAACAACTGAATCAACTAATTTATAAAGGAATGGTTCGTATAAATCTAATTTTTGAGCATAACGCATAGCTCTTCTAAGTAATCTTCTTAATACATATCCTCTTCCTTCGTTAGAGAATGTTTCACCATCAGCTAAAGCAAATGTACATGTTCTGATGTGATCAGCAATTACTCTATAAGGCATTAAATATTTTCCTTCATATGGCTTATTTGTAATTTTTTGTGTAGCTTTAATAATTGGCATAAATAAGTCTGTTTCAAAATTTGTTTCTGTGTTTTGCAAGACACAGCAAATTCTTTCAAGGCCTGCGCCAGTATCAATATTTTTATGTGGGAGTTCTTTATAGTCTTCTCTTTTTAAACCATTTACAGCGTTGAATTGTGAGAAAACAATACCCCAAATTTCAATGTATCTATCATTTTCAATATCTTTTCTAATAAGGTCAACACCAATATTGTCTTTATCCCATTTTTCTCCTCTATCAAAGAATACTTCAGTATTAGGTCCACAAGGTCCTTCACCAATTTGCCAGAAGTTTCCTTCTAAAGGAATTAAATGACTTTCTTCCATACCAGCTTCAATCCAATATTTTTTAGCTTCTAAATCAGTTGGATGGTATGTTATATAAAGTTTTTCTTTTGGCATTCCAAAATATTTTTCACTTGTTAAAATTTCGAAAGCCCAATGTATAACTTCTTTTCTAAAATAATCTCCGATTGAAAAGTTGCCAAGCATTTCAAAAAATGTATGGTGTCTTGCAGTTTTACCAACATTTTCAATATCGTTTGTTCTAATACATTTTTGAACATTTGTAATTCTCTTACATTCAGGTATTTCACTACCATCAAAGTATTTCTTTAATGCAGCAACACCTGCGTTTATCCAAAGTAAACTTGGGTCATTATGAGGAATTAAACTTGCGCCTGGTTCAATCATATGTCCTCTTTCTTTAAAGAAATTAAGCCAAGTCATTCTGATTTCTTCTGATGTCATAAATCTCATAAATTTATCTCCTTAAAAATAAAAAAATCCTAGTATAAACCTAGGAACGAATATATCGCGGTACCATCCTATTTCTTAATAAAATAAGCACTCAATTAATAAACTTAACGCGTTAAACGGGCTCTTAACCACTTTATACAGGAATGGCTGATAAGTACTTCTTTATCGCTTTTCACCATGTGCGACTCTCTACGAAACAAGTTTCTTATCTCTTTCCGCCCAAATTATATTATTTAAAGTGGATAAAAGCAAGAAAAAAGGACTCATTTTGCTGAGCCCTAAAATTATAAAATTTTATAAATTAATTATTTACCTTTTGCTAATAAAAGAACTAAATGGAAAAGATTGAATAATCCAATTAAACCACTTGAAATTCCAAGTATCATTGAACCAATATCGATTGTTGCTTGTTGTCCAATTGCACTATGAAGTTTAATGAATGGTTCTACAGTATCAGCATTAATTCCAGCAAAAATTGCACCACTACAGAACAATACTATTGCTCCAGAAACTAATAAAAGTGTTGAGACTAATTGACATAATTTGTTTTTATAAGTTGCGACAAATAATACAAACCCAACAAGGACAAGCATTAAAGCAATAAATGTTCCATAGTTAAATGCTAATGTAAGAGTTCCTAAATCTGTTGTACCTTTGTTAAGAGCTTCAACTGTTGAACTTACCGACATAGAAACTTTTGCATCTCCACCAAATAATGCTGCTAAGCCAGCGAACATTAAAGTTGTTGTTGTACTTGTTTCTTTGCCTAAAGCGTTAGTTTTAACTACATTAATACTAGTTACACCAGCTGCTCCATAAATTGCAAAGAAACAAATTAGCCCAATAACAAAAATAGCTGTAGAAATTATTAGTACTACTTTGCTACCTAGGCCTTTCTTTTTTGATTTTTTAGCCATATTATATTTCCTCCATCGACTCTAAATAAAGTTTACTACATTCAAGCATAAAATAAACTTTAAATTTAATAAAAAATATAAAAAATTACTTTACAATTTTTAATTTATAGTAAAGTAACTTAATTTTAGTAGATTATTAGTAGCAAATTAGTATTAATTTAGTAGTTTTCCATTACGATATGTTTTGTCAATTAAGCCACCACCAAGGCAAATATCTCCATCATAGAAAACACATGCTTGTCCAGGAGTTACAGCTTTATATGGAGTGTCATGAACTAACTTAATTTTTCCATCTGGTATGTTATAAACAGTTACACCTAAATCACTTTGTCTATATCTGAATTTAACGTTAATATGAGTTCCATCAGGAATAGGACCATTAAATAAATTGATATTATCTATGATACTTAAATCGCTAAATAGATGATCGTCTTCACTTCCACTGCCAACATATAAAATATTTTTAATAACATCTTTTTTACAAACAAACCAACCTTTTGATGGCAAACCATTAATACCACCGATTCCTAATCCTTTTCTTTGACCGAGTGTATAATATAAAACTCCATCATGTTTTCCAATGACTTTTCCTGAATCAATATCTACAATATCACCTTTTTTAGCAGGTAAATAATTCATTAAAAACTCTTTGAAATTTCTTTCGCCAATAAAACATACACCTGTAGAATCTTTTTTATCTTCTACTGTTTCTAAATCAAGTTCATGAGCAATTTTTCTTACTTCAGGTTTACTAATATCTCCAAGAGGAAATAAACAAGATTTTAATTGTTCTAAAGAAATTTGACTTAAAAAATATGTTTGATCTTTATTTAAATCGCTTGCTTTTAATAAATATGTTTTGCCATCTTTATCTACACGTTTAGCATAATGACCCATTGCAATCATATCGCAGCCTTCTTTTTTAGCAAAATCTAAAAATGGTCCAAACTTAATGTATTTATTGCAAAAAACATCAGGATTTGGTGTTCTTCCTTTTTTATATTCACTTAAAAAATATGTAAAAACATTGTCCCAATATTCTTTAACAAAATCAACTCTAAGCATTTTTAAGCCAAGCTTTTCAGCTACTGCACATGCATCATGATAATCCTTTTCTTGTGGGCACATTGAATCGTTAATTGTAGGATTTCCAAGTAAATCATTATTTGCCATTGAATCCCAATTTCTCATAAAGCAACAAACAACTTCGTATCCTTGTTTCTTTAATAAATATGCAGCAACTGCACTATCAACACCGCCACTTAAACCTAACATTACTTTCATATTAAAAACCTAATTCTTTGCTATCAATTACAAGAGTATATGGGCCATCATTAATTAAATGTACTTTCATGTCTGCACCGAAAACACCAGTTTTAACTGGGAAACCATATGTAGCAATTTTTTCATTGAAATAATCATATAAAAGTGTTGCTTCATCTGGTCTTAAGCAATTTACATAGCTTGGCCTATTTCCTTTATGAATATCAGCATAAATTGTAAATTGAGAAACACTTAAAATTTCTCCACCAACATCTTTAAGTGATAAATTTGTTTTTCCATTCTCATCTAAAAAGATTCTTAACTTAATGACCTTTTCAATCATTTTATCGATAATTTCTTTATTATCATCATTTGTAAAAGAAACTAATAATAAATATCCCTTCCCAATTGAAGAATATATTTTCTCATTAATTTCAACGCTTGCTTTAACTACTTCTTGTAATACGATTTTCATAGACTTAATTATACAAAATAAGGTGTTTAATGTATAATGTTTTCATGATTAAACCACTCGCTTTTAGAATGCGTCCAAATAAACTTAGCGATGTTATTGGGCAAAAAGAATTAATTGGTGAACACGGATTTCTCACTAATAGTGTAAACAAGAAAACCCCTGTATCTTTTATTCTTTTTGGTGAACCTGGAACAGGAAAAACAACAATTGCTGAATGTTATGCAAATTCTATTGGCGCTCATTTTACAAAAATAAACGCAGTTACTTCAAATAAAAAAGACATTGTTGATGCTATTGAAGAAAGCAAACATTATGAATGTTCAATTTTAATAATTGACGAAATTCATAGATTAAATAAAGATAAGCAAGATATCTTACTTCCTAGTGTTGAAGACGGAACAATCTATTTAATTGGAGCAACTACTGCTAATCCTTATATTTCAATTAATAAAGCGATTCGATCAAGAACTCATCTTTTAGAAGTTAAAAAGTTAACAAATGAAGAGATTGTGTTTGGTTTAAAAAGAGCAATAGCTTCTCCTAATGGACTTCAAAATAAAATTGTTATTGATGATGAATCACTAATGTATATTGCTAAACAGTCAAATGGTGATTTTAGATTTGCTCTTAACTTTTTAGAAATTTTATATATTAACTTTACTAATGAAAAAATAACATTAGAAAAAACTAAAACAATTGTTAAAGTTCCAAATTCAAGCATAGATAGTGATGATGATGGGCATTATGATGCAGTCAGCGCACTTCAAAAATCAATTAGAGGTAGCGATGTTAATGCTGCAATTTACTATGCATCAAGATTATTAATTGCTGGTGATTTAGAAAGTCTTACTAGAAGGCTTTTAGTTACTGCTTATGAAGATATTGGAATTGCAAACCCTCAAGCATGCATGAGAACAAAAATAGCAATTGATAGCGCATATACTGTAGGTTTACCAGAAGCAATCATACCTTTAAGCGTTGCTATTGTTGATTTATGTTTATCTCCAAAATCGAAATCAGCATGCTTGTCTATTGAAAGAGCTATGGATTTTAATAAAGAAATGCCTTTAGGTGTTCTTGATTATTTAAGACTTACTCCTATAAATATCGCTGATGAAGATAAATATCCATATGATTATCCAAATGTTTGGCCACATCTTCAATATTTGCCTGAACTTATAAAAAATGTTAAGTTCTTTATTCCAAACACCAATGCTGAATCCAGTTATGAAAAGTTCTTAAATGAACAATATAAAAAATATTCTTCGCTTTATAAGTCAAAGAATATTAAAGATTTAAAAGAAAAATATCCAAATTAAAAGGGGCTGTTGAAAAACTAGATTGATAACTAGGTAAAAACAGCCTCTTTTTTTTCATCTTAAATTTTAGTTTTTAAACATACTAAAGTATGTTTAATTTTTATAAGTTTTTGCGTTTATTCGTTTTCCTTTTTTCGATAACTTTTTCGCAGAAGGCTTCTTAAAATTTTCAGCAGCTAAGCCAGATGGAGCAGTCCGAAAACTTGGCATTCTATTTTGAGCAATGTATCTAAAATATTTCTTTAAATTGCTGCCAAGTAAAGTGCAAAATATTTCAGATGTTACCGGAACCATCCTGCGTCTCCTTAATCTATCATAATTCCTATTTTGCTTTTCATTACCGAAAGCACCTTCCACTTGAATAGATCTATTTACTCTTATTTCTATTCCTTCTGGACTTAATAAATTATTCTCTGATTCTTGTTTTAGCTTAAGAAATTCAAGATTATTTTCGAAGATTTTGAAATCCTCATCGAGGACCCTCATAAATCTTTTACAGTACATTGTGGCTAGTCAGATTATTTGAGGAAGAATTTATCACTTTATTTGATGATTTTTTCTTCAAATATTTTGAGGACGCACCATGCTTGTAAAACTCTCCTACAATTTTACGTGAAGTAAAAAAACAATAAGATACATTCATCAGCAGAAAAAAAGCACCAAATAATGTGATAAATTATTCACATTATTTAATGTGCTTTATAATGTTTGAATTACTTTTTTAACCAATTCCAATGTTATCCTGTTCATTTCCATGTTGTCCGCTAGCATTAACGATTTATCCATGATTCGATCTATAATTCTTGGAATACCTTTTCCTCCGTTAATAGTAGCTTCGATTGCTTCGGGATCGAAATATGATAGGTTTGAACCAGCTTTTTCGATTTTCGTTTCGATGTAATTTTTAGCTTCATTTTGAGACATTGGTTCAAAAATGGCTTTTGAACTTATTCTTTGATTAAGTGGTTGATGAATTGCTAATTCTAATGTACTCGTAAGATTTGGCAGCCCAATCAATATCAAGATTGCTT